>ERZ761602.570-NODE-570-length-77619-cov-42.086587_pt1 | contig 77619 bp, 58 predicted proteins | sample MGYA00512165_ERZ761602 | MGnify/ENA primary metagenome ERZ761602 (study PRJEB28899, sample SAMN02445085) | bioreactor sludge metagenome | biome: EBPR sludge; isolation source: Thorneside wastewater treatment plant | place: Australia: Brisbane, Thorneside...
TTTGAATAATAAAATTAACTTAAAGTTAATATTATATGATGAGTTAAATCAAAAATTATTAGTTTGACTAAAACCTTGCTTTTCTGTTTCGAAGATAAAAAAAGAGCCATCGTGTTAAACCAAAGGCTCTTTTTTTGACCAGGTTTTATGTTATTATAAAACACTGACCATTTTATTGACCGCCTGATTTCCTTCAACAAGGCTTACGATAAATTGTCCCTTATATGATGGAATCCAGGTGTATTTGTAATGTCCCGCATCCAAAGTCTCGTTCATTAAAATGGTTTCCACCAGTTTTCCGTCCAATGAAAATATGTTGAGCCATACTTCGGATTTTTTACTCAACTCAAAATCAATAAATACCTGGTCTTGAGTCGGATTGGGATGTAGGTTCATGGTAGAAACACTTCCTGATATGTCAATGGTAGGAACTATGTTGCTGACAATCTTGAAATTATCCAAAAACAAACTGTTGCCGTTGTCAGATTCCAATTCGAATTTGAACATTAAGGTTTCATATGCTAAATCGGTCAAAATGATGGTATCTGTTTCCCATTGATCGGGTGAAGGAAAAAATCTGTCAGTCATTGGGTTGCTTGTAGCCAGTTCATTTCCAGATTTTTTATAGACCAGGATCCAGTTTTGGCCACAGTCATATGAAACCCAGGCTTCAAGTGCGTCATTGGATAGTGTACCGGATTTCTCTCTTTGAGCATGTGCCCGGTCAAAAGTGATTTCTACTCCGCTCACTGCTGATATATCCGCATTGTCCACAAACAAGGCACTTCCTTTTTTATTGAATGAAGCAATATTCCATTGTCTGAAATTGGCAAAAACAGACTTTTCTGAGTTGCCGTAACCACCTATTGGAGTTTCTATATTTGGGAACATATTCTTTTCTGAAATTCTGATAAACAGGTTGTTGTGACTTACCAGTTTTACATGGTTTGTTATCACAGCTCCTGCTTTATCGTTTTCAAATCCGATGTCAAAAGTCTCAACGGGTCTGATGGCGATGGCCGTAAATGGGTCGCTAAAAACCAGGTTGTTGAGTAAATTTGTTTCACGAAGGGAATCACCATTTATATTTTCTATGGCGTATGTTATTTCGTGCGAGCCTGATGGCAATATCGTAGGTTCCTGGTTTTCCAATAAAATCGTGTCCCCCGGATTTAGATTCATTTCAAAATCAAAACGGTGTGTTTCATTTCCGAAATTGTAAACTGCTGTAGCTGAATGGATGACTGTATTGCCAGAATTTTCGACCAGCATTCCCAAAAGCGCCATTTTACCACAGTCATCACCGCTGAAAACAGTTCTCTTTTCAAGAATGGCCAGGTCAGAAAAAGATGCAGGAATGTCAGGAGTTTCAGTGATTGCTCCATTATAAATTTTCCTGCTTTGGGGATTCTGAAGGAAGGTGATAAAAGCCATTTCCTTCAGATCATAAATGTATGACGGTATTTGAAGATTTTCATAATTAAAAGTTGTGGACGCCCCTGGAGCCAGGTAATTGAGCAGAGGTATCCCATTTTCCGGATAAATCCGTCTCATAATCTGGGTAAAATGCTTTTCTCCGTTCGACCCGGGAGCAAAAAGCCATTGATTTTCCATTTCAACCAAAATGACAGGTACCCAAAATTGTCCTTCGATTGGTTCGCTACCATGGTTTGTCAGATGGACATATACATCTGCACTTCTTAGATCTTCTTTCCAAACAGCCTCAATATGAATGCCAATGGTGGTCTCCAACCCTGTCGCATAGTCCAGTACCTCCTGATTAAATCCACCCGGTGCTCCGGGATACCATCCTTCGGAAGCCCATTTGCCAATTCCTCCTCCATAAGTATCATCAGGGACTGCACCATCTATTAAAGCTGTTGGCACCCCGAAAATCTCATACAAGGCTGACCGGTCTAAAACATCCGGGTTGTTTTGAGCATTATAAGGATCATATCCGGGATACTCGGTCTGATATTTAATAGCGATCACCTTCTCTTGATTTTGCTTCAAAAGTTCATTGAAGGCTGGATTTTGACTCCCGCAAGGTGAACAGGATGCATTCGTGAATTCCTCAATTATGACCATTTTAGGTACTTGAGCTTTTCCAAATACTACAATTAAAAGTAACGAGGTCATAACGACATTAAACCTGGTAATTATTGAAAATCTCATGATAATGTATTTAAATTAAAATAAATTACAAATTCAATGCTAAACAAGAAATATTAGGATAAATGAATTTCAGGATTAACTATGATTGCTCATGATACAATATTAGTGTTTTTAAGACTAGCTATTTATGAATTTTTAAGGAATTTAATCTGAAACATCCAAATATATTATATTTTCTAATATTAATAACGGATTTTTGTATTTTGAATCAAGAAATTTTTTGGCTTTTATAAAAATTCTCCAACATCATGCTATATTTTTTTGGCAACCCTGAGTCATCCGTGATAGCCGTACAATGCGATGGATTTCTGGAAACCGCTTCAATTGAAAAACTGACCTGGTTATTTGGCAATGTACCCTTGATCCCGGACAAAAGAATTAATCATTTTTTTGTCGGGCCACGGGTAGAAATGATTACGCCATGGAGCACCAATGCGGTCGAAATATGTCAGAACATGGGTGTGAAGGGGGTTTTCAGAATTGAGGAATTTAAAAGAACTGACAGGAATCATCCTGAATATGATCCGATGTTGCAAAATGTCTATAAAGCATTGGATGACAATGTCTTTGATATCGAAAAAGAACCTGAAGATGTGCTGGAAGTCTCTGATATTCAGGCTTTCAATAGAGAGGAAGGACTGGCCTTGAGTCAGGATGAGGTAACATACCTCGAAAATTTGAGTCGAAAAATGGGGAGATTGCTTACCGATAGTGAAGTTTTCGGTTTTTCTCAGGTGAATTCAGAACATTGCAGGCATAAAATATTCAATGGAACTTTTGTGATTGACGGTCAACAAATGACTGAATCTCTTTTTTCAATGATCAAAAAAACTTCCAAAAATAATCCCAACCGTATCGTATCGGCTTACTCAGACAATGTTGCTTTTATAAAAGGACCTGTCATTGACCAATTTGCTCCTCAGAAGGTCGACCAGCCTGGTTTTTTTGCCATCAAACCTATTGAATCTGTGATTTCCTTAAAAGCTGAAACGCACAATTTCCCGACAACAGTGGAACCATTCAATGGCGCAGCAACCGGAACCGGAGGTGAGATAAGAGACAGAATGGCTGGAGGAAAAGGGAGTATGCCTATTGCCGGAACTGCAGTTTATATGACTTCTTATCCCAGAACAGTTGATGGCAGATGCTGGGAAAATTATACAGAACCAAGACCCTGGCTTTATAAAAATCCGGAAGAAATCCTTATTAAAGCTTCAAATGGTGCAAGTGATTTTGGTAATAAATTCGGTCAGCCATTGATTTGTGGTAGCTTACTTACTTTTGAATATGATGCAGGCCAACGTTATTTTGGGTATGATAAAGTCATTATGTTGGCTGGGGGCATAGGTTATGCGGCACTGAAAGATAGCCAAAAGGCTTTGCCAGAGCCAGGCGATGTAGTAATTGTTCTTGGAGGAGACAATTATAGGATTGGTATGGGTGGTGGAGCAGTTTCATCCGTTGCAACAGGTGAATTTTCAAACCAGATAGAGCTGAATGCTGTTCAAAGATCCAACCCTGAAATGCAAAAACGTGTTGCGAATGTTTTGAGGGCATTGGCAGAGTTGGATGTCAATCCGGTAATTTCTGTGCATGATCATGGCGCAGGAGGGCATTTGAATGCGCTTTCAGAATTGGTTGAATCAACCGGAGGAATGATTGACCTGACAAAGTTGCCAATCGGTGATAAAACATTATCCTTTAAAGAAATTGCCGGAAATGAATCCCAGGAAAGGATGGGATTATTGATAAGAAAGAAAGATGTTGATCTGGTTCAAAAAATTGCAGAACGAGAACGTGCTCCATTTTATAAAGTAGGGTATACCACTGAAGACCACCGACTGGTGTTTTATGATTCAAAAACCGGGCAAAAACCGATCGATCTGGCCATTTCTGATATGTTTGGCAATGTTCCGGGGAGCGTATTGGATGATCAGCGTTATGACATCCGGTTTGACGAAATTTCTTATGATTTGAACCTCCTGCCCGGATATATTGATCATGTTCTGATGATGGAAGCGGTTGCTTGCAAGGATTGGCTCACCAATAAAGTGGATCGCTCTGTGACAGGAAGAGTCGTTGTACAACAATGTGCAGGACCTTTGCAATTGCCTCTGAACAACCTGGGTGTTGTAGCCTTGGATTATACAGGTAATAAAGGTATCGCCACTTCAATAGGACATGCACCTGTAGCAGGTTTGATCAGTCCTGAAGCAGGTAGTATTTTGTCAGTGACTGAAGCATTGACCAATCTGGTGTGGGCTCCCATTGAGGGTGGACTCAAAGGTGTTTCTCTCAGTGCTAACTGGATGTGGCCTGCCAAAAATGCAGGAGAAAATGACAGGTTATATAGGGCTGTAAAAACGATGAGTGATTTTGCGATCGCTCTGGGGATTAACATTCCTACAGGTAAAGACAGTCTGTCCATGAAACAACAATACAAAGATAAAGAAGTTTTTTCGCCTGGAACCGTAATCATTTCTGCAGTTGGTGAAGTGAGTGATTTTACAAAATGTGTCGGTCCTGTAATTCAGAGTCAGCTCGATACTTCTATTGTTTATATTGATTTTTCAGGAAGCCCTTTTCACTTGGGTGGTAGTAGTTTCGCACAGAGTTTGGCAAAACTTGGTGCTCAAGTTCCAACAGTCAACGATGCAGCTTATTTTGCTAATTGTTTTGAAACCATTCAGGAATTGGTCCGCATGGATCTGGTTTTAGCTGGCCATGATGTTTCAGCCGGTGGATTAATAACTTGCCTGCTGGAAATGAATTTTGCCAACATTTCAGGTGGTTTGGATCTCAACTTTGATGGCATGAACGAATCTGACCTAATTAAAATTTTATTCTCTGAAAAACCTGCTGTTGTGCTTCAAATTCAAAATGGAAGCAAAGCCATTGAATTACTTGGTATTGCAGATATAAATTATTGGACAATCGGACAACCAATAACCGAACGGTCAATCAATTTTAGTTTTAAGGAGAAAGATTATCATTTAAACATTGATATTTTAAGGGATAAATGGTATAAAAGTTCCTATTTGCTGGATGCGAAACAGCATTGCGAGTATCTGGCTCTGGAAAGATACCTTAATTATAAAAACCAGGCTTTGTCATATCAAATGGTTTCAGTATTTAACGATAAGTATTTCCAGGCTTCTGCTGCAAGAAAAATTAAAGCTGCCATTATAAGGGAGAAGGGCGTTAACGGAGACAGAGAAATGGCTTTTTCACTTTGGGCAGCCGGTTTTGATGTAAAGGATGTTCATATGACTGATCTGATCAATGGAAGGGAAACACTTGAGGATGTTCAGATGATCGTTTTTGTAGGTGGTTTCTCCAACTCAGACGTGCTTGGTTCGGCTAAAGGTTGGGCAGGAGCGTTTCTGTACAATAAGCAAGCTAAAGAAACGCTCGACAGATTTTATGCAAGAGAAGATACTATGAGCCTTGGGGTGTGCAATGGTTGCCAGCTAATGGTTGAACTGAACCTGTTAGGTGTCCGGGATGAGATCAAACCAATGATGTTACATAATGATTCCGGTAAGTTTGAATCAGCGTTCATTACAGTTGATATTAAGGAAAATGTTTCTATCATGTTGCAAGGACTTGAAAATACAAGGCTAGGTATTTGGGTGTCTCATGGCGAAGGAAAATTTGCTTTTGGGTCTGATAATGAAGCTGATTACCACATCCCGATACAATACTCACAAACTAAATATCCGGGAAATCCCAATGGATCAATGTTCAATGCAGCTGCTGTTTGTTCTGAGAATGGCAGACATCTGGCCATGATGCCTCACCTGGAACGATCTGTCATGACCTGGCAGTGGCCTTACCTTCCTGATAAAAGTGCTGTAGAAAGGTTTAGCCCATGGTTTAATGCATTTGTCAACGCAAAAGAATGGCTTGAACAGAAAAATTGATTTGTTCGGTACCTATTGTCATTAATGGCCATCGGAATCCTATAATAAAGTATTTGCACTGGAATTGTTTCTTTTTTTGAAACCTTTTGATGGATTTTAATGTAAGGAGCATGCTCATTTCCTATGAAGATTTTGAACTGTATAATGGCTTTTAGTTTGACTTGAATTGGCATGGAAGCATTTAAGAAAAATGGGATTCACTACCTTATATCGGCAGATATTTTCTATTGCTATTGCTAAAGAAATGTCTGCAAAAAAAAAGAAATGATGGGAGCGGATACAATGTGCAAAAGACACTCAACTCGCTCTTGAAATGATTTTTTGGCCAGATATGGATCATTTGATAAAAGACTTCTGACTAAAACACATTCAACCTTAGCAATTACTTTTTCTTTTGATTTCATTTTTTAGATCGCATTATGAGCGAATCAAATAATCTTGTATTCAAGCTGTAGGCGGATTATTTTCAGTTCCCCAGATAAAATGACCTGATTTTACTCAAATTTTTATAAAATACCATTAGGTATTAAATAAAATACATACATTTGCATTATATTTATTTAGTATAAATAAAAATAGTATGATAGTCAACGAAGAAAGCAACATTGGTGAAATCATTAAAGTGAATGCGAAAGCAATTGATGTAATTGCTTCTGTGAACAAACACTTCAACAAACTAAAAAATCCAATCCTCAGAAAATTGCTCGCATCAAGAGTAAACGTCAGAGATGCAGCACGAATTGGAAATGTAAAACCATCCGATATTTTGAATGAATTGCAGAAAATTGGATTCGAAATTCAACATGATGGAGGAAAGATGTCCGAAAATGCTGGTCTTCAATCGCTGAATAGTCATGAAATGACCGGAGAAATTTCTCAATCTGTCAATGAAAATATGATTGTATTGGATGTGCGACCTATGCTGGATGTAGGAACTGATCCTTTCAAATTCATAATGAAACAGTTAAATAAGCTTTTACCACAACAACAGTTATTGATCATCAATACTTTTGAACCAGTTCCTTTAATCAATATGCTTAAAGAAAAAGGTTTTTTATACAAAACTTCAAGACCATTTGCAGGTGAAGTGCATACTTTGTTTTATAAGCAGAATGACTTTTATGATAGAGCTGAAACAGAAGCTACAGTGCATGAAAACAATGAGAGATTGTTCAGGGAAAAAACTGAATTTTTTCTGCAAAAATGCAGGAAAATTGATGTGAGAGAGCTCGAAATGCCTTTACCTATGGTAACCATTCTTAAAGAACTCGAATTGTTGGAAGAGGGTTATGCACTATTGGTAGAACATAAAAAATTTCCTCAGTTCTTACTGCAGGAACTTTCAATACGTGGGTTTAAACTTGTTTCATCAAAAATCAATGAGCATTACACCCGGCTGTTGATTTTCAGATAAAATCATTTTGACTCTATAATAGTTATAAATCAATTATATATATATTAAATAATTAGTTGCTATGTTTGGTTTGAGTACAGAAAGAGCTCCGTCACCTACTTTAGTTGTGCCATATTTCATTTTCTCAGCAATCGCATTTCTTATATTCAGTGTCCTTTTATTGTTCTCCATTCCTGAGCTCGGTTTGCATTTCATGAACCCCAAAATTTTGGCTTTAACTCATTTTGCAGCGCTTGGTTGGATTTCTATGATCATTATGGGTGCTGTTTACCAATTGGTTCCCGTTATTTTCGAAACGGGTCTTTATAGCCAAAAGTTGGGAAAATTGAATTTTGTCATCTTTGGTTTAGGGATTTTAGGTATGGTTTGGTCTTTTTGGACTATGCATTTTAAAAACTACCTTTTCGTCTTCGGCGGACTGGTCTTTTTTGCATTTCTGCTCTTTTCTTTCAATATTTTTAAATCCATCATACGTAGTAATAAATGTCATTTTTCCGGGAAACTGGTACTTTCAGCAATTTTGTGGTTACTTTTGACCGGGTTGCTTGGTTTCCTCTTGACACTAAATTACACTTTTCCATTCCTGAAACAAGACCAATTCAATGTACTCAAAACTCATGCTCATTTTGGCATGATTGGCTGGCTCCTTTTCCTAGTGATGGGTGTTTCGTCTGTACTGATACCGATGTTCCTCGTTTCCCACGATCTGAAAGATGGTTTTTTGAAGAAAGCTTTGTATTTATGCAATTTTGCTCTTCTATTGATTTCAATTGATTGGCTGGCTTTTGCCGGTACCCTATGGATATCAGTTTATTTCCTTATTTTCTTCCTGGGTTTTAGCTATTTTTTGAAATACATATTCGATGCTTACCGTAAAAAGCTCAGAAAACTTGATGTCGGAATGAAACATACTATGATCTCATTTGTCTTTTTATTGATTCCAGCCGTTTTAGCTGGTCTTTTAAGCCTGTCGGGCTGGCTGGATATGCCAGAAATCAACCAATTGATCATACCTTACGGACTGAGTATATTTGTTGGATTTTTCAGCAATCTTATCCTTGGCCAAATGTATAAAACTTTACCATTTATATTATGGCTCCATAGATATAAACATTTGGTAGGTAAAAAAGAGATCCCTATGCCTAAAGACCTGTATTCAGAACAATTGGCTCAATGGCAGTATTATATATATCTCTTGGCTGTATTATTTTTTGCCCTCGGATTTTTATTCGAAAAGTCATTTTTACAATATACAGGTGCTGTTTTGCTGATTGTGACTGCATTGTTGTTCAATGTCAATGTATTTATTATTGTATTTTCTAAAAGACAAAGAGCTTTCATAGAAATTTAAAAATAATTGAAATTATGATCACAAATACTCATGAATCCGACCAAAAGTGGTACGAAAGGATAAAGAAACTTTTCGGGTCAAAGAAAAAAATGGTTCATCCGGCATTTAGTGATGTTCATGGCACTGAACTGATCCCGGATAATTCTTTCGAATCACAGGTAAAAGGAATTTTAAAAAAGGTCATTGATCCTGAACTTGAGATCAATATCGTAGACCTGGGACTTATTTATAAAGTTGAACAAGATGAAACCAATCGCATTTTTGTGGAAATGACCTTATCTACGCCTGCTTGCCCGATAGGTGATGTGATCGTTCAAAATGTGATTGATACCCTTCAGAATGCGTATCCTTCTAAAGATGTGGATGTTAGCCTTGTTTTTGATCCTCCCTGGCATCCAGGTTTGTTGACAGAAGTTGGTAAAAAGGCACTACGGGGAAATTTCGATTGAGCATCCCTTTTTCAGGTAAATCATTATCTGAATTATGTTAAGTGATTGATATAGAAATATATAGGTAGTAGATTGTTTCGATAATTTCATTGAATTCCAGCATCTGTATAAAAAATCAAAAGGCAGTGCTTAAAAATAAATTATATTTGCAGTTTGATTTTATAAGCGTTTTTTATGATCAGAGTTGCAGAAGCCTGGATACCGACAAAAAGGGCCAGGTTCAGAATGATTACATATTTAAATGGTGAAACTGACCGTATGCCGCACATTGCTTTGGTGCATGAACATCTGGACAAGACTCAACCTGTTTTGGTCCGAATTCACTCAGAATGCATGACCGGTGATTTATTTCACTCTACCAGGTGTGATTGCGGAGATCAGTTGAATATTTCGATGGATATGATTTCAGTAGAAAACGGTTTGCTGATCTATCTAAGGCAGGAGGGCAGGGGAATTGGCCTGGCAAATAAACTCAAAGCATATAATCTGCAGGATAAAGGAGCTGATACTTATGAAGCTAATGAAGAACTTGGTTTTCACCCGGATGAAAGGAATTATGGAGATGCGATTGAAATAATCCGGGATCTTGGCATCAGGGAAGTGATTTTGTTGACCAATAATCCTGAAAAGATCAACTCGTTTGAAAATTCCGGGATCCGATTGGTTCGCAGGGTTCCTATTATTACAGATCCGCACCCTGATAATGTTTTATATCTGGAAGCGAAAAAAAATAAGGGTCATTTGATTTAACTAAAAAAATTGGTGGTTTAGTTATTTTTTGTTTTTTCAATTTACAAGATTTTGGCTATTATACAGTGAAAGTGAATCTAGTTTTTACTATCAATTAATTTGAAAAACATTGATCCAACTTTAATTCCTTTTTAATAATGTAAAGCACAATGTAGATGCATTTCGAACGAATAAGAGAATTTTGCCTGTCAAAAATGCACGCTCAGGAATCATTTCCATTCGATGAATTAACCCTTGCTTTTACGATCGGAGGAAAAATATTCGCTTTGATGTCTTTGGATGAACCGGAAGTCCGGATCAATTTGAAATGTGATCCCGACTATGCTGTTGAACTGAGGGAACAATTTGAATCCATCATTCCAGGATACCATATGAATAAAAAACACTGGAATACGGTATTCGCTGAAAAAATATCGACTGAATTATTAAAGAAGTTGATCGGCCATTCCTACGATTTAGTGTTGGATAAATTACCAAAAAATATAAAAGAAAATTTATTAAATGACCAAAATTAGGCGATTTAGGGGCATTTTGACCCTGTTTTTGTTAATAAATTGTAAATAGTAAAGTTTTTTTAAAAAAAAATTGATTTTTTCTTGCACGATTAAAAAGGGTAGTATATCTTTGTATCATCAAACAGAAAATATATAAGTTATATATAAAGAAGTAGGGTGAACTGGTTTTCATGGGGCAACGCTTGTTGCCCCGCTTTTTTTTATATACTTTCCTGATTCGTATTATTGTTCAGTATAAACTTCCTTTAGTGTCTTAGCATATTTTAATGGTTATACACTTTGTTTTACATTCAAAAAAAAATAGTGACTTATGTAAGCCACTATCTTTCAATTGAACTTTATAATAGGAGATTTAATCTTTTTATACTGTTATTAAATTAACAATTATGTAAAGTCTTTTATCACAAACTATTTTTATCTTGCAAACAGGATCTCTCTGTATTTTGGTAATGGCCAGAGAGTATCATCTACCAGAAGTTCCAACTCGTCTACATGCATCCGGATTTTTTCAAAGAATGGTTTTACTTTATCAGCAAACTCAATAGATTTTTCTCTTGTGTCAGAGACTTCATTCACTTCTTCAAGCGTTTTTTCCAACAATTCAATGTTATTGTACGCGCCATTAATTGCATTTGAAGTTCTGTAAAAGATCTCCTTATGGACTCCTAGTGATTTTGATTCCAGACCTGACTTTTCTGCTTTTGATATGGTATCAGCCAATGCGCTTTGATATTTGAAAGCAGCAGGTAATATTTGATTCAGAGCAAGTTCCATTATGATTTTTGCTTCTATTTTTACCTTTGTAATATACTCTTCCAGAAATATTTCATGACGTGCTCTCAGTTCTCTTTCAGATAATACTTCTTCGCTGGTAAAAACCTCAATGGTCTTATTTTGGGTCAGCGCATCCAGCGCCATTGGTGTTGACTTGATATTATTCAGCCCTCGTGCAGCAGCTTCAACTTCCCATTCATGACTGTAATTATTACCCTCGAACATGATTTTTTTGGAGCTTAACAAACATTCACGCAATACTTTCAATATTGCACTGTCTCTCCTTTCTCCCTTTTTGATCAAAATATCCACATCTTTCTTGAATGCTTTTAACTGATTAGCCATTATGGTGTTCAGTGTTATCATTGCACGGGAACAGTTTGCAGATGAACCAACCGCCCTGAATTCAAATTTGTTGCCTGTAAAGGCAAAAGGTGAAGTCCTGTTCCTGTCTGTATTGTCCATCATGATATCAGGTATCATTTTGTGTATGTCCAGTTTCAGATCCATTTCATCTTCATCAGAAAAGTCTTCATCCACTCTTGTTTCCAATGCATCCAAAACATTGTTCAGGTATGAACCGACAAAAACTGACATGATGGCGGGTGGAGCCTCATTTGCACCTAATCTATAATCATTGCTTTCTGAAGCTATCGATGCCCTCAATAAATCAGCATGGTCATGGACAGCTTTAATGGTGTTGATGAAAAATGTGAGAAACTGCAGGTTGTTCCTCGGGGTAGATCCGGGAGAAAGCAAATTAGTATGGTCATCACTCATCAATGACCAGTTGTTATGCTTGCCTGAACCGTTAATTCCGGCAAAGGGTTTCTCATGTGTGAGCACAATCAGGTTATGCCTTCTGGCCACCCGATCCATTAGGTTGACAAGCAACTGGTTGTGGTCAACCGCCACGTTAACTGCTTCAAACATGGGCGCGCATTCGAACTGACTTGGAGCGACTTCATTATGCCTCGTTCTTAAAGGAATACCCAGTTTGTGAGATTCATTTTCAAGGTCTAACATGAATGCATATACTCTTTCTGGAATAGCTCCAAAATAGTGATCATCCAACTGTTGACCTTTGGCAGGTGCCCTGCCAAAAACGGTTCTGCCATTGGCAAGCAGATCCGGTCTTGCATAATACATTGCTTTATCTATAACGAAATATTCCTGCTCCCAACCAAGTGTTGGTAAAACTTTTTTCACATGTCTGTCAAAATATTTTACAACTTCGGTTGCTGCTTTATCAATGGCTTCCATGGACTTAATCAACGGTGCTTTGTGGTCCAGAGCTTCTCCTGTATAAGAAATAAACACTGTGGGAATGCATAGTGTTTTTCCCCCGCCAATGTCCATAATGAATGCAGGGCTACCCGGATCCCACGCAGTATAACCCCTCGCTTCAAAAGTGGCCCTCAATCCTCCGCTGGGAAAAGACGAAGCGTCTGGTTCTTGCTGAACCAGCTCTGTACCGCTTAATCGTTCAATCGCATTTCCTTCTTTATCTATAGTGAAAAATGAATCATGTTTTTCGGCTGTTGCTCCCGTTAGTGGCTGAAACCAGTGTGTATAATGGGTTGCCCCGTGTTCCATTGCCCATGATTTGATGGCTGAAGCGATTTGATCAGCTATTTCTCTGCTGATTTTAGTCCTGTTCTCTAATGAATCCCTGAAACTGGCAAATGCTGAAGACGATAAATACGTCCTCATTTTGGTCATGGTGAATACGTTTTCATTAAATATAACTGATATTTTGGATGTTTTGGCTTTTTCCAACTCTGTGGGTCTGCTGGAAAATACATCAATTGCACTTTTTCTTCCGTTTGTCATGTTTATACGTTTTGTAATAAATTAAAAATATTTGCAAAAAAAGACATAAATAATCAAAACAACTAAAAATAAATTAAAAAAATGTGTAAATAAATTAAAAATCCATCATAATTGACATAAAAATATAATATATTTATTTTTATAATTTATGTTTTATATTTTTTTAAAATACATATTTTAGTTCAGCATTAAAATCGATCTTACTTTCTAAAACAATTTTTCCTATTTTTGAAGAAATGTTAGGAATATGAGATTTTTTATGGTTTTGGTTTTAACAGTTTACTTCATTCCTTGTTATACCCAATCGGAAAAAATAGATCCGGAAATACTCGATATGATCGCCACAGGTAACAGACGATCTCTGAATATTATGGTTTCATTTGATGAAAAAGTTGACTTCGAATTATTGAAAACAACTTTTCTTCATCAGCAAGTTCCGGTAAATCAGCGACCCAAAATGGTAATTGAAGCGCTGAAGAGTGTTGCAGAAAAAGCTCAAGGTCCATTATTGGAAGCCTGTGTTAACAAATACAACAGGCAGATTTCCAAGCTCATCCCTTTCTGGATCGTCAATAAAGTATTTATTGAATGTCAACCTTCGATCGTATATAATCTTGCTTCATTGCCGGGAGTTAACTTTATCAGTATAGAAAAAGGAATTATGAGGCTTGAAGAGCCAACTTACGTCGGCACTGGAGAACACGAACGTTCACCGGGATTGGCAGAACCTGGTCTGTATGCTATAAATGCGCATAAAATGTGGGAATTGGGTTATTCCGGTAGGGGTAGATTGGTTTACAACTATGACACAGGTGTATGGCCCGATCATCCGGCATTTAATGAAAGATTTATCGGCAAACGCTTTCCGATGAGTCAGTCCTGGATCGGTTATTCAAGTGCTGTTCCAACCGGTGAAATCAACAGTCATGGAACTCATGTTCTGGGAACCATGACTGGGCTGGTTGAAGAGACTAACGATACGCTCGGAGTTGCAGTGAAAGCATATTGGATTGCAAATGATCTGGTCGGCACAAGTGTTTCAAGTCTGCCTCCGTTGGAAGCTATGATCCAAGCGTTTGAATGGGCATTGAATCCGGATAATGACATCAATACATCTTACGATGTGCCTGATGTGATCAACAATAGCTGGCGATGGTATGATGCTCCGGATCAGTTGCATTGCGGACAGGGAATGGTCGTGGATCTCATGAATGCCATTGAAGCTGCCGGGATAGCCAATGTTTTTGCGGGCGGCAATTTTGGTCCGGACAATACTACCATTAGTTCCCCTCAAAGAATTAACACATCTAAAGTCAACACATTTTCTGTAGGAAGCGTAAATGCAAATCTGAATTATCCGTATCCCATCAGTGATTTTTCTTCTCGCGGACCCAGTCAATGTGAAGGTTCAGAAAACGATAAAATTCATCCACAGGTAGTTGCACCTGGTGAAATGGTCAGGTCTGCCTGGGGAACGAATGGATATAATACCATTTCGGGAACAAGCATGGCTTGCCCTCACGTATCCGGTGCCGTTTTGTTGCTCAAGGAAGCATTTCCTTTTCTTTCCGGTGATCAATTGCTGTGGGCTTTGTTTCGGACAGCAGTAGATTTTGGTGAGTCAGGTGAGGACAATACTTTTGGTAATGGACTCATCGATGTTTTTGCAGCCTATGAGTATCTTGCTGATGTATGGCAGCCGGCGGATCCTTTTCATCCAGAATGGGATTTGTCTGTCGATCTCATTTCAGGTGTTGAAGAAGGTGGTGTTTTATGTAATAATATTATCTATCCGGAAATTCATTATTCAAATAAAGGATCAAGTGTAATCGACTCAATTCAAATTAAGTATTGGTTTTCAGGGATCCGGGATACTTTTGAATTGATGGTGACCAATGAATTATTACCTTCTGAAAAAACAAGCATTCATCTGGGTGAATTGTTTTTAGATGAAAGTGCTCAATATGAACTAAATGTATTGGCTCAGATTCCGGGTATAGAAACAGAATATGACCTTTATAACAACAGATTAAAAGCTTCAATCAGAAAGTTCAACGTCATTGATATTCCATTTATAGAAAATTTTGAAGATTCTAGCTTTTATAACGTTTGGTGGCTGGAAAATCCGGACAGGTCTGTAACCTGGGAAATTGTGTCTTTGACAGGTCATGAGAATAATCAAATGGCCGGATCCATGCAGTTTTTTAATTATTCCCCCAGGGACAAGCAGATAGACAAAATGGTTTTGTTTAATGTCCATTTACCTGAAACAGAAGAAACAATGCTGAGTTTTGATATTGCGTATGCACCCTTTTTGAAAAATGTTTCTGAAAACAGGGATACGCTCAGAGTGAAAGTATATATCCACTGTGATCCTTCAACTTCCAAAGTAATTTACGAAAAAGCAGGTGATTCATTGATTACACACAATGTGATCAGTTTAAATTTTCACCCTCAGAATCCTGCTCAGTGGAGACATGAAACACTTTCGTTACAGGAATTTAAAGGCAATGATATTTCAGTCGTATTTGAATCTGTCAACCTGAAATGGAATAATTTGTACATCGACAATATTACTCTGGATACATTTCCAATGTTATCGTCAGGAAAGATTCCCGACTCTCCACAGGATAATCACCTGGTGTCTATTTATCCCAATCCGGCTTATGATGTCGTCCGCTTATTTATCAATGCCTCATTCAAGGCTGTTGGTACCATAAGATTATTGAATACGTTTGGAGAGCTGATTGATGAACGTGATGTTGATTTTGAAGAACCGGTATTTTGGGATGTGAGTAGATTGCCTGGTGGTTATTATATTTTCCAAATATCTGATAATAAGTATTTTAAATATAGTAAGGGATTTGTTAAATAATACTTTAGAGCAAGGTTGTCATTTGATTTTAGACAAGCAAAGTATCTGGGTTTTGAAAAAATCTATGATGTGAATATCATATTTTTCAAAACCCCCATTCCAATGCACACCCATTTCAGTAACTTCATATTTTCGAAGTTTCTTTAAATCTTTGGTTGAAACTGGATAAATTCCTGCATACATTTTGTATTCTTTTGATAATATTTTTCCTTGATCAGAATCCAGTGAATAGAGTGAAATCTGGTCTCCGTTGATGAGTTTAAACTGAACTATGCTTCCTTCTGCAATGCCATGATAGCTGATATTTAACTTAGAGGCCTGGATAAGAAATTGAAGATTCAGGAAAAAGTTGCGTTTGCCTGCTCTCGATAGATTTGCATTGCACACCATGAAAGGTTTTGAATCAAAAAACGCTTTCAAGGGTTCATGTGTGAAAGAAAATAATTGAACGGGCATTAGTTCGGTGAGTCGTAAACCAGTTAACTGGTCAATTGTATCTTCTTTTACCACACAGCTTGTCTGATTAATGTTGTGAATGGTTTTTCCGGTAAAGCTTTCTTTCAGTCCCTCTAATCGCCTTGTTCCCGGACTACAGGATAATAGAAGTCCAACGATGATTGAAATGAACAAATATCCCGAAGCTTTCAAATGTACAGTTTTTGCAGATATCAAAAAAAACCGGCCGTTTTGGATAAAACAGCCGGTAAAAATTTTTATAATGCTTTCAATATTTCTTCTTCAAGGTTGAATCTCGGATTGATTGCAGAAATTTTTCCTTCCTTATCGATCAGATAAGTTCTTGGAATGCTTGAAACTCCATAAAGTAAAGCACTTTCAGTATCCCACTTCGTTAGAGTACTAACATGCGTATTCCATGAAAGGTTATCTTTTTTTATGGCATCCAGCCATTTTTTCTTTTCATTGTCCATGCTTGTACTGATCTGCTCTGGTGACATCCTTGCTTTTGACCGTTCGTCAATGCCATCCAAAGATACACTGTATACAGTAAAACCCTGATCTTTATACTTGTTGTATAGTTCTACAACTTTAGGATTGGCTTTTCTGCATGGTCCACACCAACTTGCCCAAAAATCAAGCAATACCACTTTTCCTTTAAGATCAGATAATTTCATGATCTGTCCTTCTGAATTTGGCATAGCTATTTCAGGAGCCGGTTCACCAATTCTGATTTTTTCTGTAGCCATTTTTCTGTCATAGCTTTGTTTCAGATTGGTGGCAAGGCTTTGATAATTCGTTGCAATTGCTGCATTTGGATATTTTTCAACGAGTTTTTTAGCTGCTTCAACATGAACATCAGCAAATTCAGGACTATTGCCAAAGATATTGATCAAAACCATTGCAGAAGCCAGAGGATCAATTTCTTTAACTTTAGACAAAACTTCTTCCACATTATTGGTTTGGGCATAATCGACCATGATCTTATTGAAATCTTCAGTCATTTTTGAACCAGTGATCGATGCGGTCAGATTACTCAATGTGTTATAATTTCCTTTAAAAGTTATGTGTTCGTTTTGACCACCAGACAAGAAAAAAAGATTTTTCCTTTCAATGGAAATTTTGTAAATCCCGGGGTCAAGAGGTTTTTCAAATTCAAATTTGAATTTTCCATCCTCTGAGGTGGTTTCAGCTATTTTCTCAACTTTATTGGTGAAGTCCACCAATTCAAGGGTTACGCTCTTTGCTCTGCCTTCTTCAATTTCTCCGGTAATAGAATATCCGCTAGCTTTTTGCTGGCAACTGCCTAAGCTAAGTAGCATGAAAAACCCTGCAAGAATCATCATTTTTGCCTTCATTGTGATTTTAATAAGTTTAAAAGTTAATTAAGATTCACTCTAAACTGCATATGCAGCATTTTTAGTGTGTATTAAACAATAAATAAAGGGGCAAAGTTAAAAATTCGATGATATAATCAAATTATTTTTAATATGTTTCATTCAAGATATCCAATTTTTATGTGATTCGGATCAAAAAAGATGATTGTAATTGATTTTTTACAAAAAAAATCAAGTTAAAATTTTTGCATAAGTATCTGCATGCAGTGCTGAAGCTTTGAATATGCCTGTCGTAATCTAAATATCTTAAACAGAACTGTTTTCTGAATACCATTAAGGTTTTTCTGATATTGAGGGAAAACTTATATTAATTTCTAAATAGACATGTGGAAGGAAATGAAATCCGCCGGACTTAGCGTAACTGAAGGATTGTTCCAGGGTGGAGCGGGTACTTATTACATCTTCAGGTAGATCATTCACCACATAAAGACCGAGGTAACCTGCGTTGATTGCCATTGTCAATTGAAAGTCATTCTCTAAAAAAGGTCTGATCATGTATCTGTAATAATATCCCAAACTATTTGTCAAATGCCAATAATCCAATTTCTGCAAATAAGTTCCTCCATCTCTGGGAATCCAATCATTTATTTCACGATATTTTAACGAGTAATTGATACGAAACCCGGCAAAATCGTTTCTATTCACTCGGACCATAGGGTAAAAGCCCAATGAAAAGCCATTGACAAATTTTATTTTGCTGTAATTAAAATAGTTCATGAAGTGTTTGCCGTTTAAGTCAGAAATTATACTGGCTTCATAATTCAAGCTAAAATCTTGATTCGGAAGTACTTCCAGGCTCATTTTGAGGCCCGGACTGAAAACCCTGGTTAAATCCACAAGATGGATGTGTATCGTTTTGGAAGGTAGGATGGGTTCACGGACAATGGGTTGACTGACCACGCCAACAAAAGATGCTATCAATAAACAAAAGGTTATTGGCAACATTTTAAGGATCAGCATTCTATTCATTACTTTAACAGGGATGTTACATTATTTAAAAGTGAATTCTGATAATTCATGGATGTTTTCTGCATCGCTGTAATTGAATTCCCTGAATCCGTTTCCTGTCATTACTAAAAGTAAACCGTTGAATGGAATGACATCTATCGCAGTGAAATAATCGAAATGGTATAGCTGTACCAGTTTTTCAGGAACTGTGCGATCAAATATTTTCAAGCCATCATCTGAATCGCAAATGAACAACAATTTTCCATCAATGCCCAAACCTTTGGGGTGATTCATCGCATAAGATTTTATGCGTTGAGGATTGTATGGATCAGTGATATTCAGAACTTCAAGTTGATTGCTTTCATTACCGCAACCTGAACTTAAGGTCACATACGCAATGCTGCCATCAGTTACAACAGGATCACAGGATTGAATATGCGTATACCTGGACATTAGCGTAAGCGTTCCATCCTGGTTTTTTTTGCATATGTGCATACCATTTTGTGCACCGACCAAAATCAGCGTATCAAACGGGAATAGTGTTTCAATGCCTGGTTCAATAGTGGTTGATCCAATATAGTGCATTTTCCCGTTATCTATGTCATAAGTTTCAACTTTGGCATTATTAATTACATACAGATTGTTGCCGATGATGGTGAATTTATTCAACGATCCTCCGATAGCAACGTCACCGCCCGAATCCTTGCTACAGGAGATCAGATGGAGTGATAGTATAAAAAAAACAACAAAATTCCTGAATTTAAAAGTATGATTAAATTTCATATGATGATTTTATTTATATGTCGAATCAAAAACCTAACAAATTGTGGTTGGATTATTTCCTGCATTTTGGGTTGGTCAAAGTTGCGTTTTCCCAGCCAATCACATCACCTTTTGATGGATCCATGCATTCAAAGTAGCCAGAATAGTCATCTGGCATAAATGGAATACCGTCAAAAGCATTATTTATCCTTGATATAAGTTGTATACTATCTTTAGAAAAATATTTGAGGGAGACGAGATCCAGGTCATTATTGGCATAAATAATTGATCCTTTAACCGCAATATCCTTGTTGAAAGGGATTGATACAAAAGCAATTTGCTTCGGATTGGCAGGGATTGAATTGTCAATGATATGAAAGCCTTTATTCAACTCATTGATGAATAAAAGAGGATGCAGGTATACGATCCTTCCGGGAATTTCGAATGGAACGGGATCCTGTATGGATATTTTTTTTAATGTTCCAGGCTGTCCATAAACAGGTCGGAGGCCACTGATCACAAGATTTTCTTCAACCTCATCTGTAAAACAAGAAGATAATACAAGGGTCAATGATAAGAAGGGTAGTAAAAGTTTTTTCAGCATTTTCCGGTTATTTTTTATTAATTTCAAATATATTTGGGATAAAGCCTCATTTTAATATCTGAATTTAATAGTTTTCAAGATATTAATTGAATTCGTTCCTAAATTATAGCTTTTTTTTTCAATTCTTCAGGGTTTACAATCTGTTGCCATGAGCTAATCAGTATATAATCAGGGTCTGCAAGAGAATTCATATTTTTTTCGTCTTTGATAAGAAAACTTCATGGACAAGTCTATCGATGTTTTAGAAAACAAAGAGTTTGCTAATTGTGAATGATTGAATCAATACAAGCATAACCCAGTATTAGGCGTTTTTTTGTAAAGTCAAATTAAATGATATTTGTTTAGACGTTATTTTGCGGCTTTGAGTTGGGTAAGTTTTGTTTTTTTTATAGCTTTTTAATAACTGGAAAAACTTTTGAATTAAAGTATAGAATTTCAGCCATTTGGAGGATTATCTCTCATATCATAATTTATTTTATTTACTGAAAGGGATGAAATTGCCTAAATTATGTGGTCTATATTGATTCGTGGCTGTTTTGAAGTGAAAAGTCATAGGATTTTATATGTATCTGAGATACAATTAATTTAAACATCATTTATTAATAAATAAAAGTAATTTCTATATGTAATATCGGATTTTAATCAAATTTTATATATTAGAAGTAATGATTAATTGAATTGGAAAAAAATTAAAACAGCTAGTTATCCGAAGTAATGTCACTTGTTGAACAGCCTGATTTTGTGGTATTTTTCTTTTCTATCTGCTTCATCCGGGAATGATTTTCCACGTTTTTCTGCCTTAAAAGGTTAAAATTGTGTGTGAAGTCAATAAAAGTGGCTTAGTATTGCCACATTTGGCTTAAAAAATGTATCTTTGCTTGCAATAGGTTCTAAATTATCCATCAAAACTCCAGCTGATTTTTTGATATTGGCATTAGTTTTGAAGTAATTATATACTCAACGGATGAAAATCTTTGACTATTCAGTGAGGTATTATGGCGATAAATGTATTGTCTATTGGATAAGGAATTAAAATATTTTTGAAAGTAATTGATTCTGAATGTATAATGAGTATTGTTCAGATGATATTTTTTTTGTATAACGTTGGATCCTGTGTATGTTTAAATTGATATTTAATCTACAAAAGATTTTGGAATAAGGATTGAACGTGTGGATCACATGTTTTCTTTAAAGATTTTTGAAGTTTTCAGAAAGCACACCAAAAACAGGTTTATAATTAAAAACAAAAATGGAAGCAGATGAAAAAGTATACACTCATTACTTTTTTATTGATTATAGTGTTTAGGGTCTCCTCCCAGGATCTGCACTATACCCAATTCTATAATTCGCCGATGAATTTCAATCCTGCTTTAACCGGCATATATAACGGAGATCAGCGGTATATGGTCAGTATCCGGGACCAGTGGCGCAGGATCCCTGTTCCTTATTTCACCATTAGCGGTGGTTATGATATGAAATTTTATCCGGTAACTATGCGGAGAAGTTTTTTTGCAGCAGGGGTGAATTTTAACTATGACAAACAAGGGGACGGAGCGCTTTATCTTGCAAATCTTAATCTTGGAGGAAGCTTTTCTTATGTGATCACGCCTAAAAATCTGATTACAGCCGGTGGTTTATTGGGTTTCGCAGCCCGTGGATTCAATGATGAACATCTGAAATGGGACGCTCAATATGATGAAGTAACAGGAACCTATGATGAGAGGTTGCCAAGCAATGAATTGCTGGATCGTTATGGATTTGTATTTCTAGAGACAGGAGTTGGTCTGAATTACAGATACCAGCATTCAGGAAGAACGTATTTCAATCTTGGAGGCGGAGTTTTCCATCTCAATGAACCAGTTCAGACATTCAAAGATGAAGTGAGTGATGAATACAGGTCAAGATTATCCAGAAGGATTTCATTACAAGGAACCGTCAGTTTTAAAGTCATTGATCCGTTGGATATTCAATTACATGGCTTATACCAGAAACAAGGGGATTTTGATGAAATTGTTTATGGAGGTCTGGTAAAATTGCATATCAATCAGACAAGAGGAAAGAAATTTGAACTTCATGTAGGCGTATCATCCAGGTATCTGGATGGAGTCTCTCCTATTATTGCTGTTCAGTACAACGATTGGTATGCGGGTTTCAATTACGATGTTACCACATCGGATTTACAGAATTTCAATGGTTACAGAGGCGGCCCGGAGCTTCATGTTCAGTATGTTGTTAAACACGTTACACCGATGAAGTCCTTCAAGTTTTGTCCGATATTTTAATTTTAATCAGCTGAAACAATTATAAAATGGCTAAGTTAAAAGTTTTCATAATCCTGGCAGTCTTAAGCTTCAGTTTTACCCAAGTGTATGGACAATCGCTTAAATCCTTTCTGACTGCAGCTGAGCAGGCATTCGAAAAAAGAGACTTTGGTGCTGCATTGAATTATTATATGACAGCCAATGAATTTGATGCTGATCGTACAGACCTGTTATATAAAAGTGCAGAATCAGCCCGGTTGTACAATGCTTTGAATGTCGCAGAAGAAAAGTATCAAAGTGTTTTTGAAAAGGAAAGTGAATCTGAGTTTCCCCTGGCTGCTTTCTGGCTGGCAGATATCAAACAACGTTTGGGAAAATATGATGAAGCAAAACGATTATATGAATTATATTTATCTGAACATCAGGATGAGGATGCCTATCTGACCGCAAAGGCAACAAAAGAGATTGCTGCATGTGACTGGGCAAAGGAATTGATGGAAAATCCAAGTGAGAACATTAAGATCGAACAATTGGCAGGTGACATCAATTCTTCAAATACTGATTTCAATCCTGTGTGGAGAGACAGCACATTGTATTATTCATCCATGAGATTTAATAAAGCAAAAGACGTTTATATTCCCACACGGATGATCTCAAAAGTCCTTAAGACATCTGATGAAGCAGCCAGTACCATTTTGCCATCCAGCGGAACTTTTAACTCAGATATGCTCAACACGGCGCATGTGAGTTTCAATTTCAAAGGGGATAAAGTTTATTTTACTATTTGTGATTACACAGAAAAGATCAATATTCGCTGTGATATTTTTTATAGTGTGGTGAATCCTGACGGCACATTCGGAGAGCCGGTCAAATTACCTGATTACATCAATGATCCCAAAGCTTCCAATACACAACCGAATATCGGATACAGCAATAAAACAAGACAGGAAGTCCTTTATTTTGCTTCTGACAGAGCAGGAGGCAAAGGGAAAATGGATATTTATTACGTTTATGTAGATAAAGCAGGAAATTTTACAAGACCTTTAAATCTGGATATTATCAATACACCTGAAGATGAGATCACGCCTTTTTATCACAGTGCTTCGGACATCCTTTATTTTAGTTCGGAAGGTTATAAAAGCATGGGCGGATTTGATATCTATGCCATTTCATTCGATGGAAGCAATGCCAAAGAAGTGATCCATCTGGGATATCCGGTCAACAGCAGTTTCAATGATATTTATTATTATCTTGATCCAACCGGTTCCAAAGCATATTTTTCATCCAACAGACAAGGATCGCAATTTATCGACCCTATGTATGAAGCATGTTGTTTTGATATCTTCAAAGCAAACATCAGTGATCTCGCAATTGACCTTATTGCCCAAAGTTTTAGTAAAATAACAGCTGCTCCGCTAAACGGGTCCCGATTGAAGTTATTTGATGCCAATACGAACGAACTGATCGCAGAAGCACAGAATGATGAAAATTATGAAGCGACTTTCAAGCTGGCTTCCAACAAGTCATATTATGTGGTAGCCGAGATGGAAGAGTTTATACCTGATACCGTATTTTTTAATACTTTTAATATAAGAAAGTCAACAACTATCACCAAAAAGTTATACCTGGATCAAACACCTTTGATGTTGGAAATTTTTGTTTTAGATAAGATCACGAAATTCCCGGTAAGCGGTACAGAAATAACACTTAAAAACCTCACAAATCCTGATATTCCTGATATTGTAATGTTGAATCCAGACGGAAATGATTTCAAAATGGAAGTTATCCGTGGGGTTCAATACAAATTGATTGCAAAAAATCCGGATTACGCACCACAGGAAATACTTATTTCTACTCATAATGTTGTTGGTCCAAAAATTGTTCAATATGTTTATCTGGGTGATTTACTCAATGTTCAATTGCCATTGTCAGTTTATTTTGATAATGATAGACCTGAGCCAAAATCGATGAATCTTACAACCAAAAAAACGTATTCTCAGACTTATACAGAGTATTATGCGAAAAAACCGGAGTTTATCCAGGCTATCATAGATGGATTGGTAGAGGAAGATATATCTGTCCCAATGCAAAGGATGGATAACTATTTTGAGTTTTTCGTTAAAGGTGGTAAAGAAAGGTTTGATGAATTCCTGAGAACATTGCTTATAGTGCTCCGTCAGGGACACCAATTGGAAATTGAAATTCAAGGGTATGCGAGTCCGAGAGCTGAGTCAGCCTATAACCTTGCTTTAGGGCAAAGAAGGATCAGTTCAGTCAGAAATGAATTGTATCAATATCAAAATGGTGCTCTTAGGCCATTTCTTAACAAAGGAGCCTTGAAAATAAGGGAGGTTTCTTACGGTGATTCCCTTTCTCCTGCCGATGTAAGTGATAATCTGCTTGATCTGAAAAACTCAGTGTACAGCATAAGTGCTTCCAATGAGAGGAGAGTAGAAATCATCAGGGTGGAAATTGACTAATTTTAAATATTAAACCATAAGTATATGACTCGGTCAATCAATATTTTATTCATCATATTTACAGCTTTTCTGTTTCTGGGAACATCAAAGTTGGAGGCAACTCATATTGTAGGTGGAGACATGACCTATCGATGTTTAGGTGGTGGGAAATATGAATTTACCCTTACATTTACAAGAGACTGTGAATTAGGGGCTGGCGATGCAGAATTTGATAATTACGCGATCGTTGCTATCTATGACCATAATTTTAATCCTGTCAGTTTAGGAACTGCGGGGTATATGTTTATGCCATATGTACATGAAGAAACAGACACTCTGAATACTGATCTCACTTCTTTTTGCAATATTAGCGGAGCAGAAGTTTGCGTTCACCAAACGGTATTCAGGGATACGATTACATTGCTTCCCCGCACGGGAGGTTATATTTTTTCCTACCAAAGATGCTGTAGAAATGCATCATTGCTCAATGTTAAAGATCCGTTGCAAACCGGCAGTACCATTTCCATTGCGCTGACAGAAGAAGCGTTCAATGCTTGCAATTCGAGCCCGGTTTTCAATCAGTGGCCAGATATTTATGTATGTACAAACAGACAGCTCAATGTGAATCAGCTGGCAACTGACATAGATGGTGATCAGTTGGTTTATAAACTCAATACACCTTATTCAGGAGCTACGATTGCCGAACCACGACCAGACAGGTTCAGCAAATTTACACTGCCCTATGAGCCTTTGGAATGGGCGCCTGGTTATCAGTTGGACAATCTTTTAGGAAGTGCAGTTCCTTTACAGATCAATCCGACAAATGGTTTTATAAGTGGTATTCCTGATCACCCCGGACAATTTGCTGTTGGAATAATGGTTGAAGAATACAGGAACGGTCAGTTACTTTCAGTAGTGAAAAGAGATTTTCAGTTAAATGTCCGTTCATGCGGAACACCTCCTGTGGCAGATTTTGAAGCGCCAACGGTACTTTGCGGTACGGATGATTTTACGGTCAATTTTCAAAATACTTCTCAGGATGCAGATCAGTTTTTCTGGAGGTTCAATTACCCGAGCATTGCTCCCGGAGAGACTTCATCAGATGTAAATCCTGTTTACACATATCCAAATACTCCGGATTTTACAGGTAAAGAAGTTTTTACAGTTGGTTTGAAAGCTACCAGAACAGCAGATCAGTGCTATGATGAGATTTTTAAGGATATACTTGTAATCGCTGACCCTTTGTTGGTAGATTTTGAATTTGAATTGATCAGCTGTGAAGATGCTTCCTTACAGGTTGTTTTAAAAGATGTCAGCGAATCTCTCAATACAGTTTATACGATTAGCGGAAGAAAATGGACAGTGAAAATTTCTGATTCGGATATCAGAAATAGTAATGATAAAGATTTTTATCTGACGATTCCAAAACAAGGTGTAATAGAGGTTACTCTCGAAGTGACTACAGTTGAAGGATGTGTTGAAGAAATTCAAAGGCCTGTCGATGTAAATTTTGTCGATATTCAATTTATCGCCAATCCATTTGTCATTTGTGCGGGAGAAACGATCAATCAATTGGTTGCCAACCCAAATCCAGTCTGGACATACATCTGGTCTCCAGCTGAAGGATTGATTTTTGAAAATGGTGATGATAGATCCAATCCTAAATGTCTGATCGATCATGACATTATTTACTCAGTAACGGTGACTGATGGCATTTGTTCAGTGGAAGGGACTGTTTCGGTTGTGGTAAAAGACTGGTTTACACTCGAAATTGAAGGGCCTGAGTATATCTGTGATCCTGAGGTTACTTTAACAGCAGGAGGAACGAATGATCCTGAAGTTGAATATGAATGGTCTTTGAACCCTGATTTTAATCCAATATTGACCACAGGTAAAATTGTTACATTGCCTTTCGCTGGGAATGAACAGGAATTCTTTGTTCGGATAAAAGAAGGAACCGGTTGTGCTTTGAATGACACCAGCATATTGGTTAAACGTAATGAAATTGAACTGGATTTTGAAAAAGAAGTTACATTTTGTGCAAGCCTTGAAAAAGAGATTATACTGACCAATTTGCGTCCGGATCAGGATTTAACCTTTACCTGGGAAGTAAACCCAAACATCACGGTTCAGAATAACGGGTTTACGGTTTTGGTATCAGCTGATTCACCACAAGAATTTTATATGTATTTTTCTGTTGTGAACCAATATGGCTGTGAGTCTGAAGACAGCATTTTGGTGAGAGTTATCCCCGGGCCGGTATTGGTGTTGGACGAAACTTTGGAGTGTAATACATATACCTATTGCTTTACAGCTTTTAATGGTGAAGGAACCAGCTTCCAATGGAACTTTGGTGACCCACAATCTCCTGATAATACTTCTTCTTTAGTCAATCCATGTCATACTTATCCAGGCACAGGAACTTTTACTGTTACTGTGAGCGCAGTTTTTGAAATTTGCGGAGCTGAATTTAGTCTTACAAAAGATATTTTCGTTCCTGAGATTTTCGCACTCGAAGGAAAAGATACCGTTGTATTTTGCAAAGGAGAAGAATCCGTGATGCTCGATGTCAATCCATCTAATTTTACCATGGATGTTAAATGGTATAATGAACAAAATGAATTGGTTGGCACAGGAATCATGGTGGATTTTGCTCCAGATGGCGACGAGCTTTTGCATATTATAGCTATCGATACCTTTGGATGTGTGGCAGAATTAGATATGTTTTTGGATGAATATTCATTTGACCTGTCCAAGGATAATCCAGGAGTACTTTGCTTTGGAGATACCATCACATTAAAGGTATATAATAATAATTCTGATCAGCTGGAATATTTATGGGAGTCTAGTCCAAATATTATTTCAGCATTGGATAGAGATTCTATTATTGTTATTTTGGAAAATTCTGATGATTTTGTTGTTGTTGTGACCAATCCTGAATTTGGCTGTGTTTCAGACCCGGTGATCATTTCAGTATTGGTCAATCATGTAACAGCCGAGGTGTCAGCAGATACTACTACTATCGTAGTGACAAAGTCTACGACTCTAACCGTGGACGGGAATTTTGATGCCAATGCTAAAATTTTATGGTCAACGGGCCAAACTACCGAAACCATTACTGTTTCTCCTGTCACAACCACCACTTATTGTGTTACAATAACGGATGAGGATGGATGTACTGCAGAGGATTGTATTGAAATCCTTGTCTTGGATCCTGCCTGTGATGAAACAGATATTTTTATTCCAAATGCATTTTCACCTCACGATAATAATAATGTAAATGATGTTTTCAGACCCAGGGGTAAATACCTTGAAACTGTTGAAATTATAATTTATGACAGATGGGGGAAACAATTATTCCAGGAAAAAGGAGATACACAAGTGAATTGGGATGGAACACACAAAGGAGCCTATCTTGGTCCGGATGCATTTGTATATGTAGTTAAGGTGGTATGCCAAAATCAGAAAATATTTGAAAAAGCAGGGAATGTAACCATCATCAGATAAAGAGCATTTAAAATTATCTCTTTTGATATATAAAAGGCTGCAGGTTGTTTCCTGCAGCCTTTCATGTTCTATGTTAATATAAATCAATTGTTTTTAGTATGTTAAGGTTGGTCATTTGCTATTTTTGATCTTAGTAGTGTAGGTAAGTAAATAAAACAGATAGAAATTTTTGCCTTAAATAAAATCGAAAAGACATCGGGCTGATTCCATGTGAATTAGAAGAAACTATAAAGCTCTAAAATAATTGGACATAGCAAAGAATAACGTTATGTAGAAGATTTCTCAGAGCTCAAAAAATTGTGGACGTATTTAGTGCGGGCGAAAACCCGTTTTATGATTCAATTTAGCACGGGTTTTTGGTTTGAAATCGTCTTTAAATTTATTCCAGGGAGTATTTTTATAAAAATCACCCCCAAAGTAATTAATGATCATTTCAAATTGAATTTCATCATGGTACCCGGGTAATGGTTGTATAACTTCCAGATTTTCAGTAAGAAAAATATAAGTAGGGTAGGATAGCTGTCCACTTGTCAGCGTCAGGGCCAGTTCGTGGTAACCTCTTTTACCTTGTTTTACAAATTCATAAGTTTTCCCTTTAAACTCAATCATTTCTTTTTGTTCGGCATTGAATTTCACAGGAATGTAATTGTCATTGATGTATTCGATGATGACCGGATTATTGAATGTAGTGTTATCCATTTGTTTGCACCAACCACACCAATCAGTATATAAGTCGATCAGCATTTTTTTAGGTGATTGGTCATGCAATTCCATTGCTTCTTCGAAACTGATCCAGTTGATCTTGTTTTGACCAAAAACTACAATCTGGAAAAATACCAGATTAAAAGTCACTAAAATCAACCGTTGATTATGCAAAACTCTGAAAAACATCTCCATAAGTCTGATTCACTATTCTTTTCAAAATTTGAACAAACAAAATACAAATAATTCAGGCCAAAAGTTTTAATATGGGCAACTTTAAAATATTTTTAACATTCTTCTATATTTTGTACTGGTGATAGGCAGGGAAAGCAACTGAATTCGGCAGATATTTGAGTTTATTGCAATTGTTTAAAAATATTTACCATAGATTAAAGTTGTTTTTAAAGGGTGTTTCCAGTAACTTTAGATGTTTTTTGGAAGTGATTTTTTTTAATGTATCCAAATGGTATTTACGGTGTACATCAGTGCCGACAAAGTCGATTACGCCTGCTTTAAGTAATTTGATAGCAGTTTCATAAACATTGGTTCCATAATGCTTTGCAAGTGAAAGCAAATTGAGTTGGAAAAGGCAGCCGATTTCTTTCAATTCCTCAATATTGTTTATCACATTTTCGAAATAGGTATACCTTTCAGGGTGAGCCAATATGGGTTCATAGCCCATTGAGTTCAACCTGAAAAGGATTTCATGTAATTGAAGAGGTGCTTGAAAATTAGGAAACTCAATAAGTACATATTTATTTTTAATTGTCAGTAAACTGGATGTATCTAAATATTGCATGAATTTTTCATCCAGCATATACTCTGCAGCAAAACTTAAACTCACGGGTAATTTCCTGGATTGAATCTCTTCCTGTAGCAAGATTGCTTTAGATCTAATAATTTCGGGAGTGTTCGGCCATACAGAACCATATATATGAGGAGTGGTAATCAGTCGGGTGAAGCCCATTTGAATGAGACCCTGAATTAAATCCAGACTTTCTTCCATTGACTTTGCTCCATCGTCGATACCGGGTAAAAGGTGCGAATGAATGTCAACGAATTCTTTTGGAAAGAATTCATATAAAGGTATTTTTCGCGAGAAGATCAAGATTATTTAAGTTTAATCATCTAATTTAAGTACCTGGATGAATGCACTTTGTGGAACCTGAACGCTACCGAATTGCCTCATTTTCTTTTTACCTTTCTTTTGTTTTTCCAAAAGTTTTCTTTTTCTCGTGATATCACCTCCATAGCATTTTGCCGTAACATCCTTTCTCAAAGCTGAGATTGTTTCTCTTGCAATGATCTTTTGACCGATTGAAGCCTGAATTGCAATGACAAATTGTTGCCTGGGCAATAAATCTTTAAGTTTGGCACACATTCTCCTGCCGAATGACTGAGCTTTATTTCTATGGATCAGAGATGAGAAAGCATCCACTCTTTCCCCATTGAGCAAAATGTCCATCTTGATCAGGTCAGATTCGCGGTAATCAAGTGGTGAATAGTCAAAAGAGGCATATCCTCTTGAAATTGATTTCAACTTATCATAGAAATCAAATACAATTTCTGCCAAAGGCAAATGGTAACTCATTTCGACCCGGGTTTCAGTCAAATAGTCCTGGCTAACCAGAATCCCCCTTTTTTCAAGGCAAAGGTTCATGATAGCTCCGATATAATCCGGCTTAGTAATGATCTGTGCCAAAATATAGGGTTCTTCCACTTTCTCCAGATAGTTGGCTTCAGGTAAATCATTGGGTGTATGGATCGTAAGTTTTTGACCGGCAGTAGTATATGCAAAATAAGAAACGTTGGGAACCGTTGTGATCACATCCTGATCGAATTCTCTGGATAGACGTTCCTGAACTATCTCAAGATGGAGCATGCCCAGGAAACCGCACCTGAAGCCAAAACCGAGGGCATTGGATGATTCTGGCTCAAATACCAGTGAAGCATCGTTCAACTGCAATTTTTCCAAAGAATCTCGTAAATCTTCGAAATCCTCATTGTCCATTGGGAAAATCCCGGCAAATACCATAGGTTTTACTTCTTCAAAACCTTTAATAGCTTGTTGGCATGGATTAACCACATGGGTTATGGTGTCACCCACTTTAATTTCTTTGGAGTCCTTGATGCCGGTAATGATATATCCGACATCACCGGCAGATATTACATTTTTTGGTATTTGATGCAATTGTAATATACCTACCTCATCAGCGTTATATTCCTTCCCGGTATTTACAAATCTTACCAGGTCATTTTTTTTGACCTCACCGTTAAAGACCCTGAAATATGCGATTACACCTCTGAATGAGTTGAAAACCGAGTCAAAAATCAATGCCTGAAGCGGGGCATGCGAATGACCTTTTGGCGCCGGAATTCTTTCAACAATATGCTCAAGTATTTGCGGAACGCCTTCGCCGGTTTTTCCACTTGCTTTAATGATATCCGAAGGCTTACAGCCGATAAGATCGATGATTTGATCAGCTACCTCATCAATATTTGCTGCATCCATATCAATTTTATTCAACACAGGTATGATCTCCAAATTGTGGTCTATGGCGAGATAAAGATTGGAAATCGTTTGAGCCTGAATACCTTGTGTAGCATCAACCAATAAAAGGGCTCCTTCGCAGGCAGCAATCGATCTGGAAACCTCGTATGAGAAATCCACATGACCAGGTGTATCGATCATATTTAAAATGTATCGTTTACCGTCTGAAGGACGGTCATAATACATCTGAATAGCATGACTTTTAATGGTTATTCCGCGTTCTCTTTCCAGATCCATGCTGTCCATAACCTGTTCTTTCTTATCCCTTTCATTAATGGATTGGGTCAAATCAAGCAACCGGTCTGACAAAGTACTTTTGCCATGATCTATATGCGCAATAACACAAAAATTTCTTATGTTTTCCATATTGGCCGCAAATATACACAATTTCAACTTTTACCTCATTAGTGTATATAACAAATTACATAGAATTCAGTTTGGATTAGATTCGATTCTTTAAATTAAGGTTCAGATCAGAGAAGTTTAAATCTGAAACAAGGTTTTTGCACGTGAGTTTTACGATTTAGGAATACTTTGAAATGAATTATTCATGGAAAACTTAAAAAATATATTATAAATTTTTGCAATATGTAATTTATTGTTAAATTTGTCACATCAAAGTGAATTTGAGAAACTTTCTAACAGCCGGTATTGTGGATCAATCCTTTCTTACCCAAATAGGGTACATCCCAAAAACAAACGATCCACAGTACTGGTTAGAAAGCTAAATTTCCCTATAATAGCTTTAGATGATGTACTATTGGCAATATCGGTGAAATTCAGATCTATTGAGCATTTATCAGTAAGTGAATGTCTATGTTTTTATTTCTGATTTTTGATAATTGCATTTTTAAAATAGATCTTCCCTGTAATTATTTTATACCAGTCTAATATTGATAATTTTTTTGTTAAGTTAATTTTGAACCTTTAAGTTTTTATGCTTTTGACACGAGGTTTTAAAAATTGCTTAACTAATTTTTGACTAAATATAGAAATTACTCCCATTTAAGTTATTTAAAGCATATAATGTATCGGATTTTGGAAAAATTATTGTTTGCATTCCTTCAAAGAGTTATTTCTTTCAGGGAAAATCATACTTTTGTTTGCTTTCCGAATTAAGGAAAGAATATTATCTTTATCATAAATTTAAAATCAATATTGTTTTGGGAGGAATTTTAGTCATCATACCTACCTACAATGAGAAGGAGAATGTCAGGAAAATAACGTCTGCGATCAGATCCCTGCCAATGCATCTTGACATCCTGTTTGTTGATGATGGATCGCCTGACGGAACGGGAAGGATCATCAGGGAAATGATGGAGACAGATCACCACATTCATTTGATTGAGCGTTCGGGAAAATTAGGCTTGGGTACTGCATATATTGTCGGATTTAAGTTTGGTATTCAACACGGGTATGATTTTATATGTGAAATGGACGCAGATTTTAGTCATCAGCCTAAAGATCTTATCCGGTTGATCAAAGCGTGCGATAATAATTATTTTGACCTTTCTGTCGGTTCAAGATATGTGAAAGGTGGAGGTATTCAAAATTGGCCGTCCGACAGGTTATTTTTATCATACGGAGCATCTCTGTATGTTCGGGTTATCACCTGGATGAATGTAAAAGATCCGACTGCAGGTTTCGTTTGTTACAAAAGGCAGGTACTGGAAACCATTGATCTTGATAAAATAAAATTTGTTGGGTATGCTTTTCAAATCGAAATGAAATTCGCTGCCAAATCATTAGGATTCAGGCTAAAGGAAATTCCAATAGTTTTTACTGACAGGGTAGAAGGTGTTTCAAAAATGAATAAGTCCATCATTTCAGAAGCTATTTTTGGTGTGATAAAAATGAAATGGAATAGCTTCTGGAATTCTTACAGGATCAAACGACTTCATAACGCATAAGTATTCTATCTACACCGAAAAGTCCAATTTAATATCGTCACCGATCAGTGCAAGACTGAAGGTAAACGATTGAATATCAGCGAAATAAATTTCCACATTTGAGGGGATTTGGGGGTAAAGACTTTGCGGCGCAGACTTTATATATCATTCATTTCAAATTTGAAATCAGCGCATTTAGATTGACATGATCCTGAATGAGGTTGATCGCCCTGGTTACTTTCCAGGGAGTATGTCTGTTGATCTTGACTTCAATTTTAGAAATACTTACCACACAACTATATGTATCCAGATCTGTTTGAACAACAGGAATTTTATGCCTTTCAATGTAACCCAATGTCTCTGTATCCAGGTCATCATGTCCTGTTAAAACTATGCCAGCCAAAGGGTTTTCCTCAAGTTTCAACATATGTGTCAGCATTTTTAACCTGTCAATAGCTTTCCCGGCAAATTTAGAATTGGAAATCAGAAGGATATCTTCAGGAACTTTCAAATCTGTCAGATCCATCAATGTCCCTGCAAGTGTATTTGCCACTTTATTATGCATTTTGTCTTCATTGAACAGAACTTTACCTCTGATGGCTTTATTGATGGTTTCCATCAAGGGATAGGCCAGGACTTTATCATATGGTACTACACCCAATAGTGGTATGTTGCACATATCCAGCCATTTACCGACATAATACCGAACTTTTTCAATTTTCTCAGGCATCACTTTATTGATCACTACGCCTATTATAGGCACTTTGCTTTCTCTGAAAAGTGCAGTGGTCATGTTCATCATGTCGATGGTTTTTCCAATACCACCTTCAACAACCATCACTATTCCGGCATCCAACATCTTTGCCACCCTGGCATTGCTTATCTCCGCAACAGTTCCCACGCCCGGATGTCCGGTACCTTCATAAATGACCAATTCGTATTCCTCATTCAATTTTTCTGAAGCATTTAGAATTCTATCTTTATAATCGTAAGATCCAGGATTGTCAAGAAAAAGTTCCGTCGCACCTTTTCCTAATATCACAGGACTATGAAGTTCTGCAACTATCTCAAAATCAATTAAATCCGAAAACAGTAAGATGTCTTTATCAACTTTTAAGTTACCGATATCCAGAAATTGCTGACCTACCGGTTTGGAATAACCAACTTTGATTCCCTGGTTTTTTAAGGCATAAACCAGTCCTAATGTTGTGGTTGTTTTTCCAACATGCTGTGAACTGGCGGCAACGTATATATTTTTATATTTCATAAAATTTCGTTTTTATAAATGAATGTGATCATACTGGCAAATATGATTCCCAAGCCCGAAAGTTCCAAAGGACATAACCTTTCCTTTTTTTTAATGTCAAGTTTAATCTCTGATTTATTGTTAATGCATTTGATCAAAAATGCAGAAAAGCCATTAAATTGAAAATGAAGATGATTGTACCATTTTTATCCTGGTTTTAATAAATTCCATCTTTATAATTAGGGGGAAACATACTTTTCAGGTAGTTTTTTATCAGTTAAGGTCATCAAAAAGGCGATAAGAGCAGTTTTATCGTCTTCGGATATTTGTATACCGCCTTTGTGTAAATTTTTCATATTACTATCTGCATACGGACTATACTGCAGCCCCTCACTGTAAAAATCAATGACTTCCTTAAGTGTTTTAAATCTTCCATCATGCATGTATGGTGCAGTGTATGCAAGATTTCTGAGGGAAGGTACCTTGAATTTTCCTCTGTCAAGTTCCAAACCTGTAACAGATTCAAATCCAGGATGCATTTTCTCAATTACATCCAATGCATTGTTGTGAAACCCTGTGTTTGTGAATAAAGGATCCACATGACAATGAAAGCAATCACCCTCTTCAGTAAAAAACAGTTCGTATCCACGCATTTCCAAAGCCGTTGGTGTGATCATACCTGAAACAATGCTGTCAAACCTTGTTTCAAAAGAGATAATGGATCTTACATATTGAGCCAGCGACTTTTCTACCAAATCCTGAGTTATGGGGGTTTTCCCAAATGCCTGATAAAATAAAGCAGGATAATTTTTGTCACTGTTAAGTTTCAGCAGCAAAGACTCCCAGCCATTATGCAACTCTTCGATCGTAACATCAATATCCAGTTCAATGGTATTGATTTTGCCCGTCCATGAATACCGTTGGTAATATCCGATATTAAATAGAGGCATGGTATTCATGGCCATGAAATGGCCTTGTATGCCTTTCGAGAAAGTCAACGTATCGGAAAATGCATTTTGAGGCTGATGGCAGGTAGCACAACTAAATTGGCCATTAAAGGAAATGACCGGATCAAAGAATAGTTTTTTCCCCAGTTGAACACCTTTTTCCGTTAAAGGATTGCCTTTGGGGATGAAAATAGGCGGGTAGTTGGTTGGGATCTTCAATTCATAAGGCGTTGGGTCATATGTGCCCAGGTCACTTTCAGGAACATCCTTGCAAGCTAAACCAAGAAAAATGACTAAATAGCCTACCCAATATAGTTTTCCGGACATTCAGATTCTATATTTATTTTAAGTGATTGAATTCATTTTCAGGAAATGGGCCTTTGACTGAAAAGACTGTAACGCCATTTGCTTTCAATACTTCCTGTGCATCCTGATTGCCCATAATCCCAAAGCCAAATGTTTCAAAATTGTAAACATATGGATTTTGCAACCATTCATTAAGATCCATGATGAGATCCATCGAATGATTATTGCCATCTACCACCATATCCTCCATCTCCAGCGTGATGTTCAGGTAGTTTTGATTGCCATAGGTTGCGCCTGTATGAAGATTGAAGTCTTTTATCTTGCCGGACCCCATTGAGTCAGCTGTTACTTCAAATCTCATGTAATGATAACCACCTCCTAATGCTGTGGGCCATTTGAAATTGATCATATCCAGTTCATCCGGGTAAGCATTGTCTTTATTTCTTGCTTCATTCAGTCCGAATACAAATCTAATCTTGTTATAGGTTCCGGCAGGTATATTTTTAAGAACAAAATTTTTTGTTTCAGTTCTGCCCAATTCAAAATAATGTTTCATGGAGAATGGAATACTGACACCTTCAGTGTTGATCAGTTCAAAATCAGAATAAATTTTTTGCAACCTTCTTAGTTTGTATGGGTGGCCTGCAGGTGATTGATAAACCCATTCGTTGATTATCAGTGGTTTACCTGCGATGTTTTGGACCAGATTAATCGTCAGGTCGCCGGTGTCAGATTTTTTTTCACAAGCAGTAAATGTTAGCAGCAAAAAAAACAGAGCTAACGAGTTTATCGGAAAAATATACTTCATAACATCCAAATTAAGTTATACAATGATAAGCATTTTATCAAAATTACTCAAGCAAATTTATTTTCTGTCTATTGAAAACTAATTATACATAATTTATCTAAATAAATGACTTTTTGTAAGTTTACCTAAATAAACTGTAAAAACTCGTAAGATAAACAAGAGAAGAACGCATTAAAGTAAAATTGATAAATATTTTCGGTTAATGAATTTCCAGTTGGAGGCAACTGATGCTAATATTTCTTGTATTCAATACTTTTACCACATATCTTTGTATTGCATGTTTTCATTAGTTTTATTTGTAATTAAATTGTCAAATTGAGCAATTCACTTCTTGAAGTATCCAATTTTTCACTTTCTGTCGGTAATAAAGGCAGAACAGTTTCTATTCTAAAAAATGTTTTTCTCGAAGTGAAAGCAGGTGAATCAGTTTGTATTTTGGGTTCATCCGCTTCGGGGAAATCCATGCTTGCCCTTAGTATTATGGGTCTTATCCCGGAGTATAAGGATTTTCGCAGCCAAGGTGAAATTTTCTTTTACAATGAAGAAGGAATAAAAACAGACCTTACGACATTAAGTAAATCTCAATGGAGAAAACTCCGGGCTTCAAAAATTGCGATGATTTTCCAGGACGCGGCAACCAGCTTCAATCCTGTCAGATCATGTGGCTCACAAATAGTTGAGGTATTGATGGCTCATCAAAAAATCAAGCCTGGAAGAGCCAAGTCAATGGTTTACAATCTTATGGATAGATTGGGCATTGAACAAAAGGAAGCTGTGTATCGTGCTTTTCCTCATCAACTTTCGGGTGGACAGCTTCAAAGAATGATGATAGCAATGGCTATGATTGGCCAGCCTGAACTGCTCATAGCTGATGAGGCAACAAGCAATCTTGATGAAAAAAATAAAGCTGAAATAGTTGATCTATTATGGAGCATGCAAAAAGACTCAGGATGTGCATTGATATATATTACCCATGATCAAGCTGAGGCAGAAAAAATTGCAGGCAGACAATTGTTCATGAGCAACGGACAATTATTGGAGTTGGAAAAGGGGAAAAATGACGCTGATTCTGTTACAGATAATACACCATTTATGAAGTCCGTCGAATATAGAGCAACTCTGCAAGCAACAAATAGTCAATCTTCACCATTGTTCACAGTTTCCAGCCTTACAAAATCGTATAAACGAAGGAATTTTTTCGGGAAAGTTTATGCCAGAGTTCAGGTACTTGATGATGTTAATATGCAAATAAATAGAGGAGAATCCATTGGCTTGATGGGTGTTTCCGGTAGCGGCAAAAGTACTTTGGGCAGGTTGATCTTATGTTTGGAACAGGCGGACAAAGGAAGCGTATTATTTAAGGGGGAAGAGCTGTCCTGTATGTCAACTTCGCAATTGCGAACATATCGGAAGCATTTTCAAATCGTTTACCAAAATCCATACAACACATTGAATCCCAGAATGAATGTGTTGTCAATCGTGAGAGAACCCTTGGAAGTACATCACTTTTGTAACAGCTTGAAAGAAAGGAATGAGCGTGCCAGAAATTTACTGTTGAATTGTGGAATTCCTGAAGAAAAACAACAACAATTTACATTCCAGCTATCTGGCGGACAACGACAAAGGGTTGCCATAGCAAGGGCAATGATCCTTGAGCCGGAATTTGTTGTATTGGACGAATGTGTATCCTCACTTGATGATCGAAACAGGGAGAACATCATTGAACTGCTGCACGATTTTAAGGTCAATCAACAGATCAGCTATCTGTTCATTGGACATGACAAAAAATTGGTTGAGCGTTTTTCAGATCGGGTATTCTGTTTGGAAAGAGGTAACTTAATTCAGGTTTAAAATTGAAATGATTTATTTGAAATTTGATATTTGAAGCCATATTATTAGTTTTGTTCACCTTTAAAATATTAATATGAAAAAATTTTTAAATAGCAAAAAGCTCACTATTTATGCCATTGGGTTCGTGATGTTTATTATATCTGGAATGCAACTCAACCAAAAGAACTGGCGTAATGATAAGCTTATCATTTATAACGACATTATATCATATTATGCTTATTTGCCGGCAACTTTTATTTATAAAGACATTACCCTCAATTTTATAGATAAAGGAGATGGAGAAGGAAAATATATATTTTGGCCAAATATTACCAAAGATGGGAAAAAAGTTATAAAAATGTCTTCAGGAATGAGTATGATGTATGCTCCTTTTTTCTTTTTTGGTCATTTATATGCCTTAAATTCAAATACATATGAAGCAACAGGTTTTTCAGTTCCCTATAGGGTCGCATTGATCATTGGTAGTCTCGTCTGGTTATTGATCGGTTTGATTTTTCTTAGAAAAGTGCTTTTAAGGTATTTCCCTGAAAACATAGCTGCCTTGACCATCCTGATCGTGGTTTTGGGAACAAATTTGTTGCATTATTCAACCAGGGAACCAACCATGTCCCATTTATATAATTTTAGTCTGTTTGCGATTTTTTTATGGCTGACTATCAAATGGTTTGAAAAACCTACTGTTAAATGGAGTATTTTGATTGGTATGCTGACCGGATTGATCACGGTTACAAGACCTAATAATCTGATCATCGTATTTATTTTCATGTTTTATGGAGTATATCATTTTAAGTCGCTTAAAGATCAGTTACAATTGTTTTGGAGACAGAAATGGAATATACTGGTCATTGTTTTCAGCGCGACCGTATTGGTACTGCCACAATTGTTTTATTGGAAATATGTCACTGGCCAATGGGTATACTATTCCTATGGTGAAAATGAAAAATTCTTTTTTAATAACCCACAGATAATTAACGGGTTATTTAGTTATCGTAAAGGTTGGCTATTATATACACCGGTTATGACTCTGGCATTGGCTGGTGTGTTTTTCTTAAAAGAGAAATTGAAGAACCTGTTTATTCCTGTACTTATATTTATACTTTTGAATATCTATATCACTTTCAGTTGGTGGTCATGGTGGTACGGAGGAAGTTTTGGGATGCGTCCGATGATCGATTCTTATTCGATCCTGGCATTGCCCTTAGCTGCTATCACTCAATTTTTTTATCATCAGAAAGTATGGATAAAAAATACTTTTCTTGTAGCCTTACTATTATTTGCACTCAATGGTTTTTGGGGAAATATCAAATATTTCCATGGTTCGATACACTGGGACAGTATGACTAAAGCAGCATATTGGGATTCTTTTGGCCGCGTAAAACCATCTCCCGATTTTTACAATTTGATCAAAGAGCCGGATTATGAATCTGCTGCTAAAGGGCTGGAGGAATATTGATCAGTTTTTCAACGTATCAGCTACTTATTTTTTTTCCGAATTTGCTTACTATCATATACATCATCAGGATACTGACTGGAAAACCCATCGCGCTGAAGTATGAATGATTGACATAAAAAGCAGAAAGTAAAGTGAGTATGAAAGAGATCACGCCCACTGTCAATGCATATGGAAGCTGAGTTCTGACATGTTGGACATGATCACAACCTGATGCCAAAGAACTCATGATCGTCGTGTCTGAAATGGGAGATGCGTGATCACCCATCACTGAAGCACCCATGATGGCACTTATGGTAATGACCAGAATATCAGTACTTTCCAAGGGACTCATGCCTGCCTGAATGGACAATGTCCAGCTTGCCGGAAGGGCAATTGGGAATAAGATAGCCATTGTACTCCAGCTACTGCCGGTGGAAAAAGAAATCAGCCCGGAAATAACAAAAACAAGGGCAGGCATCAGTTCAGGCCGCAACAAGCCTTCTAAAGCTGAAGTTATAAATTCAGCAGTATGGAGTTCCTGTGTCGTTTTTGCCAGAGACCATGCCAGAGCGAGGATCATTAGAGCGGGCATCATCGATTTGAAACCATTGGTCATAGTTATAAAAGTATCATTGACTTTCAATAACCGTTGAGCTAAACTCAGGTAGATGGCCACGGTCAAGCCTGTCAAAGAGCCCCATAAAAGCGCAGTAAATGAATCAGCATTACCTATTACAAAACCTGCGTTTACAATAAGTGACTGACTGCCTGTGAGTATAGGTATTTCTTGCCATATAGAACTCCAACGATCATTTACTAAATCAGGGCTCTTTTGAATGAGCAACTCAAATGATTTTTGCATACCTGTGACAATTAAACCAAGGATTGTCATGATGACCAGAGATATGACGGGTAATACTGCATTGAACCATCGTAACGGCGTGTCGGGAGCTGGCGTAAAATGCTCGTCTTCCGCATTGCTTCCCTGGTTGTTGACTTTTTTTTCTGTTTTTTTGTTTTTTCTGGCATTTTCCTCTGCAATATACATCGGGCCAAATTCTTTTTTTAAAATGATCACTAAAAAAACGAAAATCAAGGTTAAAAACGGATAATATGCATAGCTGAGAGATTTCAGAAACAAGGAATATGGCGTCAGACTTGGATCGATCCCTTCCAATGTTTTAATGCCATCTCCTATATAACCCAATTCAGCGCCAATCCACGTTGTAATAAAAGCTGTTGCGGCAACCGGTGCCGCAGTAGAGTCAACAATATAAGCCAGTTTTTCCCTTGATATCCTGAATTTATCTGAGATACTTTTCATGGTATTGCCAACAATCAATGTATTGGCATAATCATCAAAGAAAATAGCAATGCCCATCATCCAGGCGATGATTTGGGTGCTTACAGGTGTTTTGGCATATTTTGAAAGTCCGGACACAACTCCTGCCATGCCTCCGTTTTTAGAAATGATGGCAACCATTCCGCCAATTATCAGGGAAAATACAATGACAGCCATGTGGCTGAAATCTGTTAGTGTCGGAACGAGATAATCTGTGACTGTGTTAAAAAACTGGAGAAAAAAATATTGAAATGAATCAATTCTTAAGCCTCCGGCAATGAAAACACCCGAGAATAAACCCAGGAAAAGTGCTAAAACAACTTCTTTGAACAACAGTGCCAGTAATATAGCCAAAAGCGGAGGAATAACAGACAACCAGAGTGGAATGTTCCTGATCCGGTATGTGCCATCAAAACCCTGAGAAATATGGTATAAAGAATAATGATTTTGGTTTTTTATAAATAACAACCTTCCTTTTTTATCTGTATCAAAACCTTCAATTTTTGCAAAACCACCGGAAAAAAGGTATTTCCCCTCATTTCCGTTGACCTTAAGTCTCATCGCTACAGTGTCTTTTGCTGTCGGATTAAAGAAGTTCAATGATTGCCCTAGTTGAACAATTTGTATTTTTGAAACATCTTGCTCTGCTTCAAAACCATTATTTGCAACAATAATTTGCGCAGGAAAAATTATAAGAATGAATATTGTGATCCAGGCAAATATGATCTGATGATTGAATTTTTTACTCATAGCTGAAAATACATGGATTTAATTGGATATTTTTGTTGGCGACGACTGTTACTTATGGTTGTAAAGCAAATTGGACCATACAGCAGTGCGAAAATCTATATTAATCTAGCTTATGACAATGCTTCTATGCGATTGATCCGATTTATCATGTTGTTTTTTTTCATACAATCAATTTTTGTGATGATAGCACAAGATAAAAATTGTATATCAATTGATGTGTATGAATCAGGTCGAAAACTAAAAAATCCATTTGTTGGTGGTTTGGATGCACCCCAATTCAATCAGATGGATGTTGATCTGGATGGAATTGAAGACCTGCTGATCTTTGACAGGACTTCGAGACAATTGAGTATTTTCCTTTACACACCTTCGGGTTACCAGTTTACTTGTAAATACAACCACCATTTTCCGGACATAACGCATTGGTTTTTTGTTGCAGATTATAATGGAGATGGGTTAAAAGATCTGTTTATTTCGCCCAAAGCTTCGTCTTCACCTCATGTAGAAGTGTGGAAAGCTTTTCAAGACAGTCAGGGTATCAATTATTCAAAATTGGGGTTTCCTTATGGTTCGGGAGAGGTATTGCAATATGCTTATCTGGGTAATTATTTCGGTTTGTATATTTCCAAGTCGGATTATCCATCCATTGTTGACATTGACCACGATGGAGACCTGGATATATTGAGTTTTGAACCTGGTGGCGGAACCATCAACTGGTATCGAAATATGTGTAAAGAATCCGGAATTTCCCTTGATAGTTTCAAAATGGTGCTGGAAGACAGATGCTGGGGAAAATTCAGGGAATCGCCGCTGGATGAAGAGATCGTGCTGAGTGATGATCCTGATGAATGTGCTTCATGGAGTATTGGACTTCGGCATGCTGAATCAACAGTCAATTTATTAGATATGGATAGTGATCAGGATTATGATATATTATTGGGCGATGCTGAATTCGATGGTTTGATCTACATTGAAAACGGAAAAACGACTGTGGACTGGGGAATAAACATCATCAAACCTTTTCCTGAAGAACCTAATCAATTCAAATTAAGATGGTTTCTTGGTTCATATAATATAGATGTGGACCAGGATGGGAAATCAGATCTGTTGGTGGCACCAAATGCTCCTTATGGTGCGAAAAATATGGATAATGTTTATTTTCTCAAGGATATGGGAGATGGTGTCTATAAGGATTTTCACCTTCAAAATAAAGATATTTTTCAGCGAGAAATGATAGACTGGGGATCCATGACATTTCCGGTTTTTACGGATTATGATCAGGATGGACTGGTTGATCTTATGCTTGGTACTTCAGGATACATAGATGACGATGGCTTAGTACATCCAAAAATGGTTTATTACCGAAATATAGGCACAAAAAATCAGCCAACCTTAAGTTTGGTGGACGATCAGATGTTCGATGCTGAAAACTTTGGTTTTTCTTTCCTCGTTCCGGCGTTTGGTGATCTGGACGGTGACGGAGATCAGGATGTGATCATCGGAACTGAAAACGGAACATTGATTTACCTGCAAAATCTTGCAGGCAGTGGCAAAGAACCGGTTTATGACCAGCCAGTTTACGATTTTATGAGTATTAATGTGGTAAACAATGCCATTCCAGCCATCGCAGATATCAATGAAGATGGCCTGGATGATTTATTGATTGGCAATGCCAGATCGTTCAGTTATGGAGGGAAAACAGGTAGTTTTGCCTTTTTCGGAAATATGGGAACCAATGGACAGCCATTTTTCCAAAGTGATTGGGGACATCAGACTAATATGGTACCTTTTTCAGATATACGTTTGCATCAAAATAATTTTAATCTCCAAACTTTCGCCAGTGCCTGTTTCTACAGAGATGATAGCCAGAATTTATTATTCACCGGGTGCTCCAAAGGAATTATTTCGGTTTTTGAACGCGTAGACTTCGGATTATACCCTTATTGGTTAATCATAGATAGTCTGAATGGACTCAAAATCGGCAATTTTGTTGCACCAGCCATAACGGATATAGACCATGATGGGTTTCTTGATCTGCTGGCAGGAACCGAAGTCGGAGGAATGCAGTTTTATCATACGAACATTGCAGTCCAACCAGAAAAATCGAATGATTTTGAGAAGGATAATGACTTTTTTTCAATTTTCCCAAACCCTACAGACGGCTTTTTCTATGTTAAATCTCATCAGTCGCCTTTGGATTCCCCTTTTAAAATCCAAATCTTTGACCATTTGGGGCAGATCTTGATGGATTCGGATGATTTCAGATTGAACACAAAGATCGATTTTACAAAAGCAAGCCCTGGTGTATATTATATTAGTGTTTTTAACGGAAGATCAGGTTCCATTCAAAAACTTATTAAGTTATAATTGCATAATGTTTATTTTTGATGAAAATTTTCCAAAATGATAACTATTACTGATTTATCGCTGTCTTTTGGTGAACGGGTGATATTTGATAAAATCAGCCTTGCTGTCAAGCCGAAGGATAAGATCGGTGTAGTAGGAAAAAACGGCGCCGGCAAAACAACCCTTTTCAAAATGATCATGGGAGAGTTTTCTCCTGATAATGGCAGCATAGTGATCCCGAACGGGAAAAGCATTGGTTATCTCGAACAAAACCTGACTTTGGCTGGAGAAAGGAGCGTCATGGAAGAAACACTCACCATATTTAAGCAGGTGAGGGAAATAGAAACTCATATGGCTGCCATCGAACAGGAATTGGAACATAGGGAAGACTATGAATCAGAGGCTTATCATCAATTGTTGGCAAAGCATGCTGAAATGGCAAATAGTCTCGAAATCCATGGAAGTTCAAGTCTGGAAGCACAGGCGGCAAAAATTCTGCATGGTCTTGGTTTTAAATTTGAAGATTTTAGCAGATATGTAAACGAATTTAGCGGCGGATGGCAAATGCGCATCGTATTGGCTAAACTTTTGCTCAGTCAGCCTGATTATATTTTGCTGGACGAACCGACCAACCATTTAGATATTGAATCCATTATCTGGCTGGAAAAATTTCTGGTGGATTATCCGGGTGCGGTCATGTTGATCTCGCATGACAAGCAATTTCTGGACGCGGTGACCAATGTTACAGTTGAAATTGAAAGGGAACAAATTCAATACTATAAAGCGAATTATAGTACCTATCTGGATATGAGGTTGGAAAGGCAGGAAAAATTGATGTCTTCATTCAAGAATCAGCAAAGAGTGATCCTGGAAAAAGAGCGTACCATTGCCAGGTTCATGGCCAAGGCAACTAAAACAAAGCTTGCTCAGTCCATGCAGAAAAAACTGGACAAAATCGACAGGATTGAATTGGATGAATTTGATTTGTCAGCAATGAATGTTCGTTTTCTGGTTGCCGAACGAAGTGGTCAGGTTGTATTGGATGCCAAAGATCTGATCAAAAACTATGGTAAGATTGAAGTCCTTTCCCGCATAGATTTAAAAATGGAAAGAGGTGATCGTTTGGCATTTATCGGTCAAAATGGCCAGGGGAAAACTACCCTGGCAAAAATTATCGTTGGGGATATTCCTGTTTCAGCTGGTCACATCAATTTGGGTCATAATGTTAGGATCGGATATTATTCTCAGAACCAATCAGAAAAACTGGATCCGAAATTAACAGTACTGGAAACAATGGAGCAAAATTCACCTTTGGAAATGAGGACAAAGCTCAGAGGCATACTCGGAGCATTTTTATTCAGTGGGCAGGATGTTGACAAGAAAGTGTCCGTATTATCCGGCGGTGAAAAAGCACGGTTGGCTCTTGCAGTCATGCTGCTCAGACCTTTCAACTTTCTGATCATGGACGAACCAACAAACCATCTGGATCTCATCTCAAAAGATGTTTTGAAAAATGCCCTGATGGATTATGAAGGATCTTTGATCATCGTATCTCATGACAGAGATTTTCTGGCTGGATTAACTAATCGGACGATAGAATTCAGGGATAAAAAACTTTATGATTATCCCGGTGATGTGAACTATTTTCTTGAAAAACGTGAACTGGACAACATGCGTCAGGTTGAGATCAGTACCTCCTCCAAAAAGCCGGAATCCGATGAAATGGCTGAAGATGTGAAAATTCAGAAAAAAATAAGTTACGAGGAACGCAGAACCAGAATGCGTGCTGTTCAAAAAGCTGAGAACGAAATAGAACGGATAGAAAAAGAAATTGCAAAAATCGAAACAGAGATGCAGAATCCTGATTTTTTTCAGGCTTCAGGCTCTAATCTGACAATGCAGAAATATAAACAATTCAAAGAACAACTTGAAACTGCTTTTGAAAACTGGGAAATTGCACATCGGCAATTGGAAGAAATGGAGTCCTGATTTTTCAAAATGATACTATTTTTATTGGATTTTTTTTGCAATCTGGATAAATATACTTAATTTTGCACCAGAACAACACCCTTTTGTTTACATAAGGCCAGTAAAGAATTTATAATTGGCAAGAGATATGCTACCTTATAAACGCATTCCGCATTTTCATTCATTAAAAAAAATCAGTTATGTTTCACAAAACTAAAATTTGCATAGTTCGTATATTAAGCAGTTTATGCTTTACCATGTTGATTTTGTTCTTTTTGGATATTCCCGTTATAGCTCAAATCGGACAATTTAAACCTCTGGTTTTACAATTGGATACCTTATTATCAAAAGACCTGAAATTGGTAAAACCAGCCCATCTGGCACTGGACACAGTCAGTAGTTTATTATTTGTTTCTGATCCTGGTAAGGGGTCGGTTTTTATGATAGACAAAATTTCTGCTCAATGGAAAGAATTATTCCATCAAAAAGGATCGAAACCGGATTGTATCGCATTGGACCAAAATTTGAAAATCATATACTGGTCAGACAGATCAGATGGCAGCATTTGGAGAGCAAATTACGATGGTAGTTCTATGATGACAATAACCCGGAAGAGACATGAGATCATGGGGTCTCTTTTCCTGGAAAGATCGGGAAGCAAATTGATTTACCTGGATTCCAAAAGTATGATGGTCAAAAGTATTTCTACCCTTGGTCAAAACTCAACTGTACTTTTTTCCAGCAAAAACTTTAATATCGCAGCTATTGCCCCTGCTGAAAAAGAGGGTTTTATTTATCTGGCCATTGAAAGTTTGGAAAACGCTGCAATTGATTTTCGGACCATTTATTTTTTAGATATAGTCAACAGGAAAAGTGAACCGTTGATAAAAAATTGTACCAATGATTTTTCATCGATTTATTCCGGAAATGGCCTGATTGTGTGGACAGGAAAGAATCCTGGAAAATTATATTTTTATGACCTGAGTCAAAATAAGCTTATTAATATGATTGATCTCCAACATAACCTGACTGATTTTGTTTGGGATAAAAATGCAGATGAATGGGTTTATCTGGCTGAAAAAGAGAAACTTATTTTTGTTTTAAAAGGCAACAAAGCAAACGAAAAGTACAAAGAACCAGATTTGGATAAAAACGATGTCACATCCATCGAAAACGATGGCAATGGAATGAAAACTTCACCATTGACAGAAATCGTAACTGTTCTGGATTCAGTGCGTAATGATAGCCTGATTTCCGGGTTAAAAGCTGAACCTGTTGTGAAAGATACTGAATATTCAGAAGTGAAAACCAACCAAATGCAAACTGACCAGGATGTTTCTTCCGAAAGGATTTTTCTGAGAATTCACGAAGTCAGGATAAACTTGAAATCAGGCAATTCCTTAACGATGTATCTTTACAAATCGGATGATAAAAATCTGTATTTATTATCAACTTATTACATGAAATATGATTACCCAAGAATTTTTCATCAGGAAAATTTAATTGTCATCCCACTCGAAGAAATTGACAGGATCCGGATCGATAAATCCATTGTCATCGAGGTGAACGCTGCAACCATTGGATCTGTTGTTATTAAGCCTAAAAATTCAAAAAACAATATATTATATGGAGGATTGGCCGGTCTTGGAGTTGATTTGATTGCACTTACAGTTGGAGCATTTACTTTTCCCTTGTTTACATTGATCGGAGGTGGAATAGGGATAGTGACCGTAATGGCTAATTACGATGGTTTTGTAAGCCAATTCAGGGCAGTTAAATTAAAAACCAAATATGTCGGTCAGAATGTTTATTTTAAAAATGGCATTCGTGACGCAGATATTGAGTTGTTGAAGAGTCTTTCTATGAAGCAAATTGAACCTGATCAAAGTCTTTTGAAAAAATCAACATTGAAAAGTAAAAATAAAAGCTGGTAAGTGCTGCCAACACTTATCAGCTTTTGCAAATTTAAAAAATAGTATATAAGTGCCTACATTGTAATCATTTTTTACCGGTTTTATGACCTTTGATGGCATAAAACAGGATATAAAGATAACACAAAATCAGCATCAGGTAAGCAAGGTGCATATTCCCACCAAGTGTATCCTTCAACAATGCGAATAAGGGTGGTAATACCGCACCGCCTGCGATCCCCATGATCAGGATGGCCGATCCGATCTTGGTAAGTTTTCCGAGTTTTTCAATAGCCAACGGCCAGATTGCCGGCCACATAATGGAATTGGCAAAACCAAGCAAAGCAAGGAATAAAATGGAACTCATTCCTTTTGTAGATACTACCAGAACCGTGAAAACTATTCCTAAAACTGCAAAATATGAAAGCGCTTTTTGTTGGCTGATGTATTTTGGAATGGCGAGAATGCCTACAAAATAACCGAGGAGCATTCCTGTGAGAGTAAATGATGCAAAAAATTTCGAAGTATCAGTAGAAAATCCAAGGTAATTTCCATAAAGAGCCATAGTATCCACAGCAATGACTTCAGCCCCGACATAGAAAAATATTGCCAGGAATCCCAAAGCCAGATACGGGACTTTTAATACAGCGATCAGTCTGCTGAACCAGTTTCCGTGCTTTTCTTCATCGTCCTGTTCTTCTATTTCGGGAAGGTTTGAAAAACGAATACCAAAAGCAAGTATAAACAACACTACAGCCATCAAAATATATGGCAGGATAACTTTTTTTGCGAGCAGATCGAGTTCAATCGCTTTGTCCGCTGCGTTCATTAGTTCCAGATTAACCGTCAGTTCATCAGTACCTGCCAATACAACCATTCCCAGCAGGATAGGACTAAGAATGCCCGCTATTTTATTAGCTATACCCATAAAACTTATCCGGCGGGCAGCACTTTCAATCGGACCTAAAACTGTGATGTATGGATTAGAAGCTGTTTGTAAAACTGCAAGTCCAAGTCCTTGAACAAAAAGTCCGAACAAAAACAATCCATACATTCTCGTGAGTGCAGCCGGAACAAAAAATAATGATCCTATAGCCATAATGATGAGTCCCAACGACATTCCTTTTTTAAAACCAATTTTTTCCAGGATTGTGGAAGAAGGTATTGCCATGAAAAAATAGGATATATAGAATGCTGTGGTTACAAGATAAGCTTCAAAATCATTTAATTCGCAGGAAATTTTTAAATAGGGTATCAGTGTCGCATTCAACCAGGTGACAAACCCAAACAGAAAAAATAGCGCACCAATGATCATCATCGGTCCAAATTTGGTTTGATTGTTTTTGTTTTGCTTCATATACATGTATTTTATTTGTTTTTTTTAATCATTTTGAATCTTAACTAAAAGTTTTTTTATTCAGGGCAATTATGTTGAGAATTCGAAAATAAACCTCAATTTTTGAATCAATAAATGTGAATGCTTTTTAGAAAAAAGACAGAAAGTTTTCAACACTGAAATTATCGAAAACAGCCTGTATTTTTTTATTTCTTAAGTTTGAGTTTGCTCCGTAAAGTCCAATTTGTTGATTTTCATTCGTTTTTTGCCCCGGCCTGCTGACGCTGAAGGTCAGCACAAGACTTAAGGTAAACGATAGAAAATCAACAACATAAAAGTACCTTTTTAGGCCTGTGCTGACTGTAAACGTCAGTGCATGTACTGACTGAAAACGTCAGTGTGGATTTAAGGGGCAAAGACTTTTCCGAGTAGACTCTAGTTTGCTTTTAATATTATTTATCAAATTGGAATCCACTATAAAAAACATTAAATCCCGATCGTATGACATTATCCAGATTTGGAATAACCGGCTAAATTTAAAGATTATTTAACATACCTCAAAACCATTTCGTTTTTCTTTAAAGTACGTCGATTTTTATATATATACATTCATAAAAAACGATAAATAAGTTGTACTTTTGAGGGTTTTTTTAAAATATTAAAATTAAGTAATTGTATAATGAATGAAAATCCAAGGGTAATCCCGATCAGTATTGAAGAACAAATGAAGAACGCGTACATCGATTATTCGATGTCAGTCATCGTTGGCAGGGCTTTGCCGGATGTCAGGGATGGGCTTAAGCCGGTTCATAGAAGAGTACTGTACGGGATGCATGATTTAGGAGTATCTTATAACAAAGCATATAAAAAGTCTGCAAGAATTGTGGGAGAAGTACTGGGTAAATATCACCCACATGGTGATTCATCAGTATATGACACGATGGTAAGGATGGCTCAGGACTGGTCACTTCGGTATCCTTTGGTTGACGGACAGGGAAACTTTGGTTCTATGGATGGTGACAGTCCGGCAGCAATGAGGTATACAGAAGCAAGACTGGCGAGGATCAGCGATGAACTTTTGTCAGATATCAGAAAAGACACGGTTGATTTCAAACTGAATTTTGATGATTCACTTGAAGAACCCACTGTTTTGCCGGCGAAATTTCCGAATTTGCTGGTCAACGGAACGAGTGGAATAGCGGTGGGAATGGCAACAAACATGTTACCGCACAACCTTTCCGAGGTGATCGACGGTGTCATTGCAATGGTGCACAATCCCGAAATTACCGTTGACGAGTTGATGGAACACGTTAAAGCGCCGGATTTTCCGACAGGAGGGGTGATCTATGGTTATGAGGGTGTTAAGGAGTCTTTCAGGACGGGAAGGGGCAAAATCGTTTTGAGAGGAAAAGCAAAAATTGAATCCAAAGGCGACAGAGAAACTATCATCATTTCCGAGATTCCATATCAGCTTAACAAGGCAAGCCTGGTTGCAAAAATTGCTTCTTTGGTTCATGAGGATAAAATTTCTGGGATATCAGATATCCGTGATGAAAGTGACAGAACAGGATTGCGTATTGTTGTGGAGGTCAAAAGAGATGCCATTGCGAAAGTGATCCTTTCTCAACTGTTTAAATACACTCCTTTACAATCATCCTATTCAGTCAACAATGTCGTTTTGGTAAACGGAAGACCTGAGTTATTGAATCTGTCGCAATTATTGCATGAGTTTATAAAATTCAGGATAGAGGTTATTATTCGCAGGACGCAGTATGAACTCAAAAAAGCTGAAGAACGTGCGCATATTTTGGAAGGGTTGCTCATCGCACTGGATCATATCGACGAAGTGATCAGAACCATCAGAGAGTCCAAAACAGTAGAAGAAGCCAGCCAAAGTTTACAACAAAGGTTTGATCTGTCTGAAATTCAGGCCAAAGCCATCCTGGATATGCGTTTACAAAAGTTGGTCAGTTTAGAGATCAACAAATTGAAAGAAGAGTATGAAGAATTGATGAAACACATAGCAGATCTCAAAGAGATCCTTGCTAGTCCTGAAAGACAAAATCAAATTGTCATCGATGAAATGGAAGAAATCCGGGAAAAGTATGGTGACAAAAGGAGAACCAATATTGAAATGGCTGAAGGCGACATCAATATTGAGGATATCATCCCTGATCATAAAATGGTAGTAACCATTTCCCATTTGGGTTATATAAAAAGAACACTTGCTTCCGAATACAGAACCCAGGGTCGTGGTGGTCGTGGCTCAACAGGGAGCAAGACAAGAGATGAAGACTTTATTGAACATGTTTTCGTAGCTACAAACCATAATTATCTTCTGCTTTTTACTGAACAGGGGAAATGCTATTGGTTGAGGGTGTATGAAATACCTGAAGGATCGAAAACCGGAACTGGCAGGGTGATCCAAAATATGATCAATATACCTCAGGATGACAAGATCAAGGCATACATTCCCTTGACAAACCTCTCGGATAAGGAATTCCTTAACAGCCATTATATTTTCCTTTGTACTCAAAATGGCATTGTGAAAAAGACTTCATTAGAAGCTTTCTCAAGACCACGTGCAAATGGGATCAATGCCATTACTATCCAGGAAGGTGATACGCTTCTTGAAGCTAAACTTACCAATGGTAACTATGAGATCATACTTGCGAATAGCAGTGGATATGCCATCAGATTTGATGAGCAAAAAGTCAGGCCTATGGGGAGGAATGCTGCTGGTGTAAAAGGCATGAGATTAAAAAATGGAGATTATGTTGTGGGTATGGTGAGGATAGTTCGGGATGACACAGAAAAATCAATTTTTGTAGTTTCTGAACTTGGCAATGGTAAACGCTCTGATCTGGAAGATTACAGGGAGACCAACAGAGGCGGTAAAGGAGTTAAAACGCTTAAGATTTCGCCCAAAACCGGTAAACTTGTAGCTATAAAAACGGTAAGTGATGAGGATCATGTGATCATTACAACCAAACACGGAGTGATGATCCGAATGGATATGGAACATTTAAGGGTCATGGGAAGAGCTACCCAGGGAGTCAGAGTGATCAGGCTGGATGAAGGAGATGCGATCAGTGATCTTGCAGTTATCAGGAAAGCAGGTCTCGAAAGTAAATCAAATGAAGAAGAATGATGTTAACAAAATATTGTAACATTTTATGATTTTGTTATACTTTTATGCACTGAAATTTCGTCTATCGAGTGGATTTCTGATCTGAAGTTGAAAGCAATTTCATGATCATATACGTTATAAAACAAATACATTTTTATTTTATTTATTTTCAGGAATAAATTGAAACGGCCAGAACAGGAATTTTTCCATTTTAGGTCTTTTGATTGGTTTCTGACCATTTAAAACAAAAACAAAAACGAAAGAGATGAAAAAGATATTTTTAGTTGTTTTCAGCCTGTTGCTGTTAGCTTCCATCAGTTATGCGCAGGATGCGGAGAAAGATATGAAAAAAGCTGCCAGGTATTTATCCAGTTATAATCTGGATCCTGCTGCAAATCCTGGTAAATTGCAGGAGTCTTACCAATTGATTACGAGCGCGTTGAATGACACAATAGTTTCCTCGACTTCAAGAGGCTGGATATTGAAAGGCAAAATTTTAAATGAACTGGCTGCAGAAGAGGTTAAGAAAAAACTCATAGATCCCAAATATGTAATAACGATGCCGGATGCAGCTACTGAAGCAGCTTTGGCTTTAAAGAAAGGTATACAACTTTCAGTTAAAAAGCACGAAGCGAAAGAAGCTCTGACTGCTTTACTTGATACTGAGAATCACTTAAATAATTTCGGAATCTATGCTTTTCAGGAAAAGGATTATAAAGTTGCCTTTATCAATTTTGATATGGCAGCTGATGTTTACCTCTGGATGAAAGATAATGAGTCTGAAGAAACCAGCAGACTCGCTGATCCGGCTATCAGAAGTGAGCACTTTTTTTATACTGGAATAGCAGGATTCTATGGCGATAACAAGGCAGATGCAGCCCCTTATTTTGAGGAATTGTACAAAAACGGCAGCAAGGAGCCATTCGTTTATGAGGCGTTATTCAGCATATATGAATCAGATGAAGAGAAAGCGCTCGTCTATTTAAATAAAGGAAGAGAATTATTTCCTAGCAATTCGGGATTATTATTTGCTGAGATCAATCATTATGTGAGAAAAGGTGAAATGGAAAAAATGATTGATAAATTGGAAAGTGCTTTGGAAATTGAGCCTGATAATGTTTCTATTTATACTACTTTGGGAAGTGTTTACGATCAACTTTGTACCAAAGCAACAGAAGCAGATGATAAGGAAAAAGCAAAAGAGTGTTTTGATAAATCTTTATCATATTTTAATCAGGCATTAAAATTGGAACCGAATTATTTCGATGCTATTTATTCAATAGGTGCATTGTATTATAACTCTGCTGCCAATATGACCAAGGAATTGAATAAATATGCCAATGATTATTCAAAAGAAGGAACCAAGAAATACAATGAGATCAAATCTTCAATGGATGCTTTGTTCGATCAGGCATTGCCTTATTTTGAAAAAGCCGAAGGTATCAACAGCAACGATGCTGGTGTTTTACAGGCATTGAGTGAGATTTATGCCAGGAAAAATATACTTGATAAAGCCCAGCAATACAAGGATAGGCTGGACTCTATCCAGAGTAAATAATTAAATGAAAATGATCAGAAAAGGTGCTTTTAAACAAGCACCTTTTTTATATTGACTGAATGGATCGAACAAACAGCATTAATCACTGATACAAAAATAATGAGGCTTCATTTGATATCGATTGGCGGTAGTGTAATGCATAATATTGCACTGGATCTTCAAAAAAATGGTCATCAGATTACAGGATCGGATGATGAGATTTATGAACCTGCGAAAACCAGGCTTGCGAAGGCAGGTTTATTGCCGGATCAGATAGGTTGGCTTGCTGAAAAGATCACTCCTGACCTTGATGCAGTTATTTTAGGCATGCATGCTAGAGCGGATAATCCGGAGTTGGAAAGAGCGAAAGAACTTGGGATCAGGATATTTTCATTTCCGGAGTTTATTTACGAGCATGCCAGGGACAAGATCAGGATCGTAGTCGCTGGAAGTCATGGAAAGACGACCACAACGTCCATGATTATGCATGCAATGAAGGCTGCAGGAATGGATTTTGATTATCTGGTAGGAGGTCAAATTGAAGGGTTTAATCATATGGTTCGTTTTTCAAATGCTCCGATAATGGTGATTGAAGGAGATGAATATTTATCATCTGCCATTGACAGGAAACCTAAAATGTTGCATTATAGGCCTCATTATGCCATTATTACTGGTATTGCATGGGATCATATGAATGTTTTTCCTACCTATCAGAATTACAAGGATCAGTTTAGTTTATTCCTGGATACGATTGAATCAGGTGGTAAAGTGTTTTGTTTTGATGGAGATCGGGATTTGGTTGAAATTGCAGGGTTAAATCAACGAAAAGACATTGAGATGTTGCCTTATAGCTTTCTGGAAGATCAACACATGAATGCCATGCAGGTGTTCGGAAAACACAATCAAGCCAATTTGAAAGCAGCTTCCCTGATTTGTGAGCAAATAGGTATTTTACCTGAAAGTTTTGTGAAATACATGGCCAATTTCAGCGGCACAAGCAAAAGATTGCAAAAACTATATGATTCAGATGATTTGAAAGTTTTTCTGGATTTTGCCCACGCACCTTCCAAGCTTAAAGCAACAGTTGAGGCAGTGAGATCTAAATATACTGATTATAAGCTTATTGCTTTATATGAATTGCATACGTATTCGAGCTTGAATAAAGAATTCCTGCAACAATATAATGGGTCTATGGATTTGGCGGATAAGGCATTGGTATACTTCAATGCGCATACACTGGAAATGAAAAAAATGCCGGATTTATCACCGGATTTTATCAAGGATGCATTTCAAAGGCCGGATCTCGAAGTATGCCAGGATAATGCCGCGCTTGTACATTTCATTCAGAAGCATAAAGGAAACAGGCACGTATTTTTATTCATGACTTCCGGAACTTTCAACGGACTTCCTATATTCGAAACTTTAAATCTGCCCAAAAATTCCTGATATTCAATCATGTCCTTTAATTATATCGTAAAAAGTAAAGCTGATTTGTCCAATCTTTTGCTCTTTTTTTGGATATTTCTTTGCCCTTCGTTTATTATAGCTCAGACGCACAGTTCAATAAAATGGTCTGGTGACGTCATTTCTTTGGCAATTCCTGCGACAGCGCTTGGAATGTCATTTATGGAAGAAAACAACCTGCAAGCAACGAAAGAATTGGTATTGGTGATAGGAGCTGCGAGTTGGAGCAGTTACATGTTGAAGCATATTATTGATCTCGACCGACCTGATGGTATGGAGCATGGTTTTCCATCCACCCATACATCAGTTGCTTTTGCAGGCGCAACTTTTATTTGTAAAAGATATGGGCTCAAATATGGGTTGCCAGCAATTTTTGGCGCGGGATTTGTTGGTTGGTCAAGGATGCAGGTTGATAAGCATGATATATGGCAAGTGTTGGCCGGAGCAGGATTGGGTTGGGTTTTGGGTGAATTGATAACCACTTCAGGTAAGAAAACAAATATAACTATTTCCCCGTCAAATATTTGTCTTAATATAAAACTCAATTAAAATCCCTTCTTTCAACATTTCGTCGGCAAAAACAGCACCTTAAATAAAGATTGTGCAAAATTGCGGACAATATTTTTACAGTTTATTTATATTTCAACTTTTTAAATATTTTTTTTTGAAATTAATTGTGTTAACTTTGCCATAGCGAAAAATGTATACAACCTGCCAAAAAATCAACTGGTACGCATTTTATGTACGGTCGAGATCAGAAAAGCAAGTCCTTGCTCGCCTTGAAGAAGGTGGCTTTGATGCCTATTTACCATTGATTACGAGAATAAAACAATGGAGTGACAGGAAGAAAAAAGTTCAGGAACCTTTGATAAAATCTTATATTTTTGTCAAAACTGAAGAAATTTCTATTCTTGAGGTGTTGAAGGTGCCGGGCATCGTTTTCGCATTGAAATATTTAGGGAAACCTGCTGTTGTCAGAGAAAAGGAAATTCAGAATTTACGTATATTGACAACAGGAGAGTCAGAAATGATAAGCATTTTACCAATAAAAGAGCTGATCGTTGGTGATCGCATACGTGTGATACGAGGACCATTTTCAGGATTGGAATGTGAGTATATCAGGATGAAAGGTAATTACAGGGTGATCGTAAGGATGGAAACATTGGGCACAATGATTTCCGTCGATATCCCTGCCAATTATATAGAAAAGATGTGATGCTGTAGCACAAATTGATCTGATCGCATCTCGGGAACAAAGAATTTTGCAGCACTGCTTAGCCCATATGGGACTGAGAATAGCGAAGCTGTATCAAAAAAATTGTTTGTTATTTCCTAAGTGATTTATTGACAATCAATTAGAAATTTGAGTTAGCACGATATATTTTCTGTTAAATGATATTAAATATTCAATTTTTGCGAATAAACCTGTTGTAAAACTACAAATAGACCCTCAAATAAAACTAACAATATAATATATTATGGAACAAGTAAGAATAGGAATCATAGGACTTGGCTATGTTGGCTTACCTTTAGCTGTGGAATTTGCTAAACTTTACCCTGTCATTGGATTTGATATCAACCAAAACCGGGTGAAAGAATTAAATGATGGTCATGATGCTACCCTGGAAGTTGAAGATGATTTGCTCAATGGTGTTTTAGTACATCAAATGCCTGCTTCGAAAGGGCTTTTCCTGACTGCCGAAGCTGAACATATCAATGATTGTAATTATTATATAATAACGGTACCTACCCCTACCGATAAAAATAACCGTCCGGTATTGACTCCACTCATTAAAGCTTCTGAGACGGTTGGGAAGGTGCTGAAAAAGGATGATATAGTCATTTATGAATCAACGGTTTACCCCGGAGCTACTGAAGATGATTGCGTGCCAGTGCTTGAGGCTTTTTCAAATATGAAGTTCAACCTAGACTTTTACGTGGGTTATTCTCCTGAAAGAATTAATCCCGGCGATAAAGAACATACGGTGACTAAAATTAAAAAAGTTACATCGGGTTCCACGCCGGAAACAGGTAAAAAAGTTGACCAGCTATACCGTTCAGTTATTGTTGCCGGTACCCATTTGGCTCCAAGTATTAAAGTAGCAGAAGCGGCCAAAGTGATTGAAAATTCTCAACGGGATATCAATATAGCTTTTGTGAACGAACTTTCCAAGATTTTCAATCTCATGGGTATTGACACCCATGATGTGTTGGAAGCTGCATCCACAAAATGGAATTTTTTGAAGTTTACTCCTGGCCTTGTGGGTGGACACTGTATCGGTGTGGATCCTTATTATCTGGCACAAAAGGCTCAGGAAGTCGGTTATCACCCGGAGATTATTCTGGCTGGTAGAAGGCTAAATGATGAAATGGGCAGGTACGTCGCAGGTGAAACCGTAAAACTCATGATCAAAAAAGGGAAACCGATCAAAGGCAATAAGGTTTTGGTTTTGGGTATCACTTTCAAGGAAAATTGTCCGGATATCAGGAATACCCGTGTGGTGGATATCATCGCAGAGCTGAAAACCTATGGCTTACATGTGGACATATTTGACCCATGGGCAAATACTGAAGAAGTTTTTGAGGAGTATGGTTTGGAAATATTAAACAACTTAAAAGGTCATGATCATTATGACGGAATCATTCTTGCTGTAGCGCACAATGAATTTGGTCAATTGGATCTTTCTTCATTTAAAGCAAAAGGAGTTGTCATCTATGATGTGAAGGCGTTTCTGGATAAGGGTCTGGTAGACGGCAGACTTTAGGCGATAATGGGTTTGGGTCGTCTAAGATCAAGAACTTAAGTATATGACTTCCAATTGTTTGAATTGCTCCATTGTTCCATTGTTCTTTTGTTTTTTCGAATCCGGAATTTTCAAATCTTCGAGTCTTCAAATCAATTAACTCATGAAAGGTATAATTCTTGCAGGTGGTGCGGGAACAAGGCTGCATCCGCTTACGAAGGTGGTTTCTAAGCAATTATTGCCTGTATATGACAAACCAATGATCTATTATCCCCTTTCAGTATTGATGCTGGCTGGTATCAGAGAGATTTTGATCATTTCAACACCGGAAGATTTGCCCAACTTTAAACGACTATTTGGTGACGGATCCGCATTGGGGCTAGAGTTTAGTTATATTGTTCAGCCTTCACCTGATGGGTTGGCACAGGCATTTTTGTTGGGTGAAGAATTTATCGGTAAGGATGATGTTTGCCTTATTTTAGGGGACAATATTTTTTTTTGGTGCCGGGTTGCAAAAAATGGCGCTTGAATCAGTCAATACGGTGAAAGAGGACGGCAAGGCAGTGATTTTCGGATATTATGTGGATGATCCTCAACGTTATGGTGTAGCAGAGATGGATTTAGAAGGACGCGTTTTATCGATTGAGGAAAAGCCAGTTCAACCAAAATCCAATTATGCGGTGGTCGGACTTTATTTTTACCCCAATGATGTGATCAGTATTGCCAGATCAATCAAGCCTTCTGATCGGGGCGAATTGGAGATAACTTCTGTAAATCAAGCATATCTGCAATATGACAGGCTTCTAATGAAGCAAATGAGTCGTGGATTTGCCTGGCTGGATACCGGAACACATGAGGCATTGACAGAAGCCACAGAATTTGTGAAAGCCGTTGAAAAACGCACTGGTTTAAAGATCGCATGTCTGGAAGAGATAGCTTTGAATCAGGGTTATATTTCAAGGGATATCATATTGAGATCTCCTGATTTTGCTTTGAACAATGCATATGGCAACTATCTCAAAAAGTTGTTAAAAGAAACTAAGGATACACTATGAAAAAAGTTGCGGTTGTTACCGGAGGAGCGGGTTTTTTAGGATCACATCTTTGTGACAGATTGATGTCTGAAGGTCATGAAGTAGTTTGTATAGATAATCTATTGACTGGAAATCTGGATAACATTGCGCATTTGTTTGGAAAGGATGGTTTTCATTTTATCCGACACGATGTGACAAATTATATACATATTCCGGGTAATGTCGATTATGTATTGCATTTTGCATCCCCAGCCAGTCCGATTGATTATTTGGAATTGCCGATTCAAACTTTGAAGGTTGGATCTTTAGGAACACATAAAGCGCTTGGATTGGCAAAAGACAAACAGGCTGTATTCCTGCTGGCATCCACCTCGGAGGTTTATGGAGATCCTTTAATTCATCCCCAACAGGAGAATTATTGGGGAAATGTCAATCCGATCGGACCGCGAGGCGTATATGATGAAGCCAAGCGTTTCGCTGAGTCCATGACAATGGCGTATCACAGATATCACAGTGTTCAAACAAGGATCGTCCGGATATTCAATACGTATGGTCCCAGGATGCGGTTGAAAGATGGAAGGGCGTTGCCTGCGTTTATTTCACAGGCGTTAACTGGTGAAGACCTGACTGTTTTCGGAGATGGCAATCAGACACGGAGTTTTTGTTATGTTGATGATCTAGTTGAAGGTATCTACAGACTTTTACTTTCGGGAGAAAACTACCCGGTGAATATCGGTAATCCAGAAGAGATCACCATCAATCAAATGGCAGAAGAGGTGATCAGATTCACAGGTTCAAGTAGTAAAATCATCCATCTGCCGTTGCCTGAAGATGATCCGAAAATCCGAAAACCGGATATCACGAGGGCGAAAAACATTCTAGGCTGGTCGCCCAAAGTGGATCGGGAAACGGGTGTAAAGAAGACGATTGAGTATTTCAGGGCGGGGATGGGGAACTTAGGTTGAACTATTTAAAATATTGATTAAATGAATATCCTCCAATTAATAGGTAGAGATAAAGAATTGTTTGTCAATGATATAGAGCAAAATGAAAGTGCTTTATCAGATATTGTCTCTCATTCCTCATTTTTGGTTCTTGGAGGCGCTGGCTCCATAGGACAGGCCGTTGTGAAAGAGATCTTCAAGAGGAATCCTTTGAAATTGCATGTGGTAGATATAAGTGAAAATAACCTGGTGGAACTGGTGCGGGATATCAGAAGTTCTTTTGGATATATAGATGGTGATTTTCAGACCTTTGCACTGGACATTGGTTCTGTAGCATATGATGCTTTCTGGAAAGCCGATGGTCAATATGATTATGTATTAAATCTTTCAGCATTAAAGCACGTTAGAAGCGAAAAGGATCCCTTCACGCTTATGCGGATGATCCAAACGAATATATTTAATACAGATAAAACCCTGGAACAATCCATACAAAAAGGTGTAAAAAAATATTTTTGTGTCTCCACGGACAAAGCCGCCAATCCGGTCAATATGATGGGTGCATCCAAGCGCATCATGGAGATGTTCGTCAATAAAAGGAGCAGGGATATTCCGGTTTCTATGGCCCGGTTTGCCAATGTGGCATTTTCTGATGGTTCGTTGTTGCACGGGTTTGATCAGCGGATAAGGAAGCTGCAACCAATTGTAGCGCCCCATGATATCAGGCGTTACTTTGTGATACCAAAAGAATCAGGTGAATTATGTCTGATATCCTGTATTTTTGGAGAAAACGGGGATATTTTTTTCCCAAAACTGAGTGAACATCTGCATCTGATCACATTTGCCGAGATCGCAATAAAGTATCTGAAAGCTAAAGGTTTGGAACCTTATGTATGTGCTTCAGAGGATGAAGCAAGGCAAATGGTGCAACAATTGGATTTGAGCAAACATTGGCCATGTCTGTTCACTTTAAGTGATACAACAGGAGAAAAGGATTTTGAGGAGTTTTATACGGATAAGGAAGTATTGGATCTGAACCGCTTTGAGTCGGTCGGTATCATAAAAAATCAACAGGAAAACTATGATGGCCAGATAAACTATTTCAGTCAGGCAATTGAATCGATGCTAAACCAAAAGTCCTGGGATAAACAAGCAATTATGGACCTTTTTCATTATATGATTCCCGGCTTTGGTCATAAGGAAACGGGAAGGTATTTGGATGGGAAGATGTAGGTTGAATAGTTGGTGATTTGTTTAATTGTTTATTTGTTATGTCACATATCTTTTCATTCGAAAAACTTAAAGTTTGGCAGGATGCAAGAGTTCTGGTAAATAAGGTTTATGAGACAACAAAAAATTATCCCGAAAATGAAAGGTTTGGCTTAACAAATCAAATGAGGAGAGCCGTATTGTCAGTTTGTTCAAATATAGCGGAAGGATCCTCGAGAACGTCACCAAAAGATCAGGCAGATTTTTATCAGATGGCATTTAGTAGCTTAAATGAACTTCTTAATCAGATAATTATATCACAAGATTTGAATTATTTAAATGTGAATGAAGGATTTTTATGTCGAGTTAAAATCGAAAAAATATCAAACAAAATCAATGCATTACGAAAAAGCACTTTAATTAAAATCGATTGAACGTATCAACAAATAAACAAATCAACAAAACTTGAAAACAACTCATCAAGAAATACTAAACTTCATCCGCCAACTATACAACCAACCTGAAGGTTTCATTCCCCTTCATGCACCGGTTTTTAAAGGCAATGAAAAAAAGTATCTCGAACTATGCATCGAATCTACATTTGTAAGTTCTGTTGGTCAATTTGTGGATGATTTTGAACTTCAGGTGGCGGCATTTACAGGCGCAAAAAAAGCTGTTGTCTGTGTCAACGGAACCAATGCCTTGCATCTTGCATTGCTTCTTTCCGGTGTTGAAAGAGAAACTGAAGTCATTACACAACCACTTACCTTTATTGCTACCGCCAATGCCATCAGTTATTGCGGTGCCCATCCGGTATTTATCGATGTGGAAATGGATACTCTTGGCCTTTCTCCTGCGGCCCTGAGGAATTGGCTTGAAACCTCAACAGATCAACAAATCAACAAATCAACAAATCAACTCGAATCAGTAAACAAATCCACTGGCCGGATCATTTCTGCCTGTGTTCCCATGCATACCTTCGGACATCCTTGCAGAATTGATAAGATTGTTGAAATTTGCGATGAATACCACATACCTGTGGTAGAAGATGCAGCTGAAAGTATGGGTAGTTTTTATAAAGGACGACATACTGGAACTTTTGGTAAAATAGGTGTATTGAGTTTTAATGGCAATAAGATCATTACCACAGGAGGTGGAGGAATGTTGCTGTTTGATGATGAGGAACTCGCTGTTAAGGCTAAGCATTTGACAACGCAGGCAAAAGTTCCCCATGCCTGGGAATTTGTTCATGATGACATTGGATATAATTATCGTATGCCTAATATCAATGCTGCATTGGGATTAGCCCAACTGGAGCAACTGCCTGCATTTCTTGATTCAAAACGAATGATAGCCCATTCATATAATCAGTTTTTTAAAGATTTTGGTGGCTTCAGTTTTGAAAATACCCATATAGATTCATTAATTAGGTTTGTTTCTGAACCAATAAATACAAAGTCTAATTATTGGTTAAACTGTATTTTAATGCCCGATCGGCTAGGACGAGATGAGTTTTTACTTTTATCAAATGGACAAGGTATACGAACTCGCCCTGTATGGGAGTTGATAAACTATTTACCCACATACAAATATTGTGAAACTTCAGATCTATTGAATGCAAATTATATTGCTGAACGATTAATAAATTTACCAAGTAGTTCAAAAAAATCTGATGAACCAAAGTAAAGTACTAATAATTGGTTATTCTGGTCATGGGTTGGTTGCTGCAGAATCAATTTTACTTCAAGGTTTTGTTCTTAATGGCTATCTTGAACGTAAAAAAGTGAATTACAATCCATTTAATCTTAAGTATTTTGGACATGAAGAAAGTTCCGAAGTTCTGGTCAGTATTCAAGGTTTTGAATTATTTCTAGGAATTGGAAGTAATACAATCAGGAAAAGGATCTATGAATCAATGGTTGGATATGGAATGAAGTTTATAACATCAGTTCATCCGATGTCTAATGTCACAAGCTATACTTCAATTGGAAATGCAACATTAATTTGTAGAGGCGCTTGTATTAACCCTGCAACAAAAATAGGAAATGGGGTGATTATCAATACTGGGGCAATAATTGAACATGAATGCGTTATAGGTGATTTTGCACATATAGCGCCAGGTGCAGTGTTGGGAGGAAATGTGCAAGTTGGTGAAGGATCATTCATTGGAGCCAATGCGGTGGTGAAACAGGGAGTGAGGATTGGAAAAGAGGTTGTGATAGGTGCCGGAACAGTGGTGTTGGACAATGTACAGGACAATCAAGTTTTAGTTGGAAATCCAGCAAGATCTCTTCAATAATTTTGGAATTTATTGTTTAAATATGTTTAAAAACAGGAATATAGATGTTGATGTAACCTTACTTGGGGCATTGAAAAAAATGGATCAACTTGACAGAAAATTGCTGATCGTTTTGAGACATAACCGATTTTCAGGCCTGTTGAGTGCAGGAGATATTCAGCGGGCAATTATTCAAAATATGCCTTTAAATACTGAGGTTCAATACGTATTGAGAAAAAATATTCGTGTTGCTACTCCGGAAGATGATTTTGAAAGCGTTCGCAAAATGATGATTGATTACAGAATGGAGTTGTGCCCTGTTGTCAATTCTAAAGGTGAAATTATTAAAGTTTATTATTGGGAAGATCTGTTTACCGACCAAAAACCAAAGCCAATAGGGAGTTTCAACCTTCCTGTCATCATCATGGCAGGCGGGCTTGGTACCCGATTGAGGCCTTTGACCAATGTCTTGCCAAAACCATTGATCCCACTTGGTGAGAAAACCATGCTCGAAGAGATTTTTGACCGTTTTACAGCGCATGGTTGCCACAAATTCTACATCTCTGTAAATTATAAGGCAGCATTGATCCAATACTACATGAATAGCAGGGAATTACCCTACGAGCTCGAATATTTTACAGAAGATAAACCAATGGGAACTGCAGGTAGCATCAGTTTACTGAAAGGCAGGATCCATGAAACTTTTTTTGTCAGCAATTGTGATATATTGATAGATCAGGATTATTCCGAAATCCTTCAATACCATAAAGACAATCAAAATGAGATCACGGTTGTGGCTGCGCTTAAACATTTTCCTATCGCTTATGGAACTATCGAAACAGGCGAGAACGGTAGACTGCTTCAGCTTGTTGAAAAACCTGAATTGACTTTCAAGATCAACAGCGGAATGTACATACTCGAACCGCATTTGATCGACGAGATTCCCGATGATCAATTCTTTCACATCACACATTTGATCGATCAGGTGATGGATAGAGGAGGAAGGGTAGGTGTTTTCCCGGTGAGCGAGAAGTCATGGAAAGATGTGGGAGGATGGAAGGAGTATGTAGCAGAAATAAAATAATATATAATTATCTTTAAGTGTATGTTTTTAAAATATTAATCAGTATTTATGAATTTTCCAAAAATTAAGCAAATTACATGCATTGGAGCTGGATATGTTGGAGGACCAACAATGGCTGTAATAGCTCAAAAATGCCCTGAAATCAATGTAACTGTAGTGGATATTAATGAAGCTCGAATTGCTGCCTGGAATGATGAAAACCTAGAGAACCTTCCGATTTATGAACCAGGTTTAAGGAGTGTAATTGCTGAAGCTAGAGGGAGAAATTTATTTTTTTCGACTGATATAGAAAGTGCCATAAAAAATGCCCAAATTATTTTTATTTCTGTTAATACACCAACTAAAACCTATGGAAAAGGCAAAGGTATGGCTGCTGACCTTAAATATATTGAGTTATGTGCCAGACAAATTGCTAAAGTTGCCACTGAAGATAAAATTGTAGTTGAAAAGTCGACTTTGCCTGTGAAAACGGCCCAAGCAATAAAATCCATTTTAGACAATGTAGGAAATGGAGTTAAATTTCAAATATTGTCAAATCCTGAATTTTTGGCAGAAGGGACAGCAATAAATGATCTGCATTTTGCAGACAGGGTTTTAATAGGAGGTGATTACCTGACTGAGGATGGAAAGGCTGCCATGAATGCATTAACGGAAATTTATTCACATTGGATTCCAAAAGAAAAAATAATTCATACCAATGTCTGGTCCTCAGAACTTTCAAAGCTGACAGCAAATGCTTTTTTAGCGCAAAGAGTTTCCTCAATTAATTCAATTTCAGTGCTTTGTGAAGAAACTGGAGCTGATGCTGAAGAAGTGGCAAAAGCGATTGGTTCTGATAGCAGGATTGGTGATAAATTTTTAAAAGTTTCTGTGGGTTTTGGAGGATCTTGTTTTCAAAAAGATATATTAAACTTGGTTTATATCTGCAGAAGTCTTAATTTACACGATGTAGCAGATTATTGGGAGCATGTCATTAAAATGAATGATCACCAAAAGCACAGGTTTGCTGAGAAAATCATTAATACACTATATAACACAGTTTCTGGAAAAAAAATCACTTTTTTAGGGTGGGCGTTTAAAAAAGATACCAATGATACACGTGAGTCTGCTGCAATTTATGTTGCATGGGAATTACTGATGGATAATGCTGAAATCCATGTTTTTGACCCAAAAGTTACCAAATCTCAAATGATTAAGGATTTGAATTACCTGGCTGAACAAAACTTGGAATTTCTAAGTATTAAAGATCAGTTGCTTTCAAAATTGGTAGTACATACTGATCCCTATGCAGCAATGAAGGAGGCTCATGCTATCGCAGTTCTGACAGAATGGGATGAATTTAGAACTTATGATTGGGAAAGAGTTTATAATAATATGATCAAGCCAGCTTTTGTATTTGATGGAAGAAATATTTTAAATGCAAAGCAGCTATTTCAACTTGGATTTAGGGTTTTTCAAATTGGAAAAAAACTTAACTAAAATTTTATGATTAGTGAAAAAATATTACTTATTACCGGAGGAACCGGTTCATTCGGAAATGCCGTGCTCAGACGATTCCTGAATGATGATCTTTTCAGTGAAATCAGGATATTGAGTCGTGATGAAAAGAAACAGGACGACATGCGGCAGTTTTACAAAAATAATAAGATCAAGTATTATATCGGAGATACCCGTGACCGTAATTCTGTGGATATGGCCATGCGTGGTGTAGATTTTGTTTTTCAGGCAGCAGCGTTAAAGCAGGTGCCATCTTGTGAATTCTTCCCGATGGAAGCGGTCAGAACCAATGTGATCGGAGCTGAAAATGTTTTGGAAAGTGCCATTATTCATGGGGTAAAGAACGTAGTAATGCTCAGTACGGATAAGGCAGTTTATCCAATCAATGCCATGGGAATGAGCAAAGCGCTAAGTGAAAAACTTATGGTGGCTACCAGCAGAAATCTGCGTGGAACTCAAACTACTGTCTGCGCAACCAGATATGGAAACGTGATGGCTTCCAGAGGTTCAGTAATTCCATTGTTCGTAGATCAGATCAAAGCGGGAAAAGAATTGACCATCACTGATCCCGAAATGACCCGTTTCATGATGACATTGGATGATGCTGTTGAACTGGTATGGTTTGCATTTAATCATGCAGATAATGGAGATCTTTTTGTTCAGAAAGCGCCTGCTGCAACCATTGAAACATTGGCCATCGCGCTTCAGGAATTATTTGGCTCCAACAATAAAATTAACATAATAGGTACCAGACATGGAGAAAAGCTGTTTGAAACCTTAGTCAATCGGGAAGAAATGGCTAAAGCTGAAGATATGGGGGATTACTTCAGGGTTCCGGCTGACAACAGGGATTTGAATTACGGAAAGTTTTTTACTGAAGGTGAAACAAAAGTATCCGTCGTAGAGGATTATACTTCGCACAACACCACAAGACTGGATGTGGAAGGGATGAAAGAATTACTCTTAAAGCTTCCGATGATACGAAAAGACATACTTGGTGAAGAAAACGGGCATATATATGAACCCTAGGCGTGAATAGTGATCAGTAATCAGTGAACAGTAAACAGTGAACAGTGAACAGTAAACAGTAATCAGTGATCAGTAATCAGTAAACAGTTCACAACTCACTACTCACAACTCACAGTTTACAGATCACAGATCACTCATTACCGATCACCAAAACTAATTTATGTCAAAATTAAAAATAGGCATTACAGGTCAGGCAGGATTCGTTGGAACCCATTTGTTCAATACATTAGGACTGGAACCTGATAAGTTTGAACGGATCCCATTCGAAGACAACTTTTTTGAGAAAACTGAAAAGTTGAATCATTTTGTACAATCCTGCGATGTGATCGTCCATTTGGCAGCGTTGAACAGGCATAATGATCCTCAGGTCATCTATGAAACGAATATCAAACTGGTAAAACAACTGATCTCCGCCTGTGAATACACCAATTCAACTCCCCACATTTTGTTTTCCTCATCATCACAGGAAGCAAAAGACAATCTTTACGGAAAATCAAAAAAAGAGGGACGGGCACTATTGGAAAAATGGGCAGAAAAAAACAAAGCATCTTTTACTGGTATGATCATACCCAACGTTTTCGGACCATTCGGAAATCCATATTACAATTCGGTTGTGGCTACTTTCTGCCATCAATTGACTCACAACGAAGCACTAAAAATAGAGGTTGACGGCACATTGAACCTGATCTATATCAATGAATTGGTGAATCAGATTTTACAATTTATTGAACAGTCTGCCATAGAGGAAAAAGAGGGAAATCGGATAATTCGGCAAGTTGCTATAAGTCATACTTCCTCCATGACTGTTTCGAATCTTTTGCAATTATTGCAATCCTATCGGGACAATTACTTTGCAAAAGGTGAAATTCCCGATCTGGAAGAACCCTGCAAAAGGAATTTATGGAACACCTTTTTGTGTTACCTAGATCATGAAAATTTCTTTCCTTTCTATTTGAAATTAAATACGGATGATCGTGGTTCCTTTGTAGAAACGATCAAGCTCAATAGCGGTGGACAAATCAGTTTTTCCACCACCAAACCCGGAATTACCAGGGGAAATCATTTTCATACCAGGAAAGCTGAGCGTTTTGCAGTGATCAAAGGAAAAGCCCGGATTGAACTGAGAAGGGTAGGCACGACCAAGGTGATGAGCTTTGAACTGGATGGTAACCAGCCTGCATTTGTGGATATGCCCGTTTGGTATACACATAATATTACGAATATCGGAAAAGAAGATTTATATACCATATTCTGGATCAATGAGCATTTTGATCCGGAGGATGCGGATACGTTTTTTGAAAAAGTGTCATCAGTGATCGGTAATCTGTAAACAGTGATCTGTAAACAGACAATTTATTGAAAAAATGAAAACTCATCACGATCTTGATGTTTGGAAAAAATCAATCCCTCTGGTAACGGAAATCTACAAGCTTACTGAATCTTATCCCAAATCAGAGCTTTATGGATTGACCAGTCAAATCAGAAGGAGCGCTGTTTCCATTCCTTCAAATATAGCTGAGGGAGATGCTCGTTCTTCAACAAAAGAGTTTTCACAATTTCTATCTATTGCCTTGGGTTCAGTCTCTGAGTTGGAGACACAACTTATTGTATCCAATAATCTTGGTTTTATGCGTAAGACTGATTTGGACGTCTTGATTGAACAAATTATTACGATCAGAAAAATGATCGTTGGTTTGAAAAAATCCCTTTAATAATAGTATTCATTTAATCATCATTGACCCTATATCATCAAAATGGAAAATAACCCATCAAAACACACAGATCACAGCTCACAGATCACAGATCACAGATCACAGATCACCAAACTCAAAGTAATGACCGTAGTCGGCACCCGTCCCGAAATCATCCGACTTTCCCGTGTGATGCTCAGACTGGATGCCTCGGAAGCCATTGAACACATCACGGTACATACCGGACAAAACTACGACTATGAACTCAACGAGATCTTTTATGAAGACCTGGGCATTCGTAAGCCGGATTATTTTTTAAATGCGGCCGGAGCAACTGCAACAGCAACGATTGGTCAAATACTTATCAACATAGACCCCATTCTGGATGAAGTCAAGCCGGATGCATTCCTGGTATTGGGTGACACCAATTCCTGCTTATGTGCCATTCCTGCAAAAAAAAGGCATATCCCCGTTTTTCACATGGAAGCTGGCAACCGGTGTTTCGATCAGCGCGTTCCTGAAGAAACCAACAGGAAGATCGTGGATCACATTTCCGATATCAATATGCCGTACAGCAGCATTGCAAGGGAATATTTGCTGAGGGAAGGCATTCCGCCGGACAGGATCATCAAAACCGGTTCTCCCATGTGCGAAGTATTGCATCACTACATGCCTAAAATACAATCATCCGATGTATTGAGCAGACTTGGGCTTGAAAAAGACAAGTATTTTGTTGTTTCTGCTCACAGGGAAGAGAACATCAACAACGATAAAAATTTCAGCGGACTTTTAACTGCCCTCAATCTCATCGCAGAAAAATACGGATACCCGATCATAGTCAGCACACATCCGCGAACACGCAAGAAGTTGGAGGAGTTATCAGTGATCAGTAATCAGTCATCAGTAAACAGTGATCAGTTATCACAAACAGATCACAGATCACAGATCACAGATCACTTTGCAGATCACAGATCACAGATCACAGATCACTCTGCAGATCACAGATCACAGATCGCCGATCACTCCTTGATCCAATGGCAAAAACCGATGGGCTTTTCAGATTACAACGCTTTGCAGATGAATGCCTTAGCAGTGCTTTCTGACTCCGGTACCATTTCAGAGGAATCTTCCATTTTAAACTTCAGGGCATTGAACATCCGGGAGGCACATGAACGTCCAGAAGCCATGGAAGAAGCCAGTGTGATGATGGTGGGATTGAATCCGGAGCGGATCATGCAGGGATTGTTGCAGTTGGAAATACAACAAACTGGTAAAAATTGCAATTTCAGATTGGTGAATGATTATTCAATGCCAAATGTGAGCGATAAGGTAGTCCGAATTTTATTGGGCTATACGGATTATATTAAACGAACCGTGTGGAGTGAGTAAACAGTAATCAGTAAACAACTCACAACTCACAGTTCACAACTCACAGTTCACATATTTTATTTATAGCTCGTTGCAGACTACTCAATGCCCAATGTAAGCGACAAAGTAGTCAGGATTATTTTGGGATATACGGATTATATCAAAAGGACGGTCTGGAGTATTGGATGGAATAGGGATGATATAGACATTTTAGGCAAACATGATTTATAATCTAAGGAATTTAGAGTGATTAGGTTATTGATTTTTCATGTAATATGTTTGGAATGACTTTTAATTATTTGTTTTTTTTAGAAATTAATTCCCATATTTTAAATTTTTTGTTTATGACGATTTTAGTTACAGGTGGTGCAGGATTTATTGGTTCAGCCTTGGTTAATTACTTAATATCTGAGACAGAACACCATGTAATTAACGTGGATAAACTAACCTATGCTGGCCATTTGATCTCACTTGAAAACGTAGCAAACTCCAAAAAATATTCCTTTGAAAAAGTGGATATTTGTGATAATTTTGAAATCAGAAGAATTCTTAATTTTTATAGTCCGGATATCATCATGCATTTGGCCGCTGAATCTCATGTGGATCGTTCAATAGATGGTTCTGCTGAATTTATACGAACAAATATCCTCGGAACGCATTCGTTGCTCGAAGAAACCAGAGAGTATTGGAAGTCCATTGATAGTGAAAAAGCGAAAAATTTCAGATTCCTTCATGTGTCAACGGATGAAGTGTATGGATCACTCGGCGAAACAGGATATTTTACCGAAAAAACACCTTACGACCCTCGTTCTCCTTATTCTTCCAGCAAAGCTTCGTCAGATTTCCTGGTTCGGGCCTGGTTTCATACGTATGGTTTTCCGGTATTAATTACCAACTGCTCAAATAATTATGGACCAAGACAATTTCCCGAAAAACTAATTCCGGTTGTTATATTAAAAGCACTTCAGGGTAAAGAAATTCCTGTATATGGTCAAGGGCTAAATGTCAGAGATTGGCTTTATGTGGGAGATCATGTCAAGGCATTACTTACAGTCGCTTTGAAAGGTACAATTGGGGAAACTTACAATATCGGAGGACATAACGAGAAAAAAAATATTGAAATTGTGGAATCCATTTGTAGGATATTAGATGAGGAGTCTCCAAGGAAGGATGGTAGTACATATATGCATCAAATAACTTATGTCAAAGATCGACCTGGCCATGATTTCAGGTATGCCATCGATGCTTCAAAAATTGAGGATAAACTAGGTTGGAAACCGGAAGAAACTTTTGAAACAGGCATCAGGAAAACTATTAAGTGGTACCTTGATAATATAGTTTGGTGTGAAAAAGTAACAAAAAACAATTACAACCTGGAACGACTAGGCACTAGCTCTTGAATATATTAATTGCGAATCCAAAAAAAAACTCAAAAAATGGCTTAAGTTTGAAGTTTTAGTGAAATCTGATATTATTAAAAACCTTCAAATATTTTAATATTGTAATAATGAAAGGCATCATTCTAGCTGGCGGAGCCGGCACCCGATTACATCCTATTACAAAAGTTGTGTCAAAACAATTATTGCCGATTTATGACAAACCAATGATCTATTATCCGTTGTCAGTGCTGATGTTGGCTGGTATCCGTGAAATATTAATTATATCTACACCTCACGATTTACCGAATTTCGAAAAACTTCTGGGAGATGGAAGTCAGATTGGTTTGAAATTCAGTTACAAAGAACAGCCTTCACCTGATGGGCTTGCACAGGCATTCATTTTGGGAGAAGAATTCATTGGTGGAGATGATGTTTGTTTGGTACTCGGAGATAATATCTTTTATGGTGCCGGATTACAAAAACTTCTGTCACTAAGTGTGGAAACTGTCCAAAGAGAAAAAAAAGCTGTTGTTTTTGGATATTATGTTGAAGATCCTGAACGCTATGGAGTTGCTGAAGTTGATTCGGAAGGGAATGTTGTATGTATTGAGGAAAAGCCAAAAGAACCCAAAAGCAATTATGCAGTTGTTGGTTTATATTTCTATCCGAATTCTGTGGTTGAAATTGCAAAACAAGTAAAACCCTCAAATAGGGGAGAATTGGAAATAACATCAGTGAATGATGCATATCTCAAAACAGAGAAACTTAAGCTCCAGTTTCTGAGTAGAGGCTATGCCTGGTTGGATACAGGAACACATGAAGCCTTGAGTGAAGCAACTGAGTTTGTCAAAGCAGTAGAGAAGAGAACTAGTTTGAAAATCGCATGTATTGAAGAAATTGCATACAAAATGAATTATATTTCGATAAATGAAATGTATGACCTCATAAATGAACAAGGAAAAAGTTCCTATGCGAATTACCTTAAAAAAATACTAAATGGATAAACCAACTTTAATTGATCTTCCCAAATTTGAAGATCCTAGAGGAAATTTATCATTTTTTGAAGAATTTAAACATATTCCTTTTAAAATTGAAAGGGTATACTGGATTTATGATGTTCCAGGAGGCCAAAAAAGGGGTGGGCATGCATTTAAAATGCAGCAGGAATTGGTCGTAGCATTATCTGGTAGTTTTGATGTGATTGTCGATGATGGCAATATTCAAGAGAGGTATTATTTAAACCGTTCATATTTTGGACTGTTTTTACCAGCTGGTGTATGGCGTCAAATGGAGAACTTTTCCACAAACTCTCTTGCGCTGGTTGTAAGTTCCACACATTTTGATAGCAGCGATTATATTTTTAATTATGATGAATTTCTTAAATTCAGAAATGGATATGGAAAGGAATAGTGTATTTGATTGTGTCATTTTACCATTAAATAAAATACATAATCGTGCCGGGAATATTACGATTATAGAAGGGGAAAAAAGCATTCCGTTTGAAGTTAAACGAATATACTATCTGTATGATATTCCTGGAGGTGAAAACAGGGGAGGTCATGCACATAAGCAATTGCATCAACTCATGGTTGCAGCAAGCGGGTCTTTTGATGTTATGCTTGATGATGGTAACAATAAGAAAATAGTAACTTTGAACAGGCCTGACTATGGCTTACTAATAGTTCCGGGAATATGGAGAGAACTGATGGAATTTTCATCTGGAGCAATTTGTTTAGTTTTAGCTTCAGAAAAATATAATATTAATGATTATTTACGCGATTATGAACAATTTTTAAATTATGTAATATGATTGAATTAATAATTGGACAAGAAGCATCAATTTCCAAATCATTTTCAGACAAAGATGTTGAGCTTTTTACAAAGTTAAGTTTAGACAATAATCCAGTGCATTTGGAGGATGATTTTGCTGCACAAACAATTTTCAAAAAACGGATTGTTCATGGATATCTTTATGGATCTCTTATTAGTGCTGTATTAGGTACAAAATTACCTGGACCAGGTAGTATATATTTACACCAAGAAATGAATTTCAAGAAACCTGTATATCTAAATGAAAATGTTACAGCAACTGTAAAAGTAACTGATATTAATCATGAAAAATCACTTATTTATCTTGATACATTTTGCACTAAAAATGACGACAAACAAATTGTTTTGGCAGGAAAGGCAATAATTAAATTAGTTTAGAAATGAATGAAATCCATCCGACAGCAATAATTGGTGATAGAGTAATTCTTGGCAAAGGTAACAGAATTTTACCTTATACAATTATTTTAGGTCCAACGGAAATAGGAGATGATAATATCATTGGCCCTCATGTGGTAATTGGTTCGCCAGGCCAAGATACCAGAAATAAGTATTATGATAGTTCAAATTCATTCATCAAAATTGGTAATCGAAATATTATAAGAGAGTTTACTGCAATCCAAAAACCTTGTTATGAAGAAATTACATATGTAGGGAATGATGTTTTTTTAATGCAGAGCGTCCATATACCTCATGATGCGCAACTTGGCGATAAAGTAGTTATTACTCCAATGTGCGTTTTAGCTGGAATTACTAAAATTTTAGATGGAGCTAATTTGGGAATGGGTGCAACAATAAATCAATATTGCATTATTGGTCAGTATTCAATTGTAGCTACTGGAGCTGCAGTGATGAAAAATGTTAAGCCATTTAGTAGGTATATACCTGGAAAAGAAATTTCGGTCAATGATTATGCTATAAAAAAATATGGATTTGATGAATACGTAGAAGAAATTCAAAGGTATATATTAAAAGGAGTATTTCCAAAATCTGATAAAATTGGTCAAATTGTGGAAATATTTCAAAAAAATCATATACTATCTAAAAGAGACCTTTACTAATATGATTAAATTCCTTGACCTTCAAAAAATCAATGCTCAATACGCAGAAGAACTTAAAAAAGCAGCCGAAGAAGTTATCGACTCCGGCTGGTATTTATTAGGTGAAAGTGTAAATCGCTTTGAAACCAATCTAGCCAATTACATTGGGGTAAAACATGCTATTGGAGTAGCCAATGGTCTGGATGCACTACGTCTGATCCTGAAGGCATACATTGAGATAGGGTTTATGAAGGAAGGAGATGAAGTCATAGTACCTGCAAACACTTATATTGCTTCCATACTTGCAATTACAGATAATCGGCTTAAGCCTGTTTTGGTAGAGCCTGATTTCAAAACTTACAACTTGGATTTTGATAAAATAGAAGAAAGAATTACTGAACGCACCCGTGCAATTATGGTAGTTCACCTATATGGACAAATTTGTTGGGGCAGAAAACTGGAAGAAATTAGAAGAAGATACAATTTAAAAATTATTGAAGATAATGCTCAAGCAATTGGAGCTGAATGGAATGGATTAAAATCAGGTGCATTAGGTGATTCTGCTGGTTTCTCTTTTTATCCCGGCAAGAACCTGGGTGCAATAGGCGATGCTGGAGCAGTCTCCACCGGGGATGATAAACTTGCAGAAATCATCAGGGCTTTAGGTAACTACGGCAGCAGACAAAAGTATCACAATGAATATCAAGGATTAAACAGCCGGATGGATGAGATTCAAGCAGCTTTTTTAACAATTAAACTTAAATATTTAGATAAAGAGAATGATCGTAGACGAGAAATCGCCCAATTCTATTGTGAAAATATAACAAATAAAGACATTGTATTACCATGCCATAAAGATCATTTGCTTTCAAAATCTTTGAAATTTGATTTTACACATGTATGGCACCTTTTTGTTATTCGAACGAGGCTTCAAAATGAATTAAATAGTTATCTGACTAGCAATAACATCCAATCGTTGATTCATTATCCTGTTCCTCCTCATAAACAACAGGCTTATAAAGAATGGAATATTGTAACTTTTCCTATAACAGAAAAAATCCATTCTGAAGTAATAAGTTTGCCTATTAGCGCAGTAATGACAGATGAAGAAGTCATTTCAGTAGTTAAAGCAATTAATTCATTTTAATGTCTGAAAGAAATTCTTATTCTAATATTATTAAAGCAACTACTTTATTCGGAGGAGTAAAAGTAATTCAAATTTTAATCACTATCATTAGGACAAAATTTATTGCTATATTATTAGGTCCTTCAGGAATGGGTATTTCTGGTATGATAACTGCTACCTTAGAAATTATAGGATCCCTAGTCGGATTTGGATTAGGTACAAGTGGAGTGAAGGATGTTTCTCAAGCTTTTACTTCTGGAAATGTGCTTAGGAAAAATACTATAATTACAATCCTAAGAAAAATTGTAATAATCACAGGTTTAATAGGTACTTTTATTACTTTTATTTTTGCACCATCTTTAAGTGTTATAACATTTGGAAGTGATGAATATACCATAGCATTTAGAATCGTTTCTATTACATTACTATTTAATCAGGTTAATATTGGCTTTACAGTCCTATTGCAAGGAACATTTAGGTATAGTGAAATTGCAAAATCTGCCTTGATTGGAAGTTTTTTAGGATTATTATTGACAGTTCCACTTTATTATATTTGGGGAATAGGAGCGATTATTCCGGCCATTATAATTAGTTCTGCAGTTCAATTGCTTTTATCATGGTTTTTTGCACGCAAAATTGAGTATACTAAAGTATTTTTAAGTATCAAAGAAACTTATATTCATGGGAAAGGTATGATTTCCTTAGGATTTGTTATTGCCTTCACAGGTTTTGCTACACAAGGTGCTGCTTACTTATTAAAAATTTTTATATCCCGATACGGTCAAATTTCTGAAGTTGGACTTTATACTGCAGGAGTAGGAATGGTCTCTTCCTATGTGGGTATTGTGTTAAATGCTATGAGTACTGATTATGCACCTAGAATTTCATCAATAGCATCAAACAATACTGAACTAATAGAGGTGATAAACAAACAAATAATTTTATTGATTACTATATTAGCTCCATTGATATTGATTTTTATGGTATTCATAAAATATTTAGTTTTACTTTTTTATACTAAAGAGTTTGTCATTACAACAAATATGATCGAATGGGTTTTGTTAGGGATGTTTTTTAGAGCTATTAGCTGGGCATTGTCATTTTCGTTTGTTGCTAGAGGCGATTCAAAAATCTTCTTTTGGAATGAATTAGCGGCAAATTTCTATTCCTTACTTTTTTCCATTACTGGTTATTTTTTTTGGGGAATTGAAGGATTAGGAATAGGATACTTTTTAACATATATAGTTTATTCAATACATATGTTTTATCTCGCCAGAAGTCGTTTTAAGTTTATTTTTAATCCATATTTTATAAAAATATTTATTTTTCAATTAATTGTCCTTGTAGTTAGCTTTTTATTAAGCAAATTCCTAGGATTTGTCATATACAGATACCTTTTGAATT
>ERZ761602.571-NODE-571-length-77523-cov-10.101771_pt1 | contig 77523 bp, 58 predicted proteins | sample MGYA00512165_ERZ761602 | MGnify/ENA primary metagenome ERZ761602 (study PRJEB28899, sample SAMN02445085) | bioreactor sludge metagenome | biome: EBPR sludge; isolation source: Thorneside wastewater treatment plant | place: Australia: Brisbane, Thorneside...
AAAATCAAGATTCAAGTAATATGCTTTTCATTCGCAGAAGCGGTGAGCAAAATGCCCGTCGACATCGAGCACTTAAATTCTGAACTTCCGATCGGGATCTTCGATTCCGGCGTCGGCGGGTTGACCGTTTATCGTTCTCTGCATGACCGTTTGCCCAATGAGCATTTCGTTTATCTGGGTGATACGGCCCGCGTGCCTTACGGAACGAAGTCCCTGGCGACGGTTGAAAAGTACGCGCTTGAGAATGCCCAGTTTTTGGCGAACCATGGGATCAAAGTTCTCGTCGTTGCCTGCAATACGGCTTCAGCATTGGCGCTTCCGGCAATTCGAGCAAGGATCGGCATCGACGTCGTTGGCGTAATCGGTCCCGGCGGTCGGCGCGCGATAGATGTGGCCGATTGTGAGGCCCCAAAGATCGGCGTGATCGCGACCGAGGCTACCGTGAAAAGTGGTGCATATGTCGAGGCGATCCATCGATCCTGCGGCGAGGCAACCGTCTTCCAAACCGCTTGCCCGCTCTTCGTTCCCCTAGCTGAAGAGGGTTGGGCAAATGAAGTCGAAACGGCCTCGATCGCCGAACGCTACCTCGCAGATATGCGCGAGTATGCGCCGGACGCACTCGTGCTCGGCTGCACACATTACCCGATCCTGCGTGACGTGATTCAGCGAACCGTCGGAGCGAGTGTTAAACTTGTCGATTCGGGCGAAGCGACGGCTAAAGAGGTTGCGGACCTGCTTGTTTCCAGCGGACTTGCGAGCGAGCGAGCGAGCGAAGGAACTCGATCGCTTTGCGATGACCTTGACCATTTTTTTGTGACCGATGCCGCCGAACGTTTCGCGAGCGTTGCGGAACGCTTTCTCGGTGTAAAGCCCGCGAAACTCGAGGCGATCGAGGTTCCGGCACTAAGCTGAAACAAAATGACATTTCAACGAAACGATTCAAGGGCCTTCGACCAGCTTCGCAACACGAAGATAACGCCAAACATCTCGCCCTACGCTGAAGGTTCGGCGCTGATCGAGGTCGGCGGGACGAAGGTCATCTGCACGGCCTCGGTCGAGGATAAAGTGCCGCTTTTTCTGAGGAACAAAGGGCTCGGCTGGGTTACGGCGGAGTATGCAATGCTGCCGCGGGCGACCAACACGCGAACCCAACGCGAGACCCAGCGGCCGAGCGGACGGACGCAGGAGATACAGAGATTGATCGGGCGGAGCCTTCGCGCCGTGGTCGACACAAAGCTGCTTGGCGAGCGGCAGATCTATCTTGATTGCGACGTGATTCAGGCCGACGGTGGAACTCGATGCGCCTCGATAACGGGAGCGTACGTCGCTCTTGCCCTTGCATGCCGGCGACTTGTCAAACAAGGGATCATCAAGACAAATCCGATCTTGAGCGAAGTTGCTGCGGTTAGCGTTGGGATCATCGAAGCAACTCCGATCTTGGACCTGGCCTATGCCGAGGACTCGGAAGCCGATGTAGATATGAACATCGTCTGCACCGGCTCCGGAAAATTCATTGAGCTACAAGGCACGGCTGAGCGAGAACCCTTTTCACGCGAGCAGATGGACGAGATGCTGATCCTTGCCGAAAAAGGCATACATCAATTATTCGAGATACAGCGGCGAGTGCTTGCAGCCTAGTTTAGCGGCCTTTGAGGATCTCTCCAGGAAGTTGCCCGGTCGTCTTAGTACCATCCCAGACCTCGACCCCATTAACGAAAACTGCCTTGATGCCTTCGGCAAAAAGTTGTGGCTCGGTGAACGTTGCCCTGTCGATGACCGTTTTCGGGTCGAAAAGAACTAGATCCGCCCTAAGGCCTTTCTTGACCTGTCCGCGGTCGCGAAGGCCGAGTCTCTCAGCCGGCATCAGCGACATTTTCTTTATCGCTTCTTCAAGCCCGAGCCATTTATTTTCGCGGACGAACAGCCCAAGTACCCGGGGAAATGTTCCTGTTCCTCGGGGATGTCGGCTGCCGATCCCGCCGTCACTCGAGACCATTACCCAAGGTGTTTGGTAGAATGTTCTGACGTCTTTCTCGCTCATTCCGAACCCGACCACACCCGCGCCTCCGTTCTTCACGATCTCAATGTACGTTTCGACCGGGGTCTTCTTTGCAAACGCTGCTGCCTGTTCAAGAGTTTTGCCTTCGTAGTCTGGAAACGCCCTACACGAAGTTATTAGCACCTTGTCCGGTCCTCCAAGAGCGTCGATGCCCTTTTGCACCTCGACCGGGTCTTCGTGCTTTCGGCTCGGCACGAGTACGGTAATGGTCGATGCCCAGGCGACATAAGGATATGCATCGGCAGTTATATCTAGCCCGCTCCTGCGGGCCTCGTTGACCAACGCGACCGCATCGGCCGACCTGCCCCAGACGCTCTTGTTGCCCATCTTAATATGCGAGATCTGTACCGGGATCTTCGCCTCGCGCCCGATTCGGATCGCCTCACGAATGGCGTTTAGTACGCCTTCCTCTTCATCGCGCATATGGGTCATATAGATTCCGCCGTGTTTTGCAGCAACCCGCGAAAGCTGGATCAACTCTTCGGTCGTGGCCGAAAAGCCCGCGTCGTACTCAAGCCCGGACGAAAGCCCTAACGCTCCCTCTTTCATCGCCCTCTCAAGCAGAGCGGACATCGCGGCGATCTCGGCCGCGGTTGCGGGCCGGCGAAGATCCTCTTTCATGACGAGCGTTCGAAGCGTGCCGTGGCCGATAAAGGCGCCAACACTAACTGCGGTCTTGCCGCGAAGGCCTGCGAAATACTCGCCGATCGAATCCGGTGAACCGCCGTCCGGGCCAACAATGAGCGTTGTTATTCCCTGCGAGACCTGGTTTGCCGCTGTTCCTTCGCGCAGGAGGCCCGATTCGCTGTGGTTGTGGATGTCGATGAATCCTGGTGCCAACACAAGGCCGCGGCCTTCGATCACACGGTCGCCTTCGCGCGGCTTCGCCGAACCCGGCTTACCGATCTTTGAAATGCGGCCTTCGACTATCGTGACATCTGCAATATACCGAGGCGACCCGGTGCCATCGATAACCATCACTTCGCGGAAATGAGTTGCACCCTGCCGGGCGACGACCGGGGTCGAAAGTATCGAAATGAACAGGACAAAGCAGGCGAGACGTTTAAGCAAGAGTGCGTATCTCATAATCGGTTTTCCCTCGAATCATAAGCGAAACCAGGCGTTGAGCACAAAGGCAGAGGAACGTTGCTTTGACGATGCGGGACGCAGAATCTAGAATCGAGGTTTACTTCGAAGGAGAAAGAAGATCTTGAGTAACAAACAGTTTGAGGGCCGGTCCGCCATAGTGACCGGCGGAACACGAGGCATCGGGAAAGCGATCGCACTTGAATTGGCAAGGCGGGGCTGTAACGTAGCGTTCAACTATGCCCGTAGCGCAGAAGAGGCCGAAAAACTGAAGGCGGAGATCGAAGGGCTCGGTGTAAGGGCCTTCGCGGCCCAGTGCGACGTGGCGAAAACGGAAGCTTCCGCAGAGTTCGTAAAGGCGGCAGCGGCCGAGTTCGGCACGATCGACTTCCTTGTCAACAATGCCGGCATCACCCGCGACCAACTGATACTCCGGATGAAAGAAGACGATTGGGATTCGGTCATCGACACAAACCTGAAAGGTGCCTGGAACTTCTCAAAGGCCGTGCTTCGACCGATGATGAAGAATGAGAACGGCGGTTCGATAGTTAACATCACGTCAGTGTCCGGTGTGGTCGGAATGCTCGGGCAGACGAATTACTCGGCTTCCAAAGCAGGGATGATCGGATTGACCAAGGCTCTCGCAAAAGAGGTCGCGAGCCGAAAGATCACCGTCAATGCACTCGCGCTCGGGCTAGTCGAGACCGAGATGGCGAGCGAGATGAACGCCGAGTATCGCGAAAAGATCCTCTCGCAGATACCGCTTGGACGGCTCGGAAGTGTTCAGGAAACCGCCGAGATCGTTTGTTTCCTCCTCTCCCCGGCGGCTGCCTACATAACCGGAGAAGTGATCAACGCCAACGGCGGGCTTGCGATGTAATGCCCCGAGTCCGAGTTCATCAGCATGTAAACCCACTCTCGCCGTTTTATCGGCAAGAGCCCGAGCCGCTTGCCTATGATGGACTGTTTGCAGATACGAGTAAGCCGTTGCTCCTAGACATTGGGTGTGCGCGCGGTCGCTTTCTGCTCCGGATGGCCGAGGCCGATCGGAGCCGAAACTATCTTGGTGTCGAGATCCGCGAGCCGCTTGTTGCTGAAGCCAATCGGTTAGCTGAAGAAGCCGGCCTTTCGAACCTGCATTACTCGTTCTGCAATGCGATGCTCTGGCTCGAGCGGCTGCTTGAAGGACTTCCCGAAGCCATTCTCGAAGTTGTTACTATTCAGTTCCCTGACCCGTGGTTCAAGAAAAAGCACGCGAAGCGGCGGATGGTAAATCCGGAAATGGTCGAGACCGTGGCCTCGCACCTTAGGCCGGGCGGCCGGGTTTTTGTCCAAACGGACATCGAATTCCTCGCCGAGGAGATGTTCGAACATTTCAGGGCAAGTGGAAAATTCATCGAGCAAACGACGGCCGAGAATCCGTTTCCTATAAAGACCGAGCGCGAAAAAGCCGTCGAAGACAAGCAATTGCCGGTCTATCGGCGGCTGTTTGTGCGAAAGTAATTACCCGAGGCTTGTTCCGAGAAGCCATTGACCGCCGTCAACGACCAGCGTTACGCCGTTCACATAACTCGCGGCGTCCGATGTCAAAAAGAGAGCAGCGTTCTCGATATCCTTGATCCGGCCGAAGCGCCCCACCGGGATCTTCTTCGTGATCTTCTCTTTGAGAGGTTCGGGCAATAGCCGTTTCATCCCTTCGGTATCCTCGATAGGCCCCGGAGCGATCCCGTTCACACGTATCCCGTGGCGACCCCATTCTACCGAGAGATTACGGGTGATCGCATCAACACCGGCTTTCGCCGCCGAGACGTGGATCTGCATCGGCGTAGCCAGATAATGAAGCGTCGCGGAAATGTTCAGGATCTGCCCCTGCGATTTCTTTAGCTCGTCGAACGCCGCACGGCAAACATTGAATGTGCCTTTTGTGTCGATATCAACGACCGTCCCGAATCCATTAGGCGAAAGCTGCTCAGCGGCACAAAGGAAGTTGCCCGCGGCACCGTTGACCACAATATCGATCTTACCGAAATGCTCGACCGTTTTCGCGATAGCGTTTTCAACGGCTTCAAAATCGCGCACGTCTGCCGCAACTGCAAAGCACTCGCCGCCGCCATCCTCGATCAGGTTTTTCATCGCCTCAAGGTTCTCTTTCTTTCGGCTTGTGATCGCCACACGGGCGCCATGTTCGGCCATCGCCCGAGCCACGCCGCCGGTTATCCCGGTTCCTCCGCCTGTTACAAATGCAACTTTCCCCTGTAAAATGTCCTTTGCAAATACGCTGTCGCTCATGGGAATGAATCTTACCACAAAGAATAGCTTTGACCCGCCACCTGGCCCGGGAAGAAGCTTCATTCGCAGGTGTCGGCTGGCAGTTCTGCTATTCGCCTTCAGTTTGACGGTTGCGTCGTGCGGTTCGCCGCCGACCGACCCGCGGACGGCGATTCCCGAGGATGCGCTGATATTCATCGAAACCCGCGACCTCGGGCGGCTGCTCCGTGCGGTGACAGAAAGCTCGCGTTTTGCCGAGGCAGCCGAGAGCAAACCCGATCTCCGCGCAATAGACGGCATTGAAATGGCAGTCGCGGTAACCGGATTTGAGACGATCGAACAGCCCGTTACGGATTCGAACTCGGTTCTGAACTTCCGGCCGCGATTCGTTGCCGTTGCCGAAACCCGGCTATGGAATTTCCAGGTTCTCGGATTCGTTGAGAATGATCTCGGGCTTTTTATCAGCGAAGCATACGGCGGCGAGGCGAAGCTTGAGATCTCAGAAAAGCACGATGGTCGATATTTCATTTGGCTCGGACAAGATGGGCAAAAGGCATATGCACTCGTCCTCGGCAGCCTCATCATCTTTGGCAATGACGAATCCGCACTCGAACGGGCTCTTGCCACCAAGAACGGCGAACTTACCTCGATCGGAAAAAGAAAGGAATTTACCGAACAAGCGGGCTTGGTCTCAGGCTACATTTCGAAAGAAGGTATAGCCCAGCTCGCGAACATCTCAGGCGTTTCGATGGCGAACCGTGCAAGCGACGACGCAGAGGTGCAAAGCTTTGTCGCGAGAGTGTTGCCCGAGGTGCTGCGAAATACTGTAACAGAGGTTCGATGGTCTTCGCAGTCCGTCGATGCCGGCATCGAGGACCGGCTAACGATCTCGACCGTCAGCGAAACAGGCACCGTGCTCGGCGAATCGATGGCGGCAGCCGAGGGCAGCCCGCTCGGACTCGAACGCTTTATCCCGGACACCATCGTCTCTGCCACGCGGTACAACTTAAAGGACCCTCGCATTGCCTGGCGAGCGGCCCTGTTGACCGCACAGCGGCAGACGGATGAGCTTTCAGGAAAGCTGCTTCTTGCATTTTCCGATAGCCTTTTCGAGCCCTACGGCATAGACAATGCCGAACTCTTTCTCAGTTCGGTTGACACGCAAGTGATCACCGCGAGATTCGATGGAGAGGGCGAAAGGCAGGTCGTCATCGCAAGGGTGAAAGACCGTGTGACGCTCCTGAACTCCGTCGCTCAGGAGCTCCGCTCAGAAAAGCCTACCGAGCCTGGAAGCGGTACTAACCTCTGGCGGTCGGCCGACGGCGACATTGCGATGGCAATTGCCGGTGACTTTGTGATCATTGGGCACCCGGACGCGGTTCAAATCTCGATCGACGCCGGAAAGCGGACTGGCGGAACCGAACTGCCGGCTAGCATCAAGGCCATCGCGACATCGACCGCCGCGGCGACCACGATCGGCGGTGACTCGGAAATTCCGGGAAGGATCGCCGACGTGCTGTCGGCAAAGAGATCAAGCGAAACTCCCGTTGTCGCACGATATACGACCGAAACCCGCATTAATCAGAAAGCGATCGAACGAACAAGCGTTTCCGACTTTGGCATTATCGGGAGTATCATCGCACAATTCGCCTCAGAGTAGAGCGGCCCTTTTTCACGTTGCGTTTTAGCTTTCGGGCATTGGTCTCTATCCAACGGTCCGCTTCTTCAAACATTTCAAAGCGTTCCTCGTCTCGGCGAAATTCGGGCGTGTGGTTATACCGGCGTCCGTTGTGATGCACCGTAGGGTGAAAGACATGAAGCATCTCGTGGTACATCACGTACTCGATCACGTAGCGAGGTACATCGGCTGAATCGAGAGAGCGGCTGATCACTATGGTATCGTGGTGCGAATCAAAATGGCCGAGTATCCTGAATGTAGGCTTCGCGGACCATGTCAGTTTCGGCTTTCGCAACGTTCCCCAAAAATATTTCGTGTTGAGATCTGAAAAAAGCTCTTCGAGGTCGTAACAGGTCCCGTCGGTTCCGGTTATCACCTTCCGGCCTCGTTCGCGGCGGCTGGCTGCTGCACGATCGCGCATTTGTGGAGAAGAAATATATTCGGCGTAGAGCTCGCGAGCCCGTTTCGGCACGCGGCGGCGAAAGAGTTTCGCTACCAAAACATACGCCAATGCCCGATGGACATCGATCGGCATATCCCGGCAAACCTCCGCGATCCGTACGTAAACGCTTCCGTCACGAACGCGGATAGTTTGGTTGATCCCGACGTACGGATAGAACGAAACATGGACCGCAACGTCGCTTCGCTCGGGGTCATAATGCCCGATCACGTCGCAGTAAACCTCAGCGATCTCATCAATTACGGGATCTAAAGACACCTTGTTAATACAGGTTTAACGATTAATCGTTGACACATATCACGTGTCGATGCTATTTCTATTAAGTGGAGAGAAAACTGCTCTCCAACTGCGGTTCTCCCTCCAACGTGACAAATGGCGGTTCGCGAGTCAAATGGAGACATCAAATCCGTCCGTCCCGACCCTGACAAGCGTGGGCAAGCGGTGCTTGCTGCCGTCATCGACGAACACTTTGTCACCGGTGAGCCGGTTGGCTCGAAAAAGGTGGCGGAACGTTTTGCGAGTTCATCTCGCGTAAGTTCGGCGACCATTCGCAGTGTCATGAGCGAGCTTGAGGAGCTTGGTTTTCTCGAGCAACCCCATACCTCAGCCGGCCGCGTGCCGACCGACCACGGGTATCGCTTCTATGTTGATAATCTGCTCGGTGTTTTGAAGGTCTCTGACGCGGACCTGAAGAGGATAGCGGAAGAATTCGGTTCCTTTGATGACACGATCATCGAAGCTCCGGATCGGCTGCTCGAGCGGACCTCACAACTCCTATCTGATCTTTCAAATAATGTTGGGATAGTGGTATCGCCAAGCCTGGCGAACGACCGCCTCCAGCACATCGAATTCATCAGCGTTGCTGAGAACCGTGTGCTGGTCGTAATGATCTCGCCGCCGAATATTGTCCACAATCGCCTAATCAGGCTTTCGGCTCCGTTATCGCGAGAGGAACTCGAGAAGTGTTCGAATTACCTCAATGCCGAGTTTGCCGGCAAAAGCCTTTCGGAGATCAGGGACGAGATACTCCGGCGGATGCACGAAGAGCGGGCTTTGTTCGACCGGCTTCTGCAGACGGCAGTCATTCTTTGCTCACAGAGCATCGAGGGCGAAAGTGAAAGCTTGGGCGAAGTTTACGTTGAAGGAACCACGAATATCCTTTCAAAGCGTGACTTTGCTGACCTCGAAAGGCTTCGCGAGCTTCTTGCCACCATCGGCGAGAAATCGAAGCTGCTGCACATCCTCAATGAGTGCGTCTCAAAAGAGGAGACGGGCAAAGGAGAGGTCAAGATCGTTATCGGAAGCGAAAATTCGGTAACACCCCTTCAGGATTGTTCGCTGATCTCAGCTCCATACCGGATCGGCGACAGTACCGCGGTCGGAACCTTGAGCGTTCTTGGCCCGACCCGGATCGAATACGCACGAATGATCGCAGTTGTGTCCTATCTTGCAAAGGTCCTTGAACGATTGCTTGCAAAGCAATCAGTCTAGGGCCGCCAGCTTACGCAGAGCTTCCTGCGTACAAACAATGAACGAAAACGAGGAAATAAAGGATCTCGAACCTTTGTCCGAGAGCATGCTCGATGCAGACAGCGAGTCGGTCGATGATTTTATTCGCCAGCTCGAGGAGAAGGAAAAGGACCTGCACATTACGCTTGAGACGACCGTTATCGAGATCGAAGAGGGCTTCGATGACGGTAACCCGTCCGTGTTCTTTGTCGAACCTCAGCCGGCAGGGGCCGAACCGGTGACCGTCAAGCCGGCGTCACCCGAGCCGACCGCCGCGGTTCAGGTACGGGAAGAGCCCGACGAAACCGACGAAGCGGATGATGAGATCGCCGAGCTTGAGGAGCGCATCGGCGATCTTGAGGATTTCAATTCTGCACTCAAGGAAAACGTCCGCCGGCTTGAGGCCGAACGTGCCGAACTCCTTGAAAACTCGCTCCGAAGAAACAAAGACTTTGAGGCCTACAAGGCCCGCAATGAACGCGACCGGTCGGATCACCTTCGCAACCAGACCGTCTCCCTTGTGGAGAAATTTCTGCCGGTGCTCGACAACCTGGAACGGGCTTTGGACTCCGCGAACCAACTATCGGATGAGCAGGGTCCTGAGTTTGGCCACTTCTTTGAAGGCATCCAGATGGTCAACGAGCAGTTCAATGCCGCCCTTTCGGAATTGGGTGTTGAGCCGATCCCGGCGACCGGAAACGAATTCGACCCGCACCTGCATGAAGCGGTCGCGACAGTCGAAACTGAGGAATTTGCGAATAACTTCGTTTGCGAAGAAATGCTTCGCGGATTCCGCTTTGGCGATCGCATCATCCGCCACGCTATGGTGAAAGTTGCAGTGAACTCTAACCATCCCGAAGATGATGGACGTCCCGAACCGGAGAACGATTCGCCATAAGAGCTCTGTAAGTCTTGTCCTCACGCCCCTTGCCCTCCTCCCTTCACACCTTTGAGGTAACTGAATATGAGTAAAGTCATCGGAATTGACCTTGGAACAACAAACTGCTGTGTATCCGTGCTTGAGAACGGAACTGTGCAGATCATCTCAAATAAAGAAGGCGGCCGGACAACCCCCTCGGTCGTCGGCTTCACGGATAAGGACGAACGGCTGGTCGGCCAGATCGCCAAGCGGCAGGCCGTAACTAATTCCGCTAACACGCTCTATGCGGTAAAGCGGCTGATCGGACGGAAGTTCAGTTCGCCCGAGGTTGAAAAAATGCGATCGACGGTTCCCTTTGAGATCGTCGAAGCTCCGAACGGTGACGCTCATATTCGAGTTCTCGGCCGGGTTTACAGCCCGCCCGAGATCTCCGCGATCCTGCTTCAGCGCTTGAAGCAGGCAGCTGAAGAGTTTCTCGGAGACCGGATCACCGAGGCGATCGTCACCGTCCCGGCATATTTTGACGACATGCAGCGGCAGGCGACCCGCGACGCGGCGAAGATCGCCGGGCTTGAGGTCGAGCGGATCATCAATGAGCCGACCGCCGCAGCACTAGCCTACGGATTTGGCAAAAACAAAACCGAGAAGGTCGCGGTCTATGACCTTGGCGGCGGAACCTTCGACATCTCGATCCTAGAAATAAAGGACGGTGTTTTCGATGTTCTTTCGACCTCGGGAAACACATTTCTTGGCGGCGAAGATTTTGACCAAAGGATCATCGAATGGCTGCTCGAGGTCTTCAAGGGCGAATCGGGTATCGACCTTTCGGATGACCGGCTTGCACTCCAGCGTCTGAAGGAAGCAGCCGAGCGAGCAAAGTGCGAGCTCTCGAGTGTGACGGAGACGAACATTAGCCTTCCGTTCATCGCGGCGGACGCGACGGGCCCGAAGCATATTAACGCCACACTCTCTCGTGAAAAGCTCGACGAGCTTATCCTTGACCTGGTCGAATCGACCGTCGAGCCCTGCCAAAAGGCACTCTGGGACGCGAAGCTGAAACCCGAAGACATCGACAAGGTAATACTCGTCGGCGGCCAGACACGCTCCCCGATCATTTCGCGGACAGTGACAGAGGTCTTCGGTAAAGAGCCGTCATCAGAGATCAATCCGGACGAGGTCGTTGCGATGGGCGCCGCGATCCAGGGCGGCGTTTTCACCGGCGACGTAAAGGACATTGTTCTGCTCGACGTACTGCCGCTTAGCCTAGGCCTTGAGACCCGCGGCGGTCTTTTTGTTAAGCTGATCAACCGCAACTCGACGATCCCGCTCCGTAATACGATGACCTTTACGACGGTTGTCGATAATCAGCAAACGGTACAGATCCACATTCTGCAGGGTGAACGCGAGATCGCTCGAGAGAACCGAAGCCTGGCAAAGTTCGAGCTTGTAGGCATACCCCCGGCGGCCCGCGGTGTTCCGCAGATCGACGTCACTTTTGAGATCGACGCGAACGGCCAAGTAAACGTCTCAGCCCAGGACAAGATGACCGGACTTGAGCAGGCGATGCAGGTCATGCCGTCCTCCGGTCTCTCGCCTGAAGAGATCGAACGGCTGATACTTGAGGCGGAGACCGCGGTCGAACGGGACAAGGAAGAACGCGAACTGATCCTGCTCAGAAACAAGGTCGAAAGCATGATCAAGACGGCCCGCAAAGCCATGGCGGAATTCGGCCGTTCTTTCCCGCTTGAAGAACAACAGGCAATCAATGGCACGCTAAATTCAGCGGAAGACGACCTGAACGAAGCCGGCAAAGATGAACTCACGGCCCTCGTGACAAAGGTCGAGGAAACAGCGGCCAAGATCACCGAGGCGATGCTGGCGGCAGTTTGATCGCCTTCGCAACTTGAGAAAAGAACCCGGGATTGGTGATAATCAGAAAGCGTCAGCTTGAGAGATCAGGCTGGCGTTTTCTCGATGAGGTATGAGCAAGCGCGATTACTACGAAATTCTTGGGGTTCAACGAAACGCGAGCGACGGCGAGATAAAGCGGGCTTACCGTTCGCTCGCCGTAAAATATCACCCGGACAAGAACCCGGACGACCCTCAAGCGGAAGAGCGTTTCAAGGAATGTGCTGAGGCCTATGCGGTGCTGTCGGATGCTCAGAAGCGGGCGGCATATGACCGGTTCGGCCATTCCGGCGTTGGTGCCGGCGGCCCGGGATTCGACCCAGGCTTCTCGAACTTCGAAGACATCTTCGATATGTTCGGCTTCGGCGATATGTTCGGTTCCCGAGGCGGAAGGCGGAGCCGCGTTCAGCGCGGTGCCGACCTCAGATATGACCTCGAGATAACGCTCGAGGACGCAGCGGTCGGGAAAGAGGAGCGTCTTAAGATACCGAGGCTTGAACGGTGCGAGGAATGTAACGGCATCGGATCCGAAAAAGGTACGCACCCTGAAGATTGCGTCGCCTGCGGCGGAAGCGGCCAAACCCGCTACCAACAGGGCTTTTTCAGCGTGATGCGGACCTGCCCGAACTGCGCCGGGAAAGGCCAGGTCATCAAGACGCCGTGCAAGGAGTGCCGCGGTCAAGGCCGGATCGAAAAAGAAAAGACGCTTGAGATCAAGATACCGGCAGGTGTTGAAACAGGTTCCCGTTTGCGGGTGTCCGGCGAGGGCGAGGCGGGTTCGAACGGCGGGCAGACCGGCGACCTCTATGTGATCATCCACGTTAAGGAGCATGAGGTCTTCGAGCGGCAGGGCGAGAATCTATACGCGGCGGTACCGGTCTCTTTCGCTCAGGCTGCACTTGGTGCAGAGATAAAAGTGCCAACCCTTGACGGTGAAGAGTCGCTTTCTGTTCCCGCTGGGACTCAAACCGGCACGGTCTTTAGGATCAGATCGAAGGGAATGCCGGTTCTTGGCGGACGCGGCCGCGGTGACCTTTTCGTCGCGGTTACATTGATAACGCCAAAGTCGCTTTCAAAGGACCAGCGGAAACTCTTCGAGCAGCTTGCTGAGATCGAGGATACTGAATTCACCGACGCATCCTTCATGGACAAGGTGCGAAACATTTTCGGATAGATCCGCGAAAACACGGAACCATCAGCCGTTCAGCTTGGCTTTTACTGCCTCGCTGACGGCTTTTCCGTCTGCGTTCTTGCCCGCGAGGTTTGCGAGAGCCGCCTTCATTACGAGGCCCATGTCTTTCATCGAGGTCGCACCGGTTGATGCAACCGCATCTGCCACGGCGTTTTCGATCTCCTCGGGTGATGCGGCACCGGGAAGATACTCTTCAATTACAGCAACCTCGGCCGCCTCCTTTGCAGCAAGCTCAGCCCGGCCCGCTTTCTCGTACTGCTCTATAGAGTCCTTCCGCTGCTTAACCAGCGACTGAAGTGCTTTCTGCACTTCCTCGTCGGTAAGCTCGCTCCCTTTCTCTATCTTTCGATTCATCAGGTTGGCCTTCACCATCCTGAGTGTCGAGAGCCGGTCAGCGTCCTTCGCCTTCATGGCAGTAGTTATGTCTGCGACAATTTGGTCAACTAAGGTCATCTCCTCAAGTCTATTCGAGCCGGGCCCGGTCTTCAATTCGTGAAGATTTCTATTGTTTATTGGTTACCGTTGTGTTAAAACATTTTCAAGACACGTAAGTGATCTAAGTTCGCGTAAATCACGAAAGGACAACGAGTTAAACATGACCGAAGTCAGCAGCCAAGGGCTCTCCGACTCGCAGGGCACAGCTACGGTTTTTGCAGGTGACTACCTGAACAAGCTTTCCGGCGAGCGGATCGAACGCGAGTGCCGGGCGAAATTGAACGAGGGCTGCCGCGAGATAATCGTCGATTTCTCCGGAACAGAACTCGTGAACAGCATCGGCATCTCGATCCTTATGGGCGTTATTGACGCGGCATCGGGCATCGGTGCCAAGGTGGTTTTTGCCGAACCGAACCCAATGACTACGGAGCTTTTCGATATGCTCGGCCTTACGCGGCACGTTGAGATCAGAGCTTGAGATGAAACTTCAGGAAATGCGATCCACGAACTTCAGCCGCTATGCGGCCGAGCGAAACAAGCTCGTCCACACCTTTGGTGCGCTTGCCGAGATCGGGCAGGAAGTTTCGAACAAGCATAATTTTCAGGAAACGGTCCGAACGTCGCTCCACCTAGTACTCGGCTCACTCGGGATCATGCGGGGTGGAGTTGTCCGTTACACACGCTTCGAGCACGAATTGAATATGGTCTCGGCCAGAGGGCTTGGCGACGATTTTCCGTTCGGCATGTCACTTTGTTATGAGGACGAGCGGCAATTTCTTGCCAACGGCCTTTACCCGATCGAGTGTGACCAGGCACGCGTGCTTCCCTTTTTTCAGGTCTATGACCGAAGCCTTGAAAGAGCGAAGATCGAGCTTTTTGTCCCGTTGGTAGTACGGGACGAACTTCTCGGCGGCATATTCCTCGGTGAGAAAGCAAGCGGAGAGCAATACACCTCGCATGACAAAGAGATCATCTGTGCGATGGGTCGGCACATCGGTGTCGCCATCTCCCAGCGAAACTTGATGGCCGAACTCGAGCGGCGGGCCGATGAGAATCGCAGACTTTACGATGACCTCAAGATGACCTACAAGGACACCGTGAAGGCATTTGCGGCGGCCATCGATCGCAAAGATAAATATACGGAAGGCCACTCGGTCCGCGTCGGCAAATATTCAGAAGCGATCGCGAGGGAGCTTGGATGGGGCGAGGAAGAGATCGAAGGTGCCGCATTTGCCGGCTATCTGCACGACATTGGAAAGATAACTGTCGAACGAAAGATTATTAACGCTCCGTACCGCATTAACGCGAAAGAATCGACAGAACTCAATAAGCATCCTGGTGCAGGATTCGAGATCCTTCAGCCGATCCGGCATCCTTACGCGGGAGTGCCGCTTGCGGCAAAATATCACCATGAACGCCTCGATGGCCGCGGCTACCCGGACGGGCTTTACGACCGGGAGATCCCGTACATTGCAAAGGTCGTCAATCTCGCCGATGCCTTCGACGCAATGACCTCGGACAGGCCGTATCGTCGTAGGCGGTCGGCACAAGAGGTCTTTGAGGACCTACAGCGAAACAGCGGCAAGCAGTTCGCGCCCGAACTCGTGACGGCTCTTCTTCGCGGGGTGATGAGGGAACTTTCAGGCGAATCAAAGGATAAGACCTTCAGGAAAATGCTTGGCCGCGAATACATGGAAAGCGAGGGTTTGATGCCGATGGTTAGAACCGCGCTAAACGAACTCGCCCCGACCACACCGCTCACCTTCGTCGCCCATAAATAAGAGCGGAGTTGAAAGCCCTTCTTGGTCGGGGTTTCAAAGCGAGAAATTGAAGTTCACAAAACCGGTCGCCCTTACAGGTTGGCCGTCGCGCTTGAACGGCCGGAACCGCCATTTCATGATCGCGTCGCGGGCGGCCGCCTGAAGCATTGTATGGCCTACGGTGTTTTGTACCTCCGCGACCTGCCCGTCCTCATCGATCACCACCTCGACCCTGACAACTCCCGCCGCTCGGACCTGCCTTGCGGCTGCAGGATAGACCGGCTGCGGTTTATTCGTCGCAAACGGGACTAACGAGCCGACCTCGATGGGGCCGTTCGCCGACGCCGAAGAGGCTTCCGCAACCGGCGGCGCGTCCGCCTGCTTTGCCCCCTCGGCTAATTTCGTCGGATCGGTCGCGTCGGGCTCGGGCGAAGCCGGCCGGCTTGCAACTGCTTGTTGGACGGGCGGAGCGGCTTTCGGAGCTGCAGCATTCGAGTCAACTGTCTGAACTGGAACTAGCTCGACTGACTGGGGTTGGGTCGGCGAGCCGGCAACGGCCGTCATCACGGTGCTACGTTGGGCGGCAAGCTGCTCACGGGCGTCTGCAAGTTCATCGCGCCAACGACGGGCATCGTATTCGTCTCGCGAATAAAGACTCCGGGCCGAGGTCGCCTCCTCGAGAAGCGGCAATGCCAATGGCGCACAGGTTTCGTCCTTACTCGTCTCCTTTGCCTGATCAACAACGAGTTCAAGAAGGGACCGCATCTGCTCAACGTCGTTCAAAGCGTCCGCCGGGAGATTGCGATCCGCGATCTGCAGGCCGAGTGCACGATAGCGTTCCGCCTGCGAACGCGCCCCCTTGATCACCTGCCCGGCAATGGGCGGATACAGGGTCGATGCAGCCTCATTCTTGTTCTTGTAATCGGTAAAGTGTGCTTCGAGGAACTCCTTCGCCTTCCGGTAGTTTCCCTGTTCGAGGTAGCCGTGCATCAACATCACGTTGACCACAGAATGAATCGCGAGATCTCCGGTTTCTTTTCGAATATTCTCGAGCTCAAAGATCGCGGATGTATGATTGCGGACGGCAAGTTGAGCACGTGCGTTGGCAATACGCTCGCGTACCACCTCGGCGGGCGTCTTGCTCGCAGGCTGATTTGTCGGTTTTGGCTCTCCTGCCGGTTCGGCTGGCTGCGGTGACTGGGCAAATATTATGGCGCTAAAAAGTAGAATGTTCACCGCGGCCGAAAGCAATACCCTGTTGACGTTTAACGGCATTTCAGTCCTCCTTTCTGACTTACGTCTCCGTATAAAGGCCAAGCGAACTACGGGGATGCTCACTTTCAACGACCTATGCACTCGATACCCCAAAAATGACGAAGCGGGCAACGAGATGCCCGCAGGCTAATTTTTCAAGCTCTCGACGATCTTTTTGCGATATGCGATTGCTTCAGTTTTTATAGCATTTTCGTTTAACGTGAGCAAACGACGGTCCTGCATCACAATGCGGCCATTGATGACGACCGTTCGAACGTCAGACGACTTGGTCGCGTAAACAAGGTGCGAATAGATGTTGAACATCGGCGTCTGGTGCAGGCCGTCAATGTCAACGATGACGATGTCGGCAAGCTTTCCTGCCTCGATCGAACCGATCTTGTCTCCCATATGAAGAGCCCTTGCACCGCCGATGGTCGCCATAGCGAATACCTGCTCAGCTGACACGACCTTCGGGTCGCCGGAGAAGACCTTGTGGAGTTTTGCCGCCGTATCCATCTCTTCCCATAGCGATAGGTCATTGTTCGAGGCCGGCCCGTCCGTGCCGAGACCGACGTTCAATTCCTTGGCCAGCATCATCGGCACCGGAGCGACCCCCGCAGCCAGCTTCATGTTCGACTGCGGATTATGTGCAATGCCGACATTGTTGCGTTTGAGAACATCGAGCTCGGCCGCATTTGCCTGGATCACGTGGGCGGCGATGGTCCGGCCGTTGAAGAAATTGATTTTCTCCATGAACTCGATCGGCCGCATCCCTTCGTGTTTTTGCTGGATGAATTCGGTCTCCGTATTCGCTTCGGCAAGGTGAATCACAAGCGGAGCCCCAAGCCTGTCTGAAAGCGCCCGGGCATCTGTGAGGTTATTCTCCGAAACCGTATATGGAGCGTGCGGAGCAACCGCCGGAACGATCAGCGGATGGCCCTGCCACTTTTTAATGAACCGCTCGGTCAACTCGAGGCCATCGGCAAAGGTCTTTGCATCGGGAACAGGAAAATCGATTATCGTTTGCCCGAGCACACCGCGGACGCCTGCCTTCGAGGTCTCATCGGCGATGGCGTCCTCAAAGTAGTACATGTCGCAATAAGTGGTCGTGCCTCCGCGAATCATCTCCGCCAGCCCAAGCCGAGTTCCGGCCCGGACGAACGGTTCATCAACATTTTTGGCCTCAGCCGGAAAGATGAACTTTGTCAGCCACTCCTGCAGGTCCATGTCATCCGCGATGCCGCGAAAGAGCGTCATCGGGACGTGCGTGTGCGTGTTGATGAGGCCGGGAATGACCACCTTACCGGCTGCATTGATCGTTTGCCGGGCACGAAAGCCTCGCACTACCTCTGCCCTCGTCCCGACCGCAACGATCTTGTCTCCGCGTATCGCTACGGCGCCGTCTTCTATGACCCGGCGTCCGGGATCCATCGTGACGACCTTCCCACCGGAAATGATGAGGTCAGCAGTTTCCGTGGAAGCCGCCCCAAATGCCGGAAGCACCATCGATGCGATCAATACTAACGAGGTAAAAATGTTCTTCATACGGTCACTTCAGATAACTCGAATCAAAAGCCATGGGCAGGAGCTCAGACATTTGGCGTTCGACCGACTCGCCGTTTGTGTTCACTATAAGCACCGGTATATCCCCACCGAATTCCCAGATCACCTGGCGACAGGCCCCGCACGGTGCCGTCAGTTCGTCGCTCTCGGCCACTACCGAAATGCGTTTGATGCGTTTGCGGCCGGCGGCGACCGCCGAAAAGATCGCCACACGCTCTGCGCACATCGTCAGACCGTAGCTCGCCGATTCAACATTGCAGCCCGCGAAGATCGTACCGTCATCAGCCTCGACCGCTGCACCGACCCGGAAACCGGAGTATGGGGCAAAGGCCCGTTCACGGCATTCGCGGGCAGCGGAGAGTAATTTTTCAGCGGTTTCGTCCATTTAAGTTGCGGTCACGGTCGTTTCCCTCTTGAGTTCTTCCCTCACTAGGCTGCAAAGAAGTTCGACGCTTATCCCGGTGTTCGATCCTTCGGGAATGATGATATCGGCATGCCGTTTTGAGGGCTCAACAAACTCAAAATGCATCGGCCGGACCGTCCGGTAGTATTGGTCGATGACCGAGTCAACGGTCCGCCCGCGTTCGGCGATATCCCTTCGCAGCCGGCGGATGAAACGGATGTCATCCGGTGTATCGACATAAACCCGCATATCAAGCAGGTCCAGCACACGAGGCTCGGCGAATATCAATATGCCCTCAACGATCACGACCTGCTTGGGCCGAATGATCTCTATCTCGTCGCTGCGAGTGTGGCTCTTGAAGTCATATAACGGCATCTCGACCACGAGGCCCTGCTTTAGCCGAATTAGATGATTGACCAACATATCGCTGTCGATCGAATCCGGATGGTCGAAGTTCGCCTGATGCCGCTCGTCGAGAGGCATGTCAGCAAGATTGCGATAGTAACTGTCCTGTTCGACGAGGACGACATTTTCACGGCCGACGGCATCGACTATCGCCCGTGCGATGGTCGTCTTTCCTGAGCCTGTTCCTCCACAGATTCCGATGATCATATACGCTTGATGACCCGACGCAGTAATTCTTTGAATACCTCAGAAACGCGGGCTCCGACTTCCATTACCTCATCGTGATGAATTATGTCGTCCGTCATTCCCGCCGCAAAGTTGGTGATGCACGAAATGCCGGCGACCCGCGTGCCTTGGTGCCTGGCAGCGATCGCCTCCGGAACCGTGGACATACCGACCGCATCTGCCCCAAGTGTGCGGTAGAGCCTGATCTCCGCCGGTGTTTCGTAGGTCGGGCCGGAGAGCGCACAATAGACGCCGCGGTGAAGAAAATCTTTGAAAGTCTTGTCCTTCCCCGCCTCGACGCGCTCTTTTGCAATGCCGTTGGCCTCTTCGTCTATCGATCGCTGCAGCTCGCGATCGTAAACCTGCGTCATATCCGGAAACCGCGGGCCGAGCCTTTCATCATTCGGGCCGCGAAGCGGATTGACGCCCATCATATTTATATGGTCCGCGATCAGCATCAGGTCGCCCGGCCGCATTCCTGCCTTTAAGCTCCCGGCCGCATTGGTCAGGATCACGGCGTCAACCCCCATTCGTCCAAAGACCCGCATCGGGAATATCACCTGCTCCATCGAATAGCCTTCGTAGAAATGGAAACGTCCTTGCTGCACGACCAGCGGAACACCGCTACAGGTTCCTATTACCAAACGACCCGCGTGGCCCTCAACAGTTGAACGAACAAAGTGCGGAATCTCTTCGTAGGGGATCGAAACTGCGTCCTCCAATTCGTCCGCAAATGCCCCCAATCCGCTGCCAAGGACGATCGCGATACGCGGGCGTAGTTCCGTTTTGCTGTGAATTAGATCGGCTGCCTCAGCCGCATTTTCTAGCGTCATCTTTTGATATGTCTGCTACTTCTCTTTCCTGTATGGTTGCCCCAGAGCCTTCGGTGCACGGCTCAATCCGATGAAGCCGGCCAGCACAATGATCGTGAGGACATAAGGGATCATTTCAATGAACTGGATCGGGATCGGTTCTCCGTTGATCTTTGCCCATGGCGCCCCTTGTATCTGTATCGTAAGGGCCTCCGTGAACCCGAAGAACAAACACGCGAACAATACCGGCACCGGTTTCCACTTCGCCAGGATCAATGCTGCCAAAGCGATGAAGCCGCGGCCCGCCGACATGCCGCGGGTGAACAGCGACGATTGTCCGGTGGCAAGGAATGCTCCGCCGATCGCTGCGAGAACGCCCGAAATGATGACCGCCGAGTACCGAAGCAGCTTCACATTAATACCCGCCGCGTCGGCCGCTTCCGGATTTTCACCGGCGGCTCGGAGCCGCAAACCGAACGGTGTTTTGTAGAGGGCATACCACGCTACGGCGACCGTGAAAAGAGCAAGTATCGTCGCATACGAAAGGCCGCCGAAGATGACCGGCATCTTCTGTGCTTTATCGATCTGCGGCGTTGAACCCGTTGAGTCGTAGATCACGCCGCTGATCAATGCGGGCAGCCCAAGCATCAAGAAGTTTATCGCCATACCGGCGACAACCTGATCCGCCTCAAATTCCAACACTGCGATCGCATAAACGGCTGCAGTGACAATACCCGCACCAATACCACAGAGCAGGCCGAGATACGGATTCCCAGTCTGGTACGTTACCACAGCAGCGGTGAATGCACCGGAAAGCAGGAGCCCTTCAAGTGCAATGTTGATCACGCCCGACCGCTCCGAAAAAAGCCCACCGAGCGCAGCAAAGATCAGCGGCGTCGCCGCCGTCAGTCCCGAGAAAAAGAAACCCCAATTCAGGATATCCTGCATAGCTCAAGCCCCTATCGGCGTGTGTACCTCTGAAAACAAGCGACAAAAAGGATCATGATCGCCTGCAGGACAAAACCAAGATCCTTTGAAACATATCTAGTGAACGCATCGACGAAGATCTCTCCGCGGAGCAGCACGCCGAAAAAGATCGCCGCGATGAGAACACCAAGCGGATGATTGCGTCCGAGCAGGGCGACCGCAATACCGAGAAAACCCCATTGCGCCGAAAAGTCGTGGTAGTAGTTGTAGCGCGTGCCCATTACTTCGCCGACCGCGACCATTCCTGCAAGCGCTCCCGAGATTGTCATTGCCAGAACGATCTGCTTTTTCGGCGAGATGCCGCCATACTCCGCCGCCGAAGGATTTTCGCCGACGGCCCGAAGTTCATATCCCCATTTGGTTTTCCAAAGAAAGACGTATACAAGAACGCACATCAAAAGTGCGATGAAGAATGCGATATTGAGCGGAACGTCCGGCGAGATGAAACCGAAGATCTCATTGAGACGTGGGATAGTCGCGGCCTCGCCGATCGGCGGTGTTTCAAGGATCGGACCGGGGTTCTTGTAGTGATATTGGGTAAGGTAACTGACCAGAGCGATCGCGATGAAATTGAGCATGATCGTATTGATCACCTCATGCGAACCGAATCGGGCCTTGAGAAATCCCGGTATCGCTCCCCAAAAACCTCCGACCAATACCGCCGCCAAAACGCACAACGGCACTAACAGAAACCCGGGCAAGCTTGTCCAAGCCCAGCTCTCGCCCGCGACCGACGTCCCGCCCAGCGTTATGCCGACCCAAGCGGTCGCAAACGCAGCCATATAGAGCTGCCCTTCAGCGCCGATGTTCAGCAGCCCGCATCGGAAAGCGACAGCAACCGCGAGCCCGGTGAAGATAAGCGGGGTTGCATAATGGAGCGTCCAGCCGATATCGCGGATAGAACCGAACGAGGATGAAAGCAGCCATGCATACGCGTTGATCGGGTCATCACCGAGGAGCAAGATGATCACACCACCAACGGCAAACGCCAGGATGACGGCAAGCAGCGGCCAAAGGACCTCACGAAAAATGTTCATATGCGCCGGCTGGTCCGAAAAGTTGGGCGAGGAGAAACGAAATTTCCCGTCTTCCGGTTGTTCAAGAACGTTCCTAAATATAACCGAGAAAAGGTGGTTGTGTCATCTTTTCGACAATGGAAATATACAAAATCTTTCGAGCCGCTTAAGATAAAAAATGTACTTGACAATCTTACACTCAGATTTTATTATTTTTCTAGACTAATTATTTAGTCATTGAACCCAATCAACAAGTAACTTTTTGGAGGAAATGATTATGAGCATGATCAAATTTGACCCCTTTCGCGAACTTCGGACGCTTAACGACGAAATGAACCGGCTTTTTAGCGCAGTGCCGGCCTCAGTTGACCGCGGCGAATTTGCTCGCGGCTCGTGGAGCCCGAACGTGGATATTTATGAAGACGAGAACCGGCTCATCGTTGAAGCCGAGCTTCCGGGAATGAACCGCGAAGACTTCGAGGTTTCGGTCGAGAACAATGTGCTGACCCTAAAGGGCGAACGCAAGTTCGAGAAGAAGACCGAGGGCGATAACTACCATCGCGTTGAGCGAGCATATGGTTCGTTCACAAGACAATTCACGCTTCCGCAGACTATCACGGCCGAAGGAGCTACGGCGGACTTTGAGAATGGAGTTCTCCGCGTTGCCCTTCCGAAGCGTGAAGAGACAAAGGCACGCAAGATCGAGATCACCGCTTCCGGAACCGGAGCGAAGGCGATCGAAGCAGAAAGCAAGTCAGCGAACGCTTAGTTCTCCGATTTGCAGGAACCGACGGAACGGCGCAGAGAGCCCTGCACAACAAGCTCTCTGCGTCGCGCCGTCTTTAGGATAAAATAAGGACATGAGATTCGATAGATTTACGATCCGCGGGCAAGAGGCAGTTCAGGCGGCGATCGGAGTTGCGGAAAAGGCACAAAACCAGCAGGTGGAGCCGGAGCATATTCTGGCCGCGATGCTTGAGCAAAAGGAAGGCGTGCTGAAGCCGATCCTCGGAAAGATCGGTGCAAATGCGACGGCCATCGCAGCCGACATTCAGGCCTCGATCGACAAGATGCCGAAGGTTACCGGCGGGCAACAGTATTTCAGCTCGCGCACGAACACGCTCTTTCAGGAAGTTCAGAAAATCGCGGAGAAGATGCAGGACGAGTACGTCTCGACCGAGCACCTGCTGCTTTCGATCGCCTCGGAAAAAGATGGAGACGCAGGCCGCATCCTCCGCTCGAACGGCGTGACCCGCGAAGACCTTGAAACGGTGATCACAGAAATGCGGGGCGGATCGCGGATCACGGACCAAAACGCCGAGGAAAATTTCCAGGCACTCGAAAAATATGCTCAGGACCTGACCGAGCGAGCGCGAAAAGGCAAGCTCGACCCCGTTATTGGCCGCGACGATGAGATCAGGCGGACGATCCAGATACTCTCTCGGAGGACAAAGAACAACCCTGTGCTGATCGGCGAACCCGGTGTCGGTAAAACGGCGATCGTCGAGGGACTTGCCCAGCGGATCGTGTCAGGCGACGTGCCGGAAACGCTCAAGAACAAGCGGCTTGTCTCGCTCGACCTTGGTGCGATGCTCGCCGGAGCGAAGTATCGCGGCGAGTTCGAAGACCGACTAAAGGCAGTACTCAAGGAGATCGAAAAAGCCGAAGGCCAAATAATTCTCTTCATCGATGAGCTCCATACACTTGTAGGAGCCGGAGCTTCGGAGGGCGCCATCGACGCTTCGAATATGCTAAAGCCGGCTCTTGCCCGCGGCACATTGCGGGCTGTCGGTGCGACGACGCTGAACGAATATCAGAAGTACATCGAAAAAGATAAAGCCCTCGAGCGCCGCTTCCAGCAGGTATATATTGGTGAGCCGAATGTGGAGGACACCATCGCAATCCTTCGCGGGCTGAAGGAACGATACGAGGTACACCACGGCGTCCGGATCAAGGATGCAGCGATCGTTGCGGCGGCGATGCTTTCGAATCGATACATCACGGATCGATTCCTCCCGGATAAAGCGATCGACCTGATCGACGAGGCCGCGTCGCGTATTCGCATCGAGATCGACTCGCTTCCGCAGGAGATCGACGAACTTGAGCGCGAGATCCTGCAGCTTGAGATCGAGCGGCAAGCACTCGGACGCGAGACCGACGAGAAATCGAAGGAACGGCTAGGCGATATTGAGAAGCGAATCGCGGATCTTAAAGAACGATCCTCGGCGATGAAGGCCAAGTGGCAGTCGGAAAAAGAAGAGATCGAGAAGATGCGTACCGGCAAAGAGCAGCTTGAAGAAGCAAAGCTCGAGCTTGAGCACGCCCGCCAGGCCGGCGACCTGAATAAGGCCGCCGAGCTTCAGTACGGCCGAATACCCGAGCTCGAAAAGCAGCTTGAGACCGAGCAGGCAAGGCTTGAAGACCTGCAGAAGGAAGGCGTTTTCCTGAAAGAAGAGGTCGACGAGGAAGACGTCGCTGAGGTCGTGGCGAAATGGACCGGCGTGCCGGTCTCAAAAATGCTTCAGAGCGAGATGCAGAAGCTTGTTGCAATGGAGGACAACCTTCGCCATCGCGTGATCGGGCAAGATGAGGCACTTTCTGCCGTGGCAAACGCGGTTCGTCGTGCGAGGGCCGGTCTTCAGGACCCGAATCGACCGGTCGGCTCGTTCATCTTTCTTGGCCCGACTGGCGTTGGTAAGACGGAAACTGCCCGCGCTCTCGCTGAGTTTCTTTTCGATGACGAGCGGGCCATGGTCCGGCTCGACATGTCTGAATATATGGAGAAGCATGCCGTAGCCCGAATGATCGGAGCTCCTCCGGGATATGTCGGTTACGAGGAAGGCGGGCAGCTTACGGAAGCTGTACGGCGGCGGCCCTACTCGGTGGTGCTGTTCGACGAGATCGAAAAGGCGCATCCGGATGTATTTAATGTCCTGCTTCAGATACTTGACGACGGGCGGCTGACGGACAGCAAGGGCCGGGTGGTGGATTTCAAGAATACGGTCCTGATAATGACCTCGAACCTCGGTTCGCGTGAGATACAGGCCTCGGCCGAGAACCCGCTCGCCGACCGCGATATTCGTGCGAATGTGCTTCAGGTACTTCGCGACCATTTCAAGCCCGAGTTCCTGAACCGGATCGACGACATAGTCGTCTTCCATCAGCTCGGGAAAGAAGAGATCGCTTCGATCATCGATATTCAGCTCGCGAAGCTCAAAACGATGCTTGCCGAACGGAACGTCGCGATCGAGCTTGACGCATCTGCCCGTGATCTTCTTATCACCGAGGGTTACGACCCGGTTTACGGTGCTCGGCCGCTTAAGCGGGCGATTCAATCGCTGGTGCAAAATCCGCTTGCGGTCAAGCTGCTTAATGGTGAGATCGCCGCGGGCCAGACCGTAAACGTGACTGCAGAGAACGGCGAATTGATATTTTCTCCGACCGAGGGGGAAAGGGCGGCGGGACAAAATTGAACGCCGTACAGAAACTACGCCGTAAGGGCCTTTGCTGCTTGAATGAGCCCGACAAAGGCCCTTTACGTCATAAACGTGCTCCGGCGATGTTTGGTACGGGACTTTCAATCGTAGGTCCGAACGCTTAGAATTTTGTATTGTGTTCAGAAGACAGAAAATGAAAGATCCAGAGACTGAAGAACTTGAATCCCAAGAGGGTGAAGATTTGAAGATACCGATAAACGACAAACGCCGGTTCGACGAGAGCGGCGAACGCAAGACGCCCGAAGCGGCCGAGGCGAACCCTTCACCTAGTGAACCGCAGAAGTCTTCAAGGGAGATCGAACTTGAGTCCCGGCTTAAAGCTGAAACCGATAGACGCGAAGCTGCCGAATCTAAGCTTGTCGGCGTTCAGGCAAAGTTCGAGCAGGCGAAGGCTGACCTTGAAAAAGAGACTTCTGAAATGCGTGCCCGGCTGATGAAGACCCTTGAGGACCGGGCAAGCCAGAGCAAGTTCAATTTCCTGCAGGCGCTTCTGCCGGTTCTTGATAACTTGAACTTGGCGGTTACGGCGAGTGAGACCGATGCGTCGGTCGAGAACCTTCGGGATGGCGTTCGCGGTGTTGCACGTTCGTTCGAGCAGGCATTGGTGAGCGTCGGTGTCGAGCCCGTTGCTTCCGTCGGTGTGGATTTCGATCCGGAGATACATGAAGCAGTCGATATGCTTCCGGTCGAAGGTGATCAGGACGGAAAGGTGACCGCTGAGTACCAGAAAGGCTATCGCTTCGGCGACAGACTGCTTCGTCCGGCGAGGGTGCAGGTCGGAAAATCGATAGCTCGCGAGGCTGGCAACTAGGCTTTTCAGGAAAGGGCTCAAAAATTTCTTCGCCTGAACCGCCCGCGGGTGATATCATGGGGTTGGCTGTTCCGCCAAAGCTCGCCCCCGAAACGTCTCACCGAGAGTGTAATTAATATGGCAGATATAGACGCTTATAAAGATAAATTCAGCGAAGCCGGCCGCAGGATACTTGAATCCGCACTAGATGCATCGCGGAGGCGGGATCAGAACTACGTGGCGGTCGAGCACGTTCTACACGCGCTCTCGAACGAAGAGGAGGAGCTTTTCACTGCAACGATGCGTGACCTCGCGGTTGATCCGAGGTCGGTCAAGCTTCTGATCGAGCGTCGGCTGGAGAACGGCCGGCAACACACGGGAAATGGATTCCGCATCGCTCCGGAGACAACGGAACTCTTTAAACGGGCGATGGACCGTGCCCGTTCGCAAGGCCGGAGGGTTATTGACGGCACCGACCTTTTCTACGTTCTTTCGAATGACGACCGAAGTGTTTTGGTGGACCTCTTGCAGAACCTTGGAGTTCCCGGCGAGGAAGTTGCCCAGACGGCCCGTACCCGCATTCGAAAGCGTGAAAAGGAAGAGGAAAGAGTACGGCAGAAATACGAACTTCCGAATTTTCTCCGGCACTTCGGAGTCTCGATGAACAAACTCGCCCGGCAGGATAAGATCCCGCCGACGATCGGTCGCGAGAAAGAGATCCGGCAGATGATCGAGATCCTTGCTCATCGCGAGCGGTCTAACTCTCCGATGCTCGTCGGCGAGCCCGGAGTCGGCAAAACAGCCGTCGTTGAGGGACTAGCTCGTTTGATCGAACTCGAACCTGACAAGGTGCCGGCGAGGCTTCGCGATTCGCACATCGTCCAGCTTCAGATGGGCGGTATCGTTGCCGGGACAATGCTCCGCGGTATGTTTGAGGAGCGGATAAAGGGCATCATCGACGAGGTCAAAGAAAAGGACAACATCATTCTTTTCATTGATGAGGCTCATACCATCATCGGTGCGGGAGCGGCAATGGGCACGACCTCTGATGCCGCGAATATGTTCAAATCGGCCCTGGCCCGCGGCGAACTCCGGATAATCGGGGCAACGACGATGACCGAATACAAGGAGTTTATCGCCGAGGACGAGGCTCTTTCGCGAAGGTTCCGGTTGGTCAAGGTAGATGAACCGACGATCGACGAGACCCGCCGCATCCTCATGGGCATTAAGCCGCGGCTCGAGAAGAACTACTCGGTCACCATCTCGGAGGAGGCTATCAACACCGCGCTTGAAATGTCGCCGAGATACATCCGTCATCTCCATTTGCCGGATAAGGCAATCGGCTGGCTCGATACCGCTTCCGTTAAGGTCGAGATAAATGAATCAGACGACCACATCGTACAGCCTGAGCACATCATTGACGTCATCTCGCAGGAATCGCGAATTCCGAAGGACATGATCTATCGGGATACCTCGGACCGCTTCTCGACGATGGAGCCGGAACTTGGAAAACGAGTCATCGGACAAAAAGAAGCTGTTCAGGCAGTTGCAGAGCGGCTCCGCTTGAACAAAGGCCCATTGAAAGAGAATTTCTACGCCCCTGACGGCGTGCTGCTTTTCCTTGGCCCGACCGGTGTCGGGAAAACCGAGCTTGCCAAAGCCGTCGCCGAGTTCATGTTCGGTGATGAAGGTAAGATGATCAGGATCGATCTCTCCGAATACGGCGACGGAACCGTTGGGATCGAGAAATTGATCGGAATGCCTCGAGGGATTGTCGGTTCGGAACGCGGCGGCATCCTGACCGAGCAACTTAGGGACAACCCCTACACTGTCCTTCTTCTTGACGAGGTCGAGAAGGCATCACCTTACTTGATGAATCTGTTCCTTCAGGCATTTGATGAAGGATGGATAACTGATGGACGTGGCAAGAAGGTCTATCTTTCGGACGCGATCGTAATAATGACCTCGAACCTTGGGTCAGAGAACTTCAAGAAATACGAGAAACCCCTCGGCTTCGGCACGAAGTCGGTCGGCGAGGTCAAGGCGATCAAAGGCGAGGTAATGAAGGCAGCCGAAACACGGTTCACCCCGGAATTCAGAAATCGCATCGATGAAATAATTGTCTTCTCGCCGCTGACGATGGATGAAGTGCGTGAGATCGCCCGTCTCTATCTGAGCAAGATGCAGCGGCACATGGAGCGGCAGGGCAAATTGATCGAGGTGACCGAGGCCGCGGTTGACCTGCTCACCGAGAACGGCTATAGCCCGGCATATGGTGCCCGCTTTCTGAAGCGGCACATCGATCAAAAGGTCAAACTTCCGATCACGAACATCTGGAAGACAGGTATGCGTTTCCGGGTCGATGCCGAAAACGGCGAGATCGCAGTGCGTGCTACCGACGGGTTCAGCCTGAACTGATTCGAACACAATTTCGATATAAAGCGGCCCTGATGGTAACATTCCGTCAGGGCCGTTACTTTTTTCGGAGGTATTTCCCTAACTTTTATGCGTATTAGATCTACCTCGGTCATTGCACTCGGAATTTTGTTCGCGTTCAGCGTCGTGCTTGAAGTTGACGCCCAGGCGCCGTTAGCGACAGCTCCACGGATACGCGAACATCAGATCCTCGACACACCGCGGGCCCCTTACACATTTCAGGCGCGTGAGAATGAGGTGCAGGGCATCGTTAGCCTTCAGGTCGAACTCAAGGCGAATGGAACCATTGGCGAGGTCACGCCGCTCTCGACCCTTCCGCATGGATTGACGGAACAGGCCATTTCATCGGCTCGCAGGCTTCGCTTCCGGCCGAAGACGATCGACGGGGTACCGGTCGATGTTACTGTAACGGTCAGCTATCGCTTCTCGCTTTACTACGCCAATTCCGATCCGGACATCGAGACCCGAGCACAGATCACCTCGATGCCGCGGCCGGCCATCAAGCGGAGTGAACTCCCGCAAGCGGCAAATGGCCGGGTGAAGGTCGAACTTTTTCTCGGACCGGAGGGGCAAGTATATGTTTTTCAATACTTGACGGAGCTTCCCGCCGACCTCAAGCGAAAACTCGATGCCGCCGTCAGCGAGGTAAAGTTCAAGCCTGCGGTCCTTAAGAATGGCCGCCGAACGGGCGTTACAATGGTGATCGAATACGTCATATAGAAAGTTATGTTCGCAGTTAGAACTCACTTACTCTTCATTGCTCTTTCTAGCTTATTGCTTTGTCCGGCCCAAACGCTTGGGCAGTCACCGGAGGTCACCGATCCGGAAACTATACTGCGCAAGGCGATCAACTTCGTCGGCGGCGAGAAGTATCTGAACGCGAAGAACCAAGTGGGACGGGGCAAGTTCAGCGTACTTCGAGAGGGGGCGGTTATCTCTTTCCAATCCTTCCATGACGTTATCGTTTTTCCGGAAACCGAACGCACAGAGTTCAAGGCGGGCAAGGTCGTGACTGTCCAGACCAATGTCGGTAATACTGGCTGGCTTTATGACGGGAATATGGAAGCAATTCGTGAACAGACCGAAGTTCAGATCGCCAACTTCAAACGCGGAATGCGAGTTAGCCTCGATGGCCTGCTCCGCGGGCACTGGCGGGGTAAAGCATCGCTTGAGTACGGGGGCCGGCGTCCGGCATCGCTAGGCAAACGCAATGATGTGCTTAGGCTGACATACGATGACGGGTTTGTCGTCGAGTTTGAGATCGCTGACGACGGCACGCCGATGAAGGCGATCTCAAAACGCCTGAACCCGGACGGCGAGGAGGTTGTGGAAGAAGACCGATTCGCCCAGTTCATCGAAAACGGCGGAATACGTTCGCCCTTCATCATCGACCGTGTGACGAACGGCGTCCAAACCTCGCGAATCAACTACGAATCCGTCGAGTTCAATACCCGAATCCCCGACGATTACTTCACCAAACCCGCAACGGTAAAAGACCTAAGGAAGAGCCTTCAGCTATAAGTTTTCCCATCGGTCACTTTGGCCGACAGATCTCGGCGTCCGGCCTTATTTCACAGACCAGCCTTGAAAGCTGCTCCATACGCGCCTGCTGTTCGCGAATCGTATTGTTCAGATCCTCGATCTGCTTTTGCTGCTCGCGGAAGGCGTTGACGTAGGCGACGCTCAGGCGGTCGTACTTTATGCCCTCGACCTCGCCCTTGTCGTTGTAGGTAACGAAACGCGGGTCGATCTTCGCCACGTCCTCGGCACCGAAGCCTACGTCCTTCATGCCATCGGCCTTCCATTCGTACGAGATCGGCTGAAGCTGTCGGATAAAGGATAAGCCCGGTGCGAACGGGACGATGTTCTTTTTGTATCGAAGCGAGGATGAACAGGTCGATATTTCATCTGAGGCATTGCGGCACAGCGTGGTCGCCCCCGCAACGCCGAGAACGCGAACATCGAGGGTGCCGCCGGGGTTGATCGCGAACTGCGTGGAATTGTTGCCTTCCCTGAAGATCACGGAACCGCCGACCGGACGGTTGATGTAGACATCGTTGTCAGTGCCGCGGAGCGTGTAGTTAATGCAGTTACCGAAAGGTCCATTGAGGCCGATCGCTACTGTAGTGTTAGCTGCGCACCCCGCACTTCCAAAACGGATGTTTCCGCCGTTGGTCGCAATATCAAGCAGCGCGGACGGTGCCGTCGTGCCGATTCCGACGTTCGTATTCATGGTTTCGTTATTTATTCCGGCAATTGCGCCGAGGACGAGCGAGTTGCTTTGAGTAACAGTTGCCCGGGCACCTATCGCCGTTGCATTATTCAGTCCGGATGCAACCCTTGTGAACGTTCCGAGTAGAGTGTTTCTATCGCCGCCTGGAGAGGTGTCAAAGGTGGCCTCAACGCCGACAAAGGTATTCTGGTTGCCTGTCGTGTTTGTTAATCCTGCACCTCTACCAAAAAAGGAATTTAAGGAGCCCTCCGTGTTATTTGAGCCCGCGAGTCTTCCAAAAAACGAGTTCCGGTCGCCCGTAGTGTCGGTACCCGTGCTGATCCCGACGAACGTATTCCCCGGCGAAATTAAAAGGTCGGCGAACAAAACTCGTGCTCCGCTAATATTGAACTGCGTGATAGCACTGACGATGTCGCCTCGAAGCGTACCACCGACAGTGCCGTTGCCGGTGATGTTGAAGTTGCTTGACGACTGGGGCGTCGTGGAGTTCTGGATGTAGGTCGGACTGCCAGCAGGTAGGGTGGCGTTCAAAGATCCATTCAACGTCAGGTTTCCGGTTATGAGTGTGTTGCCTACTACGTGCAAACGCTCGGTAGGTGTGGTGGTGCCAATGCCGACCTTTGTATCTGCGGCTGCCCCGTTGATGCCGTTAATGCTGCCGAGGACCAGTGAATCGCTCTGGTTCACCCGTGCCCGGTAACCGATCGCTGTCGCATTCGAAAGATTGTTGGCGCCAGGATTTGCGTAGGCGCCAAAGAATGAGTTGAAGTTGCCTGTTTGATTCGCGGTGCCTGCGTACATCCCAAAAAACGAATTATTCGAGCCGGATGTGTTCGTGTCGCCGGCACTTCTTCCAAAAAAGGAGTTAGAGAAGCCGATCGTGTTTCCAAGTCCGGCACTAAGCCCAAAAAAGGAATTTCCGCCGCCCATGCTGTTCGCGGTGCCGGCTCCATTCCCAAAAAATGAGTTGAATGCTCCTGTGGGGTTTGCTGCACCCGCTCCAATTCCTGCAAATAGATTGTCGTTCCCAGGACTGCTGAAAATTCGGGCGCCGCCGATATTGAATTGCGTCGTTGCATTGACGATACCCCCTGAAAATGTACCGCCTGCGGTGCCGTCCCCGGAGATATTGAAATTGGTCGATGCCTGCGGAGCGGCGTTCTGGTTCTGAATGTAGTTCGCACTGCCGGCCGTTGGTGGACGAGCATCCGAAAGGCGGGTGTCGCCGGTCAGCACATACTGATTAGCTGCCACACCGCCGAGCGAGAGCGCATTGGTAGCGGTTGCAGCCGTAGTCGCATTAGTAGCGTTCGTCGCGTTGGTCGCATTTGTTGCGGTGTCGGCGGCCGACGCGCTTGCGGATCGGATCGCGTATGGCGAGCTTGCAATAGATTGCCGCGGAGCAAGCGGCGTAAATGCGCCGCCGCCCGCGGGCCTAACGCGAATTTCAATAAATCTGCTCGCACCGGGGAACTGCGAACCGAAATCGAGCGAAACCGAAAAGACTCCGTTCGATACGGCGACGCTATACACTGTCTGGGTGGTACCAAGCTGATTACCGGCCGAAACAGCGTCAAAGAGCGCAAACTCAAAATCATAATTGCCGTTTGCCGGTTGGCCCGAAAAATTCAAATTGCCCTGGTAGCTGAAAGCAGTGCTTTGCGAGAACGCGGTGATCGCGAAAAGCGCGAGCGCAGTGATTACCCATGAGGCGGATGAGAGTATCTTTTTCACTATTTCTTTTCCTCCTGCATACTCCTGCAGATGCTTGCCGACGGCGATTGCGAGCAAACCAGGTTCTTGAGAGCGTCGAGCATTTCCTGCTGTTTACGGAACTCCTCTCGTTGAGCGGAAATCATTTCTGACTGTTTCTTCACGGTCTCCTGTTGTTCAGATAGCTCTTTTCGTAGGGTCGCAATCTCGTCCTGCTGTTCGCGGAAGGCGTTGACAAAGGCAGCGCTCATGCGGTCGTACTTAATGCCCTCGACCTCGCCTTTATCGTTGTAGGTCACGAACCTCGGGTCGATCTTCGCCACGTCCTCGGCACCGAAGCCTACATCCTTCATCCCGTCGGCTTTCCATTCATAGGCGATCGGGCGAAGCTGGCGGATAAATGACAGTCCGGGAGAAAAGGTAACTATGTTCTTCTTGTACTTGAGCGACGATGAGCAGAAGGCGATCTCCTGATCGGCATTGCGGCAGAGTGCAGTCCCGCCCGTAGTCCCGAGCACGCGAACATCGAGGGTCCCACCGGGGTTGATAACAAACTGAGAGGATCCGTTCCCTTCGCGGAAGAGAATGGATCCTCCGGATGGCCTGTTGATGTAAACATCGCTGTCAGTTCCGCGGAGCGTGTAGTTGATGCAGTTACCGAAAGGTCCATTGAGCCCGATGGCTACAGTAGTGTTAGCGGCGCACCCAGCACTTCCGAAACGTAGGTTCCCGCCGTTTGTCGCGATATCGAGAAGATCAGAAGGGTCGGTCGTCCGGATACCTAAGCCGGTGTTCGTTATTGACAGGGTCCGGGACGATGTCGTCGTGCCCGGAATCACAGTGTCAAAATCTATCCGTGAGCCCCATGCGTTTGTCGTCCAATTCTCAGTCGCCACGAAGGAGATCTTTGCATCGCTAAAGGACCAGCCATTCCCACTCCTACCGCCACCTCTGACGGAAAAAAGCACATCGTTCATTAGCGGGGAGCCAGGTGCCTGGACGGTTCCGCGGCCAAATCTTCCGACCAGTTGCGGAAAGAATTCGTTGCCGCTGGGTGATCCGCCAAATCCATAAATTCCATTAAAATAACCTCCAATATCGGTATAGCCAGCGCTAGACCCGATTCCGAAACGCGAAGTACTTCCCGCAACGTCGATACCGTCGTTCGCGTCGCCGATTTCAAGAGTGGTCGAATTCAACCTTTTGATTGCTTGCCCGCCGCCCACATTGATCTGCGACGTGGCGTTTAGCGTACCTGCCGACAGCGTACCGCCCACAGTGCCGTTGCCGGTGATGTTGAAGTTGCTCGACGACTGTGGATTGATGGTGTTCTGAATATAATTGGTACTTCCGGACGGCAGGTTTCCGGTAATGTTTCCATTCACTGTTAAGTTTCCGTCTAGTCGTGCATTGCCGACGACGTGCAATCGCTCACTTGGCGCTGACGTCCCGATGCCCACGTTCGTGCTTGCGGTCGCTCCGTTTACCCCATTAATGCTTCCAAGAACGAGCGAGTTGCTGTTTGATACGAAGGCTCGCGCACCGATTGCGGAAGCGTTTGTTAGACTGGCATTTCCGGATGCAAGGGAACCGATCATTGTATTGCGGGAGCCGGTCGTGTTGAGGTTACCTGAAGACACGCCGACGAAGGTGTTTTCAGTTCCCAAGGTGTTCGACGCCCCGGAGACAGAGCCAAAGAACGCATTGAAATCGCCTGTCGTGTTGAAACCGGCTTGGACGCCGAAAAACGAGTTTGAACTACCTGTCGCGTTTCGGCCGGCTTCCCTTCCAAAGAATGAGTTTGAACCGCCTGTAACATTTGTAAGGCCGGCATCGACTCCAAAGAACGAGTTCGATACTCCGGTGTTACTTGGAGCATTGTTGAACCCCAAAAAAACGCTGGTAGGATTCGGCGAGCTTATGAGCCTCAGCCCGTTGAGCTGATATTGTGAAAATGCGTTCAAAACGTTCGCACTTCCCGACCCACTGATGTTGAAATTGGACGAACTCTGCTCGTTCGTTGTGTTCTGAATGTAATTCGGTGAGTTCGGGAGCGGACTCCGTAAATCGGAGAGGCGTGCGTCGCCCGTGAGAACATATTGGTTCGCAATCACACCGCCTAGCGAGAGGGCGTTTGTCGCGGTCGCCGCCGTCGTCGCATTTGTCGCGTTGGTGGCATTTGTCGCGTTGACTGCGTTGGTCGCATTCGTAGCATTGGCCGCTGTATCGGCGGAGATGCTCGTTACTGCATACGGCGCCGAACTGATCGGCTGCCGAGGGCTTAGTATTGTAATGCCGGGCTGGCCGGCCTGCCGGACACGGATCTCGAGGAACCGGTTTTCGCCGGGGAACTGCGAACCGAAATCGAGGGAGACCGAAAAGACTCCGTTCGATACGGCGACGTTGTTCACCGCCTGGGTCGTACTAAGTTGGTTTCCGGCCGCGGCGGCGTCAAACAGTGCGAACTCGAAATCGAAGTTCCCGTTCGCGGGCTGACCCGAGAACACCAGGTTGCCCTGATACGTAAAGGCAGTTGTTTGAGCTGCAATTGTTACCGCTAGCAACGCGATGCCAACTGCGAGCTTAACGACAAATTCAATCTGAATTTTCATAGAATCACTCCCCTTATGACCTTGTCTTTATCATTACGATCTGGTCCGTGCCCTCAATATCGAAGACAGGACGGCGATTCGTCCTACCTCATAAACTCGTTTAGAGACGTTTCGCATATCATCACCTGGCCGTGTCCCGACTCTAAACAATGCAACTCACTGCTCTCTATCAATCGCAAAATGGCGTCGGTCCGTTTTCCGGTTACGGCCGACGCCGCTTCGACGGAGATGATGCTTGTCTCACCACCGCAGAACTCGCAAAACCCTCGCATCGCACAGCAACCGCCAAATGTGAAAGTCACGCGATCGTAAGTCTCAGTTGAGATCAAAATTCTCTTTGCTTTTTCCGGCATGTGGTTTACAATTCGGGCTCAAAGACAGAAACGATCAGCCATCAATCGGACCAACTCCGCCTGTTGGCCCGTCAACTTGTCAGTTGACGACCGAATTCTAAGTTGGGGGCAAAATAATGTCTTGAACTAACCTTCCTTTATTTCTCCTTTGGGGTTCTGGTATGGATATCTTGAGCAAAGACAACAACTTACGGGCTTTCGGCGATTTTCGGTTGGATATTGATGAGCGAGTGCTGTGGCATCGCGGCCGCCCGGTCAATATCCAAATGAAGGAGATCGAGATCCTTGAGGCTCTTACCGAATCGCCCGGTCGGCTCGTAACAAAGCAGGAGTTGATCGAACGCGTCTGGCCTGACGCTTTCGTTGAGGAAAGCAATCTTTCGCGGCACATCTATCGGCTTCGCCGAATCTTCGAGGAACTCGGCGAGAGCGGACAAATAATCCAGACGGTGCCGCGAAGGGGATATCGCCTGGCACCTCCGTTCGGTGCCGAAAGTGCCCCGCTGACCATCGAGAGGCATTCGGTAACTAGAACACTGATTGAGGAATTGGAGCAGAGCGAGTCGCCAACCAGCCGGGCTGAGGCCTATGTCCCTGCGTCCATTCTAAGGTCTGGCAACACTCTTAGGATTGCCACTATCGGCCTGACCATTCTCATCCTTGTCACGGGCTCGCTGGGGTTTCTGGCAATGCAGGCAGATCGATCGCGATCGCTGTATCGCCCCGCTTCGCTGGCTGTGCTCCCTTTCCGGGGTGATCCGGCCGAGGCTGAGCAAGAGCGTTTTGGAGTAGCGATCGCCGAATCAATAGCGGCCACCCTTGGAAGGCAAAATCAGATCACCATCCGGCAAGTAAATTCATCCGTCACGGTGGCGACGGGGCCTAGCAAAGCTAAAGAGATCGGCCAGGAAGCTCAAGTCGATGCTGTTCTGTTCGGCGAATACACTATCTCAACTGTCGGCATCACGCTGAAGGCTGAAGTCATCCGGGTTGCCGACGGGAGCGTGGTTTGGGCATCCGAGCACAAGAGCTCCGACGGTGATTTTTTTAGACTGCAGGAAGCTCTCGCACATTCCCTCGCGAGGTCTATGGCGGTAGACCTGAATGGTCGACCGAGCAACTACGAATCGGCCTCCTTTCCGATCAGGCCGGATGCCCAAAGGCTGTACATGCAAGGACGTCATTTCTGGAGCAAGCGTGATTACGATGGACTTCTTGAGTCTCAGCGGCTTTTCACTGCTGCCATCGATGCTGACCCGAACTTTGCTCTCGCCTATGTCGGCCTTGCCGATTCAAAGATGTTTAGTGAGGACCCGTCCGAATCGCTAACCGCGGTCAACCGGGCGATCGAGCTAGACCCAGCTCTCGGCGAGGCGTTCGCGACCCGCGGCTTTATAAGAATGTTCCATCTCTGGGAATGGGATGCTGCCGAGGCCGACCTGAAACGTGCGATTGAGCTTTCGCCGAACAACGGTTCAGCACGACAATGGTACGGCCTCCTGTTGGCAGTCAAACGTAGATTCGCCGAAGCCGAGCTACAGGTCAGCACCGCTGTTCAGATCGACCCGACATCGCCAAACTTCCTCGTCGACCGTGGCTTGGTGCAATATTTCTCGCGTCAGCTTGATCGGGCGGAAAGTTCGTGTCGCGAAGCTCTGAGCCTCGACCAACGGTTCCCGTTCGCCCATGGGTGCCTCTCGGATCTATACCTTTTCACCGGTGATCATGACGCGATTATCCGTCACCACAACGTTTTGGCGACGCAGATCTCGCCGGGTTCCTCCTCGAACACCGACCATTCCACAGTGAATGCTGCTTCGGGTGCAAGGGATGCTCAAAAGTATCTGGAAGGCCTGATACAGCAGATTGAAACGACCAAAGACCGCAACGGCAATCGTCACATCGCAAAGGCGAAGGCGGAGCTGAAGCTCGGATATCCCGATCGGGCGATTGCGTCGCTTAATCGTGCCTTGGATGAGCGTGCATTTCTCTCGCCATATTTGAATGCAGACCCGATCTGGGATCCGCTTCGAGAGCGGGATGACTTCAAATTCCTGATCGCTCGACTTGGCTTGTAAAAAAAGCGGCCGCAACGGGCCGCTTTTTTACTGATCAGTTGCTTTCGTGACGCGATCAAATGAACGCAAAATCGAACTGTGCTTGATGGACGTGTGGGTCCGAGGTTAGATCGACGTAGCCAAGATAAGCTTCGATTTCTTCAAGCACCGAACGCTCGGTCGTGCGAAGCGCGTTTGCAACCTCAGGGTGAACGCGAAGCGCCGTTTCCCGAACGTCTTCCATTTCTTTCGAAAGCCGACGAGCCTCAGCGAGTATTTCGTAACAGACCGTTTGCGGTGATTTCACCCAACCCGCACCTTCGCAATATTCACATGGCGAACACATTGTCCGCTCGAGCGATTGCTTGACGCGCTTCCGGGTCATAATGATCAACCCGAAATCGTTGAACGAGAGCACCTTCGTCGGTGACTTGTCGCTTGCCAATGCCGCCTGCAGTGCCTGCGAGACCTTGTGCCGGTTGCGGCGATCCTCCATATCGATCAGGTCCAGGACGATGATCCCGCCGAGGTCGCGAAGCCTTATCTGTCTGGCGATCTCATCGACGGCCTCCATGTTCGTCTTCGTGATCGTGTCCTCAAGCCGGGCATTGCCCTTACCGACAAATTTGCCGGTATTGACGTCGATCGCAACGAGCGCCTCGGTTTGGTTGATCACAAGATATCCGCCCGATTTGAGCCACACACGCGGCTTGAGCGCTTTATCGATCTCTTCCTGAACGCCATATGCCTCGAGGATCGGTCGGTCCCGCGTGTAGAGCTTGACGCGATTGACCATTTTCGGCTGGATCCGGTTAATGAACTCGACCGTCCGCAGATATTCTTCCTCGCTATCAACGCGAATCGCTGTGAAATCGTCCGAAAGTTGATCGCGAAGCAGCCGCTGGATAATGTCGAGGTCCTGATGGACCAATGCCGGCGACTTTGCCTTTTCAGACGCTTTCTTGATGTCAAGCCAGGTTCGCACCAGGTAACGAGCATCCTGCCGCAGGTCTTCTTCAGAAATACCGATGCCGGCCGTGCGAACGATAAATCCGCCTGAGGGGACATCTTCCTCGGCCTTGATACGCTGGATCAGCGTACGTAAGCGGCCCCGTTCGCTTGATGACTCGATCTTCCGCGAAACACCAAGATGTTCGACCGTCGGCATATAGACCAGAAACCGGCCTGGAAGTGCGATATGGGAAGTGATGCGGGCACCTTTCTTGGCGATCGGTTCCTTCGCGATCTGGACTAGAACCTCTTGCCCTTCGCGAAGAAGGTCTGAGATCGTCGGCTGTCTGCGGTCGCCCCTGTCACCTCGGTCACCTCGGTCACCTCGGTCTCCCCTATCGGATCGTTCTGAACGCTCGGGCCGTGAAGGCCGCGAATCGGAGGCTCCGTCCTGCTGTCCGTCCTCACGCTGCTGTCCGCGCCCGCGTCCGCGCCGACGGCGGCTACGCCCGTTCCGTTCCTGTCCTGCAGATGCATCGCCCTGCTCGCCGTCAGTCGGTACATCGTTCGATTTTCGCTCGGGCGCTTCAGCGGATGGAGCCTCGTCAGGTGCAACGTCAGCCACCTCGGCAGTGTTCTCGGCCGGTGCTTCGCGTTCGGGATCAACGTCCTCAAAGCCAAGAAGGTCTGATGACTTGCCTTCGCCTTCCTGCGACTTCGATTTGCCGCCGCGGCGGCGTCCGCGTCCACCCCTGCGAACAGCCATCTCAGCCTTCTCCTCCGGAGCTTTTACGCTTGCTTCCGCATCCTCGAGCGGCTCATCAGACGTGCTAGCCTTTTTCTTCGAGCGGGTCGATCGTGCCTTCGCGGGGTTTTCTTTTTCGTTCTTGGTCTTCGCCGTCTTGGCCGAGCGGGAACTCCGTTTCTTCGGCTTTTCGTCCGTCTCTTCCAATACGGATTCACTTTCTGTATCGGCCTCGGCTTTCTTTCCGCCCTTCTTCGATCGGGATCGAGCGGCAGGCTTTGACTTTACTGCCGGAGATTCCTCTTCCTCCTCATCGGCGATCCGCTCAAACCCCGGTGCATCCGTCGTCAGATCGTCGAGGAGAGAACCAACTTCCGCTTCATCGGTTGATTCCATGTCGAACTCGACCGCCCGGACGCGATCAACGATCGCCTCCTGCATATACGCGTCTTTGAACATCTCACCGGTTTCGGCATCTTCATCAACGATCCGCTCGAAGCCAGTATCGTCAAGTTCGATCTCCACCTCCGAAGCATCCACATAGCCAAGATCCTCGTCGTGAGTACCGGAATCATCGGCGTCTTGTACTTCGATCTGCTTCTCGTCGCGGTCCTTGCGGTCGCGGCGGCCGCGGCCTTTTCGTTCCACCGGCCCGGAAGTTTCTCCGTCTTTCGCCTCTGCCGTTTCGCCAAGTGGTTCCGCGATCTCCTGAGCAGACTCCATTTGCTTTTCACGTTCGGCCCGTGCCCGCTCGATGCGGTCATTCGCCTCGCGTTTCGCCTCGTCCTGCGAGCCTTTCTTGCCCTTTTCCATCACGATGCGCTCGATCTCTTCTTCTTCATCAAAGAAGTCGGAGACGTAAAGAAAAGCGTCTCGTTCAAGACCGATGGCGACGAAAGCCGATTGCATGCCGGGCAGCACACGCTGGACCCTGCCTTTGTAAATATTTCCCGCGATCCCGGAGTTCTCCTCCCCGCGTTCGATGTAGTACTCGGAGACCTTGCCGTTCTCGATAATGGCGATCTTCCGTTCGCGCCCATTGACGCTGATGATCATCTCTTTAGCCATAGATTTTCCTTTCGTTGGTGCCGAGTGCGGTCAACGGACAAAGGATGAAAGAAGGTCTGGTTGTTTTGAATGAGTTGGAAAGGCCCTTCGCCGGGGCAAAGGGATCTGGATAGACCGGTGTTTTGCTGCAGGCTCGGTTGAGACCAGAGCGGTAGCAAATAATAAGATCTTTCACTGAGAAACTCGTTCAATTGCCGGGGCTAGCCGCGGCCGCCGGGAGCGACTTTGCCAATTTCAGGAAGCGCTCTACCGAAACTTTCGATCCTTTTGGGTGTCCGCAAAGGGGCACAAAATAAGAACTTGTGCTGTCCGAAAAGGACCAGGATCGATCCCGGATCTTCGAACATACGAGAAGAGTATAGACGAAATGGACCGATTGGTAAATCTACAAATAAGGTTTACCTCGGGTCATTTGAAATTGGACGAGCGGCAGATAGAATTGGTGTGCAACGACAAAGCTATATGGAAGTCTTTTTTGAACTCATTGGTGACGCGGAGAGCCTGCGAACAGTCTGTGAGCAGCTTTCGAAAGAGCCGGTACTCGGCTTCGACACGGAAACTACTGAACTCGACCCTTACTTAGGCGAACTTCGACTCGTCCAATTCAGTACCGGAAAGCGGTCGGTCATCATCGACATTCGCCGATTTGGCAGCGACCCGAGGTCGAACCCCGACCTTGAACCGCTCCGCGAGTTGATCGAGTCAGAGAGGACGGTAAAGGTAGCCCATAACTCCAAATTCGACGCGAAATGGGTACGTCACCACCTTGGCTGTGAGGTCGGAGGCATTTTCGATTCATACCTGGCAAGCCAGTTGATCGCCGCCGGCGAGTCCGACCGTCGTCACTCGCTTGCAGATGTGGTTCAGTTCTTCATCGGCACCGAACTCGACAAGACCCAGCAGGTGAGTGATTGGTCGGCCAACGATCTCTCCCAGGTGCAGCTTGAGTACGCCGCTCGGGATGCCGCGATCCTTGTTCCGCTGTACACACAACTAAAGGAGAGGCTTGAGGCCGACGGCCTGACGCGTGCTGCCGAACTCGAGTTCAATGCCGTGATGCCGGTTACAGACATGGAACTGACCGGCTTTTACCTCGATGCAGCCCGTTGGAGAGAGAACATCGAAGCGATCCGGCAAGAGCGCGATAGGGTCGCGGACGAACTTCAGGAAATGCTCTCTGCCGGAGTCTCGCAATCGTCGCTATTCGGGCGACCGGAGATCAATCTGGATTCGCAGGCCCAGGTACACGATGCACTTTCGAATCTTGGAATTCCGGTGCCGGAATCGACGCGTGCGTCCGTGCTTGAACCGCTTGCCGAGGAGCATCCGCCGGTCGCAAAGCTGCTCGAATATAGAGGGCTTCAGAAATCGCTAACCAGCTTCGGAGAGAATTTCCTCGAGTTCATTCATCCGAAAACGGGCCGAATTCACTCGGATTTCCGACAGATCGGAGCGCCGACGGGCAGATTTTCTTGCTCGAACCCCAATCTTCAGCAGATTCCGCACGAAACCGCCTACCGCCGATGCTTCCACGCCGGAGCGGGGAAAACTCTTATTGTCGCGGACTATTCTCAGATCGAGCTTAGAATACTCGCCGAGTTCTCCGGGGACACGAATTTCATAGGCGCGTTCCAGAGCGGCGTTGACTTCCATGCCGCCGCAGCCGCCCAGGTCTTTAACGTACGGGCGGAAGACGTCTCGCCGGACCAGAGGTCGTTTGCCAAGCGGCTAAATTTTGGCGTTGTTTATGGCCTCGGTGCCGCTCGGTTCGCAGCGATGACCGGGCTCTCGCAGGCCGAGGCGGAGGGCACGCTTCGCAATTATTTTGCTACCTATCCGGACCTCGACGGTTATCTCCGCAAGAGCGGCGACTCGGCTCTCCGGACGCGACTTGCCCGTACAGCCTCGGGACGTCTCCTGAAACTGCGATACGATGAAAATGACCGCGCAGCGGCCGGAGCGGCGAGAAGATTTGCGACAAATATGCCGATTCAGGGCACCTCCGCTGATATTCTCAAGCGAGCCCTCCGCCTTATTCATGACGAGCTCCGCGGGACCAGCGGGAAGTTAGTCAACATCGTTCACGATGAGATCGTGCTCGAGTGCGACGAAACCGACTCGACAGCCGTTTCTGAGAAACTAAAGACCGCGATGGTCTCCGCCGCGCGCGAGTTTGTTAAGGCAGTACCGATCGACGTTGACGTTGCGATCAGCCCTGATTGGACAAAATAGCTCATCATAGGCCACCGGCTCTGTACGTGCGTTGCTCCGATCTGCGGGTTTATCTTCCGATAAGAAAGCTTCGGCTAAATTGACATTCGGATCAAATCCGCAAACAATTCCGTTGTTTCCCCAAATTCAAAATTAAGTTCCGGCGGTGGACTCATGCTCCGTTCGGCAGCTTGCCGATTCACCCGATAAAACTATGGCACTTCGAAGATCGCTGTCCTTTTCGCTTTCAATTCTCTTGCTCTCGCTGTCCCTGACGGCCCAGCCCGCAAAACGGCCGATGAGTCTCAACGACATATTCAAAATAAAGAATGTGTCTGATCCTCAGATCTCGCCTGACGGGGAATGGGTCGCATACGTTGTTTCAACGATAGACGAGAAGGCCGACCGTTCGAGCTCGGATATTTGGATGGTGAGCTACGATGGATCAATGACCCGGCAGATCACATTCACACCGGCCGATAGCGAGAGCCAGCCGCGTTGGAGCCCGGATGGCAAATTTCTTTCGTTCGTCTCGTCACGTCCGGGCCCAAATCGAGGCAGCCAGATATGGCTCCTGGACGTTCGGGGCGGCGAAGCGCGGCAGCTTACTGACACGAAGGGCGGCATACAAGGCTATGATTGGTCGCCGGACTCCAAACGCCTCGCAATGGTGATTCGCGACCCGGACCCGGACGCACCCGCCCCAGAGGCCACCCCTTCAACCGCCAGGCCGCCGAAACCGATCGTCATCGACCGCTATAAGTTCAAGCAGGATGGCCAGGGCTACCTGACATCGACCCGCAAGAGTTTTGTGAATATCTTTGACATCGAGTCGAAGAAGTTCGAACGGCTGACAAAAGGCAAATGGGACGAGTCGGCTCCGCGATGGTCGCCGGACGGAACGCGGATCGCGTTTCTGAGCAACCGCAAAGCCGATCCCGACCGCGATCCGGCCCAGCAGATCTATGTTGCGGATGCGAAACCGGGCTCGACCGAAAAGGCCGTAACCCCGGACGCGAACCGAGTAAGAGGCGGGACGCTTGAATGGAGCCCGGACGGCCGGTGGCTTGCGTATCTTGAGAACGACGAGATTCGCTACGATGCCTATCAAACGCCGCATCTTGCTATGGTTCGGTCGGACGGCTCGGCGGCTCCGTCGCGACTAAAGGCGGTGCAGGACATCGACCGCGGTGTCAGCGATATCAGATTCAGCGATGACGGCTCTCGGATACATTTTTTCGTTATCGATGACCGTTCTGTAATACCTGCCTCCGCCAGGCTCGAAGGCGGTTCGGTCGAGCGCATGGCATCGCCGCCATTCGTCGGCAGTTCATGGAGCTGGTCGAAAGGCCGCGTCGTAATGCTCGTCGGTCGAACCGATCGGCCTAATGAAGTTTTCGCGTTCGAAAGCGGGACGCCCCGCCAGCTTACGAAACACAATGATGAGCTTTTTGCCGGATTGGATATGCCGCTAACCGAGGGTGTCGAATTCAACAGCCCAGACGGCACCCGAGTTGGGGCTCTGCTTACCTATCCCGTCGGATACAAGCGCGGCACGAAGGTTCCGTTCCTGTTGCGGATCCACGGCGGCCCGAATGCCCAGGACCAGTACAACTTCAGCGCAGAACGTCATTTTTTCGCGGCGAACGGCTATGCAGTGATGGCGGTGAACTATCGTGGCAGTTCGGGACGCGGAAAGGCATTTTCGCGGGCGATCGCAGCGGATTGGGGAAACTACGAGGTAGTTGATCTGCTTGCAGGCGTCGACCATGCGATCAGGATGGGAGTTGCGGACCCCGAAAAGCTCGGCGTCGGCGGTTGGAGCTACGGAGGCATTCTCACAAATTATCTGATCGCCAGCGACACGCGGTTCAAAGCCGGAACAAGCGGTGCGGGCACGGCATTTACCGTTTCCTATTACGGAGCTGACCAATACATCATTCAGTATGACAATGAGATCGGCCCACCATGGGAGCCGAGAGCATGGGAAACATACCAAAAGCTCAGCTACCCATTTCTGAAGGCAAACAAGATCAAAACCCCGACGCTTTATCTCGGCGGTGAACGCGATTTTAACGTGCCCATCTCAGGGAGCGAACAGATGTATCAGGCGCTGAAGAGTCTGGGGGTCGACACGCAGCTGATCATCTATCCCAACGAGAATCACGGCATCCAAAGGCCAAGCTACGCGCGGGACCGTTATGAACGTTACCTTGCCTGGTACGACAAATATGTGCGGAGTTTGAAGGTCGAGCCAAAGCCGATGATCGCTAAATGGGAGGGCACTTGGAAGGGCCAGTTAAAGCTGCTCCCGTCGAAGCCGGATGCCCCGACGACTGACGTGACAATGGAGATCGGGGCCTTTCCATCGGCCGATGGCCAATGCACTACGTGGAAGACCACCTACATGGAGGGCAGCACGATCAAGAGCCTAAAGGACTACAAACTCTGCCGTGGAAACGGAGCGAATGATCTTTTCATGGACGAAGGCAATGGCGTGCGACTGCCGGGACGGGTACTAGGCGATGCGTTCGTGGTGACCTTTAAGAATGACGAGACGGTCATGGTCTTCACATTGAAGCTTCGCGGCGAGGTACTCGAACAAGAGATCCTGATCGTAGATGACAAGCCGGCAGCAAAGGGTGTCGTCACTATGGAGCCAAAAGGCCTACAGAGGATCGAATTCCGGCGAACGCCGTAGGCTCTTGGATTTCACAAGAAGAGGCCTGCGGAGGCCAATGGCTCCCTGCAGGCCCGCTTTGTTTGTAAGGAACTTCGAGGCCTTTTAGGCAGCAGCCTCGCTTTGCTCGAGTTTTGCCCGGACGTAAAGAATCCGCGTACAGTTCTCGCAGGTAATAATGTTGTCCATCCGCCGCACTTCGACCTGGACCTGCGGGCGAAGTGAGATGAAGCAAGCACTGCACGAGCCATTGACGACCTCTGCGACCGCAATGCCATCTCGGCTCCGCTGTACAAGCCGGTTATAAACGGCCGCAAGATTTGCGGGGAGGGTATCGAAGACCCCGCCTCTTTTCGCTTCAGCCTCGGCGAGTTCGGCACGAGCTTTCTCGATCTCTTGGTCGAACGCGGCCAAAGCCTCGTCCCGCTTCGAGTCGAGCGAGTTTATCTCGTCGGCTCGTTCAGAAAGCTCTTTTTCGACCTCCTCAATGGCTCCCTGCTTTTCAAGGATCTCGGTCTCGAATGTCGTAATCTGCTTTTGAAGCGAATCCATTTCCCGCATCGCCGTCTCATACTCTTTTTGGTTCTGAGCATGCTTGAGGTTGCGGTCCGCACGTTCAAGGTACGTTCGGTTCTCGGCAATGTTCTTCTCAAGGGTCGCCTGTTCAGCCTTCAATCCGGCATGTACATTCTGTCGCTCGCGAATAGAAAAAGCGTGCTGTTCGAACTCTTGTTCAAGCTCAGCACGCCGGGTTTCCGCATTTCCTAAAGTGTTACGCAAATTTCGGATTGTCGTATCGGTGATCTGCAATTCGATCAACTTCTCTAACTCTGATCTCACTATTAAATATCTCCCACAAATATGATCGCAATCTAATATTGTAATACGAAGTCCGCGAAAATTAAACCTTTCGTTGCTTTTATCCGGTTAAAAGCCCGAAATGGCGTTGGATCGCGTCGGCATCAAGCCTTGTCACCACGCTTCGTTCATCCATCGCGGTCCAGACCAGCGATTCTTCTCTGCGGATCAGGGCAAGCTCTGCGTTCGATTTCGGGAACCCAAAATGCGTGATTCGGCCGAGAGCCATTGCACCGCCACGCATGATGCCGTCGCCCGGAGCCCGCGTCCAACCGGCCTCCACCTTGATGCATCTAACGCCGTGTTTGATCTCGACAAGAATTCCGGTCAAGCTCGTTCTTCCGAGCAAGAACGTATGGCCATCAAGGCGTTCGACGGCGATGCCGGCCGACTCACTTTCACGGCTGGTGGCAAGACGAATAAAAGAATCGGTCAACCAACCGATCCCTTCGCGCCGAACCGCGTCGTTAGCACTACGCAGGCGAAGGTAGTCCGCGATCTCTTCGCGCCCGGCATTTTGGGCAGCGGCAAGAGCGGAGGCGATCCGGTTTTCCCATTCGATGTCGAGTTCGTTCACGCTAATCTGAGGATAAGACTCTCCGGGTACAAAGGCAATTTCGTGTTATTATCAGAATTTCAGGCAGCGGGTTTTATGAAACGGATCTTGGTATTTCTTTTTCTTCTGACGATCGTCGGGCCGGCGGCCGCCCAATCGAAAAACTCACCGAAAAGTGTAAGCAAGACGGCAAAGCCTGCCGCTCAATCAAAAGCGACGCCGACTCCCGCCCCAACACCGACACCATCGCCCACGCCCACAACAGCTGAACGATTTAATGCGATAGTGGAAGATCCAGATCTAAGATCGCGGATCGAGGCTCTTATTGCCTTTTCAAAGGATGAAGGGATGACCCCGGAACTCCGCGGCCAGGCCCTTGAGCTTGCGTCGGCCTCGCGGGCCGCACTTGCCGATCAAATGTATGAGGCAGGCGAGAAAGAAGCCGCGATCGGGATGTTCCGCGAGGCCATCACCAACGCCCCGTCTCCGGCCTCGGACCGATTGTTTGCCGAGATCCTAATTCGAATCCCCGGTAGCCTTTTGCTTAAAAGCGAAGGCAAGGCGGCGGTCGATGCCGCCCGAGACCTTGAGCCCCACGCGGCCGGAAAGGTCGATCGGCTTCTGGCTTTGGTCACGTTCCACACATCTATCGAGAATGGAACAGATGCAGTTCGGCTTTCGGAAGCCGCTTCCCTCATCGAACCGCCGGCCGCGGCAGCATTTCGGGCACTTGCGCTTGCCCACCGGCTGAACTTTGATATCGAAGCGGCCGAAACCGCCCAGCGAAAGGCCCTTGAGATCGAGCCCGGTTCGGTTGATATCAAGCGAGAGCTAGCAGACCTTTTGCGGGCTAATGGAAAGTCGAAAGACGCCATTCCGCTTTATCAGAGCATCATTGAAGCCGACGAGAACAGCGCTCAGGCCAGAGCGGGTTTGGCGATGGCTCTTTACGAGACTGGCGAACGAGCGGCCGCCGAAGCCGAACTCGACCGGGCTATCAAGCTCTCGCCGGAAAATTTCATACTGATGACGGCCGCTGCCTATTGGTACGCCGCTAACGGCTTTGGCGATAAGGCGATCGAATTTGCCGAGGATTCGATCGAAATGCAGCCGCGATATGTTTGGAGCTATATCGCTCTTGCCCGCGGCCATTCGATCCAGAATAAACCAGTCGAGGCTGAAAAGGCTCTCGCCCGGGCGAAACAATACGGCAACTTCCCTTCGCTCAACTACGAGATCGCCCTGGTACGGATGGATGCCGGATTTTTTCGCGAGGCAGCCGAAGAGATGAGCGGTGTTGTCGAGGTTGCGGACGGAAACATTTCAGCCCGATTGGGCGGTCGAGTGCAGCGTTCCGCAGCTAGTCTGCCCGAGCTTTTAAGGGACGAGCGGCGTGCAAGCATATTTGCCCCAAACTCGCCGGCGGACGCAGAACGGGCCGCAAGGCTCGCGGCCCTGACGGCCTTTTTCGATGGTCTCAATGCCGAGGGTGAAGGAACGCTCAATGACGAGGCTCTCGGGCGGTTCATAGCGGGCGACGACAAGATGCGTGTTCACCGCGAACTTTTCGCCGCGACGCTACTGCTTGAAAAGGGCGTCGGAACGGAAAAGGCCCTTGAGCTGATCGCTTCGGCAACTGATCAAACCGATGCCGCACTCGGCGTTTCCAATCCATCGGCAGCCGTCATGGCGAGCGAACTTTACGAAAGCCGGCGGATCGCATTCATACGAAACGAGTATCTGCTTGTGCCCGATGTTCCGCGGCAGACCCTCTCGGCGATCATGCGTGGACGCATTGAGGAATTAGCGGGCTGGGCCCTTTATCGCGAAGGTAAATATGCCGATGCCGCGGTTCGGCTGCAACGCGCGATCAGCGTTCTCCCGCCTGACAGCGCATGGTGGCGCTCAAGCAAGTGGCGGCTAGGAGAAGCACTTTTCGCCGACGGCAAGCCGGAGGAGGCTCTGGATCAGTTCATCGCGGGTTACGATCGGAATCGTCCGGACTACTTCAAATACACCTCGATCAAAAGCGTTTACCAACAAGTTAAGGGTTCGATCGAAGGGCTTGAGGAACGTATCGGTCCGAATCCGTTTCCCGAAGCCGAGCCTGAAAAGAAGGACGTAGCGGTAAGCGTTGCACCAGAGAACGAATATCCAAAGCCGGAAGAAAAGAAAGCCGCTGAGATTGTACAACCGGAAACGCGCTCGGACACAACCGAGAAAAAGCCCGAAGTACCCTCAGAGCCCGAGACCAAAAAGGAGATCCCGGCCGACGATAAGCCAGCTGAAAAAATCCCAACTACTGCGGCAGAAACGGCGGAAAGCAAGCCAGTAGTTCCCGCGCTGGATAAGACGGAAGAAAACGCGGAAGCCCAGAAGGCCCGCACTTCTGAAGCAGCACCGACAAAAAAGACGGACGACACTAAAGTCGCGGCAAAAGATCAGCCCGAGACGAAGCCTGCGGACACGGAAACGAAACCAATTACCCCGGAGACGAAACCCGTCGCAAATGACGCGAGTAGGTCGAAAGACATCTTCGAACCGATCGTCATCGAGGTCGGCCGAAAGAAAACCGACGGCGAGAGAACCCCCGAACCGAAGACTGAAGAAATGCCGGCGGAAACAAAGCCCGGGGCGGCTGCCGGAAACCCCGCAAAGACTGAGGCCGCCCCAAGTGAAAAGGCCAACGAACCGGCTGAACCGAAACCTGAAAAAACTGAAGAAAAAGCAGAGCCAGATTCCGAAGCAACTGAGAAACCAAGATCGGCTGACCCTGCTCAGGAGGGACAAACGAAAGATCCTGACGCAGAAAGGCCCACGAGCGAATCTGCCCCGACCGGAAGACCACGGATCGTTCCTGGTCAGGCGATCGCCGAAGATACCGCACGGTGCTCGATCGCTGTGAGCCAGGAGAACGTCACGCTGATGAACAACGGCGGAAACATCGGCTTGCTCGTCTCGTTTGATGGCGGCGACGGCACCATCGAGGCCCGCTCAAGCAATCCGGATGATGTCGAGGTTCGCCGCGAGGCCGCAATAGCCGGTCTGACCGGGCGTGCCTATTTCGTTATTCGTTCACTTACGGATCGGAAGGGTATATTTCAGGTTCTGTTTTCGACCTCGTGCGGAGATAAGCTGATCAGCGTCAACGTCCGCTAGTTCGCCGGTGCCCGGTATCGGGGTTCGTCGATTGCACGGCCCCGGCGGCGATCATCACTGCGATAAGTAAAAAGAAAATGTAAGCATTAGAGGTCGTTCGGAGCGGAAAATCGACAAAGCTGTGTGCGAGGATCCCTGCGATACCCGCCGCTGCACCGATAGCAACTGAACGCTCGAACCCTTCGGCCGCTGAGCGGATGCTCCGAAAACAGGCTCCCGCCAGCATCACCACGAACACTAAAATGATCCCGAAACCGATCATCCCGCCGTCCGCCAGCATCTGAAGATAATCATTGTGGGCCTGCTCGACCCTGAATGCTCCGCTCCGTGTATCGTAGAGGGGAAATGCATTGCCAAACGCATCGAGCCCCGCGCCGACCAGCGGATTCGCCTTGAAGATCTCGATCGCAACACTCCAATAATGTAACCGGCCGCTTGTCGGATCGTCAGACGCCGTCCCAAAGCCAACGCCGCGAAGAAGATTATCAACTCCGCCCAAACTGATAACGAGAACCAGCAGCAAAACTGCTCCGGCAGAAACTCCGATCAACCCATAAAGAACACCTTTGCCGGAGGGATCGGCACCAGCTTTCGATCTCGCCCTTCCGCCGGCGAAGTAGGTTGCAGCAAAAGCCATTATGACGACCGCACCAAGGCTCAGGATCCCGCCGCGAGAGCCGGTCAGAATTACGGCGATCATCATCAGTACCAAGGCAGTGATGAGCAACGGCAGCATGCTTCTCTTCAGCCCACTCCCGAGTGCAATGCCGAGCCCTATGCCGATGGTCATCTCCATAAATGCGGCAAAATGATGCTGGTTCACAAATGAGCCGAACGGGATCGCTTGCGGTGTCGGTCGAAGCCCGTAGATCGCTTCGGGCTTCGCCAGCCACTGAAGCGTGCCGACGAATGCCATTAGAGCTCCGAACCCGACAAGAGCAATGGCCACGGCCCGAACCCGCCGCGAGCCGCGAATGAATACAAGCGCCGCCGCAAAAAAGATGAGCAATGCGACAAGCCGGACGATGAACATCCGGGTCGCGAATGGGTCGTGTGAAAGAGCCGACGATGGAGCGACTCCCAGAACACCGGGGGGAGCGCCGGAATTACCGAGCGGCAACAACTGAACGGCTCCAAGGAGTATCATTGCCGCCAACGGGGCTTGGAGAAGTTCAAGCGACATCTCGGCACTGCCGCGTTTGAGACTATCGAGCCCCCACAATACGAGGATGAACATCGCCGAAACCGCGAGCAGGCCTTGAGCGGCGGGGTCGACCGCTCCGTAGAAAACCGTCGCCAGCATCGGCACAGCGAGCAACAATACGAATGCGGCCTGTGAGTACCGCGATACGGAAGCCTGCGGTTTGGACGTTGAATTCATTTCTCGATCGGTCTAGTTCTCACGAACCAGCTCGAGGTCGTCGAGCCAGAGATTGCCATCGGTCCTACACGGCGTCCCGGTGCAGGCATCGCGGCGTAGCGTTATCAATATGCCATCCGTTTCTGGCGGAACGACGAAAGTAAATGACTCTTCGCTCCACTCGGAAACGGCTTTCAGCGGCGGCCCGTCAGCAAGTGCTTCCTTTGATCTGATCGCCGCGACCGACCAGCGAATATCCGGACTCGACGTAAGTTCTGCCCGATAGCGGTAAACGAACTGGTACTTTACTCCGGGCTCGACCGCAACGGACTGCGAAAGTTGCCTGAGCGATTGCTGATCGTCGGCTCCCGCAAATCTCAAAAATAAGCTGTATTTCCCCGACCGCTTGACCGTATCGAAAAGGTTCATCGAAGGATTCGTTCCGCCGCCCAACTTCCAGTCAAACAGTCCCGAATTTTCCGTCTTGATCGGCTCCTCAAATCCCGGATCCCTGAACGCCCCCACGGAGGACGCTTTACCAAGAGTTCCCGCCTCAACATCCAGGGCATCGCGGTACCGTCCACTTTCAAAGAAAAGACGGGCGAGTTGGAGGCCCGGATCCTTCAGGTCGGTCTTTCGGAGGTCCGCCGGAACGCCGCGCCACAGCCCTATCGCCTGATCCAGATCGCCTGCTCGTGCCAGAATAAGAGCAAGTGCCGCACCCAGCGTCGGATCGTTGCCGGCAAATTGAACAGCACGCTCCGCATTAAGTCCGGAGCTTACCCACGCAAGTTGTGCTGCGGCCGGAGCGTACGACGGCGCACCTTTGATCGCTCGGCGGATCTCTACAAAACCGGCATCAACTCTACCCTGCCGCACGAGAAAATTCCCACGTGCCCATGCTACGGATGAATAGTTCGGAGCAAGCTCCGATGCCCGATCGAAAGCGAGTGTGGCTCGGTCGGTCTCCCCGGCACGCTCAAGGGCACGGCCGTATTCGGTCCAGATCAAATAGTTTCGTGGAGCAAGTGCAACGGCCGTTTCGAATCCGGCGAGCGAGGCCTTTCGCGCCTCGTCATTCTGATCACGGGCCGCAAAAACGGCCGCCGCGTAATGAGTTTGCGGATCCGAAGGCGACCAGCCGACAAGTGCCTCTGCGAGCTCCCGGCTGTCCGCCCGGGTCGCCGCTGAATTGCTGATGCCCCAGTTCAGCCCGAACAACAGAAAGCGCGAAATGAACAGAACGCCCGCCACAACTGCGAGCTTATTAAGCAGTGTATTTAGGGGCAGTGAGAACATCGGGCTATTCGAATTCAATCGGATCAATGCGGATATGAGCGCGCTTCAAGGCGATATTGTTGTCGCGGCAAAATTCGCGGATGGAGGTCAGCGTTTCCGGCTCGAACTCGCGAAAGGATATAACGATCTCATCAACATTTAGTTCTTCGCAGATTTCCGGGAGAGAGCCGTTCGCGTCGAAGACCTTTAGCGAACTGATGACCTTACCGTGCTTTCTGGCATCGTCGTCAATGAAACCGACCGGGATGTACTGCAGCTCCGCGTTGTTTCTGAACTCCCGGAGGACCATTTCTCCACCGTCGCCTGCACCGTAAATGAGTGCCCTGCGCCCTTCGCTCGCGTGCGGTACTGGAAGCATTTCACGAATTAGGCGGAATGCAAGCCTGCTGCCGACAAGAGCAAAAAGCAGGATCATTGCATCGAGCACAAAAACAGCCCGCGAATACCCTTCGAACCTGTAGAGCAGGAGCACGCCAAGAATACTCAGGACAGAGCCGGCAAATACACCCTTCGTGAACGTGAAGAGATCCGAGATGCTCGTGTACCGCCAAAGCCCGCGATACACACCGGCGGCCAGAAAGGCGAAAAGCTTGAGCACGACCAGCAACGGTATTGACTTGATGAACAGGTCCCAGTTGCCGCTGGTTTCAAAGCTCCCGAAAAGAAAAACGTATGCCGCGTAATATGAGAGCGTTATTAGGATCGCATCCAGAAAGACCTCAAAGACCCGCCGCTTGTACGACACATCGACCAAGAATGCGAAGACCGCATTGTTCTGCGAGGCAAGCTCTTCCTGCCGCTCGTCATAGACCTTTACATTCGAAAGATAGACGCCGATTATGGTAAGGACGATCGTGAATACGGCGATCAAGGCAAGGCTCTGTGTGGTGCTGAGTTGGCTAACGAAATAAGCCAAAACGCCGGCCGCCACGGCAAACCCCCAAAGCATCAGCACTGCTGTCCGCTCGGAAAGTCCAAGAGCGACCAGGCGATGCGAAGTATGGTCTCGGCCGCCCTGCGACGCTTTTCGTCCCCAAAGTTTCCGGAGCAGCGTGACGAATGTCGTATCAAAGATCGGGACAAAAAGAATCAGTACCGGCACCGCCAGGATCGAAAGTATTCCGCGTGAGCGGCCGCCCGTCTCGCTTAAGAGCACCGAGCTCGCGAGGAAGAATCCGACGAACATTGATCCTGCATCGCCCATAAAGATCGATGCCGGATTGAAATTAAAGACGAGAAAGCCGGCCAATGCCCCGACGAACACCGCTACCAAGGCCGCCTCAGCCATTTGCCCGTTGGCCGCTAGGCCGTAGGTTAGTGAAACGGCCGCAATGGCCGCGATCCCGGCCGCAAGGCCGTCCATGTTGTCCAATAGATTGATCGCATTCGTGATCCCGACCAACCAAAAGACGGTGATCCAAATATCGACAAGCTCCATTCCCGTCAGTGGTAGGCGCATGCCGAACCCAACTATGATCGAAGCACCGATCAGTTGGCCGATGAGCTTTTGGTACGGTTTGATGTTTAGTTGATCATCGAGAAACCCGACCAGAAACAAGAATGCGCTGGCTCCCATCACGACCAGCGATTCGGCCGAGAACGGGACAACGAGCAAATAGATCAGCGCGACCGCGGCAAAGATCGCTACGCCGCCGAGCATTGCCGTCGGCCGCTTGTGCCAGCGGTCAGACTTCGGCTTTGCAACGTAGCCGAACCTCCAGGCAAACGATCTGACCGACGCCGTAAAAAGCAAAGCACACAGAAAACCGGCAAACCCGGCCGCAAATGGATTCTTTAGTATTTCGAGCACTTTAAAGAGAACGCACCTGAACGCCGAACTAATCAGAATAGCTCACGATAAAGGGCCGTCATGTCTTCGACCAGCCGTTCTTTCGAATAACTGCCGCAGACGAACTCATTGCCCTTTTCGCCAAGTTCATTTCGTAATCTTTCATTATTCGCCAAATAGGTCAAGCCCTTTTGCAGCCCGTCGGCATCGCCGGATGCAAAACCGAGCCCGCGCTCATATATTTGAAAGCCATCGTGTTCTTCGCGCAAGGCACCGAGAAGGTCGCTGACGCCACCGACCACGGACGAGACAACCGGCTTCCCGGCAGCCATCGCCTCGATCAATGACAAGGGCGTCCCCTCGTTCAGCGAAGTAAGTACAACCCCATCAAGGGCAGAATAAACTGACGGTATGTCGGTTCGATTTCCCGCGAAGAAAAGTTCCTCTCCTATTCCCATTTTTGCAGCGAGCGATTCCAACTCCGGACGCAGATGGCCATCTCCAACGATCACGAACTTCATCTTTGCGGCGGAAACCGGATCTGCTTTGATCAAACCGCTAACAGCTTCGATAAAGAGCGGAATGTTCTTTATCTCGGTCAAGCGGCCAACAAAACCGAAAAGAACGTCGCCATCCGCAACTCCCCATTCCGCCCGCAGCCTCTGCCGGTCTGTCGAAGCGTTCGCGAACGGCTCAAGGTCGATGCCCAGTGGAACTACGCGGAACTGCTCCGCCCGGCCGACCCCAAACTTCCCGTTGATCTCATCAAGCTGCTGCCGGCTGATCACAATAATTCGGTCGGTCACAAGCCGGGCCAGAACACGCTCGATGAAGAGAAAGAGCGAGGTTTTTGCCGCTCCATAGTAACTGTGAAAAACGTGTCCATGAAAGGTATGAACGACCCTGAGACGCCGTGGCCTTCCGATTAGAATGGAAGGCGTCAGCCACCGGTATACGAAAGCGGCGGCCCGTCCAATGGTTCCGGCCTTGGCTGTGTGGGTATGGATGACGTCCGGCCGAAAACTACGGATTTCCCGGTATACCTTCCAAAGCGAGACGACATCACGCGGCGAGAGTTCGCGGCTCATCTCGCGGATGTAGTCCGGCTCAACGCCGTGTTCCGCCGCGAAATACTCCATGCTCTCTTCGCCTTCAGGGACGCTGCCGGCGATCAATCGAGACTCGAATTCATCATCACTGAGCGCTCGGGTCAGCCAGACAACGTGCCTGGCCGGGCCGCCAACATTTAGCCTGGCAATGATTCGGAGTATTTTCATTAGGCAGCGAATCGATAGATCGCTCTTGAAGGGCTCGGCAACCGGCAACCGCATCGCGGCTTCTTTCTCGCAGGCGGTGCGGCAAGACGTTCGTGTAGGGATGACGTAGCCGGCTGCCGAAACTTATTCCATCCGATAGGGCGTTGCAGGGTCGTCCTCGTGGCGTATCTCGTCGATCGGTTCCTTTTTCCCCTCGCCCATGTAAAGGCGGTTCGGGCAATTGATGACCATTCCGTCCGTATCGCCAATGTTCTTATAGCCATGAACAACGCCTTTCGGCACGACAACGGCGAATGGCTCGTCAATGCCCGCGTTGAAGGACATCATATGATTGAACGTCGGCGAATCCGGCCGATTGTCCCACATCCTCATGTTGAATGTCGATGGGCCGATAAAGCAGAAAAGGTCTGCCTGATCGACGTGTTCGTGCGGGCCGCGAGCTACGCCGGGTTTCGTGAAAGAAATATACGACATCACCGGATAAAACTCCTCGGCCAGTTCATCGTGCCGGAAAAGTTCGGCAAGCCAGCCTCGATCGTCGTGATACTTCTTGAGCTGATACACGACCACATCCTTGATCTCACCATTGGTGAATTCAACCATCGTTTTCTTCGTTTCCGCCATGTCTATCTTCAAAAGATCTCAAGCTGCCGAGACGTTACCCATACTATTTGCTCCGGTCTCTGCGACCAGGTTCGATGCCCGCAAAAGGCTCTCGAAAGTTCCGGCGTCCGTCCACCAGCCGTCAAGTTCGTTCCACGTCATCTCGCCCCGCCCGATGTAGTGGTTATTCACGTCGGTTATCTCAAGCTCACCGCGGTCGGACGGTACAAGTGTCTTGATGACGTCAAACACGGTGTTGTCGTAAAAATAGATGCCGATAACAGCGTAGTTCGATTTCGGCTCCGCCGGTTTCTCTTCGATCCTGAGCACCTTATCGCCATCGAGTTCCGGCACACCGAACCGCTGCGGATCGTGAACCTCCTTGAGCATTATCTTAGCTCCGCGGCCTTGTGCACGGTATTCATCGGCCGCCTGCCGGATGTTCCGCTCAATAATGTTATCGCCAAGCACAACGCAGATCGGCTCATCGTCGGCAAAATGCTCGACGAGCGAAAGTGCATCGGCAATTCCGCCCTCGCCTTCCTGATAAGTATAGTTGAGATGCTTGAGGCCAAAGTCCTTTCCGTTGCCTAGGAGCTTCAAGAAATCGCCTGCCGAGTTTCCGCCCGTGACGATCATAATGTCGTCAATGCCCGCATTGATCAATGTCCGGATCGGATAGTAGATCATCGGCTGGTCATAGACCGGCAACAGATGCTTATTCGTTATCTTCGTTAGCGGAAAAAGCCGAGATCCAAGCCCGCCCGCAAGTATTACACCTTTCATAAGAACTTTATTTCAACGACCCGAGTTGTCGATGAACCGCTGGAACCAAAGCTCCAGCATCAGCAATGTCCAGATCTGAAATGCATGGTCGCGTTCACTGTTCGTATGTTCATCAACATACTTGCGGATCATCTCCGGCTTAATGATGCCACGGCCAAGTGACCGTTCAGAAAGTAGGGCCTCGCGGACAAACTCCTTCATCTCACCACGGAACCACTTCCCGACCGGGACGCCAAACCCCATCTTTCGGCGGTAGATCACTTCACGCGGAACCAGACGCTCGGCGACCTTTTTTAGCAGATACTTCGGCCGCAGCCGCGACATCTTGAGCCCTTCGGGCAGGCTCGCGGCAAACTCGATCAAGTTATGATCGAGAAACGGTGACCGTGCCTCCAGCGAATTTGCCATTGTCGCAATATCGACCTTTACGAGCAAATCGTTTGGCAGGTATGTCATTTGGTCGGTCAGGAGAGCCGCATCAAGAAGGCCTGAACCATTCGCCGAATCAAACCATTGGTCCAAAGTATCCGAAGCCTGGCTGCCATTCAATGCCGCGGCAAAGTCACGCGTGTAAAGCTGCGGCTTCGTCTCGCGGTCGAAGGTGGACATCCAGCGGAAATAGCGCTCATTTCGCGGAAGTACAGCGGCCCTGAGAAAACGCTTGACGTCGCGGACCCGCGATCTCTTTATCTCCGAAGTTGGGTAAAGACCGATCGGGAACTCGAGCAATGCCTTTCGCAAAACGCCCGGGATCTTCGAATATCGCTCGGCCGCAAGCATCGCCGCGTATCGCTCATAACCGGCAAAGCTCTCATCGCCCCCGTCGCCATTTAGTGCGACGGTTACATGCCTGCGGGTTTCCTTCGCTACGTAGTAGGTCGGGATCGCCGATGAATCGGCATAGGGCTCGCCGTAATGTTCGACCAGAGTCGGAATTACGTCCAGAGCATTTGGGCGAACTATGAATTCGTTATATTTTGCGCCTACATGTTCGGCGACTCTCCGTGCGTATTTCAGCTCACTGAAATCCTGCTCTTCAAAACCGATCGAAAAGGTCTTGACCGGCTGCGAACTCTCCTCGGCCATCAGCGCAACGACGGTCGATGAATCGACCCCGCCGGAAAGAAAGGCACCGAGCGGAACTTCCGAAATCATTCGAAGCTTCGTCGATTCGCGAAGTATCCGAGTGGTCTCTTCGATCGCTTCCTGTTCTGAGATCTTGATCTTCTTTGAGAAATCGGGCAGCCAGTAGCGATTTGTTTCGATCTGTCCGGCCTTCCATTTCAGCCAATGTCCCGGCTCCAGCTTTCTGATCTCCTTGAATGCGGTAAGCGGGGCCGGAACGCAAAGATAAGATAGATATGCATCGATTGCAGAATGATCAACCTCGCGGGATATCTCGGGATGCTCGAGCATCGCGGTAAACTCCGAACCAAAGATCAGATTTCCATTCGGACGGTGAGAATACAGAAGCGGCTTTTTCCCAACGCGGTCGCGGGCGATGAATAGCTCCTTTTCAGCTTCGTCCCAAATGGCGAAAGCGAACATACCGCGCAAGCGCTTTACGCAGTCCACGCGGTACTTTGCATAAAGATTGACGATCGCCTCGGTATCCGAATTCGTATAAAGCCGAACGCCGTCCGCTTCAAGCTCTTTTCTCAGGTCCTGATAGTTGTATATCTCGCCGTTGAAAACGATCCATTTTGTTCCGTCAGAGCTATGTATCGGCTGCTTGCCCGATGCAAGATCGATGATCGAGAGCCGCCGCATCGCGAGGCCCACATTTTCTTTCAAGTAAAAACCATCATCGTCCGGGCCCCGATGCAGAATGGCGCGATTCATCCGCTCGATAACGTCGCTGCTTACAGCACGTTCGCCATTATTTACGATTCCAACGATCCCGCACATTTCGTTAGCTAACTCGGACGATATTGAGGTCTTTTCTGCGACGGCGGCTTCGGCCCGTGATCGCATCCCAGCCGACCTGCCGCTGAGTGATACCGACCGCGACGAGCATAAAGAAGAGCGGCATCACGGTCTGCTTGTGCCGCCAGGCCAACCCGACATTTGAAAGCCCCCAAATATGCATTCCGGCATAAAGCACGCAGAAAGCAAAAATCGGTGCCATCTCAACGAACTTTGACTTGAAGACGATCTTGAGCGCCGGAAACCCGATAATGAGAATTGCAATGATGAAGATGTTCTCCGCAGCACCGAAAGCATTGCGGGCAGACCCGCTAAAGGCTTCCCACGGGAACGGAGCGAAGAAGAAATAAACCGTCGCGACTGGTATTGCCAACGTGACCGATTCCGATTCGGAATAGATCTCAACTCCGGAACCGGTCGTTGTCGCCATACCTTCACGCCACGAATCAACCCGCTCGTTCAGAGTCTCGATCCGTTGGAAGTCTCGCTGAATCACACCGGAGGCTCCAAGGAACAACATCAGCGAGGCAACAATGACCGAACCGAAGATCGCATTGCGAATGATATTCTGCCGGCTCGCGACCAGAAACCTAAAGAACGCCGCCGCGGCAAGCAAATAGACCGCGTAGAAGCGCATTATAAAGACCGCGAGAAATGCTGGGACGGCCGCAAGGGCGTCTTTCGGTGAAAAGCCCTTGGCGTTGCGGATCAGCATAAAGAGTACGAACCATTCCCCAAAGATGACCAAAATCTCTTTTGCCGTGGTAGCCGAAAGAAGGATGTGCGACATCCAGAAGGTAACGAGGATCGCAGCGATTCGAGCAGTTTCCGAATCAAAAACCCGCCGTGTCATCCGGAAAACGACTATGACAAGCAATGCTCCGGCAAAGCTGTTTACCGTGGAGACGATCATTCGGCTCTCGCCGCCCGCGATGAAGGTCGGAATGGCCCAGATCAACGCCTGGCCCTCATTTTGTCGTTCAAAGAAAACACGGACCAGGTCTGCCGAGAAGCCGTCAAAGCCATTTTGGTACCAGTTGCTGGCCATCGACCAGCCGGCAACATAACCGGAGGCGTCCTCATCGCCGAAGAGGTCTTTCAGGCCCCAGCCGTACATCACCATTCCCATCCAGAGCCGAACGGAATAAGCCCAAAAAAAGATGTCCGACTGAAAAACAGCGTCCGGATCGCGGCCGCGTTCGCGAAGCAAGTAACCGGCAATCCCGGCGAGAATCAGAACAAGCGGAAGGAACGTAAGCTCATCGGGATCATCGATAAAAAAGATCAGCCCCTGCACGACAAGTGCAAAGAAGGTGATCAAAAAGACGATCTTTCCCGCGGCTATCATCTAAAATTACTGCTGGCGGATGACGAGGTTATTCTCAAGCACAAGAGCATCAAAGTTCGCGTTGCGGAACGTATTTATCGCGTTTTCCGGTGTGCAGACTATCGGCTCCTGAACATTGAATGATGTATTGAGAAGCATCGGAATGCCGGTCAGCTTTTTGAATTCGTTGATCAGGTTCCAGTAACGCGGATTCGTTTCGCGGCTGACCATTTGCGGCCGGGCGGTGCCGTCAACGTGGACCACAGCCGGTATCTTTGCCTTATATTCTTCGGCGACCTCGATAACGGTGATCATGAACGGGTCATGGTGCTCCACACCAAAGACCTCGCTACCATTCTCTTCGTGCATTGAAGGAGCAAGTGGCCGAAACCACTCACGGAGTTTCACCTTGTGGTTCAGTATCTCGCGCATATCGGCCCGACGCGGATCGGCGAGGAAACTTCTCGCCCCAAGTGCCCGCGGCCCGAGTTCCATACGCCCATTGAACCAGCCGATTATCGCCCCTTCGCTGAGCATCTTGGCAAGCCGCGGGAGCAACTCCTCATCGGGCAAGGTCTCATAACCCAGACCGGCCGCATCGAGAGCCGCACCGCATTCCTCATTAGAAAAACCCGGGCCCCAATAGGCGTGCCGCATTACAAAATCGCGCGGTTTACCCAGCTTCTGGTTCCAAACGTAATATGCAGCCCCAAGTGCACACCCGGCATCGCCCGCGGCGGGCTGCACAAAGAACCGCTTGAACGGCGTCTCGTGAAAGATCCTTCCGTTCATTACGGAGTTAAAAGCAACACCGCCGGCCAGGCAAAGGTTTTCTTCACCGGTCATCTCGTGGAGCTTTTTGACGAGATAGATGGCCGTATCTTCGAGCGCCTTCTGTGCCGAGCAGGCAATGTCCCAGTGATGTTCGGTAAGCTCCTCGCCGGGCTTTCTTCCGGGGCCAAGCTCTTTAACTATCGCCTCCGGAAACTGATAGTGCTTTGCAAGGTGGTGGTCGAGCACCTTGATATTGAAGCGGAAGTCGCCGCTGCCGTTCGTCGTCAGCACTTTCTCGCGGAAAAAGTCGTAATGCTTCGGCTTGCCGTATGCCGCAAGTCCCATCACCTTCCATTCATCGCCGGCGAACATATCGAACCCGATAAAGTTCGTCACCGCCGAATAGAACTGCCCCAGGCTGTGCGGCAGCTTTATGCGTTTTAAGACTTCGAGCTTATTTCCCTTTCCCTTGCAGAAAAGAGTGGTCGTATCCTCGCCGGTTCCGTCCCATGTAAGGATCGCCGCCGATTCGAATGGCGAAACAAAAAATGCGGAAGCGGCATGTGTCTGGTGATGCTCAAGAAAATGGAACTTGAAATTGCTCTCGCCGAAATGCTCGCGAAGCCGCTTTGGATGCTTGAACATCCCCAGATAACTATCGCTGACCTGTGCAACTCCGCGGTCGGCCCGTGCCTTGAACATCGCCGGCGAGATCAGGCCCGCCTTTAACGCCTGCATCGCTTTGTGGCGAAGTATCCAGGGCTTCCAATAATGCCCGACGTGATCGACCTCAGCCAAAGTGATCCCGGCCTGCTTTAAACAAAATTCGATAGCCTTATAGGGAAAACCCGCGTGGTGCTTTTTACGCGAGAAACGCTCTTCCTCAACAGACGCGATCAACTGCCCGTCCTTAATGATCGCCGCCGCAGAATCGCCAAGAGTTGTAAGCCCCAAAATATACATAGGAATCTAAAACAACAGATTATCGCAGATTTACGCGGAATGATATTGTTTGAAGGTTGAACTTAAGGTTCAAAGAAGCTTTTGGACCCAACAACTGAGTGCCAGAGGTGTAGGAAAGACGGCGACCCATCCAGAAATTCCCCGCAAAAAACAATAATCCGCGAAAATCTGCGTAAATCCGTTGTTAACTACCTCAACCGATTTATCAATCGGTGATGTTCAAAGCTCTTTGCGCCAAAATTCAGGATCAAAGCAAGATCGATTCCCGTCGCTTTCAGATAGTTCAGCGCCTGAGCCTTGTGAATGTCCGCGATTCGCTCACAGGCTTTTAGCTCAAGGATGACCGTCTTTTCGACAAGAATATCCGCAAAATAATCGCCGACTATCACGCCCTCAAATACGACCTTGATCGGCACTTGCTGTTCTGCAAAGATGCCCGCCGAGCGAAGAGCAACCATCATCGAATTTTCATAGACCTTCTCAAGGAATCCGTGACCCAAAGTGCTGTGCACTTTCATCCCGATCCCGATGATCTTGTAAGTAAGATCACCATGCAACAAACTTTCGCTCATTTGTTTTTGCAACGGATTAACGCTAATTTACACGGATAAGTTAATAAACCTGCTTATTTGCATTAAAGGAACAACCAAAATCTCGAGGCTCCCACCGAGGCAAATCCCGTTATATAGTTTACGAAACGCCGAAAAACAATAACAAACAATCCGCGAAAATCTGCGTAAATCCGTTGTCAACTATTTTTGCAACGGATTCCACGGATTTACACGGACTATTCAGGCGGCCTTTTCATTAATAACCCATGGATCTATTGACCCCAAACCACGTTCCACTCAGCTTCCCGCAACCAAAACAATCAAAAAATAATCCGCGAAAATCTGCGTAGATCCGTTGTTAACCCAGCTTCGCCGCCCGAAACACCTCGGCAAGCTTATCTGCCTGTTTTTCGACCGTGTAGTTCTCCAGCGAGTGCTCGCGGCCGCTTTTTCCCATCTTATTGCGGAGTTCCGCGTCACCGAGCAGCTTATCAAGCGAATTATACCAATCTTCCGCCGATTCGGCATTGAAGTGAGTTTCGCCGGGCCTCCCGATCTCCGCACAGATGCCGACCGGAGACATAACGAACGGCACCCCGGCGGCAAGGTATTGAATGGCCTTGAACCCGGACTTTCCTTTCAGCCACTCCTCGTTTGCCGAGCTGCTGACGACTATCGGATAAAGCCCAACGTCCAGCGTGCAGAAATCCTCAACTTCGCGCTCAAGCGACCATTTCAAGACCTCCGACCGAACGCCCGGAATCTCTTTCGCATCGCGGCCCGAACCGACGACCCTAAGAACAAACTCATGCTTCGCCGCAAGTTTTTCAAGAACAGGTAACAGAGACTCAAGCGAAGGAAATGTGGAGTGTGTGCCGACCCAGCCGACGACAGGGATATTGTTATCTTTCTCGACCGGGCGAAAAACTCCAGTATCGACAACGGTGGGAATAACTTCGGCCCGGGTTCCCAACTTGGAAACATACTCGGCAATAAACCTGTTTCCGCAAGTTACCGCAGCCGAGCGGCGGATAAGCCGGTCCGTCTTGCCAAAGAACTTCAACGCACTGCCAAGCCTTCCATACGTAGGGCTGGCATATGGAACGTAGGTCGCGTCGTCCAGGTCGAGAACCATCGGAACCCGTCCCGCGATCTGAAAAAGCCATTCAAATATCTCCGGCCCGAAGAACATCGCCTCCCGCTGGACGAACAGAAGATCATATTTTCCGACCCTCGCGGCCTCTGCAAGTCTTCGCAAAAAACTTCGGGCGATCCCCGCTGCCTTTTTCAGCGAACCGCCCGGCTTATACATTTCGGCAAATTGCTCCGCAGAAAGAAAAGGGCTCAGCTCGAGCTCAATTCCCCGCTCACGAAGCGGCCCAACGAATTGCTCTACCCGAAACCGCGTCGCCGCCGCCTCTTTGGGATACGAGGCTAGAGCTTTTACCCGGATCTGGATGTCTGTTTTCATTGGGTCTTTCTGGCCCAGGTTTCGATATACGTTCCCAGTTCTCCGTAGCTACTTATTCCCGTCACGACCTTGGAGGCAGCACTTTCAACTAGGCCAACGATCCCTCCGCGGCTTGGCACAAGGCTAGTTCCCGGATAAACATTCCAGTAAACCGGTGAAAGCCCGTATTTGCTAAGCAGTTTTCGTAATGCCTTCGGGCTGAACCCGAAAACATGAAATGGTGAGAAGGTAGGAGCCAGATTTACGCACCAATCGCGTCCCCGCAGCCGTTGATATGCGTTACCGACTCGAAAATACAGGCCGGCCTCATTAGGCACATCGAGATAAAGAATACCGCCCGGCTTCAGTGCCTTACTAATTCGGCGGACGATCTCGTCAGGGTTGTAAAGATGTTCGAGCACCGCCGCCAAAACAACTACATCATAGGTGTCGTCCGGAACCGAAGAATCCTCGATCGGCTCTCGCCAAATCTTCAAGCCGGTTCGTTCTTCGGCATAATCAGCGAAAGTTTTCGAAGGTTCTACTCCCTCGGCATCCCACCCAAGTTCCTTTGCCGCTAATAGTGTTTCGCCCCGCCCAACGCCTACATCCAGTAACTTGCCTTTGTGACCAAGTATTCGTTCCGCCGCCTCAAGAAGTGACCTCGCCCCGCCAAGACGGCCATCCACATCGTGTTCTTTAAAGTAGTCATCGGCGTCAACGTCATAATGCTGCCCAAGCCCGCCTTTAGGAAATGGCATAGGATTAGGAAACACCAGAGAACAGGCAGAGCATCTCCAAACCTCACATTCGACTCCGAGGCCTTCGCGATGAGACTTGCCCCCGCGCTTTCCAACAAACGTATCCGGAGTGGCCCCGCATATCGGGCAGTCCTGAGCAGCCCAAGCGTACTCGTCAGATCTGTTCTTCACTTCCATAGGGTTCATGCGCAAAAAAGTCTTCTGTAGATGCGCCCGTACCGCCGGCCGCCAACGGTTTTCAGGTCGAATTCACTGCTGGCGAGCTCGCGACACTTCGCGGAGATACTTCCCAAGCTTTCCACTCTATCAAATGCCCGGAGATAGGACTCGCGGTCAAAATTCTCGATCAATGCCCCGACGCCGTGGCCCTCGATCAAAAGGTCCACATCCCCGACACCCGAATTTGCGATCATGGGCAGGCCGCACGCCAAGTATTCTGCATTCTTGGTCGGCGAGGACGCCTGCTTGGAATAGCACGGCTTAATGAAAGAAACGGCCACATCGGCCGCGACCAAATATTCCGGTATCTCGGCTGACGGAACCTGAGTTATCAGATGATCGCTGTCCTCATATCCCGCCTCGCGAAGCAACGGTTCGATCACCTCGGGTTTGCTTTGTGTGAGTATCATCGCAAAAGCGTTTGGGTATCTTTCCCGAAAGGCGCCAAAGATATCGGCGGTCTCTTTTGTAAGATACCATCCTCCGAATGAACCGACGTAAACCATTACCCGCTTGCCGGCAATACCAAGCTCTTCGCGTTTTCTTTCCCGCGTTTCCGGTGTTGCGGAAGCAAATCTCTCAAGATCAACACAGCACGGTATCACCTCGACCGGGCGGCCGTGCTTATCATAGCCCGTTTCTTTTGACTCGGGAAAGAGTATCTCTCTCGCTTTTTCTGTCAGGACGACAAAGGCGTCCGATTGCTTCATCAGCCACCGCTCCACACGCTTCGCTCCGCGATAAAGCAGCCCGCCTTCGGGCCAAATGCCCGCATCGGTATATTCCTCCGGGAAAAACCCGCGGATATCAAAGAGCAATTTAGGTTTCCGCCGCGAAAACTTCCGTGCCAAAGCTCCCATCAGGGTCGGGACATGGACGCGCCCATGCAAAACGTCGAACCGCCCGATCCTCCGCCAGATATAAAAAGCCCCGCGAAAGATATCCCAGGCCGTAGCCGCCGCCGAAGGCCGCTTATGATAAGGCAGCCAATCCCACTCAATGCCCTCCGCCCGAAGCCCCGCCCTTATCCTCTCAAATTCCTCAATATCCCCCGCCGCCCGCACGGGCTCAAACGTAAGCAGCGATACCTCAAGAGAAGAGATCGCTTCTCCGCTCGGGTTCCCCGCGTCCCCGCGTCCCCGCGTCCCCTGATCCTCTCCGCGTCCCCGCGTCTCTCCCCCTTTTTCACCTTTAAACTTTTCCCCGTTTCCACCTTTCCGAAGCTCTCGCAAATACGGCAAAACCTGCGTCTGAACCAAAGGCTCCCGCACCCCAAAATAACAAACATACAGCGTTTCCTTCACTTGTTGAATGCGACAGTTTGATAGATCTCTGTCAATCGGTCGGCTGCCGGTTTAGGACGAAACATTGCGAGTGCAGTCTCCCTCGCTGCACTTCCGATTCTTTGCATTTTCTCGGGAGAGCGTAAAAGGTCGAGTATTGCTTCTGCAAGCACGGTCGCATTCTTCGGGGGAACTAAAATGCCATTCACGCCATTCGCCACGAACTCGTCCAAAGGCCTTATGTTACTGGCAACGCAGGGCAATCTCGATGCCATTGCCTCAGCCAAAGCGATTCCCAACCCTTCGAAAAGAGACGGAAAGACAAAAAGATCCGCCGCTCTCAAAAAGTCTTCGACATCTCGCCGCTCGCCGATCAAATGCAAGTTGTTCGAAATTCCAGATCGCTTGATTCTAGCTTCAACGGCTGTAAGATAACTGGATGCCCCGTTTGCCCCGATATGCACAAAGTGCACATTTGGCATCTGCTTAACAACGATTTCGATCGCATCTATGGCATAAATCAGCCCCTTCTCCGGGGCGATCCGTCCTACGTTAATAATAAGGACCACATCTGCGGGCAGGCCGATCTCATCAAACAAAATACGTTTATCAAACGTCGGTGCTTGTACCATATCGATCGGGTTGTAGATCACATCGATCTTTTCGAGGGGATAACCGATCTGTTGATGCGCCGAATTGCGAACATAATTGCTCACTGCGATCATCCTGTTGCAACCGAAACGGGCAGTACCCTTATCGATCTGTCGAGCGGCGAAGAGCTTACTTCGACTCATCCCTTCTGTTGCTTCCGGTTCATATTCGGGACTATGGATCGAACTTATTACCGGCACGCCTGAGAGTCGCCCGGCAACCCTGCCAATAACATTTGAAGTCCAAAGATGTGTGTGGATTATGTCAGGCTTATCGGCCCGCAACTCGCCGCGAAGACACTGAACTCCCCAATAGATGTCAGAATATTTTTCACAGTTCAAGTTCCCAACAGTGACCCCGAGACTTGCGATCTCTTCTTTCCAATAATCCCCACGCGGATAAACCGTCACAACTTTGCTTTCTACGAGGTCTTTGTCGAAATGTTGCAGGTTTGTAAATAATAGCCGCTCAGCTCCGCCAGATCCGAGCGTTTCGATAAGATGAAGTACTTTTAATTTTTGAAATTTTGCGCCCAGAGTTTAAACTTCCAACCGTATTCGCCTACTGCTTCCACCCGTCGAAGACCTAGTTTTCGAGCAGCAACGAACTGCGGAGGCCTGTTGAAGTACGACTGCTCGAAGACTCTGTTCGGTTTGCGATGCAGAGCTGATCAGTTCGAGCGATCAAAATCCCTTCCTTCGAAGTAGTTTGTACTCACGGTAGCCGTTTGCAGAACGAGCGAAAAGTTTCGCAAGTTTCGGAAATCGACTCAGTCTTTTCCTTCTCAAAAGCGCTCGGCGGGTGGTGTCAGGCAGGTATTTCCAGTAGTTTCCAATCTCACGGTAATACGATAGGAACAAATCGACATCGCCGTCCTGAAAAGACCCGAAGCATACGTCCGAAAGGTTAACGGCCAGAATCCGATCAAAGCTCTCGAAATGCTCAGGACCAAAAAAGCCTCTGCAGTGCTTGGTTATTTGCACGAGTTCCAAGGCATTCTTGGTAGCGTTGTTATTTGTCCACCCGCCCGAATGTTGACGATATATTGCCATCACCCCGTCAAGCCGTTTCACTTTTCCGCGTCTTGCAAGTAGAAGCAATAAAACCCAATCAAGGAGATCTAGGCCACTTGCAAAATCTACCGGTTCGTTTCGAAAAACGAGCGAACATGACGGAACGGAAAAATTTTTTTCAATTACGTCGTTGAATGAGAACTCATCCCTCAAATCTGCAACAATATTGTGCGAGTCCTTTTTCCGGTTCAGATAAAGTACGTCCGCATCATGAAAACAAACTGTGAAGTCTGGATTTGCCTCCAGAAAATCAACCTGCTTCTTAAGCTTTAGCGGATCCGTCCAAAAATCATCTCCTTCAAGATAGGCGATATATTTCCCGTTCGCAGAACGCAACAACTCCCTGAAATTTCGCGCAGGACCAAGATTTTGCGGTTGTATGATTGGACGGATCAAGTTGGGGTACTCCGCGGCAATCCCGCGAACCAAATCGGTTGTTCCGTCGGTCGAGGCGTCGTCCGCGACAATCACCTCCCAAGTGAACGAATGCTGCTGAGCAACAACACTACGGATCGCTTCTTCAATGAACGACGCATGGTTGTAGGTGATAACGCAAACGCTTAGCAAGGGGGCCATAATTTAAAGGAGACCCTTCGAACATACAAAAAATATACTTGCGCACAATCTCGGATACTCGAGACCAAGCTTGTAGCATCCTTCGAGATATTCCGGAGATATTATGTCCGTCTTCATCAGTTGGTCGAATTGAAAGTTTGCAAGCGGCTTAAAAAAGATGCCGCTCTTGTGTACGATCCTTAAGCCGGAAGCAGTAACGTCTCGCTCCAGAGTATCAAAGCTGTAGGTAATACGATGCCCGTGCTTTGCCTCGCTTTCTGTTACGGAAGCGTTATGGCTAATCAACCCCATCTTTACGGCAATCTGCCGAGAGGGAGCTTCAGCATTTGGCACAACAAGAAATAGCCGACCTCGATCTGAAAGCCAGCTGTTCACCTTTGCGAGCACCGCAACCGGGTCGTCAAGATGCTCAAGCGTATGCGTAAGGAAGATAGCATCAAACTGGCCGTCGCCCTCAAACTCCTCGAACGTGGAATTGATGATCTTCACGCTTGAACCAAACCTCTCGCGCGTAATCGCCACTGCCTCAGAAGCAGCTTCGATAGCCGAAAGGTCATCGAACATCTTCACCAGTCGATTAGTAAATGCTCCGTGATAACTACCCATCTCAAGAGCTCGGTCGGAGCGGGAAATAAATGGTTCGAACGATCGCACCATGTATTTGTGCATCACATCAAGGTCAAAATCGTACGCATACTTGTGATCCGCAGTATCGTGTAGCTCTTTATTGTAATCGCGCATGCCAATCATTCGGTCGGGGCAAGCGGGAGAGTCATCCGCCTTAGACCGTCCTCTGACTCTGTTGAACTAGTGAAACCAAAACTCTCATACAATCTAATAGCACGTTCGTTTCCCTCTCCCACTTCTAGCTCAAGAAAAGCTAACCCGAGTTCTCTCGCACGTGAAACACAGTTACCTATCAATGTTGTGGCGATTCCGAGACGCTTAAAAGAAGGTTTGGTGCTGACGCTCGAAATAAATCCTGTCCTTAGATCCATTGGGGCGAGGTAGGCGGCGACCAGGCCGATTAGCTCGTTTCCGGACCAAGATTCGAATGTTACAGCCTTCGTCCTTAACTTGGCCGCATACTCGGCAATATCGACTCGGCTCGCAAGTGGCGGATCGAATTCCGCGCTACAACTCGATAAATGGAGGTAGAGAGCCTCGACCGAGGCCGAATCAACATTGTAATGGATCAGTTCAGCCACCAGTATAAAACTCTAACTCCGCAGCTCCGAAGCCGTATCGCCCGAACTGGTTCCCATTATATAAAAAATAAACCTTATTGTTCGCTGAGAACACATTCGGATAGCACTGCATATCTGAGTCCCATTCTCCGACCGGTGAATCGAGTCGGACCGATTCGTCATCTCTTGTCCAGTTCTCAAGGTCATCAGAAAACGCATAGCCGATTCGATAGCTTCGATCTGGGTTCGAACGAAAGTCGGTCGCCTGTCGGAAACAAAAGAACATATGCCATCTTTGTCCCCACTTAATCACGGTCGGCAATGCCTGACATTCACTCTCACCTAATCGATCAGGAATGATCTGCCTGCCACCTTCCGTTTGCCAGCAAACTCCATCCTTCGATTTAGCCTGGGCAATTTTGTAGATACGGGCTGGTGGTTCAGATCCGTCGGTCTCTAGCCAACCTTTGCCGAATATATAACACATGTAAAACGTGTCGTCGAGATATCGGACAAATGCGTCTCCGACCAACATTGGTTCGTTCAAACTCGCACCCAAAACCGGGCCGTCGCCAATATTAGTAAAGGTTTCGCCGTCATCCTCGCTCGTTGCCAGACCAATCCCAGTTTCGACCGAAACTGAAATCCTTCTGCTCCAGCCGCATGTATATGCAAACAGCTTATCTCCAACCCTTAAGGGACTGATTGGGAAAATTCCATGCTCGTCAAAACAACCAAGCTTTCCCAGCCCCATCACTGGACTTTTCGCGACCTTAAGAACTCGCGAAAGTCCTTTGTCCATATCTACGTAGGCAACGTGACTCAGGTATTTACCCGAGTCCTTGTCGCGCAGTCGCGTCGAAAAATAGATACGAATGTAATCGTCGAACACGAGAGCCTGTGGTGCTTGTGCAAAGTCCAAACACCCTAACGGCAAAGTGACTGTTCTCGGATCAAAGATAACACCCAATTTTTTCCAAGAAATATTCATCTATTGGCTTAAAAACCTTGGTCTCCCTAGGTCTCCAATGATGCGAGTCCGAAACCAAAGCGACCGACCTGATTTCCTAGATAAAGCATGAACCATCGGCCGTCGAGCTCAAATACGTGCGGATAACTAACCATTTCAGAGTCCCAACCGTCACTTGAAACGGTTAATCCGGCTTTCGAATCGTCGCGGGTCCAATGCACCAGGTCTTGGGACGATGCATAACCGATACGATAGCCACGATCTTTCCCTCTATACCGCGTCCCGTGACGAAAACAAAAAAACATGTGATACATTCCCTCCCGATAAAACACATCTGGACTCGCTTGGGCCTCGTCTTGGGCAATCGAGTCGGAAATTAGGTCTAATCCGGTCTTGGTCCATTTGATGCCGTCATACGATCTGGCAGATCTAATTTTATAAACGGGCTCTGGCTTTCCCGCATCAAGAATCCATTCCCGACCCGAAATATAAAATAGATGAAACGTGTCATTAAATCTACGGATCTTTGGGCCGCTAATCACAAAAGGCTCGTGTAAGCTGTAGGGGATTATTGGACCAGGTCCAAGTTTGGTAAATGATTCCCCATCGTCGCTTTCAGCAGCACCGATCGCAACATTGAACGGAACGGATTCGCATCTAGTCCAGCCCCCATAATACGCCAAAATGCGCCCGCCGTCTCGGATTACGGAAACTGGATAGGTGCCGAATTCGTCAAACATCCCTAATTTACCCAGTGGAAGAATTGGGCTATCACTCACGCGTAAGACATTGAAAAGGTCACTTCTGTCTAAATCTATAAATCCGGAATAACTGACATACTGACCGTGAGAATCAGGCTCCGGACGGCAAGAAAAATAAACCCGCACAAAGTCATCAAATACTAACGTTGCAGGGGCCTGAGCGAATTCTCGCATCCACCAGGCGTAGTTGCGTTCTGTTGGGTCGAAAACCTTGCCCAACTTTCTCCATTTAAACATTCTCAAATTTGCTAGATGAGGTCGTATATTCCCAAGAAACGCTTAATCGCCTCTTTTGGGTTGAACATCGCTACGTCAATGATTGACAAGTTTGGCACAAATGGATTCTGAAACTGTCGATATTCTATCGTTCCGCTTCTTAGAAACGCTAAATCAACCCCATTAGCGTGGAAGCGTTCCCTCGAGTAGAGTTCCTGACCCCCGATTGGATTAATATAGCCTTTTGCTCCTACAGCCTTCAACAGTGACAGCACCTTGTTCTCGGCTTTTGACGCTTGGTCATACGAGATGGTGGATGAGATCGTTATCCGAGTATCTATTTCCAAATACTCTCTCATAACTCCAAGCGAGTGATTAATGAAATCAAACAGATTGGGATTGTCAAAAAAAAGACACGTCTCAAGAAGAGGAAAAACTGTATCAAACTGAGGAGCCCGTCGGTATGATTCCGTTATTCGATTTATCAATCTTCTGCGTTCATTCACCCAAGAACCGGAAAGAAACCGCTCATTCACATTTAAATGGTCGGAAGCTCTTGAAAGAGGAAGCGTAATATACGTGGGACTTCCATTGACGAGGATCCTATTCCGATTTATCCAACCCTTTTTTGAAAATTTTATGTGGTCGTAAACAATAAACTCATCAACTGCAGAGATTAGTTGGAAGTAGCCAATATATGGGAAAAAATACGGCTGCATTATTCCGACTTTCATTTCGTTAGAGCCTCAATCTCGCCCTTAATCGCTTCGACTATAACATCATCGAAATACTCACGGGTTTCGAGGCCGCGGAGATCCGAAAAATCGCTTTCGCCCCAACCTTTTCGTTCGACACGATCGAACTTAGCCTCCTTTAACAATATCTCCAATTCTTCATGATCGTAGATGAACTGGTGCCCCCAAAGCCGCATGGCCCCGTTCACCATCTGGCATGCAGTCTCCGGGCTCCATTCCCAATCAGACCATTCCGGTTGGGGACCCTTCAAATAATCATCGACAATTCGCCTGAGGTTTGGCGTGCTTATGCGCAATACACCGCCTTTCTTCAGCAGCCTGAAGCAATCCTGAAGAAAGGCTTGTGCCTGTTCCCGATTAATGTGCTCGATAAAGTGCTCGGTAAAGATAAACTGGATTGATCCAGATGGTAGCGGGATTGGTTTGGTTAGATCATGTTCGATCACACCGGGTGAGCCGCCAAAATCGACATTCGCCCAACCATCTAACAAATTATCTCCGCAGCCAAGGTTCAAACGCTCGATTCCATCATTAAAACGCAGACCTAGAATGAATCGGTTTCGAGCACGATGAAGCCCGCGCCTAATTTCAACGGGAATCAAGGTTTTCAGTCGGGAGATTGTACTAGACATTAGAATTTGCAGACATAGCAGTAACCAACTCAGCGACCGCACCAAGATCGGGATGTGTCTTCGCCGCTGAAAGCGGAAGGCAAAGCACCCTTCGGCTGATGTCTTCGGCGACCGGCAATTCGCTATAAGGAAGATAAGGCAACCTGTTCAGCGTAGGATAAAAGTATCGCCGGGGAAAGATATCCTTTTTGTTCATTTCATTTTTCACTTCGAGAAGGCGTTCTTCACTCTCAAAGATCACCGGATAGTAACTAAAATTCCACTCGGTGCCCTCGCGAAGGCTGATCAAGGCCACGCCGCTGTTCGCGAGAGCTGCGTCGTATGCCTCGCAGACCGATTTTCTCCTCGCGATTATATCATCTATATGTTCAAGCACCGCGAGGCCCATCGCCGCATTGATCTCGGACATCTTGCCGTTGATACCTAGGCCGAAGAACTCCTCCGGCCCATTGTGACCGAAATTGTGGTGGTCAAAGATGGTTTTCCGGATTTCTTCGTTTGCGGTAACGATGCCGCCGCCCTCGCCCGTGTGAAATAGCTTCGTTGCGTGAAAACTGAGCGTTGAGACGTCTCCGTGCTTAAGTATCGAGCGGCCTTTGTATTTCACCCCAAAGCAATGGGCCGCATCATAGATAACTTTCAGTCCGTGCCGAGATGCAATTTCCTCGATCGCTTCGACGTTACACGGGTTTCCGTAAACATGCGTGGCAAGAATGGCCGAGGTCTTGTCCGTTATCGCTTCTTCTATCTTGTTTTCATCAATCGTTAAATGGATCGGGTCAATATCCACGAAAACAGGTGTGCAGCCCTCCCAGACGATGCTGCTCACCGTCGCAACATAAGAGAATGGCGTGGTAATGATCTCACCTTTCAAACCCAATGCCTTGATCGCAAGCTGTAGGGCAATTGTCCCGTTGCTTACGGCAAGCATATTCGGAACGCCAAGATACTCGCAAAGGCGTTGCTCCAGGTCGCATACTAGCATTCCGCGGTTCGTCAGCCATTTTGACTCCCAAACAGGTTCAAGCAGCTTTGCGTATTCTTCGAGCGGCGGAAGAAAGGTTTGAGTTACGTTAAGCATTTCTAAGCGAACGAAGCCTATCTGTTACCTCGAGCATTCCGGGTAAACTAAATTTATAGCAAATAGCCAAATAAATTGCCGAGAAAACAAAGGAAGCAACGGCAAAATGAAGATAGATGTTATCAATAAAAAGTCCGGCACCGTAACCTAGAACCCCCGCTACCACTCCCGGGAGCGAATACTTCGCAATTGCCCAAAGCTGTTCGCCGATCGGGATATCGATCTCGCGGCGGACGAATTCCGCATTCAGACCGAGTGCCAAAAGGTAGACAGCGCCAAGCACGACGAGAAACACCATCACACCACCGAAAAAGAACGAAAGATAGGCGGGAAAGAGAACGGCTTTTTTCAGCATCTCAAGCCTTAAAAAAGCTCCGGAATTTCCCCGCGCCGCGATCAGATTTACCATAAGTGCGCTCACAGGATATACGAATGCCGTTAGAGCCATGATCCTGAAATAGTATCCGACATCGATCCATTTTTCGGTAAATAAAATAATGACAATATCGAAACACGTCAGGAACAAAACCCCGATGAGCAAAAAGGAAAGAAAAGAAATAATGTTCAGGCAGCGAAGATAAAAACTTTTTACATTCTCTAGCTGATCGGCCATGCGCGCAATGACCGGAAAGGCGACAGATGTCGTTGTGCTTGCGGCGAAGTTCTTTATCAGATTGTCGAGCGATTGCGCCCGGTTGTAAAAGCCGAGGGTCTGGACCGGAAAGAGTTTCCCTATGATGAAGACGTCGAGGCGTGTAAAGACCGAATCTGAAAGCCCCGCGAGAAACAATTTAATCCCGTAATTCCACAGCGGAATTATCGATCGAGGATCGATTAAGAAACTCGGCCTCCATCTTGACGCAGCAAACGAGCCGAAACACGTTATCGCCGCAAGAATCAATTGCTGGGCTACCAGCGACCAAACCCCGAAGCCGTAAACCGCCATAAGGATCGCGATTGTTCCGGAGATCGCCGCTGCGATGGTCGTGATAACAGAAAGGGCCTTCAGCCGCAGTTCCTTTTGCAGTAATCCACCGGGGACTAACGATAAGGAATTGAGGACGAATATAGCCGATGCTGCTTTGATGTAACTCTCAAGGGCATTAATTGCGTAAAACTTCTCGATAACACCCGAAACCAAGAACAAGCCCGCAAAAAGGAGGATGCCGATCGCGACATTTAGGAAGAAAACGGTCGAGAGTTGCTGTTGCGAGGTATCTTGCCGCTGAACAATGGCCGAACGAAATCCGAGATCGATAAAAATCGAGCTAAAAGCAATTATCGCCAGCACAACCGCAAATGCTCCAAACTCTGCCGGGGAGAGAAGCCGCGTGAGCAAGACGCTGACGACGAAAAGAACGCCAAAACTCGCCAACCGCCCGCCAAAGTCCCAGACGGCAAGCCCGGCGATCGTGCTTCTTTTGCCTGTTGGCTTCGTGTCGTTTGTCGGATTTTCGCTGGAACTTTCGTCGGCTGGAGACATCCGCAGGCAAGTTTAAGCGGTTCGGGGCGGGCGGGGCAAGTTGTTTTTGCGGTGAACCGGTCAAAATGGCAGAAATTGGGGAAATTTGGGACTTTGGAATGAAATATTGCGAGCTGGGAATGAATTATTGAAAGCTGGGAATGATTTCTACAAAGCTAGAATTCATTTCTGAACGTTCAGGAATGAATTATTGAAAGCTGGAAATGAATTCTACAAAGCTAGAAATGATTTATGGAAAGCTATATTTCATTTCTACAAAGCTAGAATTCATTTCTGAGCTTGTAGGAATGAATTATTGAGACCAATAATTCATTTGCGCAAGGTGATATTTCATTTCTGCGGGCCCGGGAAAGAAAAATCATTAACCACAGAGAACACGGAGATTTGCCACAGAGGGCACAGAGGTTTTTGAGGTGGAATTTTGGGGCCAAGATTCTAGATCTTAACAACTCTCCGTGATCTCTGTGGGCTCTGTGGTAAGAATTCTTTTGCCACGGAGGGCACGGAGGTTTGCCACAGAGGACACGGAGGATTTCGAGGAAATTGTGGGCCTGTAAACGGCTCCGCCCGAGATGATCTTGGAAAACACAAAAAACTCTCTGTTTTCTCTGTGTGCTCTGTGGTGAAGAATTCTTACCAAAGTCTAGTTATGTGGCCTTATTTCTCAATCGGGAGATGCGGGCGGTGAGCCAGGAGCGTTCTTCGGGGGTTACTAGGGTTCGGAGGGTGAGCGTGGCGTAGATGATCAGGCCGGCGAGGACGGCGAGGACGGGAAAGAGCGTGTGGGAATCTGTGTAGAGCAAAAAAACCGCGGGCAGAGCGGCGGCGGCGACCCCGGCGAGGTAACCGAGCGGAAATCGCGGGCGGAAGGTGATGCCGCCAAGGCGGATGGCGAGATAAAACTGCAGAAAAGTGTCCACGATAACGCGAAGGCTCCAGGCGGCGGCCGCACCGGCGGCGCCGTATCGCGAGGCAAGCAGCCAGACGGCGGCGGCATAGGGCACAAGCTCTATCCAATAAAGCTTGGCGAGCGCATCGCTCCTTCCGGCGGCAAGAATTGCGGCATGCGGCAGATAAGCGATTATGTTAAAAAGCAATCCGCCCAAAAGAAGATAAAGCGGCAAGGTGCTCTCGCGGCCAAATTCTTCCCCGGCCCAGATGGCAAAAAATGGCTTTGCCGTAACGGCCAGAAAGACCATTGCCGGAACCGCCCAGATCATCGAAAGCCTTACGCCACGCTCGAAAAGCCCATTGAGCCGCTCGCGGGCCGCCTCACCCTGCAATTGCGAAAATGCCGGTATCAAAGATTGGATCATCGCCCCGGCGAAAAGCGTCATCATCGTCGCGGCCGTAAATGCGACCGTGTAATGGGCGAGTGCGGAGGCTGAAACTGCGGCGGCGAGTATGCCTTTTTCGGCATTCGTCAGCGCGACGGCCGCGATGGAGCTTGCGACCAGCCCCGCTCCAAACTTCAAAAGCGGCCGGAGTTTCTCGCGGCTTATCCCGAGCCCGAAAAGCTCCGGCAAAAGCCGCCCGGAAAAGAAAATATGGCCGGCAAGGTTGAACAGCATCGCCGCGAGCAGAACCGCGGCCGCACCAACGATCCCGAAGCCGAGATAAATGGCGACGGGCGTTGCGATAAGTCCGGCGATCCGCGTTCCGGCATTTATCAGCGTGTTGAGGTCCATCCGGAGCCGGGCGAGCTGCGGCGTGTTCAAGATGGAACAAAGAAAATAGACGACGAAGGTCACCGAGCCAATGCGAAGTGCGGCCGCGGCCTCGGCGAAAAGATTCGCGGAAACCGCAAAGAGCGAAATGATCTGCGGGGCAAAGATGAAGAGGCCAAGAGCGACGGGAACGCTTACGGAAAGAGCGACCGCAACGGCCGTGCGGATGACCGCGGCCTCTTCTTTACGGTCGCCGCGGCCGAAAGCCTCGCTCGCGAACCGCG
>ERZ761602.572-NODE-572-length-77409-cov-6.321987_pt1 | contig 77409 bp, 66 predicted proteins | sample MGYA00512165_ERZ761602 | MGnify/ENA primary metagenome ERZ761602 (study PRJEB28899, sample SAMN02445085) | bioreactor sludge metagenome | biome: EBPR sludge; isolation source: Thorneside wastewater treatment plant | place: Australia: Brisbane, Thorneside Wastewater...
TCGGCACCAAGGTGAACCTGCGCTTCACCGTGATCATGGACGACATCGAGACCATCGAGGGAGTCGGCGAGGTCGTGCGTGTGCACGACGACCCCCCCGGCATGGGCGTCGTGTTCACCGAGCTCTCGAGCTACTCGAAAGGGCTCATCGACCGTCTGCTGACCGGCAACCACCGGCTCGCGCCCTCGTCGCCCTCCGGCAACGACGGCTGAGGGTCGCGAGGTGTTCACCGGGCTCGTCGAGGAGGTCGGGAAGCTCGTGCGCGTCGAGCGGCGCGGCCCGAGCGCGCGCCTGACGATCCACGGCCGGCTCGGCGAGCGCGAGCCCTGGGTGCTCGGCGAGTCGGTGGCGGTGAACGGCGCTTGTCTCACGGTCGAGCGCATCCTCGCCGAGGGCTTCGAGGCCGACGTGTCGAGCGAGACCCTGTCGAAGACGACCCTGGGCTCGCTCCAGGTGCCCGCGCGCGTGAACCTCGAGCGTGCCTCGAAGCTCGGCGGGCGCATGGGTGGGCACATCGTGCTCGGCCACGTCGACGCGACCGCGACGGTGAGCGAGCGCGTGCCCTCCGGCGAGGCCTCGAAGACGAGCTTCGTCGTCGACGGCGCGCTCGCGCCCTTCTTCGCGCCGAAGGGCTCGATCTGCATCGACGGCGTGAGCCTCACCGTGAACGGCGTCGATGATCGCGAGGGCAGCCTGCGCTTCGACGTGATGCTCGTGCCGCACACGCTCTCGGCCACCACGCTGCCGGATCTCGCCGTGGGGCACCGCGTGAACATTGAAGTCGACGTGCTCGCGCGCTACGTGCACAGGCAAATGTCGCTGGCTTCGAAGGGCTACGCCCCCGAGGCTCAGCCCTCCACGTCCGAGCACGGAGCCGCCGATGCCGCCCACCCCGACCAACGCCTCCTCGACAAGCTCCGCCGCGGAGGCTGGGCCTGACGCCGGCCCGGAGGGGTCGCGGGGGGAGCGCGCCGTACCCGAGGCGCGGCCGTCGACGCGCGGTGTCGTCCCTCAGCGGCTGACGATCGACGCGACGCTGCTCGAGCGCGTGAACCGCGGCCTCGAGGACATCCGCGCAGGTCGGATGGTGATCCTCGTCGACGACGAGGATCGCGAGAACGAGGGCGATCTCGTGATGGCCGCAGAGAAGGTGACGCCCGAGGCGATCAACTTCATGGCCAAACACGCGCGCGGCCTCATCTGCCTCACGCTCACCGAGGAGCAGGTCGACAAGCTCGAGCTGCCCATGATGACGGCCCCCGGGCGGGGTGGTCCGCCGCTCGGCACGGCCTTCACCGTCAGCATCGAGGCTCGCCACGGCGTGACGACCGGCATCAGCGCAGCCGACCGCGCGCACACGATCCGCGTGGCCGCGGCGCCAGACGCGAAAGCCTCTGATCTGGTCACACCGGGGCACATCTTCCCGCTGCGCGCGCGCCGCGGTGGTGTGCTCGTGCGCACCGGACAGACGGAGGGCTCGGTCGACCTCGCGCGCCTCGCGCAGATGAACCCGGCCGGCGTGATCTGCGAGATCATGAACGACGACGGCACGATGGCGCGCATGCCGGACCTCGAGCGCTTCGCGCGCGAGCACGACCTGCTCATCCTCACGATCGCCGACCTCATCCAGTACCGCATGCAGACCGAGCGGCTCGTGCGGCGCCTCGCCGAGACGACGGTCCGCCTCGACGTGACGGGCACCGAATGGCAGGCGATCGCCTTCGAGATCCTGGGCGAGCCGCGGCAGTTCATCGCGCTGGTGAAGGGCACGATCGACCCCGACGCGCCCGTGCTCACGCGCGTGCACTCGGGCAACCTCATCGGCGACGTCTTCAGCTCCACGCCCTCGGAGGGTGGCGCGAACCTGCGCCAGGCCATCGAGCGCATCGAGGCCGAGGGGCGGGGCGTGGTCCTCTACCTGCCGCCGCGCGGAGAGCCGGCGGCCGAGCTCACCGCGCTCGTCGAGCGGGCCCAGGGCAAGCCTCGCCCGGCGAGCTCGCGCGAGAGCATCCTGCGCGAGTTCGGTCTGGGGGCGCAGGTGCTCGCGGATCTGGGCGCGACCGATCTCCGCCTGCTCACGAACAGCCAGAGCAAGATCGCCGGCATCGCCGGCTTCGGTCTGCGCGTCGTCGAGCGAGTTCCACTCCAGCCGCAGCGCTGATAGAGGCACCTCACCATGCCGAAGACCTTGGAAGGTCACGTCGTCGTCCCCGAGGGAGCGCGCTTCGCCATCGTCGCGAGCCGCTTCAACCACTTCATCGTCGACCGGCTCGTCGAGGGTGCGCTCGACGCGATCGAGCGACACGGCGGCAAGGCCGACGAGGCCGTGCTCGTGCGCGTGCCCGGCGCCTGGGAGATCCCGCTCGCGGTCGCGCGCCTGTGTCGCGCCAAGCAGGGCGACCCGAGCTTCGGCGTGATCGCGCTCGGTGCGGTGATCCGCGGCTCGACGCCCCACTTCGACTACGTCGCGGCCGAGGTGTCGAAGGGCATCGCGCACGTGTCGCTCGACACGGGTGTGCCCGTGGCCTTCGGCATCCTCACGACCGACACGATCGAGCAGTCGATCGAGCGCGCGGGCACGAAGGCGGGCAACAAGGGCTGGGAAGCAGCCGTGAGCGTCATCGAGATGCTGAGCCTCGGCACCTCGCTGAAGAACGCCGGGTTCTGAGCCGTGGGAGCACGTACAAGCGCGCGCGAGGCGGCCTTGCTCGCGCTCTTCGCCGCGGAGGCCGAGCCTGGCGGGCTGTCGGCCGCGTCGCGTCTGCCCGGGATCTTCCGAGACTTCGCCGGTGAGGCGAAGCTCGTGCCCGAGGTCGAGACCCACAGCTACGCACAGGAGATCGCCGTCGGTGTGGAGACCGATCGCGAGGGGATCGACGAGCTCATCCGTCGATCGAGCCAGAACTGGCGTCTCGAGCGCATGAGCCGCATCGATCGCAACATCTTGCGCATCGGCGCCTGGGAGCTACGCGCGGGCGTGGCACGCGCCGTCACGATCGACGAAGCGGTCGAGCTCGCGAAGCGCTACGGCACCGCCGAGAGCGGCAGCTTCGTGAACGGCTTGCTCGATCGCATCGCAGAGGAGCTCGGCGCGAGCTGAGCCTCGAGCTCTCGGGCGAAAGCGCCGGGCCACACGCCGCGAGGGGGGCGAAACTCCTCGCGCGGGCAACGCTGCCCTGACAGCCGGATCGCAGTCACGAGCCCGACGCGCAAAGGCGCGTACGCGGGTGCGATGCTGTGCGCGTGGTGGGAGGCCCCGGGTTCGCGCCCAATTTCTGCAGCGAGTGGGTGTCTCAGTTCGACCTCACCGGATTCGAACAGTCCGGGAATACCCGGCATGGGCCATGCACTCTACCCCGGGCGAGGCTCGCGCAGCGGGCCGAGGACCGAACACCATGAACCGCCTGACTCGCACCAGCTCGTACCCGAAGGTAGCCGCCGCATCCGGCGCGCTGCTCGGCGACGGCTTCGTCCCCGAGCGCACGCTCCGGGAGTGGGTCAGCTCCGGGCTCGCTTCACGTGAGAGCTGCCTGCTGACGCTCGACGACGGGCGGACCTTCGTCCTCTCGGACGCGCTGCGCATCCTCGGTCGCCGCAACGGTGACAGCGACCCCTACGGCTACACGGGCCGCGTATTCGTGCTGCGCGAGCTGCTCGCGCAGGGCGCGCTGCTCAACGCCGACGGCGTGCGCATCGGCGCGACCGTCTACGACTCGGAGCTCGGCGTGCTCGCCGAGGAGACGCGGGCGAGCACGCTGCCTCCTCCCGCCGTGCAGCGACGGGCCTGAGGTCGATCGCGCGCCGTGGCCCGGCAGGCGCGCCTCGGCCCTGCGCGCCTCAGCCCAGCCCGTCTGGATCCTTGGGCAGGCCACCGGCCGAGCTCGGCATCGGGTTCTGCTCCTTCTCCAGGTAGCGGAAGATCGTGCGTGGATCGACGCCGAGGTCGCGCGCGGTCTGGGTGCGGTTGCCGTTGTTGCGCTCGAGCACCTCGAGCACGTAGCGCCGCTGGAAGTCTTCCTTGGCCTTCTCGAGCGGCATGATCGGGCTCTCCGCCCCCTGCCCCAGATCGAGATCCTCGGGCGAGAGCAGCGTCTGATCGCACAGCACGAGCGCCTTCTTGATGCGGTTCTCGAGCTGCCGGATGTTGCCCGGCCAGGCGTGCTTGCGGATCGCGGCGAGCGCCGCGGGGCTGTAGCCCTTCACCTGGCTGCCGAGCTCGTCGGCGTACTTGGAGAGCAGCGCCTTGGCGATGATGAGCACGTCGTCGCCACGCTCGCGCAGCGGCGGCAGCCAGAGGTTGACCACGTTGAGGCGGTAGTAGAGATCCTCGCGGAAGCCGCCCGACTTGATCTCCTCCTCCAGGTTGCGGTTCGTCGCCGCCACCACGCGGATGTCGACCTTCTCGGGCCGGGAGTCGCCCACGCGCACGACCACGCGCTCCTGGAGCGCGCGAAGAAGTTTGACCTGCAGATTGAGCGGGAGCTCGCCGATCTCGTCGAGGAACAGCGTGCCCTTGTCGGCGGCCTGGAAGCGACCCGGGCGGTTCGCGATCGCGCCCGTGAAGGCGCCCTTCACGTGCCCGAAGAGCTCGCTCTCGATGAGGTTCTCGGGGATCGCCCCGCAGTTGATCGTGACGAAGGGCCCCTCGGCGCGCGGGCTGCGACGGTGGATCTCGCGGGCGATGAGCTCCTTGCCGGTGCCGGTCTCACCGGTGATGAGCACGCTGATGTCCGTCGCCGCGACCTTCTGCAGCTTGCGGAAGACCTCGAGCATGCTCGGGCAGGAGCCGATGATCTCCCCGAAGCGTTTGTCCTTCAGCTCGCTCTCGAGCTTGGCCTTGTCGGCCCGCAGCGCGTTGAGCAGCATCGCGTTCTGGAGGATGAGCGAGGCCTGCGCGGCGAAGATGCCGAGCAGCTCGAGCTGCGTGCGCTCGAACAGGGACTTGACCTTGTCGTTTCCGACGTAGAGCGCGCCGATCACCTCGCCTTGCGCGACGAGCGGCGCGCACATCACGCTCGAGAGCTTCATGGCGAGCACGCTCTCGCTGCGCCCGAAGACGCTGTCGGCGAGCGCGTCGGACACGATGATCGGCCGACCCGAGGCGATGACCTGACGCACGATGCTGTCGCTGATCGAGCCCTCGGCGTCGGTGATCGACTCCTTGCGCACGTTGCGTGCAGCGCGCAGCGAGAGCTTGCGCGCCGCGACCTCGGCGCCCGTCGAGGTGCGGCCCGTCGCGACGTCGGCCCCCTCGACGAGGATGAGGAAGCCCTTCTGCGCGTTCGTGAGCTCGATGATGTCGTCGAGCATCGCCTCGAGCAGCTCGTCGACCGTCTTCATCTGGCTGAGCTTCTCGCTGAACGAGAACAGGCGGCGCACGCCGACGAGCTCGCTCGAGACCAGCGTGCCTGGGTCGACCGGGCGTGGTTCGTCGGCGCTCGGCGCGGCCTTGGCGCGCGCCTCGGCGAACATCGAGAAGGAGAGCTCGGCGGTGCCGATCGTCAGACGATCGCCGTGGACGAGGCGCGCGCGGCGCTTCTTCTTGCCGTTGATGCAGATCTCCGCGACGCGATCGATCTCGTCGAGCACGAAGTCCCGGCCGTCGAAGGCGATCTGCGCGTGGTGCTCCGCGACACCGTCGGCCTTCAAGGCCACGTCGTTGCCCAGCGCGCGGCCGATGGTCGTCACCGGCTTGTGCACGCTGTAGAGCACGGGCGAACCCTGCCCCTGGAAGAGCTTCAGTGTCGGCATGGGGGTCGCAGCATAGCAAGATCCCAGCCGGATTCGGCTCCGCCGGACGCCTTCGACGCTCGAGACGAGGCGTGGCAGGAGCCGAGCCCGCGGAGGATCGGCGCTACCAGAGCAGACCGTTCACGCCGACGCCCGTGCCCGGGGGGAGCGCCATGCCGGGCAGGTAGCCCGGAGCGCCCGGGATCAGCGTGGGCCCGTAGCTCACGATCTTGGCGAAGTCGAAGCGCTCCTCGTCGGCGTCGGCCATGCCACGCCCGTCGGGCGTGCCGACGAAGGCACCGATGCCGAGGCCGATGAGACCGCCGATGCCCTGACCGATGAGGCCCGTGCGCGGATCGCCGTCGCTGCCGAGGTAGAAGAGGTAGATGGGCGTCGACGCGACCACGCCGAGCCCGAAGCCGCCCCACATCCAACCGAGCTGGTTCCACGAGGGCACCCAGAACATCGAGGCCGCGCCCGAGCCGAGCGTGCCGACACCGTAGCCGACCAGGCCGCCGACCATGACGAAGTCGTTGGACTCGCTCCAGTCGCCGGTGCTGGCCGCGCCGCCGAAGGCCCCGCCGATCGCGGTGCCCCAGGTCGCCGCCGAGAGCACGAGCATGTTGGTCTTCGGCGAGGGCCGCAGCGTCGCATAGGCCACACCACCGAGCGCGCCGCCGAGCGTGGAGCCGATGAACTCGGCGCGCGCGAACTCGGTGAAGCCCCACTCCTTCTCTTCGCTGCTCGTCGTGTGCTGCACCGCCCAGATGCCGAGCCCCGCGCCGGCGCCCATGAGCATGCCCGTCGCGAGTGACGAGGGCAGACCGCGCGGCATCGGGTTCATCACGTAGTCGGCGATGAACACGCCGAGCGGCGCGGCGACGCCCAGGACGGCCGGCGCGATGAGGGCCGGGCCGGGCTCGTCGATGCCGGCCTCGAGGTCGATCCAGATGCCGGTACCGACGCCCCAGGCGACCGAGGTGCCGTAGAGGTAGCCGATCTCGAGGGCCGTCGACTTGTTGCTCGGAGGCGGCGGGCCGTAGCCCCCCTGCGGGTAGCCGTAGCCTCCCTGCGGAGGGTAGCCGCCCTGAGGAGGGTAGCCGCCCTGAGGCGGGTAGCCGCCCTGAGGAGGGTAGCCGCCCTGCGGAGGGTAGTACTGCGCGACCGACCAAGTCTCGACGTCGCTCGCGGGAGCGCCGCTCGATGCGGCCGCTCCGCGGAGCGTGAAGCTCGGCGCGGAAGCGCCGGCGAGCCTCGCGGAGCCCGAGGCCTCCATGACGGGGGGGTTCCACACGCCGGGATCGTCTGCTCGGGCCTCGAACGCGTAGCAGCTCGCCCACCCGACCAGCGCGAGACTGAGCAAGGAACGATGGAAGTGCGCGGTCACGATCACTCTCTCCTGAGCTCGCGGGTCATGATGTCCACGACCGCCTGGGCTGGGTCTTTGCCTTCGTAGAGCACTCTGTAGACCTCGTGGGTGATGGGCATCTCCACGCCTTCGCGGAGGCTCAGGTCGTACGCGCTCTTGGTCGTCTTCACTCCCTCGGCCACGTGACCCAGGCTCGCGAGGATGTCCGGGAGCTTGCGGCCTCGACCGAGCTCCATGCCCACCGTGCGGTTGCGGCTGAGGTCGCCCGTGCAGGTGAGTACGAGATCGCCCATGCCCGAGAGGCCGGCGACCGTGAAGGCCTCGCCGCCGAGTTTGTGCGCGAGGCGGCCGATCTCGACGAGGCCACGCGTGATCATGCCGGCGCGCGAGTTGTGCCCGAAGCCGAGGCCGTCGATCGCGCCCGCGGCGATCGCGATGACGTTCTTCATCGCGCCGCCCACCTCGACGCCGACGACGTCGTGGGAGCTGTAGACGCGGAAGCGATCGGTCGCGAAGGCACGCTGCACCGCGTGGGTGTGGGCCTCGTCTTCGCCGGCGACCACCACGGCGGTCGGCATGCGCAGCGCGACCTCCTTCGCGAAGCTCGGGCCGGAGAGGTAGGTGAGACGCGGCGCGGCCTCCGCTCCGAGCACGTCGACGAGCACCTCGCTCATCAGCATGAGCGAGTCGTTCTCGATGCCCTTCGTGGCGCTGCAGAGGAGCGCACCGGCAGGCAGGAAAGGCCTCGCCTTCACCATGACCTCGCGCAGCGCGTGGCTCGGCACGACGACGACCACGAGCTCGGCGCCACGCAGCGCCTCTTCGAGGTCGGTCGTCGCGCGCAGCGTGTCGGGCAGCTCGGCCCCGGGCAGGTAGCGCGGGTTCCGGTGGGTCGCGTCGATCGCCTCGGCGACCGCGGCTTCGTGCGCCCACAGCTTCGTGGGGAGGCCCTTGTCTGCGAGCAGCTTCGCGAGGGCCGTGCCCCACGCGCCCGCCCCGAGCACGCACACGTCGTTCATGGGAGGCAACGCTACCACGCCGGGCCGGGCCCCGAGGCCACAAGCAGCGCTCGGGCAGAGGGCATCGGCTATGCTCCGCCGCGATGCTCCGCGTCGCCGACAGGCCACCTCGCACGCCCCCCACGTCGCGGGCTCGGCCGCGCTCCGCAGCCGCCCGGAGGCCCGGCGGCGCAGGCTCCGTGCTCGCGCTCACCGCGCTGCTCGGCCTGGGCGCGGGCTGCTCGCCACAGGCCTACGTGAGCCTCATGCCCGGCGTGATCAACGATCCGTCGAACCTGAGCTTGCGGCGCGAGATCCTCGGCTTCGGCACGGGCGAGATGTGCCGCGAGGCCGCGAAGCAGAGCGTGCCGCTCAAGTTCCGCAACGACGACCCCGCCCTCGGGCGCTTCTTCCCGCGGCAGTGCGCGGTGCGCGAGCTCGACAACGCTCACCTCTACGTGCACGTCGCGGGCACGGGCTACGCGTGGAGCAACGTCACCAAACGCGTCGGCTTCGGCGCGAGCGCCGGCATCGAATACGCGCCGGACTTCCGGCTCGAGGGCTCGACGATGTACGTCTACTTCCGGCCGGTCTCCACGACCGAGCAGCGCTTCGAGGTGACGCTCGTCGAGCAGGGAGGTGGTGGAGGTACGGCGCTCGGCATGCTGCTGCCAGGCGGTGACCCCAAGGGCTTCGTGACCCAGGTGGGAGAGTCGCTGCTCACGAACGAGCTCGGCCGGGGTTTCACCGTGATCCGGGAGAGCAGCGGCGAGACGAGCTTCGGGCTGGGGCTCATCCCACCCGGGCAGCGCGCGAGCCAGGCCTTCGAGCGCAGCTCGGGTGGCCGCAAGGTGCTCGCGAACGAGCACATCGAGATCCACCAGGAGCAGCGTGATTTCACCGGGCCCTTCGAGGTCCCCTCGGACGGCATGGCCCTGTTCCTGACGATGCACGTCGAGGGAACCACCGGGGTCGACGTGCAGATCCACCCCAGGCCCGCCGGTGAGGTCTGGCTGCAGTCCTACACGACGTCCACGCCCGCCGGACCTCCACCGACCCCTCCGCTGCTCGACGAGAGCGTCACCGCCGGCATGATGTGGCGGCGCGTGGTCCGGCTCCCGAAGGGATCGTATTTCGTGGTGGTCGACCACAGCTCGACGGCGGGGCATTCGTCTCCCCCGAAGCTCGCGCTCGACGACCGCGCGGCGTCGGTACGACTCGGCGTCGAGGTCGACAGCGCGCCCTGAGGAACCCCACGGTTGCCGCGAGGGCCTCGGGCGACTAGAAGAGGGCAGTTGAGCGTGAGCAGTCCCGAGAGCCACGAGGCCCGAGCGACGCCGGTGCCGCCCGGTGCCCGGCGACTGCAGCGCTACGCGTTCTACGGCGTGTGGCTCTTCGGCCTGCCGCTCGCGCTGTCGCTCGCGGCGGTGTGGTTGCTGACGCCTCCGCCTGGCGCAGGCGACGTCGGCAGCCTGCGCATCATGGTCGCCGAGCAGCGCATCCCGGCCACGATCATCTTCTTCACGCTCTTCGCCGCGGTCGTCTGGCGCATGCGCCACGAGCTGCCCTTCGCGGCGGCGGCGGGCGTCGGCGGGCGCCGCGACGTGCCGCTGCGCCTGCGCGCGCGCTTCGACGAGGCGCTCGGCCTGCTCGACGAGGCCAGGCGGATCCTCCGGCTCCACCGCAAGGAGGTCGAGAAGGAGCTCACCTCCGACGAGCGCGAGCGTGTGCGCCAAGGGCTCGACGAGCTCGAGGCCAGCCTCCACGACGGCGTCTTCCAGCCGCCGCGCTTCGAAGCGGCCTACGCGCGCGCAGATCGCCTCGTCGGAGAGCACCTCGCCAGGTGGCGCAAGGGGGAGATCCGCGAGTACGCCGAGTCGATCGCCATCGCGGTCGGCGTGGCGCTGCTCCTGCGAGCCTTCGTGGTCGAGGCCTTCAAGATCCCGAGCGGCTCGATGATCCCCACCTTGATGGTGGGCGATCACATCTTCGTGAACAAATTCGCCTATGGACCGCTCGTGCCCTGGACCGAGACGCGCCTGGTCACCCGGCTCCCTCCCGAGCGCGGCGACGTCATCGTCTTCAAGTTCCCCGAGAAGCCCGAGCAGGACTTCATCAAGCGCGTGGTCGCGATCCCGGGCGACGAGCTCGTCGCGGTCGACGGCCGCCCGGTGATCAACGGCTGGGTCGTGCCCCACTGCCACGTCGGCACCTTCGTCGACGAGGGCCGCTCGAGCGAGCTCTACGTCGAGTACCTGCACGGCCGCGCGCTCTTCGCCCTCTTCGACAACCCTCCGAGCGACGAGCGCTGCGAGACCTCGCGAGACTGCTCGAGCGGCCTCGCCTGCTACGCCGGCGTCTGCGGGTTCTCCAAGCAGGGCCCCTTCACGGTGCGCGAGCGTGAAGTGTGGGTGATGGGCGACAACCGGAACAACAGTCACGACTCGAGGAGCTGGCGAGGCAACCTCGGCGCGGGCGTGCCCTTCGACTACATCAAGGGGCGCGCGATGTTCGTCTTCGCCACCTTCGGAGCGAGCGGGGCCTTCACCGAGCGGCTCCTGGTCGACGTCATGGGTCGGCCCCAGCTGCCCGCCTCCCAGGCGCGCCTGCAGCCCGCGCTCGACAAGTGCCTGCGCGAGATGCCGGAGAACACGACGCCGCCTCCCCCTGCGGGCCGCTGAGCGTCGATCGGATAGAGCCCCGTCGAGCTCGCAGCTTGGTGTAGGCTTCGCGCCTCAAGGAGCTGCGCATGAGGACGATTCGTTGGTGGGGTTGGGCGAGGCAGACGAGCGTGTTGGCGCTGCTCGCGGGGTTCTCGCTGTCCCTCTCGGGCTGTGACCAGATCAAGGGGCTGACCGGCGGTGACACCGCGGCCAAGGCCGAAGACGACGACAGCGACAGCAAGAAGAAGAAGAAGAAGAAGAAGAAGGCGGACGAGGAGTCCGAGGCCGAGGAGGAAGACGGCGAGAAGCCCGCCCCGGAGCCCACCGCGGAGCCCAGCGCGGAGCCGACCGCAGAGCCCACCGCAGAGCCCACGGCCGATCCGAGCGCTGCGCCCACGGCCGAGCCCGCCGCCGGCGAGGAAGAGGTCACGCGCTACCCGGGCAAAGAGACGCCGATGGGTGGAACCGTGAAGCTCAAGATCCGCTTCAAGGCCTACCAAGCGGCCGATCTGAACTCGAAGGAGCGCGCCCACCTCGCGCCCGGCACCTTCGTGAACCTCAAGGCGAGCTTCTCGAGCTGGATGCTCGTCGAGTACCCGAGCGGCATCGGAGAGCTCTCGCTCGGCTGGATCCAGCTGCGCAGCGCGACCGACAACACCGCCGTCGACACGACGGTGAAGCCGCCGGACGCGAGCATCGTGGTGACCAACCCGGACGCAGCCCCGACGGCGACGCCGATCGTGCCCGACGCGAGCACGACCGCGACGCCCGATGCGGCGACCCCCGACGGTGGCGGCCGCCGCCCGATCCCGAAGCTGCGCATCCCGCCGCGCTGAGCTCCGGCCCGGCCCGAAGCGCACGAAACCCCGCGAGCTCGCGCCCGCGGGGTTTCGTCGTTCCTGGAGAGCTGCGACGCCGAGCGGCGGCGTCGCGAGTTCAGCCCGCGCCGACCAAGCCGAGCTCGCGCCCCACTTTCGTGAAGGCGGACACCGCTCGCTCGACGTGCTCGGGCTCGTGGGCGGCGGAGAGCTGCACGCGGATGCGCGCCTGGCCGCGCGGCACGACGGGGAAGCTGAATCCGATGACGTAGATGCCCTCGTCGAGCAGGCGTGCGGCGAAGCGCTGCGCGATGCGGGCGTCCTCGCCGTCGGGCACGCCGGGCGCGCCACCGATCATCACGGGCACGATCGGGTGGATGCCCGGCTTGATCGTGAAGCCTGAGGCGCTCATCTTCGCGCGGAAGCTCGCCGCGTTGCTCATGACGCGCTCGCGCAGCGCAGGCTCTTCGTCGACGAGCTGGAGCGCGCGGATGCTCGCGCCCACGATCGAGGGCGCGAGCGAGTTGGAGAAGAGGTAGGGCCGCGAGCGCTGGCGGAGCAGATCGATGATCTCGCGCCGGCCCGTGGTGAAGCCGCCGCTCGCTCCTCCGAGGGCCTTGCCGAGCGTCGAGGTGATGACGTCGACGCGCGATGCGACGCCGAGCTGCTCGGGTGTGCCTCGACCGGTCGGCCCGAGGAAGCCGGTGGCGTGTGACTCGTCGACCATCACCATCGCGCCGTACTTCTCGGCGAGATCGCAGATCGTCCCGAGCTCGGCGAGGTAGCCATCCATCGAGAAGACGCCGTCGGTCGCGATGAGGCGCAAGCGGCGGGACTGCGACTTCTTCAGGGCCTCCTCGAGCGCACCCATGTCGCCGTTCGGATAGCGGTGGCGCTCGGCCTTGCAGAGGCGGATGCCGTCGATGATCGAGGCGTGGTTGAGCGCGTCGCTGATGATCGCGTCTTCCTCGCCGAGCAGCGTCTCGAAGAGCCCGGCGTTCGCGTCGAAGCACGACGAGTAGAGGATCGTGTCCTCGGTGCCGAAGAAGCGCGCGACCGACTGCTCGAGCTCCTTGTGGAGGTCTTGCGTGCCGCAGATGAAGCGCACGCTCGACATGCCGAAGCCGTGCGTGTCGAGCGCGCGCTTGGCGGCCTCGAGCAGCGCCGGATGCGACGAGAGGCCGAGGTAGTTGTTGGCGCAAAAGTTGAGCACCTCACCGGAGGCGGTGTGGATGTGGGCCCCTTGCGGGCCGGTGATGATGCGCTCGTCCTTGCGCAGACCGGCGTCGCGGATCTCGTCGAGCAGGGCGGAGTAGATGGGGCGCGCTTGGTCGAACATGAGGGAGGACTCCGTCGTCGAGCTCGAAGGCTCGGTGGGCCGCTCTCGCTGGAGCGGTTCGTCGGTCGGGAGCGCGAGAGGGCTCGCGCGAAGGTGGGAGCTCGGTGATGCTGCGCCGATCAGGCGTCGGTCGGGTCGGTGACCCTGGCCGGCGGTGTGGCGAGCGGAGGAGGGGGCACGTAGAGGCGCGGCGCCTCGATGGCGCGCGCGATGGCCGCCACCTCGGGAAAGTCGATCGCGGCGCGCTCGAGGAAGGCCTTGCGCTTCGAGACGTCGGGGGTCTGCACGGGCGTGCCGCTCTGCGAGGCCGCGGCGAAGGCGTGGTACCAAGCCGCGAGCGAGGCGTGCGCCTCGAGCAGGTTGGAGACCGTCTCGGACGAGAGGATCACGGTTCGGTTCATGGGTGGCTCCCGAGGGCCGGGAGCATACGCCGGGCGGGCGGAGGATCCGAGCGCGCGCAGAGCAGACGGAAGGAGCTCAGCGCGGACCGAGCAGCAGGTCGTTCGCGACTGCCTGCGGGGCCCAGAGCGAGCCGCTCGCGCGCGCGCCGTCTTCGCGAGCGCGTCCGTGGCCGAGCTCGTCGGGGAGCTCGGCGCGCGCGAGCACGAGCACGCTCACGCGGGACGCACCGGCATCGAGCAGGACCCGGGCGCACTCGCTCACCGTGGCGCCAGTCGTCAGCACGTCGTCGACGAGCGCGACCTGACGCCCCTCGACGGCGCGCGAGCGAGCGACGGCGAAGGCTCCCAGCACGTTCGCGCGACGCGCCTGCCGGTCGAGCTTCGCCTGCTGCGGTGTCGCTCTCCTGCGCTCGAGCACGCTCGGACTCCAGGGCAGCCGCGCATGCCTGGAGAGCGCAGCGGCGAGCAACGCAGCCTGATCGTAGCCTCGCTCGACGAGGCGCCCCCGGTGCAAGGGCACGGGCAGGAGCAGCTCCGGCCTCGACGACGACCGAAGCAACGCGCGCAGCGCGAGCGGGGCGAGCGCGCCCACGAGGTCGGAGCGGCGCCGGTACTTGAGGGCGTGGATCGCGAGGGCGAGCGGCCCGCCGTAGAGCGCCCCCGCACAGGCCTCGATCGAGGTCGACGGGCCGAGCCCGAGCGTGACCGCGCGCTCGTCGATCTCCACCTGCGAGGCGCACACCGCGCAGAAGCTGGCGCGCTTGCTCAGGCGCTCGTCGCAGGCCGCGCAGCGAGCTGGTGAGAGCAGCTCGCCCACGCCGTCGGCCAGTCGCAGAAGCACTGCACGTGCGAGCACCAGCGCGGAGGAGGGCGGGAGGTCCACACCCCATGTCGTCCGCGGGGCCACGCCGGTTGCGCGCCCGCCCCTCGGATCGGCTCGCCGGCCGACGAGGGTGACGACACGCCGACGCCGCGTCGCGCCCCTGGCTCGTGTAACCTGCAGGAGAAGTCGTTGCGATGCGGGGCCCACGCACGGGCCACCGCGCGGGTGGAACAGCGAGGCTGGATTGAGCGCGAGCGAGTGGCGTTACGCGGACGAGCAGGGTGTCGAGCGGGTCATGGCGACGGCGCAGCTTCGCGCTGCGCTCGCGAACGGCAAGGTCCCGCCGTCGACCCTGGTGTGGCGCGAGGGCATGAAGGAGCCGGCGCCCGCGTTCACCATCGCCGAGCTCTCGAGCGCCGCGATCGCGGCGAGGCGCAGCGCCTTCCCTCCCAGGCCCAAACCGACCAGCAGCGCGACGAACCCCGTCACCGCGAAGGCCTCCGGGCCGAGCTCGTCGCGTGACTCGGTGCGTCCGGGCCTGCGGCCTCCCACGGTACCGCCGGGAGCGCGTCCGCCGGCGCCGCGTGCGCCGATGCGCACGCTGGTCGGGCTCGAGCCCGAGGCCATGATGGGCTCGCTCGGGCTCGGCCCCAAGCCGGAGGATGCGAGCGAGGCGCAAGACGCGACCGCACCCGCGATCCCACCCGCGCCGAGGCTGCCCCTCGACACGGAGACGACCTCGGTCGACGCCACCGAGACGCCGCACGCGCCCGTCGCCGAAGCGGCGCCGCTTCCGCAGGGCCGACACAAGACCTTGCTCGGTGGCCTCGCACCGAAGCCCGCGGAGTCGGCTGCGAGCGCCGATGCCTCGCGCTCCGTGCGCGAGACGCAGCGCTCTCAGCCCCCTCCCCCGCCGAGGCGACGCGCGGCCGTCGTCTCTCGACCGCCGAACGCCGAGGCCACGAGCGCCGAGACCTCAGCGAGCACTTCCACGAGGCCACGTCAGCGCAGCGTCCCTCCCCCGCCCCCGAGGCGCCGACCTGGCGCGCCTGGCACGAAGACCGACGACATCCCCGCGGCTTCGGGCCTGAGCGCCTCCGCGCAGGCCGGTGATGGGCGAGAGAAGGGGCCGGACGGCCGCCGACTGACCACGCTCGAGATCGAGAAGACCGAAGCGATCTCGCCCGCTGGAGGCGAAGCGACCGGCGGAGGAGAGCAGTCCCGCGCGAAGGAGAGCGCAGGCGCGGGTGACGACGGCGCGGCGAGCTCGCTGCGCGGGCTCACCAAGACGCTCGAGATGGAGACCGGTCGCCGCTCGACGGCGCACGCTTCCCTCACCGACGACGACGACGACGCTCCGACGCGACAGTTCGACAAGGACGTGCTCGAGGGGCAGCGTGGGTCCGAGGCGGAAGCCTCACCGTCCACGCCTCCGCCCGACTCGGGCGCGCGTCCCACGCAGGCCCGCGAGCGCGACTCGTCGATGCCTCCCGGCGCTCGCTCCGCCGCGGACGCGGATGGCGAGGACTCCGACGCGGCGAGCGTGCTCGCCGCACGGCGCGCGGCGGTGCGACGCGACGCCGTCGAGGTGCCGCTCACGTCGCTGGTCGCAGCGAGCGCGGTCTGGATCGTGGGGCTGGTCGCGTTCTTCTTCGCGGGAAGGATGACGGGCCACCAGTCGGCGCCGAGGCTCGCGCCGGCGAAGAGCGGCGTGGGCACGAGCTACCTCGTCTACGGTGCGACGCGCCCTGCGACCCCGCAGTCGACCGAGCTCAAGCCTTGCTGGGTCACGCGCCAACCCACCCGCTGGCTGCCGTCCGCGTCGAGGAGCATCCCCTTCGACATGCGCGCCGGCTCCGACTCCATGGAGCTCGGCCTCGCCGTCGACGAGCACGAGGCGCTCGGGCTCGTCATCGATCCTCGCAGCGGCAAGTTCGAAGAGAAGCTGCGCAAGCGCTCGGACAAGGAGGTCGTCCGCGTGATGCCGATGGGGCAGAACGAGGGCTTCCTCGTGAGCGAAGAGGGAGGCCGCACGATCCTCCCCGTGGGGACGAGCCCGAGGCTCTTCGTCGTGCTCGGCAAGGACGCGATCGGCGCCTCGGACAGCGTCGACGGCGAGCCGTCGACCATCTGGCCGCTCGAGGGCGACGACACGACGACGGCCGAGTCGGTGATCCAGGCAGGGTCGCAGTTCCACTTCGTCATGCGCCGCGGTCGTGACGTGCGCGCGGGTTGGTTCGGAGCCGACAAACTGGCCGCGACGCCGCTCGGCACCGTGGCGGGCTCGGGCGGTCGCGGTGGCAAGCCCAAGTCGGGCTACAACGGCAAGGAGGTCGCGATCACCTTCGCCGACAAGCCCGACGACGACACACCCTGGCAGATCCGACTCGCGCGAGCGCCGGTCGGCGCGGTCCCCGAGGCGAGCGAGGTCGTCAAGCTGCCCGAGGGTGGCCCCGGCGGCGACAGCATCGCACCGGACATCGTGGGTTTCGACGACGGGCGCTGGCTCTTGATGTGGACCGAAGGCGAGGCCGGTCAGCGCGCCATCCGCGCTCAGACCTTCAGCCCGGGGCTCGAGCCGATCGGCGATCCGATCGCGCTCTCGCCGCCTGCGGGCAACTTCGGGCAGGCGGTGCTCGGTAGCGTCGGCGGCTACACGACGGTGGTCTTCCTCCAGCGAGGAGACGCGGACTACGAGCTGTGGGGAGCGGTGCTGCAATGCGGTTCATGACCAGTCCTCGGCTGCTGCACGCGATCGCCGCGGCGGCGACGGTGCTCGCGCTCGGCTGCGTGGCGCAGCTCGGTTCGAGCGAGGTGGCGGGCACGAAGCTCGCGCAGGGCGAGGAGCTCGTCACGGGCAACGCGAAGTACGACGAGTTCTTCGCCTCGACACGTAACCTGCTTTCGCGCACGAACGGCCTGCAGACCCCAGCGCTCCACAGACCGGTCGCGGGCATGCTCGACGTGAAGGACAAGAACGACCCGAGCGCGACCTACGCAGCGGCGAAGGAGCGGGTCGGCAAGCTGAAGGAGAAGGGAGGCTCCGTCTACGCGGTGCTCGTCCCCGAGCCGAAGCTCGTGCACAAGCTCGACGCGAGCGACAAGACTGCGCCCGCGCTGATGACGGGCATCGAGAACGCCCTCCGCGAGGGCGTCTCGCGCTCGCGCCAGTTCGAGGCCATCGCGCGCGAGGTCGACGCGCTCGAGGCGACACGCGCCGCGCTCGAAGGTGACACCGCCTCGAGCTTCGAAGACGCGGAGCTTCGCGCGAACGTCGACCAGGAGCTGGAGGCCGCGCGCGTGCTGCTCGGTGAAGCGAAGCTGCGCGCAGACGCCGAGTCGGGGCGCGCCTTGCGTTTCGTGGTGGCGCTCGCAGAGGCCGTGGACACGGGCTCGGCCGAGAAGCTCGCCTCCACGGAGGCCCCTGCGGCCGCGGCGCCAGCCAAGAAGCCGGGCGGCGGAAAGCTCGGCGTGCGCCCTGGCGGCGCCAAGCCGGGTGGCGGTGGGGCCGCCCCCGCGAAGCCGGCCAAGCCGAAGAAGCCAGCCGAGGACTTCGACCCTTGAGTGTGCGCGTCGAGCGCGACGGCCCGATCGCCACCGTCGTGATCGACCGTCCCGAGGCGCGCAACGCGATCGATCGTGCGACCGCCGAGGCGCTCGCCGAAGCGTTCCGAGCCTTCGAGGCCGACGACTCGGCGCACGTGGCGGTGCTGCACGGCGAGGGAGGTTGCTTCTGCGCGGGTGCGGATCTGAAGGCCATCGCGCGCGGCGAGCCGAACCGCGTCGCTCGCGATGGAGATGGCCCGCTGGGGCCGACGCGCCTGAGGCTGAACAAGCCGGTGATCGCCTCGATCGCGGGCTACGCCGTGGCCGGTGGGCTCGAGCTCGCCGCGTGGTGCGATCTGCGTGTCGCCGAAGAGAGCGCCGAGCTCGGTGTGTCGTGCAGGCGCTGGGGCGTGCCGCTCATCGACGGTGGCACGGTGCGCCTGCCGCGCATCGTAGGGCTCGGGCGCGCGCTCGATCTCATCCTCACGGGCCGCCTCGTCGGCGCGCGCGAGGCGCTCGCGATGGGCCTCGTCGATCGCGTCGTGGCCGACGGCAGCGCGCGGGCGGAGGCCGAGGCCCTGGCGCGCCAGATCGCGAGCTTCCCCCAGACCTGCATGCGACACGATCGCATGAGCACCTACGAATCCTTCGACCTCTCCTTCGAAGCCGCGATGGCCAACGAGCTCGAGCACGGCCTCGAGTCGCTCGCGGCCGGCGCGCAGCAAGGCGCGGCGCGCTTCGCCGAAGGCGCCGGACGCGGCGGCAAGTCCGGCTGACGCGCCCGAGTCAGGGCAGCACGGCGCGCGCGCCGAGCATGGCGAAGTGCGCGAGGTCGGGCGCCTTCGGCAAGGCGGGCTCGTAGCGAGCGCCGTAGAGCGTCTGCGCGCCGTCGCCGAGCAAGAGCAGCGAGTAGCTCGCTTCGATGGAGAAGCGATCGAAGGGGCGCGCCGAGACCTCGGCGCCGAGCAGGTGCCCGAGGGAGGCGGAGGTGTTCCGAGTCGCCTGCGCGATCCGCCCGCCGAAGCCGTCGCGCCAGGGCCCGTCGGGATCGGCCATGCCGACGTAGCGGTAGCTCAGGGCGAGATCGAGCTCGTCGAAGGGCCTCGCGCCCACGTCGCCGCCCAGCTCGACGAGGTTCGACCAGCTGTAGAGGGCGTGCTGGCCGAAGTGCGCGTGTGTATCCGCGTAGAGCGGATCGAAGCTCGCGCGCGAGCTGCCCTCGTCGGCGCCGCCGGTCGCGTAGGCGCCCTGCGCTCCGAAGCGCAGGTCGAGCGGGAGTGCCGTCTGCCACTCGACGCGCGCGGCGAAGGCGCCCGCGAGCTGATCGGCGATGTCGCCCTCGATGGCGACGCGCCCGGCTTGGAAGGCGCCGAGCAGCGAATAGCGGAGCCCACGGTGCTCACCGAAGGCGCGCAGCGCGGCGACGTAGAGATCGCCGGGCTCGATCGACGTGGCCGGCTCCCGCGCGAAGCGAGCGAGGCCGGTGAGCTCCAGGCCCAACCAGGGGGCTGCGTGCCAGGTCGCGTCGAGCGCGTAGAGCTGCGCGCCGGGGCCGACCTCCTCGTCGACGTCGTCGCCGTCGCCGGGCGCCGCGAGCAGCGCAGCGAAGCCTCCGAGCTCGAAGTCGCCCTCGAACAGGCGCACCCTCAGCGCATCGAAGCTGCGCCCCGACGCGAGATCGTCGCTGCGGCCGACGAGGCGTCCGTCGCCGAGCACGATCTGCTGCCTGCCGAGGCGAACCGAGAAGCTGCGGTCGTCCGAGTGCAGGTCGACGTAGGCCTCGTGAGGCTCGGTGAGCGGCAGCTCGGGCTGCGCCGGCGAGATGCGGTCGCTCGGCGAGGGGACGCCGATGCCTCGCACGTCCTGGAGCACGATGGCGGCGGTGACGAGCCCTCGCTCGACCGCGAGGCCGATGCGCGCCCGCTCCCAGAGGAGCGCGTGATCCGACAACGGCGATCGGAAGCTGCCGTCGTCGCCGAGCGGCGCGTGGCGGTACTCCGCGCGCAGGCGCAGATCGAGCAGCGGCACGAGCCGGAAGCGCTCGAGCTCGATGGCTTCGGGCTCGGCCTCGTCGACGGCGAAGGCGCCGCCCAGGCCGAGCCGGCGCTGGTCGCCTCCGTCGCTCCGAGGCGCGCCGAAGGCGTCGTCGGCCGAGGCGCGCGCGGCGCTCACCGAGGCGGCGAGCAGGACGAGCAGCGACGTCGCGTGCTTCATCGAAGGCATCGGGGCACAAGCTACAACGCTCGAGGCCCGCGGTCTTGCCCATCGAGTGGCAAGCCCAGCGGGCCTCGGACCTCGCTCGTGCGAGCGCGATCGACGCGTCGGCGTCGCTCAGGTGCTCGGCGCGGGCTTCGGCGCCCCGAAGATGCTCGCCGCGCGGCGCTTCTCTTTCGCCTGCCTCTCGCGGTCGGCGTAGCTGAGGATCGAGATCTTCGGCTTGTCGGAGAGGTCGCGCCCCGACATGAGGGCGTCGACGTCTTCGGCGTCGAGGGTCTCGCGCTCGAGCAGCGCCTGGGCGAGCTTGTCGAGCAGCTCGCGGTGCTCGCTCAGCAGGCGCTTGGCGGTCTCGTGGCCGTCGATCACGAAGCGTCGCACTTCGTCGTCGATCATGTTCGCCACCGTCTCCGAGTAGCTGCGGCTCCGGCTCGAGAAGTCCTTGCCGAGGAAGACGCTCTCCTCGTCGGCGCCGTAGTGGATCGGGCCCACGGTGTCGCTCATGCCGAACTCGGTCACCATGCGGCGCGCGAGGTTCGAGGCCTGCTTGATGTCGTTTCCGGCGCCGGTGGTGAACTGCCCGAAGGTGATCTCCTCGGCGACGCGACCACCCATGAGCACCGCGAGGCGCGCCGTGCAGAAGTCGCGGCTCATCGAGAGGCGGTCTTCCTTCGGGAGCTGCTGCGTGAGGCCGAGCGCGGGCCCACGCGGGATGATCGTCACCTTGTGGACCGGGTCGCTGTCCTTCGCGAGCAGCGTGGCGACCAGCGCGTGGCCCGCCTCGTGCCAAGCGGTGGTGCGCTTCTCGGCGTCGCTGATGACCATGCTGCGGCGCTCGGTGCCCATGAGCACCTTGTCCTTCGCCATCTCGAAGTCGACCATCGAGACGGTGTCCTTGTCCTGACGAGCGGCGAGCAGCGCGGCTTCGTTGACGAGGTTCTCGAGGTCGGCGCCGACGAAGCCCGGCGTGCCGCGCGCGATGACCTCGAGGTCGACGTCGCCCGACAGCGGCACCTTCTTCGTGTGGACCTGGAGGATGCCCTCGCGGCCACGCACGTCGGGGCGATTGACCACGATGCGGCGGTCGAAGCGACCGGGGCGCATGATGGCCGGGTCGAGCACGTCGGGGCGGTTGGTCGCCGCGATGATGATGACGCCTTCGTTGGACTCGAAGCCGTCCATCTCGACGAGCAGCTGGTTCAGCGTCTGCTCGCGCTCGTCGTGGCCGCCGCCGAGGCCCGCGCCGCGGTGCCGACCGACGGCGTCGATCTCGTCGATGAAGATGATGCAGGGCGCGTGCTTCTTGCCCTGCTCGAAGAGGTCGCGCACGCGGCTCGCGCCGACGCCCACGAACATCTCGACGAAGTCGGAGCCCGAGATCGAGAAGAAGGGCACGCCCGCCTCGCCGGCGACGGCGCGCGCGAGCAGCGTCTTGCCCGTGCCGGGCGGGCCCATCATCAGCACGCCCTTGGGGATGCGCCCGCCGAGCTTCTGGAACTTCTTCGGGTCCTTGAGGAAGGCGATGATCTCTTCGAGCTCGTCCTTCGACTCGTCGATGCCCGCGACGTCGGCGAAGGTGACCTTGTTCTGGGCCTCGCTGAGCAGGCGCGCGCGCGACTTGCCGAAGCTCATCGCCTTGCCGCCCCCGGCCTGCAGCTGGCGCATGAACAGGTAGAACATGACGAGCAGGAACACCATCGGGAGGATGGTGATCAGCGCGCCCGACCAGAACGGAGAGCCCTCCTCCTTCTCGAAGGTGACGCGCACGCCCTTGGCGACGAGGGTCTGGGCGATGTCCTCGCTCTTGTCCGGACCGAGCGCGACCTTCTGCTCCTTCGCGCCGTTCTTCGTCGGGTCGACGACCGTGAACGCGTACTCGCGATCCTTGATCGTGACGGCCTCGACGTGCGCCTTGTCTTCGGGCGCTTGGGCGAGCGTGAGGAACTCGCTGAAGGCGACCTGCGTGGCCGGCTTGGCGTTGGAGTCCAAAAACTGCCAGATCGCGAGGAACATCGTCGCGATGAGGACCCACAGCAGCAGCGTCTTGTGCGATTGCTTCACGACGACCTCGAAAGGGCACCCGACTCAGGCGACCACAGCGAAAGCCTTACCCGTGTAGCTCCGCTGCGCCAGCTCGACAATGCATCTTAGGGAACGACTTCGCGGCGGGCCAGGAAGGCCGGGTCTCGGGCGCGCTCTACTCGGCCGGGATGCTCGACCGGGGTTCGGAGCTGGCGTGCGCGGCTGCTCGCACGCGCAGCAGGCGGCGAGCTCGGGCTCCGCGCGCGTCCGAGGCGCGTCTCGCGTGGTGGCTCGCTCAGCGCTTGCGTGGTGTGGACACGAGCTCGAGGCTCGGCTGCGGGGCCCCGAGATCGATGCGCAGCTCGCGCTCGTCGTCGGTGCGCAGTGACAGCTTCGTGACACCTCCGCGCAGCGCTCGAGCCACCACCCGTCGGTGTCTCACGGGCAGCGCGTCGAGCAGCGCGCGCCTCGCGCCGTCGACCTCGGAGAGCTCGTCGGACAGCGCGACCAGCGACTCGACGATGCGCGGCGAGAGCTGCTCGAGCAGCGGCATCACCTCGCGGCGCACGCGCACCCGCACGAAGCGCGCGTCGAGGTTCGAGGGGTCGGAGGCGTGGCGGAGCCGGTGCCGCTCGAGGTGGAGCGCCACGTCGCGTCGCCGCGCGCGGACGAGCGGGCGCAGCAGATCGCCCGAGCGAGGCGCGAGCACCGGGAGGCCTGCGGCGGGCGCGCCTCGGAGCAGGCGCATGATCACCGTCTCGGCGCGATCGTCGGCCGTGTGCGCCGTGGCGATCACCTCCGCCCCGACGCGGGACGCCGCCTCGCGCAGAGCTTCGTAGCGCGCCGTCCGCGCGCGCGCCTGGAGGTTCGACCCCGGCGCGATCGCGACGAGGCTGCGCTCGAAGGGCACGTCGAGCGACTCGGCGAGCTCGCGCACGAGCTCGAGCTCCGCGGAGGCCGCGGGCCGCAGACCGTGGTCCACGCCGTGCGCGACGAGCCGGCAGCCGTGCACCTCGCGCAGCCCGGCGAGCACGTGCAGCATCGCGGTGGAGTCGGAGCCCCCCGAGCACGCGAGCATCACGGTCGAGCCCCGCTCGAGCCGCAGCTCGCCCTCGATGCATCGACGCACGATCGTGCGCAGGCTCGGTGCGTGGGAGCCACGCGCCCGCCCCGCCGTGCTCACGGCTCGCTCGCGCCCCGCGCCGGACGCTGTCGCTCGAGCACCGCGATCGTCTCGACGTGGCTCGTCTGGGGGAAGAGCTCCACCAGCTCGAGCGCCTTCACGCCGTAGCCTGCGGCGACGAGCGGCACGAGGTCGCGCGCGAGCGTCGAAGGCTCGCACGAGACGTAGACGATGCGCCGGGGCTTGTGGGCGGCGATCGAGAGCACGGCGCGCGGAGCGCCGGTGCGCGGCGGGTCGAGCACGACGACGTCGGGTTTGCCCTTGAGCTCGCGCGCCTCGGCGTCGCCCACCGCGATGCGCGCCTCGAGCCCGCGACGCGCGAGGTTCTCACGAGCACACTCCACCGCGGCGGCGTCGAGCTCGGTCGTCGACAGCTCGCGCGCGTCGGCGGCGAGCCCGATCGAGAGGGTGCCGCTGCCGGCGAAGAGCTCGACGACGCGCAGCCCGGCGCAGTCGGCGAGCGCGCGCACGCGCGCCGAGAGCAGCGCCGCGCCCGCGTCGGAGGGCTGCGCGAAGCCTCCTGCGGCGAGCCTCATCGGCAGCCCGTCGCCGGCGCGCTGCACCGGGCGAGGGTCGCCGTAGACCAGCGGCGCCTGCGCGCCGTCGATCCAAGCGCGCGCGCCCGCGAGGCGTAGCGTCTCGCCGTCGTCTCCCGCGGACCCGATCGGCGCGCGGACCGCGGCGTCGAGGCGCGCGTAGATGCTCGATGGCAGCTCGCCGCTCCACCTCAGCTCGAGCACGAGCGCACGCGTCTCGTCGCGCTCGCCCCACGCGATCTGGAGCTCGCCTTCGCCAGAGATGCCGGAGAAGAGCGCGCGCAGCGGCGTGAAGCTCGCCGCGAGCGCGGGCTCCAGCACGAGGCAGGGCTTCGGCTCGACGAGATCGCGGGAGCGAGGCGCGAGGAAGCCGAGGCGGATCTGTCGACCTCGCGCCTCCACGTGCAGTCGTGCGCGCGAGCGGTAGCCCAGCTCCGGCGTCGGTCGGTGCAGCACGGGCGTCGGCAGCGAGAGCTCGCGGCCGAGCGTGCGCTCGAGCAGCTGGAGCAACAGCTCCGGGTACTGCTGCGCACGGAAGCTGCTCTCGAGGTGCATCCAGTCGCAGCCGCCGCAGGCTCTCGCGACCGGGCACGGGGGCTCGACGCGGGCGGGTCCAGCCTGGAGGATCGCGAGAGGACGACCGAGCTCACCCCGTCGACCTTCGAGCGCGCTGGCGTCGACCTCGACGCGGTCGCCCGGAGCCGTGGTGTCGACGAAGACGACGCGGCCGTCCTCGGTCCGCGCCACGCCCGCTCCTCCAGGCGCGAGCCGCTCGATCTCGAGCTCGACGCGGCGTCGAGAGCTTCGCGCTTTGGGGGCGCCCGCGCGCCGCGGCCCCGTTCGAGACTGCCGTTTTGCCAAGTCAGACCACCCGTCGAGCCGCGGCTACCCGTGTAGGCGCAACTACTTGTTGATGCGGAGGTTGTAGGTCTCTCCCGAGACCACGATCACGCTCACGACCTTGTCGGGCGCGCCTGCCCACGAGAGCGTCACGCGGTGCTGCCCCGGCGGCGTCGGAGACTTCACGATCGGGCTCGGCCCGAGCGACACGCCGCCGCGACGTACGTTGTCGCAGAAGGGCTTGCAGATCACGGTGAGGAACCCAGAGTCCTTGGCCGCAGCGCTGGCGCCGACGAGCGCGCCGCCACCCGTCTGGGGGGCCGGCGCGACGGCCGTGGGCGACGCGGAGGTCGCGGCGACCGCGGAGGACGCGGTGCCGGCGACGGGAGCGCTCGTCGCCGTCGTCGCAGGCGAGGCCGTGGGCGCGGCGGGCTTGGGGGGCTCGGGCTGCTCGCTCGACTCGACCGCCGGCTGTTCGGCGGGCGGCGCGCGGAACTTCAGGTAGAGCAGCGCGGCGAGCGACAGCACGCAGATCGCCGTGAGCACCGCGACCGCCACGAGCACCGCGGTGCTCTTGCTGTCGACGGACTGCGCGCGCGCCTGGCGCTCCATCCACAGGGCCGCCGCGTCCGGGCGCGGGATCGAGAGCGCCGTCTCGACGTGGCTCTGCGAGGGCGGCGGGTTCGGGATCGCCGGAGGCGGCCCGAAGCCCGGGATCTGCTGTTGCTGCTGGAAGGACTGCTGCGGTGGGTAGGCCTGCTGCTGTTGCGGCGGCGCACCGAAGGAGGGCGGCCCGAAGCCCGGCGACATGCCCGGGTTGGCCTGGCCCGGTGCCGGACCGAGCGTGGGGAGCCCGCCGAGCTGCGCCGCGCCTCCGGCAGAGCCCTGCGCACCCGGCGGCTGCTGACTGCGCGCGCTGGGCGGAGGCGCACCGAAGGAAGGAGCGGCGGTCGGGGGCGGCCCGAAGGCGGGCGGGGCGGCCCCGGGCGACATCGCCACCGTGGAGTTGAAGCCACCCGAGGGCACGCTCACCGCGCCGATGCCCATCGCGGTGGATCGGATCGGCACGTGCTGCTGCTGTTGCTGCTGGTTCTGCTGCTGTTGCTGCTGTTGTTGCTGCTGCTGTTGCTGCTGCGACGGTTGCGCCTGCTGCGAGGGCCCGCGACCCGCGGCGGAGCTCCGCGCGTGGGCGGCGGCCAGCTCGCTCACCTGATCGCGCGTGGCGACCGTGGTGGGTACGTCTTCGTCGTCGTCGACGAGCGAGGTGCTGCCCATCGCGGCCTTCGCGGCCATCGAGCCGGGGACCGTGGGTGCCGGCGCCGGGGTCGGCGCGGGAGGAGGGCCGCCAGCGCCGGGTCGCGGGGGCGGGCCGGGGCGCGGACCTCCGCCGGACGACGGCCGGATCGCGGGGGCTCCCGCGGCTGGCAGCGCTGGCCTGCCGGCGGCGACGTGCGAAGGCGCGACGGCCTGCGTGCGCGGCCCGTCGTCGTCGTCATCGTCGTCCGACGAGTCGTTCTCGGGCGGCTTGGGGCGCTGGCCCTTCATCGCCTGGAGCTGCTCGAGGTTGATCGTGGACGTCACGTCGGCCGCCCAGGCGAGGTGTGCCTCGCGCTGCTTGATGCGGTCGGCGAACAGCTCTCGCGCGAGGTTCGCGACCTCCTCCGGACCGATGAAGACGCCGCGACGGAGCAGGTAGGTCTGCAGCGCGCGCGAGAACTCTCGCGCCGACTGGAACCGGTCGGGCTTGCGCTTGGCGAGCGCCTTCATGACCACGCTCTCGAGCTCGATCGGGTAGTTCGGCACCACCGTCGAGGGAGGGGGCACGACGCAGGCCTGGACCTTCTCGAGCGTGTCGAGATCGGTGTCCATGCGGAAGAGACGGTGGCCCGTCGTCAGCTCCCAGAGCACGACGCCGAGCGCGAAGACGTCGGTGGTGCGATCGACGTCGTCCTGACCGCGCACCTGCTCGGGCGACATGTACGCGAGCTTGCCCTTGAGCGTGCCGGCGCGAGTCTCGCTCAGGCGGTCGGCGACCTTGGCGATGCCGAAGTCGACGACCTTCGTGTAGCCGTCGTAGGTGATGAACAGGTTGTGCGGCGTGACGTCGCGGTGGACCAAGCCGAGCAGCTGGCCGTTCTTGCCACGCAGCTCGTGCGCCGCGTGCAAGCCTTCGGCGGCGTCAGCGCAGATGCGCGCCGCGATGTCGGGCGAGATGAGCTGGCCGCGATCCTCGCAGCGGCGCATGAGCTCCCTCAGGGGCTCGCCGTGCAGGTACTCCATCGCGATCCAGTAGGTGCCCTCGTCCTTGCCGAGGTCGAACACCTGCGCGACGTTGGCGTGGTTGATGCCTGCCGCGATCCGCGCCTCGTCGAGGAACATGTCGACGAACTGGTCGTCTTCCACCAGGTTGGGGTGGATGCGCTTGATCGCCACCCACTTCTGGAACCCGCCCGGGCCATCCATGCGCGCGAGGTGCACGCTCGCCATGCCACCGACGCCGATTTCTTCGACGACGCGGTAGCGCCCGAGGAAGAAAGTCCCCGGGACCTTCGCGTCCTTGGCGTTGGTGCTGCCGGCGGTGACCACCCCCGACCCGGATCCCGACGCTCCGCGCGAGCTGCCGCCCGCGGGAGGCGCGCCCGCACGCGCGGCCGGGCGTCCTGCGGACGGTCGAGGCGGCGGTGCTGCCATGGGTCGCTCAGTCTACCGTGAAGCGGTTCGAAATCGCCACGTCCCCTGCATCGGCTCTGCCGAAGTCGCTCGACTTCGACGAGGCCTGGACGGGTGTGAGCACGCAGGTGGATGTGGTCGAGCGGAGTACATCTCCGCAGCGAACGTGGCTCTCCCGGGGAGGACGCCGGCGCCCAGGGGCACGATCGGAGTGCCGCCCTCGAGAGTGCGGGCTCAGGGAAAGGGCTGGGCGGGCTGGCCGCGCTGGAAGAAGAAGCGGAAGTAGCCCGTGAGGCGGCTCTGCGCGGTCGAGACGTCGACCTCCGGGTCGGCGAGCACGCGCGGGTCTCCGACCAGGACGTCGAAGCGCGCGACGGTCAGCTTCTCGGCGGCGTCGTCTTCGTTGGGATCGCCGCTGAAGAGCTCCTCGAAGGTGATCGTGCCCTCCGTGGCGTAGAGCACCATGTTCTGGTTGTGGCAGGACTGGTGCAGGTAGAGGGCCAGGTTGACGAGGCGCTCCGGGCAGGGCGCGCCGTCGCAGCCGACCGGCACCCCTGGAGGCGAGACCCCCTGCGGAAGACCGACCTCGATGGCCTCCCCGAGGCGAGCGCGCACGCCTTCGATCGAGGTGACCAGGATCGTGACTCCATCGGACACCTCCTTCAGGTCGCTGCCACGTTGGACCCGGATCTGCATCGTGTCGCGGAACGGCTCGGCGGCGAAGAAGTTCGGCGCGAGGTCGTAGGCTGCGTCCCAGCACTCGGGCGCGTTGAGCTGCTCGCTCTGCACGAAGCCCTCGCCCTCGCCGACGGACACGCAGCTCACGACGAGCGTGCCCGACGCCGAGACGGCCAAGAGCGAGAGCCCGCGGCCCAGCCACCGCCACGCACGGCCGGCTCGCCGAGGCCTCACGCGCGCTGCTCCCGGGGAGCTCGCTCCGCCTCGCCGACCGTGCGCCCCTCGGGCTCGACGCCGCTCGACGCTCCCCGGATCGGCGCTTCGATGGTACCACCGCCCAAGACCCTGCCGTCTTCGCTGTAGAGCACGGCGACCTGGCCCGGCGAGACGGCGCGCACGGGCTCGTCGAAGTGGACGAGAGCACGCCCCGAGCCGTCGAGGCTGAGTCGCCCGGCCGCGCCTCCGTGTCGCGCGCGCACCTGGATCACGGCGGCGGGGAGCTCGGCGTCACGCTCGGGGTAGGTCAGCGCGAAGTCCGGGGCGAGCAAGGCTCCCTCCGCCGCGAGCTCGGCCTCGGAGCCCAGGCGCACGCTGCCGTCCGAGGCGTCGAGCGCCACGACGAAGGCCGGCTGCCCGAGCGCGACCCCGAGGCCCTTGCGCTGACCGATGGTGAACTTGTGCAGCCCCTCGTGCTGGCCGACGACCTCGCCAGCGGGCCCGAGGATCCGCCCCGGGCGCACCCGGCCATCGGCGCGGCGCGCGACGAACTCGGCGTAGCCTTCGTCGCCGACGAAGCAGAGCTCCTGGCTCTCGCCCTTGTCCGCACCCGGCAGACCGCGGGCGAGCGCCTCCGCGCGGACCTCCGGCTTCAGCGAGCCGCCGAGCGGCAAGACCAGCCGGTCGAGCTCGTCCGGCCGGAGCATGTAGAGGAAGTAGGCCTGGTCCTTCTGCGGGTCGGCGCCTCGGGCCAGATAGGTCGCGCCGCCGTGGCGGACCACCCGCGCGTAGTGGCCCGTGGCGACGTACCGAGCGCCGAGGCGATCCGCGATCGGCAAGAGCTCGCGCAGCTTCACCGTCCGGTTGCAGGAGACGCAGGGGCTCGGCGTCTGGCCCTCGAGGTAGGCGTCGACGAAACCTCGCACCACCTCGCGGGCGAAGAGCTCACGCCGATCGAAGGTGTAGTGGGGGACGCCGAGGTGGTCGGCGACGCGTCGGGCGTCGTACTGGTCCTCGGGCGCACAGCAGCGGCCCTTCTGGCCCCGGTCGGGGTAGTCCCAGAGGTGGAGGGTCACGCCGACGACGTCGTAGCCCTCGTCGACGAGCCGCGCCGCAGCGAGGGCCGAGTCGACCCCTCCGCTCATCGCGACGACGACGCGCTCTTTGGGCATGGCGACAGTGTACGCCCCATTTGGCCGGGGCGCCGAGGCGCATGATACCGTGAGCCCAGCGATGTCGAAGGGTCTCGTGCTGGTCATCGACGACGACGAGTGGGTCGGGCGCCTGCTCTCGGTCGCGATGCGCGAAGCAGGCTACGAGGTCCTCCTGTCCGAGAGCGCCTCCGACGGCTTCTTCCGCGCCGTCGAGCAGCAGCCTGCCTGCATCGTGTGCGACGTCGACCTGCCGGACCAGAACGGCTTCTGGGTCGCCGGGCGCATCCGCTCGCACCCCTCGAAGGTGTCGATGGCGCCCTTCGTCTTCCTCTCCGGGCTCGACGATCGAGACAGCCGGCTCGAGGGCTTCCAGGTCGGCGCCGACGCCTACATCACGAAGCCCTTCCGTATCGACGAGGTGGTGGCGCAGGTCGAGGCCCTCATCCAGATGGCGCAGCGCCTGCAGCGCAGCCGCAAGAGCCTGCTGTCGATCCCGCCGGCGAGCGCCGCAGCCATGAGCGGCAACCTCGCGCACCTCTCGATCGCGACGGTGCTCACGCTGCTCGACCTCGAGCGTCGCAGTGGGCGGCTCGACGTGTTCAGCAAGCAACACCGCGCGAACGTCGAGATCGTGGCCGGAGGAGTCGTCGCGAGCCAGCTCGACGGTGCCCAGATCGCGCCGCTCGCGCTCTTGCGCGCGATGCTCGGCTGGGAGGAGGGGCGCTTCGAGTTCCATCCCTCGAGCGCCACGGAGATGCCCGACGACGCGCCGCTGCTGAACGGCCTGCTCATGGAGGCGGCGCGCCTCGAAGACGAAGCGCGCACCGAAGAAGGCGAGCCCGCCTCCGAGGACCGCCCCTCGATGCTGAGCCAGGTGGAGACGCTCGCACGCGAGGTGGTGCGTTCGGGCGGGACCGCGATGGGCAGCGGCACGCCGAGCCCACCCGACTCGCGCAGGGCGGAGCCGACCTCCCTCCCGCCCGACTCCAAGGGGCCCATCTCCATCGTGCCCGAGAGCGCGCCGCCGAGCATACCGGTCGTGCCTCCGCGCAAGGTGATGCCACCGCCCGCGCCTGCGAAGCCCAGCGCATCGACGACACGCGCTCCCAAGCTCCCGCTACCGCCTCGCGGGTCGACGGGTTTCGCCCCTGCGCTGCGGACCCGCTCCAGCCCGCCGGCGAGCGTGCGGCCGGGTCTACGCCCCTCGGCCGCGCCCACCGCTGCGCAGAAGCCCGAGTCGGGCCCGAAACCGACCGACGCGAAGCCGAGCGTCGCGTCGAAGCCGACCTCGTTCCTCTCGACCGTGACGCGGACCGCCGACACGAAGCTCAGCGAGCGACCCGATTCCTCCGCCGAGCCGGACACACTCGAGTCGGGGTGGTCGGAGCCACCGCCGAACCCGGGCGGCAAACCCGGCGACGGCTGACGAGCCATCCACGCGGCGTGCTGGAGCGCCCGCACCCGCTTCGAGTCGAGCTCAGTCGAGAGCGTCGGGCGGGCGACTCGCCTGATCGAGGCGTTCGCCCGCGGACGCCGATCGCGCCGCGCCGGAAGACAGTCTGCGCAAGAACGAGAGGTTCGCAGCGTTGACCAGGGCGTGCGCCACGAGCGGGCCCAGGATCGAGCCGAAGGCCTGCAGGAGCGCCGCGAAACCGAGCCCTGCGCCGGTGGCCCACGCGACCCAGACCCACCGCGCAGGCCCGCGGACCTGGTGGATGAGCCCGAACAGCACGCTGGAGCCGAGCACCCCGAGCAGCGGCACCAGCAAGGCGCGAAAGAGCAGCTCCTCTCCGAGGCTCGAGAGCAGCGCCACCGCGACGATGCCTCGATCCGAGAGGCGACTCGCGATCGGCGACAGCGCCTCGGCGAGCTCACCTGCCCAGGAGGCGCGCGCCATCGCGTACCTCGACGACACGACGAGCGCGAACGCGAGCGCGACGCCCGCGGAGGCCGATGCGCTCGCCGCCACCAGCGGAGGGAGCTCGAGCCACGGAGAGGGGATCGCCCACGGGCCTCCCTCGACGAACTTCGCGGCGAGCCCGCCGCCGATCGCCGCCATCGCGAGGTAAGCGACCGACAAGCGAGCCGCGAGCCCATGGTCGCGCTCGTCGAAGAGGCTCCTGCGGTCGCGCAGCGCGAACGCGAGCCGGGCAGGTCGGCGCCGCCTCACGGGGTGGTTCATGCCACAACCGAGGGCGGGACGCCGGAGCGAGCGCGCGCCTCGGCGTGGAGGTCGCGCTTTGCGCGTCCCGCGAACCGGCGTAACGATGCCGCTCGCGCCACTGGCCGGCGCGCAGAGGTGGACGCCGTGAGTCAGGGCTTCGATCCCTACGAGAACCAGCGGGCCGCGGTGGGCGGCGGCGCGCGTTGCCCACACTGCGGCGCGGTCGCGGAGAGCCGCGCCGACGAAGAGCTGTGGCGCGTCTGCCGCATCTGCGGCGGGCCTCGCATCGATCTGCCCGCCGGCGTCGCGCTGCCCACCTCCGGCGCGGACACGCTGCGAAAGGCGGAGCAGCTGCGCCGAGGCCGCGCCGCCTCTCGCGCCCTCGCGGTAGGCGCCGGCATCGGCGCCGCGGCCGGGCTGCTGCTCGGCTTGCTGGTCAGCTTCTTCGGGCTCAGCTGGGGCGTGCTGACGCTGCTGGTGGTCGCAGGACCGACGCTCGCGACGGCGCTCGTCGCGCGCTCGAAGGCCGAATCACGCTCGGTCGACCTCCGCGCCGCGCTCGACGCGGCCTGGTCGGCCGCTGCACAGGCGGTCGCTCGCGCGAACCTCGCCACCACCCCGGCCGAGCTCGCAGAGGCGCTGTCGATCCCGGCCGAGCGCGCCGCCGAGCTGCACACGATGCTCGCCGTCGACGCCGAGCTCGGCTCGCTGGGCGGCAGCGCCGATTCGGCGCAGCTCCGGATCGCCCCGGTGCCCGTCGACCCACGCTTCCAGGCGCTCGAAGAGGCTGCGCTGGCCGAAGCGGAGGCCGAGGCCGACGCGGCGCTCGCGCACACCGAGCGCGCCCCCGGTCGGAAGCTCGGCCCGTGACTTCGCCCCGCGAGCGGCGCAGCCTCACGCACGTCGGCGGCGAAGCGCGCCGCAGCGGCCAGGGCGTCTACGCCTCGTTGCTCGCGCACGCGCTCGACGTGGAGAGCAGCATCGCCGGCTCGGAGAGCACGAGCGCCGCCACCGGCCCGGCTGAGCCGGCGCCGTCGCCCGCCGAAGCCGCGGCGCGCGCGCACGTGCACGGCTTCCACACCTACCCGGCCCGCATGCACCCGACGACCGCCGCGCGCCTCGTGCTCGGGCTCTCGCGCCGAGGCGACACGGTGCTCGACCCCTTCTGCGGCAGCGGCACGGTCCTGGTCGAGGCGAAGCGCGGCGGGCGTCGCGCGCTCGGCGTCGACCTCAACCCGCTCGCCGTGCGCCTCGCGCGCTGCAAGCTCGAGCCGGCGAGCGCCGAGCACCGCGCCGAGCTCGTCGCCCACGCGCGCGCCATCGGCGAGCTCGCCACGTCGAGGCGCAAGGCGCGCGTCGGCGCGAGCCGCCGCTACCCACCGGAAGACGTCGCGAGCTTCGATCCGCACGTGCTGCTCGAGCTCGACGGCTTGAGGGTGGGCGTCGAGGCGGAGCGAGACGCGCGGCTCCGTGGCGAGCTCGAACTGGTGCTTTCGTCACTGCTCGTGAAGCTCAGCCGCCGCAGCTCGGACACCTCGAGCGGCGAGCGAGCGACCCGGATCGCCGCGGGCTTTCCCACCAAGTCCTTCGTGCGCAAGGCCGAGGAGCTCGCCATGCGCCTCGGCGAGGTCGAGCCCGCGATGCTCGCCGCACCTCCCTCGCGTGTCGTCGAAGGCGACGCGCGCGTGCTCGAGATGTTCGACCCGGAGAGCGTCGATCTCGTGGTCAGCTCTCCGCCCTACGCGGGCGTCTACGACTACGTGGAGCACCACCGCCTCAGGCTCCGCTGGCTGGGCCTGCCCACGGCGTCGTTCGACGCCGGAGAGATCGGCGCCAAGAGGCACGCGCGCGAGCTCTCGCCCGCAGAGGCGCACGCACGCTACCTCGACGAGACGGTCGCTGTGCTGCGTGCACTGCACGGCGTGCTGCGTGAGGGCGGCAAGATCGTGTGGCTGGTCGCCGACGGGACCGCCGGCAGACAGGCGCTGCCCGCCGACGAGCTCGTGCGCGAAGCCGCGTGGCTCGCCGGCCTCGAGGTCGTGGCCGTGGCCTCCCAAGAGCGCCCGCACTTCGATCGTTCGACGCGCTCCGCGTTCGAGCGGCGGCCTCGCTACGAGCATGCGATGCTGCTCGCGAAGACGGGCGAGCCGACGCACGAAGGCGACGCGAGCCACGAGCACGAGCGCGCCGCGGCTGGGTCCGAGCACAGGAGAGCGCATGGAACAGCGAGAACGGTACAGTCGAGAGCGCCGAGCGGCGGAGGCGCGCGGCCGCCGAGCAGCGGAGGAGGTGCGCAGCCACCACGCGAGCCCGTTCACGCTGGCGCTCGCGGTCGCCGCGAGCGTGGCCCTCGCGGCGTGTGACACCACGCCGACGGGTCCGGGTCCCGCGCCCAGCGACGGCGCGCGCACGAACCCCTCGGGCTCGGGCGGACCGAGCCCAGCAGCCGCGCCCGGAGTGGAGGCCTGCGAGCGCTACGTGGCGTCGATGCAGGCCTGCATCGCGAAGCTGCCGGAGGCCGAGCGCGGTCCGCGGAGCGAAGCGCTCGAGGCGACGAAGCGCGCCTGGTCGGATACGACCGGCGGAGCCGAGGCACGGGCGCAGCTCGAGACGACCTGCCGCGCTGCGCTCGCCGCACTCGAAGCGGCGCCCTGCCCCTGAGCGAAGGGCGCGCACACAGGAGGATCATCGATGATGCAACGATTCGTGTACCTCGCTGCGCTCGGCGTCGCGCTCTCGGGTTGCGGGAGCAAGAGCGACCCCGGCCCCGCGATAGGCGTCGCCGAGTGTGACGAGTACATGCGCCTCGCGCACGCCTGCCTCGACGAGGCACCCAAGTCCGCGAGGCCGAGCCTCCAGAGAGAGATCGACGACAACCGCCAGCTCTGGACGAAGGCCTACGCAGCGGGCGGCTTCGCCAAGGACAGCCTCGTGGGGACCTGCCGCACCTTCACACGCGCGCTGGAGCGACGCCCCGCGTGCAAGAAGTGAGCGGCGTGCACCGGGCCGCTCCCCGCGTGCGTCGAGGCGTGACAGAATCGAGGCGTGGTGCGGGTGGAGTTCGAGCACGAGGGCACGACGGGCGCGGTAGGCGGCGACGCCAGCCTGGGTGACTCGCTCATGGACCTCGCCGACGCTTGGGCGGCACCGGTCGAGCTCGCCTGTCGCGCGGCCAACTGCGCTGCCTGTCTGGTCGACGTGATCGTCGGCGCCGAGCTGCTGTCGCCGCTCGAGCCCGACGAACGCTCCGTGCTCGACCTCTTTCAGGCGCCATCGAGCTCACGGCTCGCCTGCCAGGCACGCATCTCCGGTAGCGACGGCCACGTGCATCTGCGCGTACTGCGGCGCGCCGAGTCCACACCCGCCGAGTCCACACCCGCGGAGCCCGCGCCCGCCGGCCGCGTGCTGCACGGCGTCCTCTGAGCCGTCTCCCCCTCGCCGAGCTTCCCGTCGCCGAGCATGCGCCGTCCGCTGTCCCCACCGCATCGCCACACTCGTCGCGGGCTGCTCGGGCCGCGGAGCTCGGGCTCCACCCCCACCACGGCGCTCGGGCTCGCGCTCGCGCTCGTGCTTCCGCTCGGCTGCGCGACCGCCGAGGCACCGCTCGGCTCGATCGGCGCGGTGCTCGGCCGCTCGCCGGAGTCGGGCGCGGTCCACGTGCGCGACGTGCCGGGCGACGAGCTGCTCGAGAGTCAGCTCATGTCGGGCGACCGCCTCGTGTCGGTCGACGGCGTCGAGGTCGATGCGCTCGACCCGGACGCGCTCCGGAGCAAGCTGCGTGGCCCGGTCGGCTCCAAGCTCCGGCTCACGTTGCTCCGTGGCGAGAGCGTCGTGCGCGTGGAGATCCTGCGCGTGCCGCTCCGCGAGGGGCGCCCACCGACGCCTCGGGAGCAGCGGCTCGAGGAGTAGCGTCGGGCCCACGAGCCCTCCCGCCTCGAGCCTCCGCTTTCTTGGAGGTCGCACTCGCCGGGTGCTACGCGAGCCAGACCCTCGCATGCCCGCAGCCAACTCCCCCGCCCTGGCCCTGCGCGAGCCCCTCGCACCCGCGCCCCGCGCGCGCTCACTGCGCGGCCTGCCCAAGGTGCAGCCTGCTGCCGCGCCGAGCGACGACGCGCTGGTCGCGCGGCCCTTCGTGAAGTGGGCAGGCGGCAAGTGGAACCTCGCCGAGCGGATCGCGGAGCTGCTCCCGGTCGATCTCGAGCGCCGCGTCTACCGGGAGCCCTTCGTCGGCGGTGGGGCGATGTACTTCTGGCTCCACGCCCACCGAAGGCCTCGCCGAGCGCATCTCAGCGACACGCTCGCCGACCTCGTACACGCCTACAACTGCGTGCGCGAGCAACCCGACGCGCTCATCCGGCGGCTCCAGCGCCTCGAGGCCACGCACGACGAGGCCCAGTACTACCGGGTGCGCGAGCGCTTCAACGCCGAGCGCGGGGCCACGCCGCTCGAGCGCGCCGCTTGGCTCATCTACCTGAACAAGACCTGTTACAACGGTCTCTTCCGCACGAACCGCGCCGGCGGCTTCAACGTACCTCTCGGTCGCTTCGTCGATCCCACGGTGGTCGACCCCACGCGACTGCGCGCTGCGTCACGAGCGCTCCAGAGCGCGTCGATCGTCCACCAGAGCTTCGACCACCTGCTCGACACCGCGCGACCCGGCGAGGTCGTCTACCTCGACCCTCCCTACGTGCCGCTCAGCAAGACGGCGAGCTTCGCCTCCTACGCGCACGGCCCCTTCACACCCGCCGACCAGGAGCGCCTCGCGGAGCTCTTCCGCAAGCTCGACGAGCGCGGCTGCCTGCTCGCCCTCTCCAACAGCGACACGCCCGAGGTGCGCCGCCTCTACGCCGGCTTCGACCTGCAAACCATCATGGCGCCGCGCAGCATCAGCCGCGCTGGTGCGACGCGTCATCCGGTCAGCGAGCTGCTCGTACGCAACCTCGCGCGCTGGTGAGCCGGCCCCGAGCTTCGCCCCCGGCGCCAGCGCGCGCGGTGATTTGAATAGCGCGCGCGGAGGGCGCGTCCACCGCTCCATCGCCAGGCTCAGGTGCCCGCGTCGGCACTGTTCGCTCTGGACAGACTCCGCTATAGCGGTGAGCGTCGAAACGACCACGGAGGACGATGATGCTTCGAAAGACGTTGCTGGGGGCGCTCGGAGCGCTCGCGCTGATGGCAGGTGTGGCTCCGAGCGAGGCCTCGGCGGCCGAGACGATCAAGATCGGCACGCTCGCGCCGAAGGCCAGCCCCTGGGGCAAGGTCTTCGAGGTGTGGTCGAAGGCCGTCGGCGAGAAGAGCGGCGGTAAGCTCGAGATCCAGTTCTTCTACAACGGCAGCCAGGGCGACGAAGGCGCCATGGTCGGCAAGATGAAGGCCGGCCAGCTCGACGGCGCCGCGATCACCGCGGTCGGCCTGAGCAAGATCTACAAGCCCGTGCTCGCGCTGCAGCTCCCGGGTGCGCTCACGACCTGGGCGAAGGTCGATAAGGCCCAGGAGGCGCTGCGCCCCGAGTTCGAGAAGGGCATGGGCGAGGCTGGCTTCAAGCTTCTCGGCTGGGGCAACGTCGGCCGCGCTCACCTCATGAGCAAGGGCTACGAGATCCGCACGCCCGACAGCCTCAAGGGTCGCAAGCCCTACATGTGGCGCGACGACGAGATCTCCCCGAAGCTCTTCCAGGCGATCGGCGGCGTCACGCCGGTGCCGCTCAACGTGCCCGAGGTGCTCCCGAACCTCAACACGGGCGCCATCGACGCCCTCAACACCTCCGCGCTCGCCGCCGAGCAGCTCCAGTGGGCGCCGAAGCTCGACACCATCACCGAGGACGTCACCGGCGTCGGCATCGGCGCGCTCGTGATGTCGAGCAAGCGCCTCGACGCGCTGCCCGCCGACCTGAAGACGATCATGAGCGACACCGGCGCCTTGGCCTCCAAGGCGCTCGGCGAGCGGATCCGCAACGAGGACGACGCCGCCTTCGGCCGCCTGAAGGGCAAGATGAAGGTCGTCACCTGGACGGCCGACGAGAAGGCCAAGTGGGAGTCGCTCTTCAAGCAGGCCCGTCAGAAGCTCGCGCAGGGCACCTTCTCGGCCGACATGGTCTCGAAGATCGAGGGCTACGCGAAGTAGTCGGCCCGCAGGCGGGGTCGCTCCGTGAGGAGCGCCCACCGCTTGGATCGACCCAGGCCCGAGCGAGAGCGTCGGGTCACCCACGAGAGCGACGCACCCGGTGTGCGTCGCTCTCGTGCATTTCGTGCCCGGCGCAAGGCCCGAGCCACACCCGCGTTCGAGTTGACGGCTCGTGCCTCCGCGCCTAAGCGCATCGGCTCCACTCTGCTTCCGAGGCGAAATGCGACGCTATCAGTTCACTTCCGAGTCGGTCACCGAAGGTCATCCGGACAAGCTCTGCGACAAGATCTCCGACGCGATCCTCGACGCGATCATCGCCCAAGACCCGCACGCGCGCGTCGCCTGCGAGACGATGGTGAAGACCGGCTATGCGATCATCGCCGGTGAGATCACGACGAACGCGCGCGTGGACTACACCACGATCGTCCGCAACACGATCCGTGACATCGGCTACACCGACTCGTCGATGGGCTTCGACGGCAACACCTGCGCGGTGCTCGCCGCCGTCGAGCAGCAGTCGCCCGACATCTCGCAGGGCGTGAGCGAAGGACAGGGCCTGTACAAGGAGCAGGGCGCTGGCGACCAGGGGCTCATGTTCGGCTTCGCGAGCGACGAGACGGCCGAGCTCATGCCCGCGCCGATCAGCTACGCGCACCAGCTCGCCAGGCGCCTCGCCGAGGTGCGCAAGCAGCGCAAGGTCGACTGGCTCCGCCCCGACGGCAAGACGCAGGTGACCTTCGAGTACGACGGCGACAAGCCCGTGCGGGCCGCGGCGATCGTGCTCTCGACGCAGCACTCCGAGCACGTGAAGCACAAGCAGATCGTCGAGGCGATGCGTGCGCTCGTGATCGACAAGGTGATCCCGGCGAAGTTCATCGACCGCGACACCAAGATCTTCATCAACCCCACGGGGCGCTTCGTCATCGGTGGCCCGCACGGCGACGCCGGCCTCACCGGCCGCAAGATCATCGTCGACACCTACGGTGGCATGGGCCGTCACGGCGGCGGCGCCTTCAGCGGCAAGGACCCGTCGAAGGTCGACCGTTCGGCGGCGTACTACGCCCGCTACGTCGCGAAGAACGTCGTCGCGGCGAAGCTCGCGTCGAAGTGCGAAGTGCAGGTGGCCTACGCCATCGGCGTCGCGCGCCCGGTCGGCGTCTTCGTGAACACCTTCGGCACGGGCCGCGTCGCCGACGAGGTGCTCGAGAGCTACATCATGCAGAAGTTCGACATGCGCCCGAAGGCGTTGATCGAGGAGCTGCAGCTGTTGCACCCCATCTACTACCCCACGGCGGCCTACGGTCACTTCGGCCGCTCGGAGTTCTCCTGGGAGAAGACCGACCGCGCCGCCGAGATGGCCGACGACCTCGCCCGCCCCTCGGCCAGCTCGGTCAACGGCGCACGCGTGAAGAACGGCTCCTCGAAGTCGATCCCGCCGAAGGCCGCTCCCAAGGGCGGCAAGAAGAAGTCCGCGAAGAAGTCGAAGGGCGCCTCGGCGCGCGCCTGAGGTTCCTCCCGGAGTGTGCTCGCCCACGGAGCACCCACGAAGGCTCGGACCTCGGTCCGGGCCTTCGCTCGTTCCGTCGGCTGCACGCGCTCGACGGGCTTCGCTGCGCCGAGGCACGCCAGGCGCGCCCTGACGTGCTTGTCGTGCGGTGGCGCATCCGTGCCCGGCTGGGTGGATCTCGGCTTCACCATGGAGCACCACGCAGGCTGCTGCTCCGCGTGCTCGTAGGCGCCGCTCGCGCGCGGGTTCCGCACATCTCACCCCTTCGAGAGCGCCCACGCGCGCAACCGGCGCGACGCTGGCCGCGGTCGGAGCCTGGCTCATTTCGTGCTAGTCCGGGTCGTCCGGCCGAGTGGTTGGGCTCCGGCTCGTCGGAGTGCCACCCCCGCGTGCGTGTGGTGAGGAGAGCAGCATGACGACGAAGTACCTGAGCTTGGTGAGTCTCGCGAGCGCGCTCGCAGCGGTGGGCCTCGGCATCGGCTGCTCGGCGGGTACCGACGGTACCGGCGCGGGCACCCCCGGTGGCACCGGCGGCGACGACACCGCGTCCACCGGCCAGTTCACCACCGGCAGCGCTGGTGACTGCAAGACGAGCCCCGACGCCGATTTCGACGGCGACGGCTTCTCGGTGAACCAGGGCGACTGCAACGACTGCGACCCGGCGGTGAACCCCGGCGCGGTCGAGATCGTCACCGCCGACGGCCCGCCGACCGACGAAGACTGCGACGGCTTCATCGACGTCGCCTCTGCCTGCGACGACGGCCTCGCGCTCACCGACACCGACCCGATGAACGGCGCGCGCGCCATCGGCCTCTGCAAGCAGGCCACGGGCGACAGCTGGGGCGTGATCAGCGCCGCCTACGTGCGCGCCAACGGCAGCCCGGCGCCGAACCCGGGCGCGCACGTGGGCATCCTCAACGACTTCGGCTCGGCGGTGCAGCCCCGCTCGGGCAGCGCGATGCTCGGCCTCTCCTCGGGCTACGCGCGCGACGCGAGCGACGCGGGCGCGTGCGCTGGCGGCAGCTGCAGCGACCTCGGCGGCGGCGTCGCGCCGGCCGGCTTCCCGCAGGACGTGCCGAGCTGCGCAGGCGCCACCGACATCAACGACGACATCGGCCTCGAGCTCCGGGTCCGCGCGCCGAGCAACGTGCAGAGCTACTCCTACGAGTTCAAGTTCCACTCCTTCGAGTTCCCCGAGTACGTCTGTACCGACTTCAACGATCAGTACATCGCGCTCGTGAACCCCGCGCCGCAGGGCTCGATCAACGGCAACATCTCCTTCGACAGCAACACCAACCCGGTGAGCGTCAACATCGCCTTCTTCGACGTCTGCGATCCGGCGACCTCCAGCGACTGGGCACTCATCTGCCAGTTCAGCTTCGGCAACTGCCCGCCGCTGCCGAACCCCTACTGCCCCTCGGGCCCCAGCGAGCTCGCGGGTACGGCCTTCGAACAGGACGGCGCGACGAGCTGGCTCGTCACCACCGCACCCGTCGACCCGGGCAGCGAGTTCACGATCCGCTTCGCGATCTGGGACACCGGCGACACCGCGCTCGACTCGACGGTCCTCATCGACAACTTCCGCTGGAGCGGCTCGCCCGGCGACGTCGGTACGATTGAAGTACCGAAGTGAGCGAAGTACCGAAGTGAGCCTCCTCCTTCGGTGATCAGCGCCTGAGCGCGTCACGCGCTAGCAGCACGTCGTCCCAGAGGGCGCCGTCGATCGGCAGATCGGCGGCGCTCGCTGCGTTCGTGGGCGTGCTCTCGCCGAGGGCATGCACCGGCGCGAGCAGATCGCCGCCGACCCACACGCCGCGCGGCGTGCGCGCGAGGTCGATCCATCCGATCGGTGCTGCAGCGATCTCCGCGGCTCCGGCGTCTCGAGGCAGCGGCGAACGCTCGTGCTCGACGCGCAGGTAGGGGAGCTCGAGCGGCTCCAGCACACACGGCTCCCCCACCGCGTCGGCGCGCTCGACCACACCTTCGACGACGCGCTCGGCGAGCTCGAGCAGCGGCAGCTCGGAGCCGAGCTCGCGGACGCCCAGCGCCGGCTTGCCCGCGAAGCGCGGCGTGGCTCGCTCGAGATCGCTCGAGAGCGCCTGCGGCAGAGCGAGCGATCCCTCCCGGCGCAGGTACAGCTCGATGAGCACCGTGCCCGCAGGCGAGACGTCGAAGCCGACGAGCGCGAAGGGGGCGCGCCTCACGGAGAGGAAGTCGCGCCCGAAGTAGGCCGCAGCCAGGCCCGCGCTCGCGAAGGCGCGCAGGAAGAGGCGCAGGTTGCGGTTGAGCAGGCTGCGCGGCTCGGCGTCGCGGAACACGGCGTCGAGGCTCGGCAGCGCGAGCGCGAGCAACATGCCCTCCCCCTCGAGGTAGAGGTGGGCACCCGTCGTCGCGCGCCTCAGCACCTCTGGAAGCCCCGCGCGCGGCTCGTCGAAGAGCGCGGCGTCGAGCACCCTGCCCGCTCGCTGCATGCGGCCGAGCACGATGGCGCGCTCCTCGAAGACCGCTGCGCCCAGCGCGATCGCCTGCTCGCGCTCCGCCTCGATCCGCAGCGCCGGCCCGAGACCGAGCGCACGCTCCAGGGGGAGCGCTCGAGCTGGGTGGGTGAGGGCGCGCACGGCGCCCTCCTTGTAGCGCGGGCAGGCGCCGAGCACATTCCGTTACGTCACATTTCACCTTGACCTGGACAGGGCCTGGGACTAACTCTAACGCACACGTAAGAGTTCGAGTCATGCCCCCCGCCCTCCCTCCCAGCAGCCCCTCCACGCCCTCCTCGGGCGCTCCCGCCTCGGCGGGGGCCTCGAGCCTGAGGGTCGTGAGGCTGCCGCTCGCCGAGTCCTTGCCGGCGGTGCCCGGCGTCGACGGCGAGGGGAAGAGCCGCCTGGAGAAGCTGCTCCAGGTCGGCGATCTCGCGAAGGCCACCGGGAAGACGGTGCGGGCGATCCACCACTACGAGGAGCTCGGCCTGCTCAAGCCCGACGCTCGCTCGAAGGGCCGCTTCCGCCTCTACGACCCGGCCGCCGTCACGAGGGTGCGCTGGATCGGCAAGCTCCACGACCTGGGGCTCTCGCTCGGTCAGATCCAAGACGTCGTCTCCACCTGGGAGGCGGCGCCGACCGCCGGCCGCGCGATGGCGAAGGTCCGCACGATGTACGTCGAGCGCCTGGCGGAGACGCGCGCGCAGATCGAGCGGCTCCGTGCGCTCGAGGCCGAGCTCGAGGCGAGCGTCGACTACCTCGACACCTGCGAGACCTGCGATCTCGAGCTGCTCTCTGCAGGCTCGGCGAAGAGGGCTGGCTCGGCGAAGAGGGCTGGCTCGGCGAAGAGGGCGCGGTCTGCGAACAGCAGCGAAGCCGAGCACGAGCACACGAACGGTGCGAGCTGCAGCGCATGCCAGCACCGCGATCAAGTCGACGAGCCCGAGCTCGTCGCAGGCATCCACGCCGGCGGTGAAGCCGGCGAGCGGCGTGAGCCCACGCCCGCGCCGCCCTGAGTCACACGCCCGCGCGTGGCCCGCTCTCGGTCCGCGCGCCTCCCCGACCCATCCGTCGAACCGAAGCACCTCTCACGCAGCCCCCCGACCGCAACGAAGGGGCTCACGCTCCTTCCCGAGGCCCAGCGATGGCGATCAAGTTCCCGATCTACATGGACTACCACGCGACCACGCCGGTCGACCCGCGCGTGCTCGACGAGATGCTGCCGTACTTCACGGAGAAGTTCGGCAACGCCGCGAGCCGCAACCACGCCTTCGGCTGGGTCGCCGAGGAGGCCGTGAGCATCGCGCGCGAGCGCGTCGCGGCGCTGCTCGGCGCGAAGAACCCCAAGGAGATCGTGTTCACCTCGGGCGCCACCGAGTCGAACAACCTCGCCATCAAGGGCGTGGCCGAGTTCTACAAGGACAAGGGCAACCACATCATCACGACCAAGATCGAGCACAAGGCCGTGCTCGACACCTGCAAGCGCCTCGAGAAGCAGGGCTACGAGGTCACCTACCTCTCGGTCGACGAGCACGGCATGGTCGACCCGGAAGACGTACGCCGCGCCATCACCGACAAGACGATCCTCGTCTCGGTGATGCTCGCCAACAACGAGATCGGCACCGTGCAGCCGATCGCCGAGATCGGCGCGATCACGCGCGAGCGTGGCGTGCTCCTGCACACCGACGCCGTGCAGGGCATCGGCAAGGTGCCCTTCGACGTCGAGACCTTCAACGTCGACCTCTGCTCGGTGACCGCGCACAAGATGTACGGTCCGAAGGGCGTCGGCGCGCTCTACGTGCGCCGCAGCAAGCCGCGCGTGCGCATCACCGCGCAGATGGACGGCGGCGGCCACGAGTTCGGCAACCGCTCGGGCACGCTCAACGTGCCGGGCATCGTGGGCCTCGGCCGCGCCGCCGAGATCATGCGCCTCGAAGGCTCCGCCGAGAACGAGCGCATCAAGAAGCAGCGCGACCGCCTGCTCCAGGGCCTCCAGGAGCGCCTCGACGAGACGAAGCTCAACGGCCACCCGACCCAGAGGCTGCCGCACAACCTCAACATCTCCTTCGCCTACGTCGAGGGCGAGGCGCTCATGATGGCGATCAAGGACGTCGCCTGCTCGAGCGGCTCGGCTTGCACCAGCGCGAGCCTCGAGCCCTCGTACGTGCTGCACGCGATGGGGATCGGCGACGACCTCGCCCACTCCTCGCTGCGCTTCGGGCTCGGCCGCTTCACCACCGACGAAGAGGTCGAGTACGTGCTCGAGCTCGTCACCGCCAAGGTGAAGAAGCTCCGCGAGATGTCGCCGCTCTACGAGATGGTCAAGGAGGGCATCGACCTCAATTCGGTGCAGTGGGCAGCGCATTGATTTGCTGGGCAGGCGTGGGGCCGCTGCTTGCTGGGCAGGCGTGGGGCCCCGGAGCCCCACGCGCTTTGGCTGAGGCGCGGAGCCGAGGCTGGAGCGGGGCAGGCCGGGCAGGTTTGGCTGACAGCAGCAAGCCGAGACGAGACGACGGATTGAAGGCTGGAGAGACATCATGGCGTACAGCGAAAAAGTCCTGGACCACTACGAGAACCCCCGGAACGTCGGCACGCTCGACAAGGAGTCGGAAGACGTGGGCACCGGCCTGGTCGGCGCCCCCGCCTGCGGCGACGTGATGCGGCTGCAGATCAAGGTCGGCGACGACGGCCTCATCGAGGACGCGAAGTTCAAGACCTTCGGCTGCGGCTCGGCGATCGCGTCGTCGTCGCTCGCCACCGAGTGGCTCAAGGGCAAATCGGTCGACGAAGCCGAGACGATCAAGAACAGCATGATCGCCGAGGAGCTGAACCTGCCCCCGGTGAAGATCCACTGCTCGGTGCTCGCCGAAGACGCGATCAAGAGCGCGGTGGCCGACTACCGGGCGAAGCAGGCCGCGAGGCGCGCCGCCGCGAAGGGCTGAACGAACATGGTGACGGAGACCGAGCAGAAGGACGGTGGCCTCAGCGAGGCGCAGAAGGCGGCGTTCAAGCCCGTCGCGCGCTTCGACTCCGGTGTGCCGAAGACGGAGATCGCCGTCTCGCCCGCCGCGGTGAAGGCGGTCCGCGAGGCGCTCGCCAAGCGCGGCACCCCCGAGGCGGCGCTGCGCGTCGGCGTGAAGGGCGGCGGCTGCTCGGGCTTCTCCTACGTGATCGAGTTCGCCGACGATCCGCCGCGCAAGGGCGATCGCGTCTACGAGTTCCCCGAAGAGGGGCTCGCGACGGTGCGCGTGTACTGCGACAAGAAGAGCATCCTCTACCTCGGCGGCTCGGTGCTCGACTACGAGAAGACGCTCATGTACCGCGGCTTCAAGTTCAAGAACCCGCAGGAGGCCTCCAAGTGTGGCTGCGGGCACTCCTTCACCGTGGCCTGAGCTCGCCGTGAGCGCCGACCCCTTCACCCTGCTCGGCCTCGAGCCGCGCTTCGAGCTCGACGCGGCGGCGCTCGAGCAGCGGCACCGCGAGCTCTCGCGCGCGCTGCACCCCGACAAGTACGCGCAGGCTCCGGCGGCGGAGCGACGCATGGCGCTCTCGCGCGCCATCGAGGTGAACGAAGCCGCGCGCGCCCTGCGCGATCCGGTGAAGCGCGCCGAGGCGCTCGCGAGGCGGGCGGGCATCGCGGTGGGCGAGACGGTGGAGCCCAAACCACCGGGGGCGCTGCTCATGGAAATGATGGAGTCGCGCGAGGCGCTGGCGGAGGCCACCGCCGCGCGCGACGTCGCGGCGGTCACGAAGCTCGGCGACGGCGTGCGCGCGCGTCAGCGGCGCGTGGAGGCGGAGCTCGCGACCGCCTTCGAGGGAGGCGAGGCGAGTCGCGTGCTCCCGCTGCTCGGTGAGCTGCGTTACCTGCGGCGCTTCCTCGAAGAGGTCGACGCCTTCGAGGAGACCCTGCTCGGCTGAGGCCTCCCTTCTCCGAGAGGGCTCGAGCGCGCCGCGCTCGCGAGCGCCTGCCGGGGCCAACCCAGACGACGACGCCCGCTCGAGCCCATCCGGGCCTCGAGCCCGCGGACCGGAACCCGAACCGCCATGGACCTGCTCGAAATCTTCGACCCCAAAGCCCCGCCTCGACCGATCGGCATCGATCTCGGCACCACCAACTCCATCGTGGCGCGCGTGCGCGAGGAGACGCCCGAGGTCATCGCCGACTGCAACGGCGCGTGGCTGGTGCCGAGCGCCGTGCACTACGAGCGCGGCGGCCAGGCGATCGTCGGCACGCAGGCCCTCGGGCTCGCGGCCATCGACCCCGAGCACACGATCGTCAGCGTGAAGCGGCTCATGGGCCGAGGCGCCGACGACGCCGAGACCAAGCGCCTCGGCACCTACGAGTTCGTGGCGCCGGAGAACGAGGCCGACGCGAGGACGGTGCGCTTCCGCGTGCGTGGGCGCGTGCTGACGCCGATCGAGGTCTCGGCCGAGATCCTGCGCACGTTGAAGAAGATGGCCGAAGACGAGCTGTCGCGCGTGGGCGGCGCGGTGATCACCGTGCCGGCCTACTTCGACGACGCTCAGCGCCAGGCGACGAAGGACGCCGCGAAGCTCGCGGGCCTCGAGGTGCTGCGGCTCATCAACGAGCCGACCGCGGCGGCGCTCGCCTACGGCCTCGAGAAGAAGCAGAACGGGCTCTTCGCCGTCTACGACCTCGGCGGCGGCACCTTCGACGTGACGATCCTTCGGCTCGACGACGGCGTCTTCGAGGTGAAGTCCACCGGCGGCGACAGCCAGCTCGGCGGCGACGACATGGACCGCGCAGTCGCCGAGAAGCTGCTCGAGGCGATGGGCGCGCGGAAGGGCGAGCCGGTCGCGCGCGAGCTCACGCGCACCGCGCTCGACGCCGCGCGTCGCGCGAAGCACGCCCTCACCGACACCGACGTCGTCGAGCTCGAGTTGCCGAAGCTCGGCGGCGGCGACGTGACCGTGCGCCTCGGCCGCGACGAGCTCGAGGCGCTGATCGCGCCGATCGTCGCGAGGACGGGCCTCGTCTGCCGGCGTGCGCTGCGCGACGCGGGCCTCGCACCGACGGAGCTCGACGGCGTGATCCTCGTCGGCGGCTCGACGCGCGTGCCTTACGTGCGCCGCTACGTCGAGGAGCTCTTCGGCAAAGCCCCGCTCTGCGATCTCGACCCCGAGAAGGTCGTCGCGCTCGGCGCGGCGCTGCAGGCGAACCTGCTCGCGGGCACGGGCTCGGCCGACGAGGTGCTCCTGCTCGACGTGCTGCCGCTGTCGCTGGGGCTCGAGACGATGGGCGGCGTCGTGGAGAAGATCCTCCCGCGCAACACCACGATCCCCACAGGCGCGAGGCAGACGTTCACGACCTACGCCGACAAGCAGACGGGCTTCGATCTGCACGTCGTGCAGGGTGAGCGCGAGCTCGCCGAGCAGTGCCGCTCGCTCGCGCGCTTCACGCTGAAGGGCGTCCCACCGATGCCGGCCGGCATGGCGCGCCTCGAGGTGAGCTTCAGCGTCGACGCCGACGGACTGCTCAGCGTGAAGGCGAAGGAGCTCACCACCGGCATCGAGCAGGTGGTCGAGGTGAAGCCGAGCTACGGCCTGAGCGACGAGCAGGTCGAGGAGATGCTCATGGACGCGCTCGACCACGGCGAAGACGATCTGCTCGCGCGCAGGCTCGTCGAGGAGCGCGTCGAAGCCGAGCGTGTACTCCACGCGACGAAGAAGGCGCTCGAAGTCGACGCCGACCTGCTCGCCGAGGGCGAGCGCGAGAACATCGAGCGGGCCTCGCGTGAGCTCACCGAGGCGATGGCTGGCAAGGCCCCCGCGGTGATCCACGCGCGCATCGAGCTGCTCGATCACGCGACCAAGGCCTGGGCCGGCCGGCGCATGGATCGCGCCGTCGCCAAGGCGATTGCCGGCAAGAACGTGGACGACGTGGAAGGTGAGGTCGCTCGGGCGAAGGGCGTCGAGACGCACCTCGAAGAGCACGCACGAGGGCGCTCCGGCGCTGCGGCGCGAGGAGGCGAGTGACGATGGTGACGGTGAAGTTCTCGGGGCACGGGCAGAGCTGGCAGGCCGAGGTGCCGGTGGGCACGACCCTGCTCGAGGCGGCGCGCGCCTGCGATGCGCCGGAGGGCTCGGCCTGCGGTGGCGTCTGCGCTTGTTCGACGTGTCACGTCTACGTGCTCGAGGGCAAGGGCCTGCTCAGCGAGGCCGACGAGGACGAGGAGGACATCCTCGACAAGGCCTTCGACGTGCGTGCGAACAGCCGCCTCGGCTGCCAGAGCAAGATCGCGAAGGAGGGCACGCTGAGCGTGGAGATCACCCGCGAGAGCCTCGACGCCTTCTACAACGAGCACCCGGATCACCCCGACCCGCGCAAGGGATGAGCACCGCGCCGGGATGAGCACCGCGCCGGGATGAGCACCGCGCCGGGATGAGCTCGGCGCGAGGGCCTCAGCGGGGAGCGGCGGCTGGGCGCTTGCTCGCCGCTTCGATGCGCGCGATCAGCTCGGCGCTCGCGTCGAAGCGGCGGGGGTAGCGGATCGAGTACACCGGGATCTCGCGCACGAGCCGCTCGAGCTGCGCGAGCTCGCGTGTGAGCAGCGCGGGGTCGCCGGGGTCGACCCGGTGGCAGCCTCGCACCAACTCGAGGAGGGCCTGCTGCTTCGTGAGCCTGGTGATCTCGAGCGGAGCGTCGTCGCCGAGGATGAACACCGCGCCAAGCGGGGTCGACGCGGCGGGCGACAGTTGAAGCACCTGCCGGTCGCCGATCGGGTCGCGCTCCAGCTCCCGCCCGAGCGCGTCCGCCGTGGGCCTGCGCAGCTTGGCCACGCGCGCGGCGGCTGGGTACGCGACGATGGGAGATCCGGGCGATGCGGAAGCGTCGTGCGAGTCGACGTCGAGCGGAAGCGCGTCGTCGGCGAGCACGGCACGTCCGCGCTCGTGAAAGAGCGCCGCCAGCGTCGACTTACCTCGCTCGGAGCCGCCAACCAGCGCAACAGCGCACTCGTCGAGCACCACGCCCGCGGCGTGCAGCACGAGCCTGCCGGTCGCGTGAGCAACGAGCGGCCCGAGGATCTGTCGCAGCGTGGCCTCGCGCGATTCGAGCGAGGCTCCCTCGATGAAGCGCGCGTTCAGCGAGCTTCCGTCGAGCGAGAGCTCCGCGTCGAGCCAACCCGGCATGTGGATGCGATAGAGATCAGGCTCGCGCCGGACGAGCAGGGTGTCTTCGCCGCTGGGGCCGAAGCGGAGCGGGTGCCACGAGCCCAGTTGAGGAAGTAGCAACTTCGCTCCGAGCCGATGCGCGTAAGAAGGTCGGAGCTACTGAGGCCGCTGGGTGCCGTTGAACTGATCGATGTACGGGCCGCCTTGACCACGAGTCAGTTCCACGACGTCGCCCACGTCGACGAGCCGTGGTGCGATGTAGGGTCGGCGCTTCGGAGCGGCTGCCTGGCTCGTGGAGTCTTGGGTGTGGTTTCGCTCGGGGGAGGTGTTCATGCGAAGGAGTGCTCCGGATACAGCAAGGACACAGTAGCACGCCTCTAGCGAGACGCCGCGGGTCGCGGTGAGGCAGCGCAGCTCGAGAGATGCTGTAGGACCGCGCTCGCGCCGTAGGCCATGGAGGCGAGGCGCAAGGCCTGCGCGCCGTGCCCCCACGTCGACAGCTCGCATGGCGCTCCGCTCAGAAGACCCAGCTCCTCCAGCTCGTGCACGCTCCCCGTCGCGCACGCCGCTCGCCGCAGCGGCGCGTAGAACGAGCTGAACTCGGCGCCACCCACCCGGAGGCGGACCTCGTCCGGAAGCAGCCCACGCATGGCAGCGCGAAGCAACGGCTTGGAGCTGAGCAGGCTCACTCTGTCGCCCACCGGTCGCGCGAGGAAGTAGTCGACCACGCGCCGATCGAAGAGCGGGAACCTGAGCTCTGCGCCTTCGGCGCCGACCATCTGGGCGAGCGTGCTGGTGATGCGTGGTACGTGGGGGCCATGGCTAAGAGCACGCAGCCAGGCCCGACGCCCAGCTGGCACCCCCCCGAGGTGCGCGAGGGCGCCGTTTCGTTCACGCCTCGCGAGCTCCACCTGCTCACGGGCGGCGGCGCTCAGCCAGGGCGGGAAGGCGTCGTAGGCGGGCCTCCTCCAGCGATGCGCGCCAGGAACGACGGCCTCCAGCCCTCCCCTGAGCAAGCTCCTCAGGCTCGCGAGATCGCATCGGCTCCCGAACGCCGAGACCGCGAGCGCGGAGCCGAGCCCCTCGTGCCAGGCCTCCACCACCGAGCTCGACGCCCAGGTCTGGACCTCGTCCCCCCCCACGCCGGTGAGAAAGACGCGCGGTCGAGCGGGCAAGAGCGCCCGCTGCAGGCCACGGAAGGTGACGACCCAAGGGTCGCCTCCATACTCGGGCCGTGTGAGATGCGCCGGGTAGTCGGTCGGGTCGAGCGAGACCTCGTGCTCGTGGAGCGGCAGTCCCAGATGCTCCGCCACCGCCCTCGAGTGGGGGCCTTCGTCGCAGGGCAACCCCGGGTAGCGGTTGGTCACGAGTAGAGGCGGCGCGAGGCCTTCGTCGCGCGCGATCTGCGCCGCCATGGCGGCGATCGACGTCGAGTCGAGCCCGCCCGACATCAGGATCGCGACTGGCCCCTCGGCGCGCATCGAGGAGGCGACGGCTGCTCGAAGCCTGCGCCTGAGCTCCCCAGCGCAAGGGTCCGGTCGTGGGTCGACCCGGACGAGCTCGTAGCCAGCCCTGCGCTCCAACCTCGCTTCGTCGCCTCGGAGCGTCGCCAGCCCACCGCAAGGCACGGCGCGCACGCCTTCGGCGAGCGTGCGCTCGAACTCGTGGTGCTCGCCGACGAGCGCAGCCGAGAGGGCGCAGCGATCCGGCCTGAACGGCACACCTGCGACGAGCAGCGCCTGCAGCTCGCTCGCGACGAGCCAGCTGTCGCCGAGGCGCGCGTAGTACAGGCTCCGAGTGCCTACGCGGTCGCGTGAGAGCAGCGCGAGGCGTTCGACGGGATCCCACGCGAAGAGCGCGTATTCGCCGACCGCCCCCGCGACGAAGCCGAGCGCGTCCGCGCGGATCCAGTCCAGGGCTGTGCGGTCGTCGAGGCTCGTCATGCTCTCGAGCGCCCCGCCCGGAGCGAGGTGCCCCTCGAGCCGACCGTCGACGCCCAGGAGCCAGCCCGTGCCGCTCCGCACGAAGGGGTCTGCGACCGACTCCTCAGGAGCACTCCGTGTCGTCGCGAGACCCACGCACACGCCTGGCGACGCGTGGAGCCGCTCACCGTCGGCACCACGGTGCCGCAGCGCCGACAGCATCGCTCGAACGCGCAGCTCGTTGCTCGCCGCGTCGGGGCCGATGGACGCCGCGATCGCTCTCACGCGGATCGGACCTCATCTCCGCCGAGCTCGAGGATCGCGGGGTGCATCGCGCGTTCGGCATGCCTCGGCGCACCGGCAAGCTCGACCCAAGCGTGCGCGTAGTGAGTCGCCGACGAAGCAGCGGTGCGCGCCCCGACCACGAGCACGACCCGATCCCCCGACGCGTGCTGCAGCAGGTACTGGGTGCAGGCTCCCACGAGGCAATTGTACTCCACCGCAGGCTGCGCGCGCAGCGCCCACCTCACGAGCTGCTCCACGCGCGCTGGGCACGGCGACTCACTGCGCGCAGAGCTCCCACGCTCGCGCAACGGCCCAAGCCAGCGCTCCAAGCGTTCAAGCGAGGCGAGCAACTCCTGCGGACGCCGCGAGAGCAGCGCGCGCTGCACCCACGGGGCGAGCCCCCAAGCCGCCGACATGACGAGTAACTCGCGTGCGTCGAGCGATGCGAGCGCGGCGCTCGCGCGCGCGGCGCTCGCTCGAAGCGCGCTCAGCCTTCGTCGAGCAGGCCCGTCGGTCATCCGTGGTATCCGTGGCACCGGTGACCGCGGAGTTCAAGCAAGCGCCCGACTGGAGCCGAGTGGCGTTCGTCTTGGCCGACGGCGCCGCTCGCTTGCTCACCGTGGCGACGCTGCTCGACCTCGCGACGCACCCGGATCGCGCCGCAGCTTGGGCGCTCTGCGCGAGCGCGCTCGCCGCGCTGCGCGTGTGGCTGCGCAGCCTGAGGACGGAGCGAGCCATGCTCCGCGCTTACGAGCTGCTCTTGCGTGCGATGGCGTCGTGGGACGCTCGAGCCGTCGTCGCACGTCGCGAAGACCAGCGCGGTGTGGCGATGCTCATGGAGTCGGCGCGCAGCGGCGCCCTGAGCGAGCACATCACGAGAGCCGAGCTCGAGTCTTCGGTGTGGGCCTCTCTCGGGTTCCTCGCGATCGCTTTCCTGCGGCTCGGTGCGAGCTTCGCGCTGTTGACGCTGGCGGGAGGAGCGATCTTGGCGGCCATCACCGCGCCCGGGCGTCGCCTCGCACAGCGCGCCCGCGCGGAAGGCTGGAAGCACTACGGCACGCTCGCCGCGTCGATGCGCACCCTGCTCGAGGCGTGTCTGGAGCTGCGCGCAGTCGGCATGGAACGAGCCTACGCGGAGACCGTGCGCCAGCGCGCGGGCGCCGTGACGCAGGCCGAGCTGCAGGCGATCCGCACGACCTACCTCACGGCGCTGCTGCCCTCTCTGCTCGCGCTCGGCGCGCTCGCCGTGCCTCGCGCGTGGCTCGAAGCGCTCTCGGCCCGGGGGGTGGAGTTCGCGGTTCTGGGAGGCGCGGGCATCGCGCTCACGCTCGGTGCACTCTCCGCCCTCGATCAGTGGCATCGGAGCGCGCCCGCCCGGCTCTCGTTCCGCAGCCTCTCCACACAGCACCCTCGCTCGTCACCGCCGGAGCGCGTCGCTCCCTCGAGCGACGCCAGCGGTCCCATCCACGCGCTCCGTGTGCGCGGACTCAGCGTGCTCCACCCCGGCGGGCTGCGCCCGACCCCGTCCGGCCTCAGCTTCGAGCTCGGGCCCGGAGGCGTGGCGCTGATCGGCCCGAACGGCAGCGGTAAGTCCTCGGCGCTGTGGGCTATCCTCGGCCTCTTGCCGGCAAGCAGCGGAACCGTGGAGCTAGATGGCCCCGGGGGAGCGCGTCGCATCGACGAGGCGCGCGGCCGCCTCGCCTACCTCCCTCAGAACCCACACGTGGCTCCAGACGAGAGCGTACGCACCCACCTCGAGCTCTTCGGCACGCGCCCAGACGCCGCGGAGCGCTGGCAGCCGACGCTGCGTGCTTTCGATCTCGATGAGCTGCTCCGCGACCGCGGAGGCGGCGATCTGGAGCGGGGCCTCTCCACGCCGATGGGCTCGCTCTCTGGCGGGGAGCAGCGCCGGGTCTTGCTCGCGCGCGTCTTCAGCTCGGGGGCAGACGTGCTGCTCCTCGACGAACCCGAGGTGGGTCTCGACTCGGATCGGCGCACCGAGCTGCGCTCGATCCTCGAAGCCGAGGCGGTCAGGCGCATCGTCGTGCTGGTCGCCCACGACCCCGGTATCGTCCCCTCGAGCTTCGAGCGCATCGCGCTGAGCGGGGGGCAGGAGCCCCACCCGAGCGCCTGAGCAGGTCGGCCGTAGGGTTCGAAGGCTGCTTCCCGTTTGCTGAACCGCCGGGGTCGTCGTAGCTTGCAGCGGTAGCTTCGCTCGGCTTGGTGGAGCGGCTCGACCGCTGGAGGATTCGATGCGTCATTACACGGGGTTTCTGCTGGTTGGCTGCACGGTCGGTGCCCTGAGCCTCGGCTTCGCTGGGTGTGGAGATGACGAGACCGGGACCACGAGCTCCGGTGGAGGTGGCGCTGGCGGGGCGACGAGCACGACGACGTCCACCACGACCACGACCACGACCACGAGTTCCGGTGGTGGCGGGGGCGGCGGCGAGGTGGGTGGCGGCGGTGCTGGGCCTCTGCCGAGCTTCGCCGACGAGTGCCCAGGGGGTGAGCTCGCGGTGCTCGAGCACGGTACGAGCTTCACCGTCTCCGGCAGCACCACCAACAAACCCGACAACTTCAGCACCTTCTGCGGCGACACCTTCGCTGGCAACCAAGAGATCTCCGACCAGGTGCTCGAGCTCTTGGTGCTTCAGGGCTGCACGCTCACGCTCGAGCTCACGAGCGACTGGAACGCGGTGCTCGGTGTGCGCAACGAGGGACTCTGCCTCGACGAGCCACCGCTGCAGTCCACGTGCATCAACGCGACCAGCGGCAGCGGCACGGAGACACTGAAGCGTCACATGCCCAGCGGCCGCTACCACGTCATCGTCGACGGCGCGGCGCTCGAACAGGCCGGAGACTTCACGCTCGACATCGAGTGCGCTGCGCCCAGCTGCGGCGACGGCGTGCTCAACCCCGGAGAGCAGTGCGACAACGGCCCCGATGTGCCGAACGACGGTTGCTCGGCGACCTGCACCGTCGAAGCACAGGTTGCAGGCGACTCCTGCGCCGCACCGACGATCATCTCGATCGACGCAGGGCAAGAGGCGTTTTGGCCTTCAGCGCTCCCCTACTACAACAACTCGACCGCTGGGAACGATGGCCAGGGTACCTGCGGCGCCCCCCTGGGCCGTGACCACGTCTTCGCGGTCACACCCACGGCGAGCGGGCAGCTCTCCGTAACCGTGGGGCAAGGCTTCGGCAAGGAGACGCTCTGTCAGACCCAGCCGAGCCTCAACGAATTCTGCTGGGAACACATGATCTACGTGCGCACGGGCGACTGCGAGACGGGAGCACAGCTTCTGTGCGCGAATATGTCCTACACAACCTTCGCCACGGTCGCTCAATTCGCAGTGACCGCTGGCACCACCTACTACGTCTTCGTCGACGGCTACATCAACCAGCCCTGGGCCCAAGGGCCCTACGTGATGCGCCTCAACCACACGCCGAACTGAGCTCGCTCGAGCTCCGTCGCGCCGACGCCGTTCCCTCACAGACGCTGCGGGAGCGGCGTCGCCGTATCGGGGTACACGCGCGCGCTGGGCCTCGGCTCTACGCGCTGCTCTCGCGAGTCAGGCGCGGACCGCGAGGCCTCTTTCGAGCAAGGCCTCCACGAGCGCAGCCAAATCCTTGGTCGCGGTGGCTTCGTCCACCTCGAACTCCGCCTGCACACGCTCCACGAGCTCGCCGAAGCTGACGCCCTCGACGATGCGCTCCCACGCGAAGGTCGCGACCTCGTTCATGCCGTAGTAGCGGCCACCGGCGAGGTCCAGGAGCACGGCCTCACCGTCGAGGACACGTGAGAGCACCGCGGGAGGGCAACTGAGACGCGAAGCGGAGCCGAGTGGTTGGGCCGGCATTCGGGGGTAGACTATCACGCTCGAGTCGCTCCACCTGGGGCCCGACACGGTGACTCCGTTCCCGTGTCACCGAGGCGCAAAAATTGCGCACAAGTTGGCGTTCGGCGCGACTTCTCCTAACATCGGTCGACCCTTCGTCGCTCACACGAGCCGGTTTGGGGGAGTGGGGACGAGCCGGTCGCTCGTGAAGAGGAGCATGTGATGTCGAAGACGGTCGCCGATCGCTACGAGGTCCGACGCGAGATCGCGCAGGGAGGCATGGGCGCGGTGTTCGAGGCCCGGCATGTCTTCACCGGTCGCCCGATCGCGCTCAAGCTCGTGCCCCCCGAGGTGAAGAACCCGCAGGTGGCGCGCGCACGGCTCCTTCGTGAGGCACGCCTGCTCGGGCGGTTGGTGCACCCACACATCGTCAACGTGCTCGACGCCGGCAACTGCCCCAGCCACGGGCCCTACGTGGCGCTCGAGATGCTCGAGGGGCGCTCGCTCGACGGCCTGCTGACGACACGAGGACGCCTGACCCTCGCAGGCGTGTACAGCCTGGGCCTCTCGCTCACCAGCGCGCTGAGCTTCGCCCATCGGAACGACGTCGTGCACCGCGACGTCAAACCGGCGAACATCTTCATCTCGCGCAACCCGACCGGAGAGGGCATCAAGCTCATCGACTTCGGCATCGCGAGCGAGCGCAACGAAGATCCGGATCCCGACGCCAAGCTGACCCGCCCTGGCGACCTGCTGGGGACGCTCGAGTACATCGCGCCCGAGCAGATGAAGAACGCATCGCTCGCGACGCCCGCAAGCGACGTCTATGCCGCTGGAGCGGTCCTCTACGAGTGCCTGACCGGAGAGGTGCCCTCTTTGGTCGATCGCCTCGCCGCGCCCCCAGCGCTCAGCAGGGCTGCGAACCTGCGGCCCGACGCACCGCGTGAGCTGCTCGAACTCGTCATCCAAGCGCTTCAACCCGACTCGAAGCTCCGCCTGCCCTCGGCCCAGTCCTTTCACGACGCCCTTCTCGCCTTGTCCGGCGCAGACCCCCGCTCTTCGCCGATCCTCGGCCCGATCTGGGATGGGTCCGAACAAGCAGCAGCCTCGCCGAGCAGCCCGACCCTGTCGGAGCCGGCCGTCGCGCGGGGACAGAGCCGTCGAAAGTTCCCGCGTGCTCCGTACATCACGCCCTGTCGCGTGGTTCGACCGGGGTTCCCCGCGCTCGACGGCCGCTCCGAAGATATCTCCGAGGGGGGACTCTTGTTGCTGCTCCCACAGTCCATGACGGGGGTGGACACGGCCGCCTCACCCACCCTGCCCAGCGGAGGTGAGCTCGTCCGCGTCCGCTTCTCACTGCCGACCACTGGCGTGGTCGTGGAGCAGGAGGCCTACGTTCGTTGGGCGCGCGACTCTCGCGGACGGGCTGCCATGGGCCTCGAGTTCTCGGAGCCGACGCCCGAAGTGTCCCAGTCGATCGCGACCTACGTGTCGATCATCAGCGGGGAGCCCAACCCACAGACTGGAGGCGGGTCGAGCTCGAACCCCGCACCAGGGCCCACCGGATGAACCACGAAGGTGGTCCCCTCGCCGTGCGGCTCGAAGCCGAGCGTGTCTTGCCGCACGGATGGAGCGCACCCAAGATTCGGTCTGCGTCATGGTCGCCACCCGCGAGCCCTCCTGCAGAGCCGGCCAGGCGGCTGCGTTCCGCTCTGCGGCGCTGACGCTCTGGGGGAAGCTTGGTTGGGAGGAAGTGCTCCGAGCGATCTCATCGGAGACGAGGGAGCAGCTCTTCGAGCCGCCGGTCTCCCCGGTCGCTTGGGTTCCCGAGCGACTCATGATGGACCTCGCGGAGCAGGTGTACGAGGGTCCAGCGGCCCGGAACGACCACGGTTACCGCGTGTTCGTGCGCACCATGATCGAGCACGGATTCGGCCGCATTCGTCGCCTGTTCATCCGGTACGCGACCCCGGAGCTCCTGCTCAGTCGCGCCCCGGAGCTCTGGAAGCACGACCACACCCACGGCGAGCTCAGCGTGCAGATCGGCGACGGCCGCGCCACCGCCGTTCTGCGGCGCCACCCCCACGTGGCGACCGAGCTCGCGCGACTCACGGCGGCGGAGACGTTCAAGAGCGCGCTCTCACTCACACGTGCGCGCGAGGTCCAGATGGAGCACTTCCACGACGAGGACGCACTCCGCGTCGAGCTCGGCTGGCGTCGATGAGCCGCCCGTCCCGCCGACCGGCTGGCCCGGAGAGCGGCCCCGCGTGGACCGCCGACGAGACGCTCGCCGCTCTCTCGCGCGGCGCCAGGTGTCCGACGCTGCTCCTCGAGGCCGTCGAGGGTGGAGCGCTGCCCTTGCGCTGGTGGAACGAGGCGGCAGAGGTGAGCGGCTTCGTTCAGCGGCCCAGCGCGCGCTCGGCGCGGGGCAAGCCCACCTTGCTGCCCGCTCTGGTGGAGTCGTTGTGGGATGCCGCCCGCGCCTGCGTCGAGCTCGGTGCGGCGCATCAGTTCGAGGAGTTTCTCACGATCGACGGCAAGGAGACGTGGTGGATGACGACGCTCACCCCCGTCGGCCCCCCTGCGGCGCCTGGCGCGCGACTCGTGGCGACCTACGTCGACCTCGGGTTCCTCCGCCCCACCGAGCTCGCGCTCCAGCGCTCCGAGTCCAACTTCCGCGAGCCGATCGAGCGCAGCTCCGACGCGATCTTCATCTGTCGCTCCGACGGCTCGACGGTCTTCGAGAACCCCGCCGCGACCCGCATGCTCGGCGAGGACGGAATCGCTGGAGGTGAACGCAACATCTTCGACTACTTGAGCGAGTCGGGGCGCCTGGATCTCGAGTCCGTCCTCGCGCGGGTGCTGCGCGGCGACGACGTCGCACGCGGCACGGAGCTCGAGCTCCGTGGTGTGGCGGGGACGCTACACGTCGACTTCAACGTCATGCGCATGCCCTTCGATGGGACCGATGTGGTGGTGCTCGACGGCCGCGATTTGACCGAGCTACGCCGGACCCAGTCGAGCTTCGCGAGCGCCGACAGCCTCATCGCCCTCGGCCGGATGGCCGCCGGGATCGCGCACGAGATCAACAACCCTCTCGGCTACCTGTCGAGCAACCTGGCCTACGCGCTCGACCAGCTCGCCATGCTCCAGCCCGACCTGCCCGCGAGCGTCGGCGAGGAGCTCGACGAGGTGCGCGCCGCGCTCGGCGACGCCGCCGAAGGGGTGGGCAGGGTGGCTGAGATCGTGCGCGACTTGCGGGGTCTGGCGCGCGAGGATTCCGAGGAGCCCAGGCCTACCTCCGCGGAGGGCTCGCTCGAAGCAGCGCTGAAGCTTGCTCGCGCCGAGCTCCAGCGCCACGCCACGATCGAGAAGCGCTACGAGCCCGTCCCCATGGTCCATGCGCGCGAGCCGCGCCTGGTGCAGGTCTTTCTCAACCTCCTCCTCAACGCCACCTACGCGATCTCCTCCGCACGGAGAGAGGCGGAAGGCCCACGCAGCCTCGGCGTCGTGACCCTTCGCGTACGACCCTGGAGCCAGGACACGGTCGCCGTGGAGGTGGAGGACACGGGCTGCGGGATCGCGCCAGCCGATCGCGAACGCCTTTTCGCGCCGTTCTTCACGACCAAACCCTCGGGTGCGGGCATGGGCTTGGGCCTGACGGTCTGCCACCAGCTGGTGTCCGCGATGGGTGGTAGGATCGAAGTCGAGAGCGAGCTCGGACGGGGGAGCACGTTCCGCGTTCTCCTTCGAAGCGCAGCGCCCGACGCAGGTACCATCGGATGAAGTCGACCGACGATGTCGTGGAGTTCCTGCGAAGCACCGCGCGCGACGCCGACGCCGGCCACTGGCCGCGCGCCGTCGGTGTGTTCTCACGTGCGTACCTCCGCGTGACGCTCGAGGTCATCGCCAGGATCGCGGCTCGGAGTTTCGAAGACCCGAGTTGGCTCGCCGAGTTCGACGTGCGCTTCGCGAGGCTCTACGAGAAGGCCTTGCTCGATCCTTCGACGCGACCGCGGTGCTGGTCGATCGCGCTTGCGGCGCCCACCGAAGACACGCGGCTCCTGGGGCCGCTGCTCCTCGGGATCAGCGCCCACATGCGCTACGACCTCTGCGCGAGCTTGCTCGGTGGCTTCGTCGAACCAGGTGCGCGCGAGGCGCGCCGGCGTGACTTTCTCGCGGTCAACCGCGTGATGAGCCAGTCGATCGACCCCATCCAGGAGGTCCTCGAGACCCGATACGGGCGGTGGCTGCGAGCGGCCGATCTACTCGGGGGAGGTCTCGACGAGCAGCTCACGTTCACCGGCTTCCGCGGCTGGCGCGATCGCGCGTGGACCGACGCGATGAACATCCTCGACGGCCGGTTGACCCTCGACGACGTCGATCGGCGTGTCACGCGTACGAGCCGCGTGATTGCGCTCCTACCCGCCTGAGCGCGCCTGCTGGGTGAGGTGATCGGTGTGGCTCTCGCCGTTCATCGGTCGACGCCGTCACGCGCGGGATAGCCGACGTCCCAGACTTCCGCTGGCACGATGTCCGGGTCGATGAACGGCAAGGGCAGACCGCGAAGGCCGCCCACGCGCATCTGCTCGAGGACCCCGTAGGCCGACTGCAGCCCGGCGATGGTCGCGGCCTCCATCGCCTGCAGGTTCAATCCATTGCGGGTCCAATCCCCGGAGAGGTAGAGGCCGCGCACGCCCGCCTCGAAGCGCGCGTGAGGCCGGAGCTCGAAGAGCCCGGGCTCGGCCGAGTAGAAGCGGACGGCGGCTTGGGCGTTCCGGACGAACACGTAGCGGAAGGAGATGGCCTCGCCGGCGAGCAGGGCCCTGCGGTGCTCGTGGAGTCGAGCCCGGGACGCGTGGTCGAGCCCTGGCGTCTCGGCCAGCTGCTCGAGCGTGGTGGCGACGATGAGCGGCACGACCTGCTCGCGGAACCGGGAGGCGTAGGCCGCGTGCGCGGCCGGTGCGACCTCACCCATGGGCGGCGGCGGCATCCGGCCCGGGGCATCCGCGTCGTGCAACCACGCTCGGGTGTCGAGCGTACCGGGCAAGATCTCCGAGGGATCGCAGGCGAGCGCCGCGATCGCCTGCTGGACGGAGAGCGGCCACTGGTAGCGGCCGGGATGCGCGTGCTGGTCGTGCACGAAGAGATCCGAGTAGGCCCCGACGAGCTCCCACGCAGTGCCGTCGAAGGGGTGCACGTCGGCCTCGTCGAGCCGGATGGCGGCGAAGCGCTCGGAGCTCCAACCGCGGCGGAGATCCACGACGATGGTGAACGGACCCTCGAGGTTGGAGATGCCGAACGGCGGCGTCTCCGTCGAGCCTTCGGGCAGCGAGGGGAACGGCAGCTCGAGCCGCTCGGGAAAGAAGAGCTGCAGGTTGATGGTCTCGTTCATGAACGGTGCGAGCCCGCGCAGCTGCTCGACGAGCGGCTCCGTCCCCGGCTGCCCCTCGAGCAGCGGGAGCAAGCACTGCGGAAGCAAGGTGGAGATGAGGGCATCGGCGGCGAGGGAGCTCGTCGTCGGCCCGGGCACGGGCGGATGAACCGTAGGTACGTCGGCAGGCGGCACGATCGGGGGATCGGCGAGCTCGACGGAGCTGACGCGCCCGCCTGAGACGTGGATGCGCTTCGCGTAGGCGCGTCGCAGCACGGCGCCGCTGAGCTTCGGGCCGGCGAGGCGGGCCTCGATCCGCGCGGCGAGGGCCTCCCAGACGCCCGTCGAGTCGTCGCCGTCGAAGAGCTGGAGCACCGCACCTTCGTAGCGACGCACACCGAACTGCGCATCGCGCATGCTCGTCGCGACGTCGAGCGCGTACGGGCTCGAGAAGGCGGCCTTCAGGATGTTCTTCAGGTAGCCGGAGCGCCGAGGATCGTAGCTGGCGCCGTTCGCCACGATGCGCGCAGCGTCCGATGCGAGCAGGAGCAGCAGGTCGACGAAGGCATGGAGGTCGTCGAAGGTCGCCGACCCGAGCGCGGCTACTCCGCCGAGCCCGGCCGACGAGAGCGCGCCGGCGAGCATGTCGAGCATGGCTCCCTTCGACTCGACCCCGCGCCGCAACAGGCGCAACGGCGCGAGCCCCACGACGCGCTTCATGCGCGGAAGCACGTGGCTCGTGAACAGGGGCTGCATCAGCTCGCCGATGTCGACGTCGCTCGGGCGCCGCCCACCGAGCAAGGAAGCGAGCAGCGCGCTGTCCTCGGGGTAACCGAGCGACCCTGACAAGGCTCCAGTGAGCAGGAGGATCCACCGGAGTTCGCAGCCGAGGTCGTCCTCGGCGTAGAGGATGTCCATGTACGAGAGCAGGTCTCCCGTGTGCAGCTCGAAGTTGAGAGCCCAACGAAGGACTCGCTCGAAGGCGGCGACGGCCGCGCCGCGCCGCGCGAAGGCGGCGAGGACCTTACGCGCACGGGGGTTCCACGCAGACTCGGGGCGGGACGGATCGCAGACGTGCACCGCCACCACCCTGCCCTTGCCACTCCCATCGTCTGGCACGTCCGGAGGAGCCATCCACGCGCAATAGGTCGATGTGCCGACCTCTGGCGTCAGCGCGGCGCCGGTCCCTTCGAGCATGCGGAGGAGGTGAACGTAGCTGCCCCACACGAAGTGGAGACCGTGCGGGACGTTCGTACCCCAGGGGGCGCGTGGGTGGAGCACGTGCGCTTCGGCATCGAGAGGCCTCGAGCAGGCTCGCCCCCCCATGCGAGGCTCGGACTCGACGAGCGTGAGACGCAGTCCGGATGGGAGCGGCCCGGGGTGTGCGGCCAGCGCCGCGGTCAGCGCATCGAGCGCCGCGAGCCCCGCGACGCCACCTCCCAGCACGACGATATCGCGCGGCCCCGTGTATGCGGACATGGCCCGGAGGCTAACTCAAGCGGGACCGAGTTGCGCGCGCGCACGGCAAGGCGTCGCGTGCATCGCACAGCACACCGACTGCTCGGCGTGTCGAAGCTCAGCCTGCGCTCGTGACCACCAGCTCCGAGGCTCGCCGCGACCAGTCCGGGAGCCAGCGCGCCAGCTCTGCGGCCGGCATCGGTCGCCCGATGAAGTAACCCTGCGCGTAGTCGCAGCCGAGCTCGGCGAGCAGCCTCCAGTCGACCAGGTCTTCGATGCCCTCGGCGACGACCCGGAGTCCGATCTTTCGCGCGATCCCGATGCTGGCCTCGACGATCGCTCGGTTGGCGTCGCTCGACGAGGCGCCGTGAACGAAGCTCCGGTCGATCTTGAGCTCGTCGAAGGGTAGGTCGCGGAGCTGCGCGAGCGACGAGAACCCCGTGCCGAAGTCGTCGATCGACACCGAGACGCGGCGCAGCCGGAGCCTGGCCAAGATGTCGAGCGCGGCCAGTGGGTTGCCTGCGAAGCGACTCTCCGTGACCTCGAGCGTGACCGAGCCTGGCGGAGCGTGCGCCGCCTGGAGGCGCTCGAAGACGTGATCGGCGAAGGACGGCTCGGTGAGATTGTCCATCGAGACGTTGACGGCGACGTGCACGTCGCCGAGCTCGGAGGCCCAGGCCGCGCGGTCCTTCAGCGCGTTGCGCAGCACGCTCTCCGTGAGCCTGCCGATCAATCCGTGCTGTTCGGCGACCCCCACGAACTGATCCGGGTACACGACGCCGTCGCTCGGGTGCTGCCAGCGCACGAGCGACTCGACGCCGACGAGCTTGCCCGACCGAAGGTCGACCTTGGGTTGGTAGGCGTTGAAGAGCTGCCCCTCGGTGATGGCGGTCGAGAGCTGCTCGACGGAACGCGGAGGACGCGTCGACTTGTGCCGCGCACGGCGAGCACCTCGATGACGCCCCAGGGTCTGACCGAGCTCGCGAGTCCCGAAGGGCTTGGCGAGCGTGCCCAGCACGTGGAGCTCGTGCCCGACCGCGAGCCTGTCGGCGGTCTGCAGCACGCGCTGGTCCTCTCCGCTCATGAGCACCAGCGCACCGCCGAACTTGCGGTTCGCGAGCGAGCGCAGGAACTGGATGCCGTCGATCTCGGGCATGTTGAGATCGAGCAAGATCGCACCGGGGGCGGCGCCCGAATCGAGAGACTCGAGCGCTCCCTTGGCGGAGCTGTGACCGAAGACGTCGTGGTAGCCCAGCGACCGCAGCTGACGGACGATCGCACGTACGAACGCCGGTTCGTCGTCGACGATCCACACCGGCTCATCGACGGTTTCACTCTGGGCCACGTCGTCGATCATTCTCCATCCTCTTCAGCCCTGAGGGCCGACCGGGGACCGTCATCATGACCGCCCGGGGCGGCCCTCGCCACCCGCGCAGGCAGCACACGATTTCGCCCCGAACGCTTCGCGGCGTACACAGCCTCGTCTGCACGCCGGATCGTCTCGGTGACCCCGTCGCCGGCGCGCCACTCGGCGACCCCTGCGCTGACGGTAGGCAGACCGGGAGGCAGCGGCGGACACGTGAGCCGCTCTACGCTCGCGCGCAGTCGCTCCACGCAGACCAGCGCATCGTCGAGGCCCGTCGCGGGAAGGACGACGACGAACTCCTCTCCACCGTAGCGACAAACGAGATCACCTTCCCGCACCGCGGACGCGAGACAAGCGGCGACCACGGCGAGCACCTCGTCGCCGATGGCGTGACCGTACTCGTCGTTGATGGACTTGAAGCGGTCGATATCGACCATGGCCAAGCTGAAGCCGGGCTCGCCGGCCTGTGTCTGCCTCACCCTCCGCGCGAGATCGTCGTCGAAGAAGCGCCTGTTGTAGAGCCGCGTGAGCGCGTCGCGGGTGGCGTCACGCCGAGCGCTCTCCACCTGCGCCCTCAGCACGCGGTTGGCTCGCGAACGCCGCAACTGCGCCTGGACGCGCGCGGCGAGCTCGTCGGCGTCGACGGGCTTGACGAGGTAATCATCTGCACCGAAGCGCAGCGCATCGAGCTTCCCCTCCGAGACCCCGAGCGCGCTCACGACGATGGTGTTCGGCATGTGGCCCCCGCGCCGCTCTTGGCGTACGTGGCGAACGAAGTCGAGACCGGAGCCATCGGGCAACATGACGTCGACGATGAGGACGTCCGGGTCGGCCAGGATCGCGCTCTCCGCGCTCGCGAGGTCCTCGGCGACGAGCACCGTGTGGGCGTCGGCCTCGAGGCGCCGGGTGAGCACGTGCCGCCACAGCGGGTCGTCGTCGACGACGACGATCGTGCCGCCAGTGGCGAAGCTCCCGCTGGGGACCGCGCCTCCCAGGAGCGCCACGCGCGACCGGAGCTCGAGGTCCATCTGACGGAGTCGGACCTGGCTGCGGAGCCGCAGCCCCAGGTCGACGTCGTCGGTGGACTCGAGCACGTAGTCGTCCGCGCCAGCGGCGATCGCGGCGGCACGGGCGCTGGCATCCGCGGGCGCCCCGATGGCGACGATCGGCAAGCGCTGCGCGCCGACGTCGGCGCGTACACGCCCGATGGACTGCGCGTGCGTCTCGGCCCCCGCACTTGCACCGTCGCCGAGGGCGGAGGCGGTGCTCACGACGACGTCGGCGTAGTGGTGTCGTACGAAGTCAGCGACCTCGGAGACGGACACGGCCGCGACGACCTCGTAGCCCAAGCCGCGCAGACGGTCGCCAATCGCAGTCGCTCGTCCAGAGGCACTCGTGACCAGCAGTATGCGACCCTTCGACGCCATCAGCCCTCGTGCTTCCCGGGCGACCCACTCGCGTGCGGACGCTAAGCGGCCAGGCTACGCCAAGCGCCGCGGAAGTGGAACGCGGGGGCGGGGCGCTTGGCGCGCCACGGGGGAACGGAACCGGGTTCACCCGGATCTCGCAGGGCCCATGTCAGCGAGACGCGCTCCTCCGAGCGCCGTCTCCCGGACGCCTGACAGGCCTCCTGACGGTCGCTTCGCGCGCTACCGCTCGCCCTGCCGGTCAGCTCAGCCCCCCCACTTCGGCTGCGGGAACCCGCGCTCCGGCTTTGCGAAGAGGTAACCCTGGAGCAGCTCGCAGCCCTCGGCCTCGAGCGTGCCTCGCTCCTCCGGGGTCTCGACGCCTTCGCTGATGACGTGGATGTCGAGCTCCTTCGAACAGAGGCGAGCCATCGCGCGCACGACGCTCCGCTTCCGGCTCGAAGCGTCGATGCCCCGGACGAGCGACATGTCCAGCTTCACGAACTCGGGCTCGAGCTGCGAGAAGCTCGCGAGCCCTGCGTAGCCTGCGCCGAGGTCGTCGACCGCGATCCGATAGCCGAGCTCGCGGAGCTTGGCGACCTTGGTGGGAAGGTCGTGGACGCCGTCGAGCGACGCACGCTCGGTGACCTCGAGCACCACGCGCGGCGCGAGCTTCGAGAGCGGGGAGTCGGGTGCCGACAGCTCCGGATCGTTGAGGTCGGCGGAGTGCAGGTTCACGAAGAGCAGAGCATCTGCCGGCGCCTGCGCCGCAGCGTCGGCGACGAAGGCTCGGATGCGGCGCCCGAGGTCGTGCAGTCGGCCGAGTCGCTCGGCGGCGTCCAGCAAGTCGGGCGGTGAGCGAAGCGAAGGCTCGCCGGAGCGAAGCAGCGCCTCGTAGGCGAAGACCGACTGCGCCGGCCAGCGCACGATGGGCTGGAACGCCATCCAGAGCTGATCGAGGGCGCTCGTGAAGCGGGCTTCGAGCGAGGCTCGATCGCCCAGCTGCTTGCCCTCCGCGCCGAGCACCTCGAGGGCCTCGCGCTTGAGGCGCGCCAACTGGTGCATGTGCACCCCTCGACGGACCACCTGCGTGAGCGTGTCGAGATCGACCGGCTTGATCAGGTACCGGAAGGCGCCGTACTCCACGGCGCTGACCGCGGTGTCGAGGCTGGGGGAGCCGGTCATCAGCACGACGGGCACGTCGAGGTCTCGCTCTCGCACAGCGCGGAGGAAGGCCGTGCCCGACAGACGAGGCATGCTGATGTCGCTCAGGATGAGATCGAACGAGCTCTCTCGGAGCTTGTCGACCGCGTCCGCTCCATCGGTCGCCTGGACGACCTCGCAGCCGAGGCGGCGCAACGCCTTGGTGTAGACGAGGCGCACGTCGGGCTCGTCGTCCACCAGCAGCACGCGTGCGCTCCCACCGGTGGCCCCAGTCACTTGATCCGTCATGTCGGCTCAGTCTCCTGGATTCGTCTGGATGCGGTCGTTCACCAGCGCACGCAGATGCTGGGTGTCGAAGGGCTTTTCTACACGCTGGTTCTCGACTTCGGCGAGAAACGCCCGCGCCGCCACGGTGAACGCGCCTCCGGTGAGGAATATGACGCGGCTCGCCAGCTCGACATCGTAGCGACACAGCTCCGCGTACAGGTCCATGCCCGTCATCTGCGGCATCATCAGATCGCAGAGGATCACGTCGAAGCGCTCGCCGGACCTGATCCTCTCGAGCGCCTGCGCCGCCTGCTCGACGGCGACGACCTCGTGCTCGAAGGACAGGACGCGCTGGATGGCCTTCGCGACCATCACCTCGTCGTCGATCACGAGCACCCGCCCGCGCTTGCCGCTCGTCGGCCGACGCGCGCGCTTCACGGTGATCATTCCGCCTTCGGCCTTGGCGGGTGGGAGCCAAACCCGGAAGGTGGTCCCTCGACCGAGGGCCGTCTCGACCTCGATGCGGCCTCCGAATCCGGTGACGATCCGATGACAGATCGAGAGCCCGAGACCCGTGCCGACGCCGACCGGCTTGGTGGTGAAGAAGGGCGTGAACAGTTGCTCCACGACCCTGGGCTCCATGCCCGGCCCGGTGTCGGAGACGGTCACGCAGACGAAGCCATCCTCGGCGGTGCTCGCAGAGACACGGATCTCGTGCTCGTCGCTGTGCCCCTCTTCGATCGCCTGGGCTGCGTTGATGACCAGGTTGAGGAAGACCTGTCCGAGGCGGGACTCCGTCGCCTGCACGAAGCCGGCGCGCTCGAAGGACTTCACGAGCCTCGCGCGGTGGCGGATCTCGTTCCACGCCATGCGCAAGGTCGAGTGGAGGACGCGCGCGAGGTCGACCGGCCCGGCGACCTCCTCCTCCGAACGCGAGAAGATCTTCAGGTCTCGCACGATGCTCCGGATCCTCTCGAGGCCGTCTCGTGCGTCGCTGAGGCCTTCGGTCACCTCGGCGAGCTCCGCCGAGAGATCGAGCTTCTGCGAGATCTCGGCGAGATCCCTGCTGGCCATGTCGAGGTTGGCCATGACCGACGCGAGCGGGTTGTTGATCTCGTGCGCGACGCCCGCGGCGAGCGTGCCCATCGAGGCCATGCGGTCGGAGATGAGGAGCTGTTCCTGCAGCTTCTTGCGCTCGACTCGCAGCGCCGCCTCTCGGAGCTCGCGTTCGATGGCGGGCACCAAGCGGCTGAGCTTGCCCTTGGCCATGAAGTCGTGTGCGCCGGCACGCAGCGATTCGACCGCGATCTCTTCGTTCACCGTGCCGGAGATGATGATGAAGGGGAGGTCGAGCCCGAGCTCCGCCACGACGCGCAGCGCCATCGGCGCGCCGAAGCTCGGCATGGAGTAGTCGGAGAGCACGACGTCCCAGGTGCGGCTCGTGAGCGCCTCGGTCATGGCCTCGGCCGTGTCGACCCGGAGGTGGTCGACGTCGAAGCCTCCGCGTCGGAGCTCGAGCAGCACCAGCATCGCGTCTTGCTCGACGTCCTCGACCATCAAGGCGCGGAGCGGAGTCGGCATCCCTCAAGTTCCTCGCGAAGGGGGCGGCGCCTCGTTCAGCACCAGCCAGTATAGGCCCAGCTGGCGAACGGCCTCGATGAACTGGACGAAGTCCACGGGTTTGCGCACGTAGCTGTTCGCGCCGAGGCTGTAGCTACGGAGCAGATCTTGCTCCTCCACCGATGAGGTCAGCACGACCACCGGCAGGAGCGCCGTTCGGGGGTCGCCGCGAAGCTCACGGAGCACCTCGAGTCCGTCGACCTTGGGCAGCTTCAGGTCGAGCAAGACGAGCTGGGGCAGAGAGCTGGCGTCACGCTCCGCGTGCGCACCGCGCGCGTGGAGGTAGTCGAGCGCCTCCGCGCCGTCGCGCGCGACGACGATCGGGTTGAGCACGTTGCTCTTCTTCAGGGCGCGGATGGTGAGCTCTTCGTCTCTGGGGTTGTCTTCGACGAGGAGGATGACGCGGTTCGAGTTCATTCCAGGTGCTCCGGCGGCTCGATCGTGAAGTAGAAGGAGGCGCCCTCGCCGACGGAGCCCTCCGCCCAGACGCGACCACGGTGGCGGTGGACGACACGCTGGACCGTCGCCAGGCCGACCCCGGTGCCGTCGAACTCGGCGGCGGAGTGGAGGCGCTGGAACACTCCGAAGAGCTTGCCGACGTAGGCCATGTCGAAGCCCGCGCCGTCGTCACGGACGACGAACACGCGCCGCCCGTCGACGGTCGTACTGAAGAACTCGACGTGGGCGAGCTCCTGCTTCGAGCTGAACTTCCACGCGTTGCCGAGCAGGTTCTCGAGCACGACCGTGAGCAGCCGCTGGTCGCCCTCGCACACCAGGCCTTCTTCGATCGTCACCTCGACGCGTCGGCTGGGCTGAGCCCGCTCGAGTCGCGCGATCACCTGCCGCGCGATCGCGCTCAGATCGACCGTCTCGCACCGGAGCTCGGAGCGCGTGACCCTCGAGAGCGCGAGCAGGTCGTCGATGAGCTCGGCCATGTGCTGCGCGGACTCCCGGACGAAGGAGAGATAGCGGCGGCCTTCTCCGTCCAGCTTCTCGCCGTAGTCTTCCAGCAGGGCTTGGCTGAAGCCGTCGATGCTCCGGAGCGGTGCGCGGAGATCGTGCGCGACCGAGTAGCTGAACGACTCGAGCTCCCGGCTCGCGAGCTCGGCGTCCTCCTTGGCGCGCGCGAGCGCTTCTTGCGTGGCCTTCGCGGTCGTGACGTCGCGCGCGATGGCGTAGAGCGTCCCGTTCGAGGGGGCGCTCGTCCAGTCGAGCCAGCGGTAGGAGCCGTCTTTGCAGACGTAGCGAGTCTCGAAGTGCAGCGTGGGCACGCCACGAGCGAGCTTCTCCACCTCGGCCTCGACCATCGCACGATCGTCGGGGTGCACGAAGTCGAAGAACGGGCGAGAGAGCAGCTCCTCGCGGCTGTACCCCAGCACGTCGAAGGCGGGGCTCACGCGCTTGAAATACCCATCGGTGCCCGCGATGCACATCATGTCGAGTGAGAGGCTGAAGAACCGACGGAGCACGGCGCGCTGTTTGGCGAGCGCCACGTGGTTGCGCACCCGCGCGAGCAGCTCGCGCGCCGAGAAGGGCTTCACGAGGTAGTCGTCGGCGCCGGCCTCGAGCCCCTCGATCGTCGCCTCCTCGCCAGCACGGGCGGAGAGGAGGATCACGGGGATGTCCTCCGTCGAGGTGTCGGCGCGCAGCGCGCGGAGCAGACCGAAGCCGTCGAGTCTCGACATCATCACGTCGCTCACCACCAGCGCGGGGCGCGTTCGTCGCGCGGACTCCAGCGCGGCCTGCCCGTCGGCGACGGCCTCGACGTCGTAGTGCGGCCCGAGGATGCCGAGGATGTAGGCCCGGAGGTCGGCGTTGTCGTCGGCCACGAGGATGTGAGCGTCGGCGTCGTGAGTCGTCGCGCCTCCGGTGGCGCGGAGCGAGCCCGGCACGCTGCCCGTCGTCACGTCGGCCCACTGTTGCGCCTCCTCGAGGTACTGCGGCGCCGAGTCGGAGCGCCACGGCCCCGAGTCGGGGGGGGCGATCTGCTCTTGCGGCAGGTGCGCGGTTCCGCCGGGCATCGTGACAGTGAACTCCGTTCCCTCACCTACGGCGCTCGACACTCGCACCGTGCCACCGTGCAGGCGCACCAAGCTGTCGACGAGGGCGAGCCCGATGCCCGCGCCCTCGGCGTTGCGAGCGTGTGCGCCCGCGACGCGGTGAAAGCGCTCGAAGAGGCGCGGCAGTTGCTCCGCGGGGATGCCCGTACCGGTGTCGCGCACGACGAGCTCGGCGTGCTCGTTTCGCCAGCGAAGCGACACCTGGATCTTGCCTGTGAACGTGAACTTGAGGGCGTTGGAGAGCAGGTTCAGCACGACCTTCTCCCAGAGGTCGTGGTCGACGTAGATGGGATCCGGGAGCGGTTCGCAATCGACCTCCAGGCGCAGACCGACTCGCTCGACCGCCGAGCGGAAGGCGCTCGCGAGGTAGCCCGTGAAGGCGGAGAGGTCGGTGGGCCGGAAGCTCGCGTGTACGCGACCGGCCTCGATCTTCGAGAACTCCAAGAGGGAGCTCACCATGCGCATGAGCCGCAGCGCGTTGCGCCGGACGAGCTCCAAGCCTCCGTCGCGAAGCGCCTTCTCCGGCGACGCGATGGCGTCCTCGATCGGCCCGAGGATCAGCGTGAGGGGCGTGCGCAGCTCGTGGCTCACGTTGCCGTAGAAGACCGTCTTGGCGGCGTCGAGCTCGCCGAGCTTCGCGGCCGCCACGCGGAGCTGATCGTTCGCCGCGGCCAACTCGCGGCTGCGCCTCACGATCTCCACTTCCATCGCGCGCGTACGGTCGCGGAGCGCGGAGTCTTGCTCGCTCGCTTCGACGAGCTCGGTGACGTCCTGCACCTGGTGCAGGATGTAGTCGACCTCGCCCGTGCTCGAGAGCACCGGGATGTTCCTCGGGCTCCAGTATCTGGACGCGAACTCACCGTCGGCGGCGCGCACGTCGTACTTCTGGACCGCCATCGTGTCCGGCTCGCGGGTGGAGAGCACGCGCTCGAGGGACTCCCGGAGCTTGCGCGTGCCGTCGGCGCCAGGGTCGGCCGGGTTGTCCGGGAAGACGTCGAAAATGTCTCGCCCGAGGATTTGGTCTCGCGAGGTCATCGTCGCCGCGAGGTAGGCGTCGGTCACCGCGACGATGTGGAGCTCGGGATCGAGCACCAAGTACGCGCCAGGCGCGGCCTCGAACAAGGCGCGATGGTCGACCGGTGACGCAGCCCCGCGCTCCCCCACGATGCTCCCCAGCGATGGAGATAGCTGCCTCCGCTTGCGATCGCAAGCGCCGAGCGGAGCTCGGCCCTCAGTCGATCCGGGCGACTGCGGTCGACGGAGCGCGCTGGAGATGGCGTCGACAGGCCTCGTCGGAGCCGAGCGCACAGGCGCGCAGCCAGTGCTCGCGAGCGACCGCCTCTTGGCCGGGCTGCTCGCGGAAGCGGTCGCCGATGCCGAGGCAGGCCGTTGCGTCCCCCGCGTCGCAGGCGCGCCAGAGTACGCCCATGGCCTTCCCTGCAGATGCAGCAGAGGTCGCGCCCGTGGGCAGGGCGTCCGCGAGCGCCGCACACGCGACGGTCTCACCGCGCTCGCAGTACATCGAGAGCGCACGAGCCGAGTCCTCCCTCAGCGTCGGGTCGCTCGAGCGCATCAGCAGGCGGGAGGTGTGTGCGCATCCGCGTACATCCCCCAGTGTGCAGGCCCGGTCGTAGGCGCGCTGCGCCTTCGCGAGGTCGACCCGACCGCTCCGCCCATGCTCGTGCAGCACACCCAAGACCGCACACGCGCCTGCATCCTCCACGGAGCAGGCTCGCTCGAGCAGCTCCTTGGCGAGTCGCGCGTCCTCGACCGTGGCCGACCCCTGGAGCGCGTGCTCGACGCAGTCGCGTTGAGCGCTTCCGTTGAACATCGGCGCGTGCATGCACCCCGACAACGACGTGAGCGCGAGCCCGAGTCCAAGCAGCGCGGGCATGGTCGATGCGGTGAAGGGGAACATGGCGACCTCCGAGCAGAGGAGAGTGCACCCGCCATGCCACCTGCCGAGGAGCGCGATCACCGCGGCTCGGATCCCCTTCGAGCGCGATCACCGCCGCGATCGCTGCCGAACACGGGCTCAGGCTGCGCTGCTACTCGCCGATCGCCGAGGGCGGTGCCTCCGCAGCGCCACCCGACGTCCCGGGAGTCTCGGAACGGGACGCGCGGGCCGGCCCGACGGATCCTGCGCTCGGTCGTCTAGATCGTGCGCCGCTCGACGACCGCTGGCCAGGCTTCAGTCCGGGGCGTAGCGCTCGGCGCCGTCCGCGCCGCCGATCCACGCACTGAAACGCTCGAAGAGCTCCGGGTCCCAGCGCCCCTCGGCCGCCTCCCGCCGGAGGAGCGCGAGCGCATCGTCGTGGGACATCGCCGGCTTGTACGCCCGCTCGTGGCGGAGCGCGTCCCATGCGTCGAGCAGCTGGAATACGCGCGCGAGCTTGGGGATCGCCGCGCCCGCGAGCCCATCCGGGTAGCCCTTGCCGTCCCAACGCTCGTGGTGATGGCGCACGATCGGGAGCACGTGCGCCATCGTGGCGAGGGGCGCGAGCAGCTCCGCGCCCCTCGCCGCATGGGAGCGCATGATCTCCCACTCCTCGGCCGTGAGCTTGCCAGGCTTCTGGAGGATGCCGTCCGGGATCGCGATCTTGCCGATGTCGTGCAGGTAGCCGGCGCGCTCCAGGGCCATGACGTCGGGCCGCTCGAGCCCGAGGAAGCTCCCGAACTCCCGGCCGGCCCGGCGGAGGCGCTCGCAGTGCTCACCCGTGGTGGCGTCGCGGGCTTCGGCACACAAGGCGAGGCTGTCGAGCACGCGATCGGCGGAGTCGAGGGTCTCGACGAGCCTCCGGTTGCGCGCGAGCGACCGCACCCTGGCACCCAGCTCGAGACGATCGACGGGCTTGGTCAGGAAGTCGGTCGCGCCCGACTCGAGCGCGCGGATCCTGTCGTCGCGACCGTCGAGGCTCGTGATCATCACGACCGGGATGAGCGCAGTGACCCGGTCTCTGCGGAGCTCCTCGCAGAGCTGGAACCCGCTCATGTACGGCATCATCGCGTCGGTGAGGATGACGTCGGGGAGCACGCTGCGCGCGAACTCGACAGTCTCGCGAGGGTCGTCGAGCGAGTAGTAGCGGAAGCCGGCGGCTCGGCAGTAGGTGCCGAGCACTTCGAGCGCCGCGGTGTCGTCGTCGACGGCGAGCACGCGGAAGGGCGTCGTCTGCTCGTCGCCTGCTTCAGCTACCATCGGCTCAATCCCTCTCGGTGGTTCGAACGTTCGACTTGATGAGCTGTGCGAGCGCGCGCAAGGAAATCGGCTTCGCCATGTAGTCCGTCATGCCTGCGGCCAGGCACTTGTCGCGGTCACCTGGCATCGCGAAGGACGTGAGCGCGATGATCGCGGTTCGGTGGTGCTTGGGCAACCGACGTATCCTGCGGGTCGCCTCGAAGCCGTCCATCTCCGGCATCTGCACGTCCATCAGGATCACGTCGAACTCAGCGGACTCCGCGCGGGCGACGCCCTCGGTCCCCGTGCGAGCGACCACGACCTCGTAGCCCTCGCTCGTGAGGAAGTCGCTCAGCAGGACGACGTTGTTCTCGTTGTCTTCGACGACGAGAACGCGCGCAGCGTGCGGCGCGGCGAGCGACGTGGACCGAGCGTCCGAGCTCCCCTCCGGGAGGCCGCTCGGAGGCGCGTCCGAGCGCGCTGGAGACCATGGCAGGCTCACGCTGAACTTGCTGCCGCGCCCGAGCGCGCTCTCGAGAGCGACCTCCCCGCCGTGCATCTCGACGAGGCGCTTGACGATCGACAGGCCGAGGCCGGTGCCGCCGTGCCGCTTCGTGAGCGTCGACTCGAGCTGCGAGAAGGGCTTGAACAGGCGAGATTGAGCGTCTTCGGAGATGCCCTCGCCCGTATCGAGCACGTGGATCGCGAGCCGCCCGTGCGCTGGGTCGGCCTCGGTGTACAGCGTCACCTCGCCTCCCGACTCCGTGAACTTGATGGCGTTGCTGAGCAAGTTGAGCAGCACCTGCTGGAGCCTTCGGGGGTCGGCGGAGATCGTCGGTGCGGTCGCGTCGTAGCTGGCGCGCAGGCGGATGCCCTTCGCTTCGGCGGCGGGCTCCAGCAAGCGGAGGATGCCGCTGCCGAGCGCGGCGACGTGCACCGACTCCGTCGACAGCTCGAGCCGACCGGCTTCGATCTTGGCGAGGTCGAGCACGTCGTTGATCAAGGAGAGCAGGTGCTTCCCGCTCTCCTCGACCCGCGTGAGGGCGCGCTTCTGGCGCTCGTCGAGCGGGCCGTACACACCGAGCGCGAGCGACTCGCTCATGCCGAGGATCGCGTTGAGCGGCGTACGCAGCTCGTGGCTCATGTTCGCGAGGAACTCGTCTTTCTGGCGGGTCGCGAGCTCGAGTTGGCGGTTGACCTGCTCGAGCGTGCGCTCGCGCTCGACGAGCGAGCTGATGTCGAAGTTGATGCCGAACACCCGCTCGGCTTCGCCCTCCTCGTTGGCGAGGATCATCGCCTTCGTCTGGATGGACCTCGAGGATCCGTCCGCGGCTCGCGCGTCGAAGCGCGCATCGAAGGCCTGGAGCTTCGCCACGGCTTCTTGAAAGGCCGCGTGCAGGGGCTCGCGATCGGCTGGAACCACCAGCTCGTGCCACGCCGAATAGCTCGGGCGGAAGTCCGCCGGAGAGAGCCCGTAGAGCTCGTACATCCGGGCGTCCCACGCCAACTCTCCGGTACGCAGATCGTATGACCACCTACCGATCTTTCCGGCTTCGAGCGACATCGCGAGCTGCTCGCTGAGCTCGACGAGCCTGCGCTCGGCCTGCCTCCTCCCGGTCGCATCTCGTAGCGAGGTGATGATCAGGGGCCCCCGCTCGAGCTCGATCACGCTCGTCGTGACGTCGGCGTGGAGCGTGGTGCCGTCCGCTCGGAGCAGGGGGACGTCGATCGCGGACTCGATCCGCCGCTCGGCGATCTGCCGGGCGATCGTCTGCTCGCGAGGGACGTCGCCTGCCCCCCAAAGCTGGTCGAGCGTCATGCGCGCGAGCGCCTCGGGCGGGTAGCCGAGCAGCGCCTCGGCGCGCCGGTTCGCCTCCACGATCTGACCGTCGATGGTGGCCGTGAGGATGGCGTCGCTCGCGCCCTCCATCAGCCCGCGGTACCTCGCCTCGCGCTCAGCGAGGTTGCGGAGCGCGCGCTGATGCTCCGTGATGTCGCGCACGACGATGACCGTGCTGCCGTCTGGCAGGTGGGAGATCTCGACGTCGGCCTCGAAGCTCTGGCCTCGGGTGCCGCGCGCGGTCGCGTGCCCCGTCCGCACGCCCGCATTGCTCGAGGCCTCGAACAGGCCCCCCCTGCCATCGACGGGCTCGAACAGCGCGCTCCACGGCCCGCGCTCGTCGACTTCGCCGAACAGCTCCGTGAAGGCCTCGTTGCGGTAGACCCAACGCCCCTCGTGGTGGATGCCGATCGCCTCGAGCGAGGCCTCCAGCGCCGCCGCTTGGCGCTCGAGCTCACGGGTTCGCTCGGCGACGCGGAGCTCGAGCTGCTCGTTGCCCTCACGGAGTCGAGCTCCGACGGCCTCGAGCTCCTCCATCGCGAGGATGCGATCGGTGATGTCCTGGACGACGCCGATCGACCGCGTCAGCGCGCCCGACTCGTCGCGCTCGTGTACACAGCGCTCGAAGACGTGCCGTACTTCGCCCGTGTCGTGCCGGAGCAGCCGATGGACGATCTCGTAGTCTGGAGCGCCCGTCGCCACGGAGCCGGCGTAAGCGTCGTGGACGCGCGCCCGATCTTCGGGGTGCACGGCGGCGAGGAAGGCCTCGTAGCTGCCGTCGAACTCGCCCGGTGCGAACCCGAAGATCCGACATGTCTCGTCGGACCAGTGGATCAAGCCCTCGAGGCGGTCGAGTGTCCAGTGTCCGAGCTTCCCGATCTTCTGCGCTTCCTCGAGCAAGACCTCTCGTTCGTGCAGCAGCTCGGCTGCCCGCTTCTCGGCGGAGATGTCCGAGATCGTGCCGATGAGCCTGAGCGGGTCACCGGATGCGTCGCGCTCCACCACGCGCCCTTGGGAAAGCACCCACCGCCACTCGCCCTGCTTCGTGCGCTGGCGACACTGCATGTGGTAGACGCCGCCGGCCCCGACGATCGCTTCGGTGAGCATCGCGGCGGAGTGCTGTCGGTCGTCGGGGTGCGTGCGCTCCACCCAAGCGGAGGTGGTCTCCTCGAGCTCACCGGGTGCGTAGCCGAGGATCGTCTGGTACTCGGGGCTCACGGTGACGCGCCCCGTCCTCGCGTCGACGTCGAAGCTGCCCTGGCCGGAAGCCCGGAGCGCGAGCGTGTGTCGATCACGTTCGCGCTGGAGGGAGCGCGACAGCTGACGGTTCGCGCGCATCGCGTCGAGCGCGAAGCCGAGGAGCGAGGCCAGCTCGGACAGGAGCTCGGCGTCGAAGTCGAGGGGCGCGCGCTCGAGCCCCAGGTCGACCGAGAGCACCCCGTAGCGCCGGTCCTCGAAGCTCAAAGTAGCGACGAGCCGCAGCTCCGGAGCGCTCGCGGCACGGGTGAGTCGTTCGGAGACGCGCAGACCCGGGGCGGAAGCCGAGCGCTGCGCCTCGACGAGCGCATCGAGCTCGCACCTCAACGCCGCCTCCCGCGCAGGATCGAGGCCCGCCGAGACGAGCTCGTAGCCCTCGCGAGATCCTCGCTCCGAGCCGCTCGCGAGCCAGGCGTCGTCGCCATCGAGCACCGCCCACGCACCGCTCGCACGAAGCGCGCTCACGAGCTCGGCACACACACCAGCCACCAGGCGGAGCGCTTCTCGCTCACGCGTGACCAGTCGCTGCACCGTGCGGACCGCAGAGAGCGTTCGCGCCGCCCAGGCGGAAGCGTCGGCCCCCTCGGCCTCCGGCTGTGACGAACTCGGCGACCTGGCGAACTCCACCAGCGGGCAGTGTCGCGCTCTCGTGACGCGAAGGTCAACCGGCGCCCCCTCGCGAGGGCAGTTCGCTCGCCTGGGAGACGGGCTGTGCGAGCTCTGCGGCCCGCGAAGGCGAGCGGCCGCTCGCCCCGAGCAGACTCGACACGATCCCTAGGCCTCGCGCTAGCATCGACCGCGCGATGCGACGGGGGCGGATCTTGGTGGTCGACGACAGCGCGGCGTTCCGCGCGGAGGCGTCGAACGCGCTCGAGGGTTCGGCCGAGGTGGGTGAAGTCCTCGAGGCCGAAGACGGCCTCGTCGCGCTGCGCATGATGGCCGAGCACCGGCCAGACCTCGTGATCTGCGACCTGGTGATGCCGGTCTGCGACGGGATGCAGCTCCTGAGGTTGCGCGCCGCCAAGCCGGAGCTCGCGGGCATCCCGGTCGTCATGCTGACGTCTACGTCGCAGCTCGAGCGGCGCGTCGAGCTGCTCGAGCGCGGCGCCGCCGACTACATCGTCAAGCCTTTCGAGCCGCGCGAGCTCCTCGCGCGCGTCCGCGTCCACCTCCGAAGCCACATCCTCCAGGAGGAGCTCGAGGAGGCCAACCGCCTGCTCCAGGTGCTCTCGTGCACCGACGGCCTCACGGGCGTCTTCAACCGCAGGCACTTCGACAACGAGCTCGAGGTGCAGCTCTCGCGCTCTCGTCGGTACAAGTTCCCGCTCTCGCTCGTGCTGGTCGACGTCGATCACTTCAAGCGGGTGAACGACGAGCACGGCCACCCGGCGGGAGACAAGGTGCTCCGGGCGATCGCAGGCACCCTGCAGTCGATGGTCCGCAAGGCCGACGTCGTCGCGCGTTACGGAGGTGAGGAGCTCGCCCTGGTGCTTGCGAACACCGGCGAAGACGGCGCGGCGATCCTCGCCGAGCGCGTGCGCGCCGCGGTCGCCGGGCTCGAGGTCGTCGACGACCGAGCCACGATCCGCTGCACCGTGAGCGCGGGCATCGCGACCTCGCAGCCGGGCGATCCGCTCGACACGAGCATGCTCCTGCACCGCGCCGACGTCGCGCTCTACACGGCGAAGCGCACCGGGCGCGACCGCGTGGTCGCGTGGTCGCCCGCGTTCGCGCCCCTGGGCTGAGGGCGGCGGGGGCGACGGGCTGGCGGGGG
>ERZ761602.573-NODE-573-length-77319-cov-45.632326_pt1 | contig 77319 bp, 70 predicted proteins | sample MGYA00512165_ERZ761602 | MGnify/ENA primary metagenome ERZ761602 (study PRJEB28899, sample SAMN02445085) | bioreactor sludge metagenome | biome: EBPR sludge; isolation source: Thorneside wastewater treatment plant | place: Australia: Brisbane, Thorneside...
TCCTTGAGCAGGGTGATGCCGTCGGTGTCCGGCATCCAGATGTCGAGCAGGATCAGATCGGGCCGCTGCGCCCGCCGCGCCTCGCGGGCGGCGGCGGCGTTCTCGGCGGTGGCGACGGCGTAGCCTTCATCTTCCAAAATTTCCTTGACCAGATCGCGAATATCAGGCTCGTCATCGACGACCAGAATATAAGACGCGCTCATCCGGCGGCCTCCTTATCGGCATGCAGGGGTACGGCGGACACGGCGGACGGTGCTGGCGGGTCGGCGCCGTCCTGAAAGATCGGCAATCGGATCGCGATTCGGGCGCCGCCGTCCGCCGGCGTTTCCAATTGGATCCAGCCGCCATGCTCTTCAACGATTTTTTTGACGATCGCTAATCCTAGCCCGGTTCCCTTGACTTTGGTAGTCACATAGGGCTCGAAGGCGCTGGCGAGCACGTTCTCGGGAAAGCCCGGTCCGTCGTCGCGCACGCTCAGTTCGACGCGGTCGCTGCCGGCGACATGCTCGAGGCGGGTGCCGATCCACAGCGTGGAGCCGTGGCCGTCGCGGATCGCCTCGATCGCGTTTTTCACCAGATTGTGCAGCAATTGCCGCAACCGGACCTTATCGCCGTTGATCCGCAACGGCTCCTCGGTCAAATCGAGTTTGATTTCCACCCCCGCCGGATAGTCGCGATAGAGGTAGAGCACTTCGGTGACGAATTCGTTCAACTCCAAGGGGCCCAGCTGCAGGCGCGGCGTCCGGGCGTATTCGCTGAAGGCGTCCACCATTTCCTTCATCGCCTGCACTTGCTGGATGATGGTGTGGGTGCCGCGCTCCAAGACCTTGCCTTGCTCTTCATCGAGCTGCTTGAGGTATTTGTGGCGGATGCGCTCGGCGGCCAGCTGGATCGGCGTCAGCGGATTTTTGATCTCGTGGGCCAGCCGCCGCGCCACCTCGGACCAGGCGGCTTCGCGCTCGACCTTGACCACGTGGGTGATGTCGTCGAAGACGATGACGTGGCCGCCGTGGAGGCCGACCGCGTCCGGCAGCGAACTGCCCCGGCACATCAGGATCCGCCGGCCGGCCGCGCCGAACCAATCGAGTTCCTGCCGCCAGTCGCCGGTTTCGGCCAGATGCGGGCTGATGGCGGTGACGAACTCCTGGAGCATCGGGTTGGCGACCGCCAGCCATTGGCTGTCCGCGCCGAGATAGTCCTGTAAAGTCACTTCCAAAATCTGGCTGGCCGCCGCGTTGCAGGTTTGCAGGCGGCCGCCCTGATCGATGATCAACACCCCCGACGACAGCCGCGCCAGCACGGTTTCCAGATAGGCGCGCTGGCTCTCGACCAGGGCTTGGCTGCGCTGCGCGGCCTCGTGCGCCTGAGCCAAGTTGCGGATCATCTGATTGAAGGATTCCACCAAAAATCCCAATTCGTCGCTGCCGGCCCCGGCTCCGGCCAGTTGCTTGTTAAACTGACCGGCGGCGACCGCCTGGGTGCCGTCCGCCAGTTCCCGCAGCGGCCGCACCATCCGCCGCGCGGTGTAAAACGCCGCCCAGAACGCCGCCAGCACCGCCAGCAGCAGCGCCAGCGACAGCGTGAGCGTAAAGCTGGCCTTGAGCGGCGCTCGCAGGAACATCAACTCCCTATAGCTGTCGAAGGCGGCCTGCACCGCGTCGGCCAGCAGGCTCAAGCGGTCGGTGACCGGAAACAGGGCTTGCAACTGCCGTTCTTCATTGTTGAGGGAGCTGACCGGCACCAAGACCCGGATGTGAAAACCCGCGTCGCCGACCGGCTCCAGGGCCACGTAGTTCCGCCCCTGACGCGCTTGCAGCAAGGCGGCCTCCGACGGCGGATGCGGCAAGATCGCCGACGGGTCCATGGTGGCGGTGGCGACGATTTGGCCGGCCTGACCGAACAGCGTCAGTTCGGACGCTTCCCCGAGATCGAGCAGGTCGTCCAGCCGGCGGCCGACCTGCTCGCCGTCGCTGTCGGTGATGCTGACGGCCACCCGCAAGGTCTGTTTGAGCACCTCGCGCATCCGCAAATCCAGCGCGGTCCGACTGAGCTCCAGCGCGTTTTCCAGACCGCGATCCACCTGGACGTCGAACCAGCTGTCGATGCCCCGCTGCAGGAAATGCAGCGAAAAGCCGTACACCAGCGCCACCGGGGTGACCGACAGCAGCGCGAAAATGCCGGTCAGCCGCAGCGTCAGGCGCGAGCCGGGTATCCGGTGGCGATACAGCCCGATCAACTGGAACAGGTTGTACAGAATCAGCAGCGCCAGCGAACCCAGGCCGACGGCGCTGGCCAGCAGCAAGCCGATGTACATCTGCCCGAATTTGGCCGAGTTGGTGGTGGCGCGGCCCATCAACACCAACAAAGCCAGCAGCAGGCAAAACAGCAGCACGGGCGGCAGCAGCCCGCGGCCGCTGGCGAAGCGGCGGATCACAGCGACCACGTGTACCATTCGCTCGTCAGCCGCCAGTCGTCCGACAGGTAAGCGAACACCCGCAGCGGCGCGGGCAGGGATTCGATATCGAGCCACGCGCGCAAGGCGCCTTCATAGCGTTCGTCGCGCCCCAGCAGGCCCTTATCCAGCAAGGGAAAATTGTTGATCTGACCCATGAATTGGAGCGCGGCGGCCCGGCTGGAGAAGCCCCGTCGCTCCTTGCTGTTGAGGTTGTTGACCAGATACTGGCGGCTGAGGGCGTGATATTCCAGCTTGAAGCGCTGGCTCAACGAGTAGACCGTCTCGTTCCACACCCAGGAGCGCCGCCGGCGCACTTCCATTTCCAGTTCGATAATCAGCGGTACGCCGTTTTGCAAGGCTTCCAGCGCCGGCTTGCTGAAATGATAGTCGATCCGGGCGTCGAGCCGGTAAACCCCGCCTTCCAGTTTGGTGGTGGCGGCGATCACCTCAAAACCGGCCGCCCAGCTCGGGGAAGGCCCCAGCAGACCCCACAGCAGCGCCAGCGCGCCGGCGGCGCAATAGAGCCACGGTTGCTGCCTGCCACCGGCCGCCACCATCAGTGTCCGAGCGTCATGACCGGTTGCTTGAGCACGCCGGCGTAGTAAAAACCATCCCGGTTGGCGTCGCCCGGCAACAGCTGGCGGCCGTGCGCCAGCGCGCGCCCCCAGCCAGCGGCGATGGGCTGAGCCCGCGCGTCGGCGCGACCGGCGAGGAAAGCGGCGATCACCCCATCATTTTCCTGACGCAGCACCGAGCAGGTCGCATACAGCAACCGCCCGCCCGGCCGCAGCAACGGCCAGAGCGCCTCCAGGATCGCGCGCTGCCGTTCGGCCATGGCGGCAATGTCGCTCTCCCGGCGCAGCAGCTTGATATCGGGATGGCGGCGGATCACGCCGGTGGCCGAGCAGGGCGCGTCCACCAGAATCCGGTCGAAGGAAACGCCGTCCCACCAGTCCGCCGGCCGGGCGGCGTCGCCGGCCGTCAGGCGCGCGTCCACCTTCAGCCGGCGCAGGTTGGCGCGGACCTGCTCCAACCGCTGCGCGTCTCGATCCAGCGCCACCAACTCCAGGCTGGGCTCGGATTCCAGCAGGTGACCGGTCTTGCCGCCGGGCGCGGCGCAGGCGTCCAGCACCCGCATTCCCGGCCGGACCTCCAGCAGCGCGGCCGCCAGCTGCGCGGCGGCGTCCTGCACCGACACCGCGCCTTCGTTGAAGCCGGGCAACAGCGCGACGTCCATCGGCTCCGCCAGAACCAGCGCGCCCGTCACGTCCGGGGCCGGCTCGGCGTTGCAGCCCAGCTCCAGCAGCCGACGCCGGTACGCTTCGCGGTCGAAGCAGCGCGGGTTGACCCGCAGCGCGAACGGCGGACGGGCGTTGTTGGCGGCCACGATGGCGGGCCAGTCGTCCGGCCAGTCTCGCCGCAGGCGTTCCAGCAGCCAGCGCGGGTGGGCGGTCTCGGCTTGCGGATCGTTTTTCAACTCGGCCGTGAGTTCTTCCCGGCGCCGGAGGGCGGCGCGCAGCACGGCGTTGGTCAGGCCCGCCGCCCAAGGCTTGCGCAACTGTCGGGCGGCCGCGACCGTTTCGGAAACGGCGGCGTGTTCGGGGATGCGCAGATGCCAGACCTGATAGAGACCGACCAACAGCAGCGCGCGGACCTCGTGCTCCGCCTCCGCCAGCGGGCGCTGCAACAACTGATCGAGCAGCGCCTGCAGTTGCGGCGACCAGCGGCAGACGCCGTGACACAACTCTTGGAGCAAGCCCCGGTTGCGGGAATCGATCTGGCTCGACGCCGGCGGCAACACCGTCGCCAGCGACCGGCCCTCGCTCAACACCTGAACCAGCGCGCGGGCCGCGACGGCACGGACGTTCATGCCTCGCCCAGCCGCTGGCCGGCCAAGCGGCGAGCGGCCAAAAAGGCGACGGCCGGCAACGGCTTGCCGCCCGGCAGTTGCAGTTCGGTCAGCCGCAGCACCCCCGACCCGGCGGCGACGGCCACGCCTCGGGCGTCGGCCTCCAAAATGGCGCCCGGCGGCGCATCCGCCGTCCGCTCCTCGGCGCGCGCGCGCCAAATCCGCAGCGCTTCACCGTTCCAGCGAGTGCGCGCGATCGGATAGGGGTTGAACGCCAGCACCCGGCGTTCCAGTTCCAAGGCCGGTCGGGTCCAGTCCAGTTCGGCTTCGGCCTTTTCCAATTTGGGCGCGTAGCTGGCTGAGCGGTCGTCTTGGGGGATGGCCTCCAGCGCGCCGGCCAACAGCGCCGGCAACGCCGCTTGCAGCGTTTGCGCGCCCAGCGCCGCCAGCCGGTCGTGCAGTTCGCCGCCGGTCATCCCGCGCGGGATCGGGCAGGCGGCGCGAACGTAAACCGGCCCGGTGTCCAATCCGGCGTCCATCCGCATCAGGCAAACGCCCGTTTCGGCGTCGCCCGCCACAATGGCGCGCTGGACCGGGGCCGCGCCGCGCCAGCGCGGCAGCAGCGACGCATGAACGTTGACGCAACCCAGCCTGGGGATCGCCAGCACCGCCGGCGGCAGAATCAGCCCGTACGCGGCGACCACCAACAAATCCGGCTTTAAGGCGGCCAATTCGGCCTGAACCTCGGGATCGCGCAAGCTGGCCGGTTGGCGCACCGCGACCCCAGCGGCCAACGCGGTGGCTTTGACCGGGCTGGGGCGCAATTGGCGGCCGCGGCCCGCCGGCCGGTCCGGCTGGGTGTAGGCGGCGGCGAGTTCGTGACCGCTCGCCAGCAAGGCCCGCAAACTGGGAACGGCGAACTCCGGCGTTCCCGCGAACGCCAGGCGCGGCGCGGTGGCCGTCATGCGCGGATCGGGCCGGTTGAAGCCGCCGGACGGAGCGGGGGACCGTCCGGCGTCGGATGCTGCGTGGCGGAGAGGCGCGGCGCGGCCGACATCATGTTCAGGCGGGGCGCGCTTCGAGCCGGGCTTGCTTTTCCAGCTTCTTGCGGATGCGGTCGCGCTTCAGCGCCGATAGATAATCGACGAATAACTTCCCGTCCAGATGGTCGATTTCATGTTGGATGCAGACCGCGAGCAAGCCTTGCGCTTCCAGTTCGAACGGCTCGCCGCGCCGGTCCAGCGCGCTGACCCGCACCCGTCCGGCGCGCTCGACCGTCTCGTAGAAGCCGGGCACCGACAGGCAACCCTCCTCGGACTCGCATTCGCCTTCCCGTTCCAGAATGCTCGGATTGATGAACACCAGCGGCTGATCCTTGTTTTCGGATACGTCCATCACCACGATCCGCTTCTGAACGTTGACCTGGGTGGCCGCCAGGCCGATGCCCGGCGCCGCGTACATCGTTTCCAGCATATCGTCGATAAGCGCGCGCACGCCGTCATCGACGATTTCCACCGCCAATCCCGGCTTGCGCAGCCGGGGGTCGGGATAATGCAATATGGTCAATTGTGCCATGGCGACTCCGCAAACGCCTTAATTGATCGCGACACCGGTTTTTTCGTCAGGAAATCATACGAGAAATTACACTATGGGGGCTATACTTTGCGCGAAGGGGGGTAATCCGCATACACTCCCGCCCGTTTCTTTTGGACGATTGAGCAAGGACCATGACTATCACCCGTTCATCAAGACATTTCAGGACCGTTCTGTCACTGGCGACGGCGGTTTTGCTCGCGGCGTGCGCCCAGCTTCCCCAGCAGCCCGACTCCAGCCCGACTCCCGGCGAACCGAACACCGTGGGAGAAACGGCCCGGACCGAAGCCGGCGGCCGCGCGCCGAGAAACGATCCCGGCGAGTCGGTCCAGGGACCCGCGTCGGGTCAGGGTCCGGCGGCGATCCGGCCCGGCCCCAAGGCCCCCGCCTCGGAAGGGCCGGTCGCGCTGCGGCCCGACCATCCGGAAAGCTATACCGTCGCGCCCGGCGACACCTTGTGGTCGATCGCCAAGCGCTTTCTACAAAATCCCTGGCAATGGCGGCGGATCTGGCGGCAAAACCCCCAGGTCGGCAACCCGCACCGGATCTATCCAGGCGACGTGCTCCGCTTCAGCTACGACGCCAGCGGCAACCCGCAACTGGACGCCTCGCGCGGCGAGGTGCCGCTGATCAAGCTTTCGCCGGAGATCCGAGTCGAAAGCCTGACCCAGCCGATCCCGCCGGTGCCTCGGGACGCCATCGAGGCCTTTCTGACGCGCGGCGAAATCTTGAGCCAAGCGGAATGGCGAGGCAAACCTTATATCGTGGCCGACGACGACGAGCAAACCGTTTACGCCGACCGCGACCGAGTTTACGTCAGGGGCGCTGATTTCGACCAAGCGCTTTACGCCGTGTTCCGTCCCGGCGAGGAGTTGCGGGAGCCCGGCTCCAACCGCTTGTTGGGCGTTCCCGGCATCTATGTGGGACAGGCGACTCTGGAGCGGGATGAGAACCCGGCCACCTTCATTCTGACCCACACCGTCGCCCCGGTTCGCGCCGGCGACCGGTTGCTGCCGATCGAGTCGGCGCCCGAACTGTACAACTTCGACCCGCATCCCGCCCCGGACGTCGAGGGCATGATCATCGGCCGGCTCGACGCCGATGTGACGCAGATCACTCAATATAGCAGCGTCATCATCAATCTGGGCGCTCAGGACGGCATCGAACCCGGCCACGTGCTGGCGGTGTTCGGTCAGGACCGCCGGGTCGACGATAAGATCTCGGGCGGAACCGTGCGCATCCCCGGCGAGCGGGCCGGGCTGCTGATGGTTTACAAGGCGCACGATCTGGTCAGCTACGGCTTGATCATGCAGGCCGAACGCTCCATCCGGCTGCGGGATCGGGTAACCTCGCCCTGAACCGGGATTCCGCGCCGCCGGCCGGCGATCCGGCCCAGTTGCTGGCGCTGTTGCGCGCGCCGGGAATCGGTCCGGCCCGGTTCGGCCGGCTGCTGGAGCGTTTCGGCTCGGCCGCCGCCGCGCTGGCGGCCGGCCGGGAGCAATGGTCCGAACTGCAGTTGCCCGCTTCCGCGCTGGACTATCTGCGGGCGCCCGACTGGCGGGGGGTCGAACGGGATCTCGCTTGGCTGGAGCAGCCCGACAACCACTTGCTGGCGCTGGACGATAGCCGCTACCCCCCGCTGTTGCGGCAGCTCGCCTACCCGCCGCCCCTGCTGTTCGCGCACGGCCTGCTGGACAGCCTGCGCGCCCCGCAGTTGGCCATCGTCGGAACCCGCAACCCCACCCCGCAGGGCCGGGAGACCGCCCGGCAGTTTGCCGCCCATCTGGCCGAGGGCGGCCTGACCATCACCAGCGGTCTGGCGCTCGGCATCGACGCCGCCGCCCATCAGGGCGCGCTCTCCGGCGGCGGTTGGACCGTGGCGGTCACGGGCACCAGTCTGGAGCGGGTGTATCCGGCCAAACATCGGGACTTGGCTCACGCCATCGCCGCAAGCGGCGCGCTGGTTTCGGAATTTCCCACCGGCACCCCGGCCCTGGCCGAGAATTTTCCGCGCCGCAACCGCTTGATCAGCGGTCTTTCCCTGGGCGTGCTGGTGGTGGAGGCCGCCGTGCAGAGCGGCTCGCTGATCACCGCCCGGCTGGCGCTGGAGCAGGGGCGGGAAGTGTTCGCCATTCCCGGCTCGATTCACAATCCCCTGGCCAAGGGTTGCCACGCCCTGATCCGTCAAGGCGCCAAACTGGTGGAAACGGCGGCCGATATTCTGGAGGAACTGGGTCCGCTGGCGGCGGCCGGCGGCTGTGCGCCCTTGGAAACGGCAGCGACCTCGGCGGACACACCGCCCGACCCCGAATACCGACAACTGCTGGAGGCGATGGGCGATGCGCCGGCGGCGGTCGATTTCCTGGTGGAACGGTGCGGATTGACTGCGGAAGTGGTTTCCTCCATGCTGCTGATATTGGAATTGCAGGGTTACGTAGCGGCGGTCCCCGGCGGTCGGTACTGTCGCCTTCGATCCTGAACGCCGGCCGCCCCACCCGAGAGGCCGCGGCTTCGCACCCTCGCCGAGTGACGGGGGTTTTTGTTTTCAAGGCGAGCGTTTGGAATGAAAGAAAATGTGCTGGATGTCCTGATGTATCTATTTCAACACTATATGGACGATGAGACGGAGGCCGACCCCGACCGCGAATCCATCCAGACCGATTTGTTAGCCGCCGGCTTTCCATCGCGTGAAATCCAGCAGGCGTTTGAATGGTTGGACAGCCTGAGCGACCGCCAGCAGGCTCCGCTCAAGGTCAATCCCAGTTCCTGCCGCATTTATGTCGAGCCGGAACTGGCCAAGCTGGATGCGGAATGCCGGGGCTTTTTGCTGTTTTTGGAGCAAAGCGGCGTGCTGGGCTCGGAAACCCGCGAGGTGGTCATCGATCGGGTGATGGCCTTGCAGGCGGAGGACATCGGTTTGCTTCAGCTAAAATGGATTATCTTGATGGTGTTGTTCAACCAGCCCGGACAGGAAGAAGCTTACGCCTGGTTGCAGGATCTGGTGTTCGACGAGTTGCCCGCTTACCTGCATTAGACCTCAAGCGCGCCGTTCGCGCCGCGTTCGCGGATTCGCCTCGGCGGGTCTTGGCCGGTGGACGCCCTCCCACCCCCGTCATCCATGCCAAACACATGAGTAAAAATCTGGTCATCGTCGAATCGCCCGCCAAGGCCAAGACGATCAAAAAATATCTGGGCGCGGATTACGAGATTCTGGCCTCCTACGGCCACGTGCGCGATCTGGTGCCCAAGGAAGGCGCGGTCGATCCCGAGCGCGGCTTCGCCATGAAATACCAGCTCATCGATAAAAACGAGCGGCACGTCGAGGCCATCGCCAAGGCCGCCGCCAAGGCGGACGCGCTCTATCTGGCGACCGACCCCGACCGGGAAGGCGAGGCCATCTCCTGGCACCTGCGCGAAATCCTCCAGCAGCGCGATCTGCTGCGCGACAAACCCGTGCGGCGCGTCGTGTTCCACGAGATCACCGAGCGGGCGATTCAAGAGGCCGTGGCGCAGCCGCGCGAGCTTTCCTTGGATCTGGTCAACGCCCAGCAGGCCCGGCGGGCGCTGGACTATCTGGTCGGCTTCAACCTCTCGCCGCTGTTGTGGAAGAAAATTCGGCCCGGCCTGTCCGCCGGCCGGGTGCAATCGCCCGCGCTGCGGATGGTCGTGGAGCGCGAGGAGGAGATCGAGCGCTTTGAGAGCCGCGAGTATTGGACTCTGGAAGCGGACGCCGTCAAGCAGTCGCAACCGTTCCTCGCCCGGCTGAGCGAATACCAGGGCGTCAAGCTGAGCCAGTTCAGCGTGACCGACGCCGGACAGGCGCGGGCGATGGAGCAGACCTTGCTGACCGCCGCCCGCGCCCCGCTAGCCGACGGGCAAGCGGCAACCGATCCGAACGCCATCGGCCGGCTGCGGGTGGCGCGCATCGAGCGCAAGCAGCGCAAGCGCAATCCCGCCGCGCCGTTCACCACCTCGACCCTGCAACAGGAAGCGTCGCGCAAGCTCGGCTTTTCGACCCAGCGCACCATGCGGGTCGCCCAGCAGCTTTATGAAGGCATCGACACCGGTCAGGGCGCGGTCGGCTTGATCACCTACATGCGCACCGATTCGGTCAATCTGGCGAAAGAGGCCATCGAGGAGCTGCGGCGCTTGATCGCCCAGCGCTACGGCGCGCACAACCTGCCCGCCAGCCCTCGCTTGTTCAAGACCAAGGCCAAAAACGCCCAAGAGGCGCACGAGGCGATCCGTCCGACCGCGGCGGCCGTCACGCCGGATTCGGTCCGGGCCCATCTTACCCCCGAACAACACGCGCTCTATGAATTGATCTGGAAGCGCACCGTGGCCTGTCAGATGATTTCCGCCACCCTGGATACGGTCGCGGTCGATCTGGCGTGCGGCGCGGGCAACACCTTCCGGGCCACCGGCTCGACCGTCGCCGAGCCCGGTTTCATGGCGGTGTATCAGGAAGATGTGGACGACCGCCCCGATGATGAAGACAACCGGACGCTGCCCCCGTTTCGGGAAGGCGAGTGGGTGGAGCTGCTGGCGCTGCGCCCGGAGCAGCATTTCACCGAGCCGCCGCCGCGTTACTCCGAAGCCAGTCTGGTCAAGGTATTGGAAGAATACGGCATCGGTCGCCCCTCCACGTACGCCGCGATCATTTCCACCCTGCTGGCGCGCGAATACGCGGTGCTCGACAGCCGCCGCTTCAAGCCGACCGATATCGGCCGCATCGTCAACCGTTTTCTGACCCGCCACTTCACCCGCTACGTGGATTACGACTTCACCGCCCGGTTGGAAGATGACTTGGACGCGGTGTCGCGGGGCGAGGAGGATTGGGTGCCGTTGATGCGCGGGTTCTGGGACCCGTTCAAGCAATTGGTCGAGGAAAAAACCGAGAGCGTATCGCGCCAGGACGTCATTCAAAGCCGGGAGCTGGGCCGCGATCCCAAGACCGACAAACCGGTTTCGGTGCGGATGGGCCGGTTCGGGCCGTTCGCGCAAATCGGCGTCAAGGAAGACCCCGACAAACCGCGCTTCGCCAGCCTGCGTCCGGACCAGCGCATGGATACCATCACCCTGGAACAAGCGCTCGCCTTGTTTCAATTGCCGCGCGATTTGGGGACGACCGCCGAGGGCGAGACGATGCAAACCAACATCGGCCGGTTCGGACCGTACGTGCGCTACGGCAAAACCTACGTCTCGCTCAAGACCGAAGACCCCTATACCGTCAGCCGCGAACGGGCGCTGGAATTGATCGCCGCGCACCAGCTGGCCGCCGCCAACAAAGTATTGCGCGCGTTTCCCGATTCGCCGATCCAGATTCTGAACGGCCGCTACGGACCCTACATCAGCGATGGCAAGAAGAACGCCCGCCTGCCCAAGGGACGCGAACCGGCCAGTTTGACGCTCGCCGAATGCGAGACCCTGGTGCGCGAAGCGCCCGACAAGAAACCCGACGCGCGTCGCCCCGGAAAAGCGGGGGCGGGCAAAGTAAAAAGCGTGAAAGCAACCGCCGGCAAGGCGACGCCGCTCAAGCTCGCCGCCAAGACCGCCAAGACCGCCAAGGCTCCCGCTTCCAAGACCGACGCTGAAGGCTCGGCCCCCAAACCGCCAGCCGCTCGGCCCAAGCGCGCGAAAGCCGCGGCCGCCAAGACCGCCGCCGAACCCTCGGCCGACGCCGCCGCGCCGCGCCGTTCCTCGTCGCGCCGGAGTTGAAGGTGGACGGGCCGCGCCTGCGCGCCGCCGCCCGCTCGGTCCGGGACGGCGGCTTGATCGCCTATCCCACCGAGGCCGTGTACGGCTTGGGCTGCGATCCGCTCGACGAACGGGCCGTACGGCGTTTGCTGGCGCTCAAGCGCCGTTCCATTTACAAAGGCTTGATTCTGATCGCCGCCGATTTCGACCAACTCGAACCGTTCCTGCAACCGCTAACCGTTTCGGAGCGCGAGCGACTGGCCGCCACTTGGCCCGGCCCTCATACGTGGGTGATTCCCGCAAGGACCTCGACCCCACGCTGGCTGCGCGGGCGCCATGACACGCTGGCGGTGCGGGTGACCGCGCACCCGCTGGCGGCGGCGCTGTGCCGGGTCTGCGGGCATCCGCTGGTATCCACCAGCGCCAATTTGAGCGGCCGGCCGTCGGCGCGCACGGCGCTGGCGGTGCGCCGGCAATTGGGGCGCGCGCTCGATTACCTGCTCGCCGGTCCGACCGGCGGCGCGGCCAAGCCGACCGAGATTCGGGACTTGCGCAGCGGCAGGTCATTTCGCGGCGGTTGATCGATCCGACGTGGATCGAAAGCGCCTCGGCGCAAACTCAGAGGCTCCCCATCAGTAGATTTTGCGGTCGGCCTGACAAGCCGGCCGCGTCCGCTGGTTTCCCGCGCCGACCGGCGTCAAGCAGCCGCTTTCTCCCACTGATAGACCCGCAGCGGCGGGATATTTAACCACTCCAATCCAAACCGGCCCGGCCCCAGCAACGGGCGGGCCAGTTCCGCGACCCGGCCGCTGACTTGATAGGCGACAAAACGCCCGCCGACCGACAGCGCCGAGACCACGGCCTTGATGATGCTCGAACCGATGGCGGGTTCGATCTTGGAAAACGGAATACCTGAAACCACCGCTTCGGGGGCGGGCAGACCATAAAGCGCCAGGGTTTTTTGAAGGTCTTGAGCGCCGCCGCAATGGACGATGAGCCGGGGGTCTCGGATGCGCTGGAGCGAGGAGCAGAATTTCGGATTGATTTCGATGCTCAGCAACTTGGCCTCGGGCGGCATTGCGTCCAGAAACGCCTGGGTCGTGCCGCCGACGCCGGCGCCCAATTCCACCACGGTTTTCGCCGAGCGCATTTCCGCCAGCTTAACAATGCGCTGTTCCAAAAATCGCGAACTCGGAACGATCGAGGACACTTGACCGGGATTTTTGATAAATTCTTTTAAAAACAGTAAAGTTTCATTCATTATTGGATAATTCCCAAGGGAGTTAACGATATTGCCGGCCTCGGCGGCGGCTTCGGTCGTTCAGACAGGATCGCGCCAACCGCGCGGTCGGATCAAAAGCTTCAACACGGCGGCTCGTCCAGCGCCGGAATGGCGCGCGCCAACAGCCGCTTGACCCGCGCCATCCCCGCGACCAGATTGCGCTCGATCTCGGCCATGGTGATTTCGCCCGCCACTTTGCCCGCCGCCCAATTGGCCACCACCGCGCAGGCGGCGTAGCGCAAACCCAACTCGCGCGCCAGCGCCGCTTCCGGCATTCCGGTCATGCCGACGATGTCGCAGCCGTCGCGCTCCAGCTTGCGCACCTCGGCCGCCGTTTCCAAGCGCGGCCCCTGCATCGCCGCATAGGTGCAAGACTCGCGAGCGTCGAGCTGCAAGGCGCGGGCGTCCTGAATCAAGCGCTCCCGCAACGCCGGGCTGTACGGCTCGCTAAAGTCGATATGGGTGACCTCGCTCGAATCATCCTCGAAGAAGGTGCACGGCCGGCCCCAGGTGTAGTCGATGAGTTGGTCGGGAAAGGCGAGGACGCCCGGAGCCATGTCCTGACGGATGCCGCCGACCGCCGCCACGGCGATGACCTGCCTGACGCCAACCCGATGCAGCGCCCATAGATTGGCCCGATAGTTGATCTTGTGGGGCGGCAACGTGTGCCGCTGGCCGTGCCGGGCCAAAAACACCACGGGCCGTCCGCCCAGCTCGCCGTGGAGCAAGGGGCTGGAAAGTTCGCCGTAGGGCGTTGCGAGCGTTTCCTGGCGCGGGAGGCTCAACGTATCCAGCGCGTCGAGTCCGGTCCCTCCGATGATGGCGATGGGCGGCCTCACGAGCGGCCACCGGGCAGGGCGCGGCGCGATAAAACCGGAGGCGCGGGCGGCATCGGGCGCGAGACCTCAACCGCCCACGGCGTAAATGGCGGGCAGGTTGCGCCAGTAGTCGTGGTAGTCCATGCCAAAGCCGAACACGTAGCGATCGGGAACCTCCAGACCGATAAAATCGACGGTCGAACCCGGCGCTTTTCGATCGTGCCGCTTTTCGACCAGCACCGCGCTGTAAACCGCCGTCGCGCCCAACCGCCGCAGTTCGTCCAAAATCGCCTTGAGCGTATCGCCTTCATCAAGAATATCGTCCACCACCAGCACGGTCTGTCCGCGCACGTCCGGCCGGGGCGGCGCGACCCAATGCATGGCCCCGCCGCGCGTGTCGCCGCGATAGCGGGTGGCGTGCAAGTAGCCGACCCGCAACGGAAACCGCAGCCGGCCGAGCAAATGAGCGGCCGCCACCAACGCGCCGTTCATCACCACCAGCACCATCGGGTCGCGTCGCGCCAACTCGCGGGTGATGGCCTCGCCCAGCCCATCGAGCGCGCGGTCGATCTGCTCGGAGGAATACAGCAATTCGGCCTTGGCCAAGGCGGCCTGGGCGTGTTCGGGGGTGATGTCGGACATCGGGGACCAATCTCGGCGTCAGCGAGCGATGGCGGGGATCAGGGGCGCGCTCAAATATCCATCTCCAACAGCGGCGATGCGTCGTAATCGCGCACCAGCGACACCGCCCGTTGCCAGTTCGGCTCGCGCCGCAGGCGCTCCACGGTGGGATGGCCGCGCCCGTGCAGGCGGATCAAGCGCAACTGACTGACCGGTTCCATGGCATGGCGCAGGTTGTCGAGAATGGCGATGGCGGCGGCGCGGTCGTTGCACGCCAGAATCATGTCGCAACCGGCCGCCAGCGCCGCGCGCGCCCGTTCCGGCGGCGACCCGGCTTCGCCCGCGCCGGCCATGTCGAGGTCGTCGCTGAAAATCACGCCCTGAAACTCCAAATCCCGGCGCAGGATCTGCTTGAGCCAGCGCGCCGAAAACCCGGCCGGCCGGTCGTCCACTTGCGGGTAGAGGACATGCGCCGGCATCAGCGCCGCCAGACCGTAGTGGATCATCCGCTCGAACGCCAGCAAGTCGGCGTCGGCCAGTTCTTCGTAGGATCGCGGGTCCACCGGCAGTTCCAGATGGGAATCCGCCGCGATGCCGCCGTGACCGGGAAAATGCTTGCCCACCCCTTCCATGCCGGCTTTCTGCATGCCGCTGACGTAGGCGTGAGCGAGATCGGCCACCGCTTCGGGATCGCGGTGAAACGCCCGGTCGCCGATGATCCCGCTCACCCCGTGATCGAGATCGAGCACCGGCGCGAAGCTGAAATCGACTCCGACCGCCCGCAGTTCGGCGGCCATCAACCAGCCGGTCACCCGCGCCAGTTGCTTGGCGCGCATCCGGTCGCGGTCGTAGAGTTCGCCGAGACAGCGCACCGCCGGCAGCCGGGTAAAGCCGTCGCGAAAGCGCTGGACCCGGCCGCCCTCATGATCCACCGCCACCAGCAAGCGTGGCTGGCGCAGGCCGTGGATGGCGGCGGTCAGCGCCCTCAGCTGTTCTGGCGAATGGTAGTTTCGGCTGAACAGAATGACGCCGCCCACCAGCGGATGGCGCAGCAGCGCCTGTTCCTCGGCGGTCAAGTCCAAACCTTCCAGCCCCAACATGATCAGTCCTAAAGCCATGGTTTGCGCCCCGTCTCGGCTCTTGGCGGAAAACAGTTCTATGATAACGCTTTATCGACCGATGGCCAGTCACCATGTTCATGCCCCGCCGCCCGCCGCGCGACCGATTCCGTTCTGCTCCGGCATTCGACTGCAAGTTCTGCTTGAAGGCGTTGATTCCGCCGCTGCTGGTTTTTGCCGGGATTGCCGAGGCCGGCGCCAACGGCGCCGGCCTCGGCTGGGAACAGCTGGCGGCGGGTGGGTCGGCGGAGAAGATCAATTACACGGTGTTGGTGCTCATTCCCTTGATCTTATTCGGCGTCGTGGCGCTGTTCTGGTGCTGGCTCCAGCGGCAGGAAGCGCTGCATCGGAGCCGGCAACTGCAAAAGGAATTGAACGAACGCCAGCGGGTGGAACACGCCTTGCGCGAAAGCGAATCTCGCTTCCGCGACGTGACCGAGGCCGCCAGCGACTGGATCTGGGAAATGGATGAAAATCTGCGGTTTACTTATCTGTCCGAACGGTTTCAGGCGCTGACCGGCATCGCCACCGAAAACGTGTTGGGACTGACCCGTTGGGAGCTGGCGGGCGTCGATTTCAGCGCCCGTCCGCAAAAATGGCGCAAGCATCGCGAAACCTTGGAAAAGCATCTGCCGTTTCGCGACTTCAGCTATCAAACCTTGTCGCTCGGAGGCCAGGATACCGGACGCTACCTGAAAGTCAGCGGCAAACCCATCCACGACGAGCGGGGCCGGTTTTGCGGCTATCGCGGCACCGGCACCGACATCACCGAGCAGGCCAAGGCGGAAGCGGCCCTGTACCAAAGCGAGCTGCGCCTGCGCCGCATCATCGATTTGGTGCCGCACATGATCTTCGCCCGCGACCGATCCGGCCATTTTTTGCTGGCCAACCGAGCGACCGCCGCCGCCTACGGCACCACGGTCGAGGCGTTGATCGATCCGGCCTACCCGCTCAACCACGGCGTGCCGGAAGAAGTCGAGCAGCGCTTGGCCGACGATTTGGCGGTCATCGGCGATTGGGAATCCAGGCTGATCCCCGAAGAAGTATTCACCGATCACGCCGGCCAGGTCCGCACCCTGCAAACCATGAAAATTCCCTTCAGCGAGCCGGGCGCGAACGACGCGGCGGTGTTGAGCGTGGCGATCGACATCACCGAGCAGAAGCAAGCCAAGGAAGAAGTCGCCCGCATGCGGCTTTATCTCAAAAATATCATCGACTCGATGCCGTCGGTATTGATCGGCGTCGATCCGTGGGGCTACATCACCGTGCTGAACCAGCCGGCCGAACAGACCGGCGGCATCTCCTGGGAAACGGCGCAGGGCCGGTTCTTCGGCGAGGTGTTTCCGCAGTTGGAAAGGCAATTCGATCAGGTGCAACAGGCCATCCGCCACGGCAACCCGATCAAGACCCCCCGCATGACCTTTGAGGTTGAGGGCGAACTGCACTACGCCGATGTCATGGTCTATCCGCTGATGGCGGATCAGGTCAGCGGGGCGGTCATCCGCATCGACGATGTCACCGCGCGGGTCCGCATCGAATCGATGATGGTGCAGACCGAGAAAATGCTCTCGGTCGGCGGCTTGGCGGCCGGCATGGCCCATGAAATCAACAACCCGCTCGGCGCGATCCTGCAAGGCAGCCAAAACATCCTGCGGCGTATCGGGCCGGGGCTGGCGCAGAACCACACGGTGGCCGACGCTCTGGGCGTCGACTTGAACCAGCTCAACCGCTACTTGCAGGAACGCGGCATTTTGCGTCTGCTGGAAGGCATTCGCGAGGCTGGCGCGCGCGCCGCCAAGATCGTCGCCGACATGCTCTCCTTCAGCCGACGCAGCGAAGCGCTGTTCGCCCTGGTCGATATCGAGGACATGATGGAAACCGTGTTGCGGTTGGCGGCTAGCGACTACGATCTGAAAAAGAAGTACGATTTCAAGCGTATTAAAATCGAGCGCGCTTACGATTCTGCGCTGCGGTTGGTGTATTGCGACAAGACCGAAATCGAACAAGTGCTGCTCAACCTGCTCAAGAACGCGGCTCAAGCCATGGCCGCGGCGGGAACGCCCTCGCCCAGGATCGTGCTGCGCACCGCGCGCGAAACGGACTACGCCGTGCTGGAAGTGATTGACAACGGCCCCGGCATGGAGGAAAAAACCCTCAAACGCATCTTCGAGCCTTTCTTCACCACCAAGGATGTCGGCGTCGGCACCGGTCTGGGATTATCAGTGTCCTATTTTATCGTCACCGAGCAGCATAACGGCCGGCTGTCGGTGGCGTCCAAGCCCGGGCAGGGGGTCTGTTTCAGCATCCGCCTGCCTCTGGTTCGGGAGAAACTATCATGACGGGCTGGGTTTTGATCGTTGACGATGAGGAAATGATCAGGGAAAACTTAAAGGCTTACCTGGAAGACGAAGGCATGGGCGTGGCCGCGTTCGAATCCGTGACCCTCGCGCTTTATTGGTTGCGGGACGGCGCGCGCTGCCCGGTGTGCGTCATGGACATGCGCTTGCCGGACATGGACGGCAATACCGCCATCCGGATTTTTCACGAACTCTATCCCGAGATGGAATTTCTGATTCATACCGGCTCCTCCAGTTACAGCCTGCCCGAGGATTTACGCACCATGGGTCTCGACGACAGCCGGGTTTACCGCAAACCGTTGCAAGACATGGCGCCGCTGGCGGCGGCGGTGCGCGCGCTGGCGGCCTCACGCGAGATGCGATCATGAGCGAACGACCCACCCGGATTCTGATGATCGACGACGAGCAGCTGCTGCTTGAGGTGCTCACCGCTTTTTTGGAAGACAGCGGCTTTGAAGTCCTCCAAGCGCTCGACGGCCAGACCGGCCTTGAGATGATCCGCCAGCAGCAGCCCGATCTGGTGTTATGCGACCTGCGTCTGCCGGGCATGGACGGCCTGCAGGTCTTGGCCGCCGTGGCCCGCGATTATCCCGATTTGCCCATTTTGGTGGTCTCCGGCCTCGGCGGCATGAGCGATGCCATCCAAGCGCTCAAGCTGGGCGCCTGGGATTACGTCACCAAGCCGATCGAAGACATGGCGATGCTGGAACACGCCATCTCGCACGCGCTGGAACGCGCCCGGCTGCGGCGGGAAAATCGCGAGCACCGCCTGCATCTGGAAGCCATCAACGAGCAGCTGCGCCAAACCTTGCGGCGCTTGCAGGAAGACGAAGCGGCGGCCCGGCGCATCCAGTTTCAATTGCTGCCGGAAAACGACAAGGTTTACCGAAACTACCGTTTCAACCGCCACTTGTTGACCTCCCAGTATCTCAGCGGCGATTTCGTGGATTATTTCCCCATCGACGGCGACCATCTGGGCTTCTATATCGCCGATGTCTCCGGCCACGGCGTGTCCTCGGCCTTCGTCACCATCATGCTCAAAAGCTACATCGGCCGCTACCGGGAGCTGCACCGGCAAAACCGGGATCGCGGCATCCTGAATCCCGCCGAAACCTTGAGCCGGCTGAACCGGGAAGTGTTCAGTTGTCACATGGACAAGTATCTGACGATCTTTTTCGGCGTGATCGATTGGAACACCAACCACCTGCGTTACAGCAGCGGCGGCCAGTTCCCGTTTCCGATTCTGTTCGACGGCGAGCGGGCCGTGTACGTGGGCAAGAAAAGCCTGCCGATCGGGCTGTTTGATTTCGCCAGCTATCAAACCGAGTCCTTGCAACTCCCCGCCGAATTCGTACTCCTCTTGATTTCAGACGGCATCCTTGAAACACTGCCGCAAAGCAGCTTGCGCGACAAGCAGGCTTTTCTGTTGGACATCGTGCACGATACCGGTCCGAGCATCGACAAACTGCTGCAGGCGCTGGGGCTCGAACACGCTGGTCCGTTGCCGGATGACATCACCCTGTTGCTGGTCGAGAAGAGAGACTGACATGCACGATGGGGCTGCTTTCTACGCCAAGCAGGGAACCACTTATCTGATCAAGCTGGTCGGCGACATCCGTTACACCATGGGCTGCGCGCTGGCCGATTTCTTGGACGAGCTGTTCACGCGCGCCGATTATGACGGCATCGTGGTGGATTTGACCGAAACTCACTCCATCGACAGCACCAGTTTGGGGCTGCTGGCGAAAATCGCCAATTTCAGCCGCAGCCGCTTCGACCGTAAAACCACCCTGTTTTCAACCAATCCGGACGTCAATCAGGTGCTTGAAACCATGGGCTTCGGCGAGATTTTCGATATCCGCGACACCGGGGAAACCATTTCGGAAACGCTGCGGCAGCTGTCGATCACGGAACCTTGCAAGGATGACTTGACCCGAATCGTGTTCGAAGCCCACCAGACCCTGAGCGACCTCAACCCTCACAATCTGGAAGCGTTCAAGGGCGTGGTCGAGAATCTGCGCGCCAAATTGGACGGCCATTGAGCCGCTCCGAGGGGCCGCGTCGCCGACCGTCCAGCGGCGGACGGGCGTAGCCTTTCAAGTCTGAGCCGAGCTCATTCGGCAATCAGCACCCGATCTCCAGCGGCGACCTGCTCGAACAGCGAGAGCAAATCGTGGTTGTGCATCCGGATGCACCCGTGCGACAGCGGTTTTCCCGTGGGCTCCGAATCCGGGCAGCCGTGAATGTAGATAAACCGGCGCAGGGTATCGCACTCGCCGCCGCGATTGTGGCCCAGTTCCAGTCCGGTCAACCAGAGAATCCGGGTCAAAATCCAATCTCGGTTGGGGTGGCGCGCCGCCAGCTCCGGGCCGTAAATTTCACCGGTCGGCCGCCGGCCGACGAAGACCGTTCCAAGCGGCAGCCCGGCCCCGATTTTGATGCGGATGCGGTGCCAGCCGCGCGGCGTGCACTCGCTGCCGCGCCGTTCGCCGGGACCGTTGCGGGCGGTCGACACCGGATAGCACGCCCGCAACCGCCCGCCCGCCGACAGGGTCAGACGCTGGTCGGCGATGCTGATCTGGATCAGCCGTTCGGACATCGCCAAGTCCTGTAGGGATGGCGGGCCAGCTGTGAATTGTAATAGCGGATATCCTGGGAAACGTCTTCACCGAGCCAATCCGGCCGCGCGAACAGCTCGTCGGGATGCCGCAATTCGACCTCCGCCACGATCAAGCCGGCGTTGTCGCCGGCAAATTCGTCGATCTCCCAAAGATGCTGGCCGTGGCGCACGAAATGGCGGGTTTTTTCCAGCAGCGGCTGTTCGCAGAGCGTGTCGAGCATTTCCTCGGCCTCGGCCGCCGGGATCGGATATTCGAACTCGCTGCGCTGGATGCCCAGCGTACCGCTTTTGATGTTGAGAAAGCCCCGCTCGCCGGCCACACGCACCCGCACCGAGCAGCGGGCATCGCTGGTCAGATAGCCTTGGCGCATCGTGGCCGAACGCTCGACCTGCTGGCGCCAACTCTCATCGCGAATCAAAAACTTACGCTCGATTTCAAGGCCCATGAAACCCGCTCCTGGCAACCCTCCGCGCGGCCGAAACCGGGATCGCGTCCGGTCGCTTTCGGATAGTCTATGCTTAGTTGATGGTCTCTTTAGAAGGATAGCCGCATGAGCGATACCGATTTTAATCACTTGCCGCTACTCGACGAAGAGATCATCCTCGAATTGCGCGAGGTCATGGAAGATGAATTCGCCGACCTGCTGCAAAATTTTCTGAACGACTTGCCGCTGCAATTCGACCGGCTGCAACAAGCCTCGGATCAAAACGACGCGGAGCAAATCTATCACATCGGCCATAAATTCAAATCCAGTTGCGGCAGCTTGGGCGCGTTGCGCCTGGCCGAGCTGGTGCGGCGCCTGGAACAGGCGGGACGCTTGAAGCAGATGGACGCCGTCGGCCGTTGGTTGGCCCAAGCCCGCGCGGTCGCCGCTGAAACCGAATCGGCCGTGCGCGATCAATTAGTCTAATCCCTCCCATTTAACGCCCTAGTTCAGGATCGCGCCGCCATGTCCGAAACGCCGCCTCGCAATCGGTTGTCCGACGAAACCAGTCCCTATTTGCGCCAGCACGCGCGCAATCCGGTTGCGTGGCAACCCTGGGACGACCAAGCGCTGGAGCAAGCCCGACGCGAGGGAAAGCCGATCCTGCTGTCGATCGGCTATTCGGCCTGCCACTGGTGTCACGTGATGGCGCACGAGTCGTTCGAGGACGAGGCCACCGCCCGGGTGATGAACGAGCTGTTCGTCAACATCAAGGTGGATCGCGAGGAGCGGCCCGATTTGGATAAGATCTATCAAACCGCGTTTCATCTGCTGCAACGCCGGGCCGGCGGCTGGCCGTTGACCATGTTTCTGACCCACGACGATCAGACTCCTTTTGTCGGTGGAACCTACTTTCCCAAAACCGCGCGTTACGGGATGCCGGCGTTCGTTGATATCCTGCACCGGATCAGCGCGCATTACCGCCAGCACCGGGATGAATTGCGCGCGCAGAACCAAGCGCTGCGGGATGCGTTGCGGATGGAAGGCGACGCGCCCGGCTCCGGAACGGGTGCGTCGTTGACCGATGCTCCGCTGCGCGCCGCCCGCCAGCAATTGCTCGGCAGTTTCGATCCGGTCCACGGCGGGTTTGGCGGCGCGCCGAAATTTCCGCATCCGACCCATCTGGAACGGTTACTGCGGCATTGGGCCGCCAGCCTCGCGCGCGGCCAAGCCGACGCGCAAGCGGGCAGCGCCGCGCTATTCACCTTGCACCAAATGGCGCTGGGCGGCGTTTACGACCAACTCGGCGGCGGCTTCTACCGCTATTCGGTGGACGGCGAATGGCAAATCCCGCATTTTGAAAAGATGCTGTATGACAACGGCCCGCTGCTGGCGCTCTACGCGCAAGCGTGGCGGGCGACCCGAGAGCCGCTGTTCAGACGCATCGCCGAGGAAACCGGCGAGTGGGCGATTCGGGAGATGCAAGCGCCGGAGGGCGGCTACCACGCCACCCTCGACGCCGATTCCGAAGGCGAGGAAGGCAAGTTCTATCTCTGGAGCCGCGAACAAGTCCAAGCCGTGTTGGGCGCCGACGAGTACGCCGCCTTCGCCGCGCGTTACGGCCTCGACCAGCCGCCTAATTTCGAGCAGCACGCCTGGCATTTGCGGATGACGGACGCGCTTGCCAAACCGCTCCCCGCCGCCTCTGAAGCGGAAACCGCAGCCGCCGACGACCGGCTGAACGCGGCCCGGCGCAAATTGCTCGAACGGCGCGGCCAACGCATTTGGCCGGGTCGCGACGAAAAAATTTTGACGGCCTGGAACGGACTCATGATTCGCGGCATGGCCATCGCCGGCCGGCATTTGGATCGGGCGGACTTCGTGACCTCCGCCGAACGAGCGCTGGATTTCATCCGCTCGACGCTCTGGCGGGACAGCCGTCTGCTGGCGGTCCACATGGCCGGCCAAAGCCGGCTGAACGCTTATCTGGACGACCATGCCTTCTTGATCGACGGCATTCTGGAATTGTTGCAATGCCGGTGGCGCGAGGGCGATCTCGATTTTGCGCTGGCCTTGGCCGATGTTTTGCTCGATCATTTCGAAGACCGCGAAGCGGGCGGCTTCTTTTTCACCTCGTCCGACCACGAGCGGCTGATCCTGCGGCCCAAGGCGGCCCACGACGACGCCGTGCCCTCCGGCAACGGGGTCGCCGCTCAAGTCTTGCTGAAGCTCGGCCATTTGACCGGTCGGACGGCGTATCTGGATGCGGCCGAACGGGTGTTGCGCTGGGCCTGGCCGCTGCTCGAACAGATGCCTGCCTCCTGCAGCGCCGTGCTGGCAGGGCTGGAGGACTATCTGGAACCGGGTCAAACCGTGGTGTTGCGCGGCGAGGGGGCAGCGCTGGATGCTTGGCGGGCGCGATGCGCCGCGCCGTATGCGCCGAACCGGCTGACGCTGGCCATCCCCCCCGACGCGGCGTTGCCTGGATTGCTAGCCGAGCGGCGCGCCGGCGCTTCACCGGTCATTGCCTATGTGTGCGCCGGCTTACACTGTTTGGCCCCAATTGCGGTCTTGGACGATCTGGAGCGGGCGTTGGAGCCGGTGGCTATTGCCGCGTCCTGATCCGACGGCAGGCGCGCCAGCGCGACGAGGCGGCTCGGTGCCGTGAAATGTTACGAAGCAGCAGCGCTCCGCGCCCACACCTCATATAATGAAAGGGGTTAAAATCAAAACGGTAATCAAAAACGATATCGCTTATCGAGAGCTTCGATGAGTGAGGACGCCCGCGATTTCGTAAAATTTCATCCAGGAGACCATGCGCACCATGACGATTCATCTTTACTTCTCGCTGATCCCTGAAGCGCTGATTGCTTCCATGCTGGGGCCAGAACAGTTCGGGCAATATTACGCGACCGGCCATAAGTACAAATCAAAGGGACAGGCCATCTTTTTCGAGGTCGATCCCAATTTCCGCCACGAATTTTTCAACATCGACGAAGGGCTCAAGCGCTGCGTTGCCCATCCAGACGGCACCCCGAAAAACTCGGTTTATATCGCGGTTTATCGGGTGCTGGAGCACATTCCCATCAGCGCCTTGGGCAAGCTGTATCTGAGCACCGCTTACGGGCAGACCTTGGGCTTGAGCCGGACCGACGCCTTTCCGGCGAAAGAAAAGGGCTTGCACATGTACCAGGATCTCGCGCCCGTCAACAGCCTGGTGGTCAGCGCGCAAGACGCCCGTACTTATTACGAGAGCGTGACCAGCCAGCCGGCCAAATTCATTCGCTTCCCCGGCTTGTGCTTCGTCGAACTGGGTCTGGGCGCGCTGTCGACCGACCCGGTCAACGGCGCGGTGGGCGATCTGCCTTATTCGTTCATGCACCACTTGCGCGAGGCGTTGCTGGAAGTCGATCCGACCGGCAAACAGAGCAAGTTGGTCCATCGGGTCCATTCCTTGGAATTCCCTTATCGAATGATCAAGAGCGGTATTTACACCGGCAACGGCTCCGAACTCGCGTTTTATGCGATGCCCTCGCACGAAATTTTACGCCGCGAGCATAATGCTTGGTGGCGTTCGGCAAACCTGAGCTGAGCGTCGCGACTAGGCGCGTTGAAACAGATCAAAAAGCCCCTGGCGCGCCAGGGGCTTTTTCTGATCAAGCATTCGTCGATCAACCCAACCGATCGGGCCATGCGGCGGCGGGAAAGCGCCTCCGCGCAGCTCCTTGGAGCGCCAGGGCCGCAACCGCGCTCCGGCAGGATCACCAACCGCGGTAATAGCCCGGCGGCGGACCGTAATCCCGGTAGTAACGGTCGCGATAATAGCGGCGCGGCGGCGGGCGGTCGCGCCAATAACCATCGCCGGATTGATAGTTATTTTGGTAGTCCATCTGATTGCCGACCGAGCCGCCGATCAACGCGCCGGCCAGACCGCCGGCCACGGCGCCGTTGCGGTCGTCGAGCTGATGGCCGATAACCGCGCCAGCCGTCGCGCCCATCAATGCGCCGTTTTGAGTGTGATAATAAGGTGCCCCAGGCGGCGCGCAGGCAGCGGTGAACGCTAGGGCGGCGGCGATAACAGCGATCTTGAACGGCGTCTTCATGAGCGGAGTCTCTCCCAATCATCGGTGGCGGGCAGCGCTAAAAAAATTGACGGCGGTCACTAGGGGATCAACGGTTAATGACAGCGCCGTCACAAAGTCCACTTACACCCACACTGGATGCGCGCCAGTATGGTGCTCCCTAGGTGAATGTTGCCTGAACGTCTGAAGGCGGGCCAGCGAGCGGGCCTGGGAGAGCCGCCCGAAACAGACTGGCGGTCTTGTCGGACACCCGGCTGGGGCCGTTTAGCCGCTTGCGTCGGGGGCGAATTCCGACAAGCGCTCCCCGCTCAAAAGCGCCGCGCGCCAACCGTGGAACAGTCGGGAGTCTTCCCCGAACAGCACGGCTTCGATATCGCGCCGATCCGCCAACGCGCCAGGGTAAATCCCGTATTGCGCCGCGCGGTTTTCGAGCAGTTCCACCAAACGGGCCGCGCGCGCCGCTTGTTCCAGCGAAAACCGCCGCCGCCGCGACGGAGTCGGCCATTGTTCCGGCGGTTCGGCGCGCGCGGCGGCGATGGTTTCCAACAAGGCTTCCCCCTGTCGCTCACGAACCGCGTTGGGCAGGGCGCGAATCTGGCGCAACGCCTCCGGCGTGTCCGGCAGCCGCCGCGCCAGTTCGATCAGCGCCGCGTCAGCCAAAATCCAGCGGCGCGGCCGATCCTGACGGCTCGCCTGACGCTCGCGCCAAGCCGCCAGCGCGCGCAAGACCGCCTGTTGCGCGCCGCGCAATCGATTCTGGTCCCGAACCCGACGCCAGGCATCCAACGGGTCCAGACGGTAGTGCTCCGGCGCGGCTAACGCCTGAAAATCCTCCGCCAAGGCCTCCAGCCAGCCGCGCTCCCGCAGCGCGGCGAGCTGGCGGTTGTAAAGATCGCCCAGATAGCGCACATCATCGGCGGCGTAAGCCAGCCATTCCGGGGCTAGAGGCCGCCGCCGCCAATCGGCGCGGGTGTGGGCCTTGGCCAAGCTCACCCCCAACACGCGCTCCACCAGCGCCGCGTAACCGATCTGGTTGCCGCAGCCCAAAACCAGCGCCGCCAGTTGCGTGTCGAACACCGGAGCGGGGACCGCGCCCTGAAGTTGAAAAAATATTTCCAAATCCTGATAAGCGGCGTGCAGCACCTTGGTCACGCGCGGGTCGTAAAGCCTCTCCAGCAACGGCTCCAGCGACGGCACCGCCAGCGGGTCGATACACGCGACTCGACCGGGAACGGCGATTTGGATCAAGCATAATTGAGGATGGAAGGTTTGCTCGCGGACGAATTCGGTGTCCAACGCCAGCCAAGGCGGATCGCCCAAACCCGCGCAAAAATCGACCAGCGCGGGTTGATCGACAATATAAAGCGCGTCGTTCATTCCCGACGCCAGACGCCGGATCGACCCCCGGTTTTTTCCAGCAGGCGAATGTCGGTCAGGGTCATGCCGCGATCCACCGCCTTGCACATGTCATAGACGGTGAGCAACGCGATTTGGACGGCGGTGAGCGCTTCCATTTCCACCCCGGTGCGGCCTAGGGTTTCCACCGTGGCCTGACAGTGGACGGCGGACAACTCAGCCGCCGGCTGCAAATCCACCGCCACGCGGGTGAGCGCCAGCGGGTGACACAGCGGGATCAGATCGGCGGTGCGCTTGGCGGCCATGATGCCGGCGATGCGGGCGACGCCGAGCACATCGCCCTTGGCGTGCGCGCCGGTCACGATCCGTTGCAGGGTGGCCGGGCACATCCGCAGATAACCTTCGGCGACGGCCGCCCGGCGAGTGACCTCCTTGTCGCCCACATCCACCATGTGGGCCTCGCCGGCGGCGTTGAAGTGGCTCAGTTCGGCCACGCAAGGCTACTTCATGGCCACCAGCAGCGGCACGATGAGCAGAGCGACGATGTTGATGATCTTGATCAGCGGATTGACCGCCGGACCGGCGGTGTCCTTGTAGGGGTCGCCGACGGTATCGCCGGTGACCGCCGCTTTATGGGCTTCGGAGCCCTTACCGCCAAAGTTGCCATCCTCGATGTATTTCTTGGCGTTATCCCAAGCACCACCGCCGGCGGTCATGGAAATCGCCACGAACAAGCCGGTGACGATGGTGCCCATCAGCAGACCGCCCAGCGCCTTGGGTCCGGCCTCCGGCCCCATCAGCCACGCCATGCCGAACGCGACCACGATCGGCGTCAGCACCGGCAACAGCGAGGGAATGATCATCTCCTTGATCGCCGCCTTAGTCAGCAAATCCACCGCGCGCGAATAATCGGGTTTGGTGGTGCCTTCCATAATGCCGGAGATTTCCTGGAACTGGCGGCGCACTTCCAGCACCACCGCGCCGGCGGCGCGGCCGACCGCCTCCATCGCCATGGCCCCGAACAGGAACGGAATCATGCCGCCGATGAACAGGCCGATGATGACCACCGGGTCGGTCAGCGAAAAATCGACGTTGATGTTAGCGAGTTGCAGCTTGTGCTCGAAGTCGGCGAACAGGACCAGCGCGGCCAGGCCGGCCGAGCCGATGGCGTAGCCCTTGGTCACCGCCTTGGTGGTGTTGCCCACCGCGTCCAAGGGATCGGTGATGGCGCGAATCTTCTCGTCCATCTCCGCCATTTCGGCGATGCCGCCGGCGTTGTCGGTAATCGGACCGTAAGCGTCGAGCGCGACGATGATGCCGGCCATCGACAGCATGGCGGTGGCGGCGATGGCGATGCCGTACAAACCCGCCCAGGAGTAGGCCAAGCCGATGCTCAAACACACCGCCAGCACCGGCAGGGCGGTCGCCTTCATCGATACCGCCAGCCCGGAGATGATATTGGTGGCGTGGCCGGTGGTGCAGGCCTCCGCCAGCTTGCGCACCGGACTGTATTCGGTGGCGGTGTAATATTCGGTGACGACCACCATGGCGGCGGTCAAGCCCAAGCCGACCAGCGCCGAACCCCACAGGCCCAGCAAATGCTGGCTGCCCATCAGCAGGAAGATCACCGGCAGGAACGCGACGGCGGAAATACCGCCCGCCACCGCCAGGCCGCGATAGAGCGCGTTCATGATCTTTTCGCCTTCGCGGGCTTTGACAAAGCCGCAGCCGATAATCGAGGCAATAATCGACACGCCGCCCATCACCAACGGCAACACGACCGCGTTTTGGATCAACTCGCCGGTGAAAACCAGGCTGCCCACCAGCATGGTGGCGATGATGGTGACCGCGTAGGTCTCGAACAAGTCGGCGGCCATGCCGGCGCAGTCGCCGACGTTATCGCCGACGTTATCGGCGATCACCGCCGGATTGCGCGGGTCGTCCTCGGGAATGCCGGCTTCAACCTTGCCGACCAGGTCGGCGCCGACATCCGCGCCCTTGGTGAAGATGCCGCCGCCCAGACGGGCGAAGATGGAAATCAAGGAGCTGCCGAAGGCCAGACCAATCAACGGACCGAGATCGGGCACGCCGCCGCCCGCATTCATCGACAGCAAGACGTAATAGCCCGCCACGCCGAGCAAGCCCAGCCCGACCACCAGCAAGCCGGTGATCGCGCCGCCGCGAAACGCGACTTCCAGCGCCGCGTTCAATCCGTTATGGGCGGCTTGGGCGGTGCGGACGTTGGCGCGGACCGAGACGTACATGCCGATATAGCCGGCCACGCCCGAGCAGACCGCGCCGATCACAAAGCCGATCGCCGAAAGGCCCCCCAAGGTGAAGAAGATCACCGCGCCGACGATGACGCCGACGATGGCGATCGTGGTGTACTGCCGGTTGAGGTAGGCGCGCGCGCCCTCTTGAACGGCGGCGGCGATTTCCTGCATTCGGGCGTTACCCGCATCTTTGGATAACACCCAATTGACCGATTTGACGCCGTAAATCAGCGCGCCGATGGCGCAAAGCAGCGCCAGGATTAATCCTACCGTCGCCATGACCGAGATCCTCCGCAGTTTGTGTTTTTCAGAATCATGATCGTTCTCCGAATTATTGTGTCATGTTTCTATTATTGGCATGCCGGGTCGCTTTGTCGCGCCCCGCTTGGCAAGCTCTAGTCCGAGTGGGATCGACCGCCAGCTCGGCCGTCGGACACGAGAAGCCCGAACTCCAGCATATCACGCTCTCGCTAAAGAATAGGCCAAGTTAACGCCAACAAAGGGCCGAGTCGCCAGAAATCATCGCGCCATTTCGGGCAACACCCTATAACCGACCGGGGCTGGCCGGCGATCTTGTGCCGTCGAAACCTCACGGTCTTGCTGGAAAGGCAAGGCTTCAATCCTGACTTTGATAGCGCTCCAGGCACTGCACGATCTCGGTCTTGGCCTCCTCCACATCGCCCCATCCGTCGAGTTGCACCCATTTCCCGGTATCCAAGTCTTTGTAGTGCTGAAAAAAATGAGCGATTTGATTCAATTGCGCCTTGGACATCTGTTCGACCGACTCGATGTGATCGTACAACGCGCATTCCTGCTTGATCGGCACGGCGAGCAGTTTGGCGTCGCCGCCGCGTTCGTCCGCCATCTTCAGCAACCCCAGCGGCCGGCAGCGAACCACGCAGCCGCTGATCACCGGCAGCGGGGCCACCACCAGCACGTCCAACGGATCGCCGTCCGCGCACAACGTTTGCGGGATGTAACCGTAATTGCAAGGATAATGCATCGCGGTATTCATGAAGCGATCCACGAACAAAGCGCCTGTCTCCTTATCCACTTCATACTTGACCGGATCGGCGTGGGCCGGAATCTCGATGATGACATTGAATTCGTGAGGAAGGTTATGACCGGCGCCGACTCTGTCCAAAATCATGATCTAACCCTTCAGGCAGTTGATGGGAGTGTAGTTTGGCCAAGCGTGTCTATACTACAACAAGGTCGGACGCTTGGCAGCGCGGCGGACTCGCGCCGGCGATCGAGAACCCGCGATTCGCCGGAGCATGCTCGATCGCCAGCCGGCGTCGGCGCTCGAGCGGCCGGCCGGCGTCCGGATTCGACAGGCCGTCGAACCTTCATTCGATCTCACGGGATTTCCAACATTTTCTTGCCCCCACTAGAGTGAAACCAATATGAGAATCGTTCTGTTAGGCGCACCGGGTTCCGGCAAGGGAACCCAAACCGATGCCATCATCGAACGCTACGGCGTTTCCACGGTCGCGACCGGCGATCTACTGCGCGCCGAAGTCGCCACGGGCACCGAACTGGGCAAGCGCGCCAAGCCGTACATGGACGCGGGCGAACTGGTGCCGTTCGATTTCGTGCTGGGCATTATCGAGAACGGGTTGAACGCCTTGGCCAAGATCAATCCCAGGGGCTTCATGATGGATGGCTTCCCGCGCGATTTGGCCCAAGCCGAAGCGTTGGACCAGATGTTGGCCAAGATCAATCAGCCGCTCGATGCGGTGCTGTTTATCGAGGTGGATTACGAAGAAATCGTCAAGCGCTTGCTGGGGCGCGGCCGCGCCGACGACAACGAGGAAACCATCCGCAACCGCTTGCGGGTGTTTGAGGAGAAGACCGCGCCGCTGATCGACTACTACAAGAAGAAAAATCTGCTTCACGCCATCAAGGGCACCGGCAGCGTCGAGGACATCGGCGAGCGCATCCGCGCGGTGCTTGACGGGATTGCCTGAAACCCTTCCCTGACCGATCGATCGAACCGGCATTCCGCCGCCGTTTTCGGAAAACGCGCCGGGATGCCCGAACCTTCGTTAAATCCGGTTGGCCCAACGGCGGGTCAACCGCCCAGATACGCCTTGCGCACTTCATCGTTGGCTAGCAAGTTGGCCCCGCTGTCGGCCAGCACGATGCCGCCGTTTTCCAACACATAGCCCCGGTCGGCCAGTTGCAGGGCGCGGTGGGCGTTCTGTTCCACCAAAAAAATGGTGACGCCTTCCTCGCGGATTTCCTTCAGGATCTGAAAAATCTGGGCGATGATGATCGGGGCCAAGCCCAGCGAAGGTTCGTCCAGCAACAAGAGGTTGGGCCGGCCCATCAATCCCCGGCCGATGGCCAGCATCTGTTGTTCGCCGCCGGAGAGGGTGCCGCCGCGCTGGCCGCGGCGTTCCTTAAGGCGCGGAAACAGCGCGAACACCCGCTCCAGATCGGTTTCCAGCCGCGCCTTGTCGGCGAAAAAGCCGCCCATCTGCAAATTTTCCTGCACGGTCAGACCCGGAAAAATCCGCCGTCCTTCCGGCACCACCGCCAGACCGCACTGCATGATCACGTGGGTCGGTTTGTGGGTGATGTCCTGGCCCTCGAACACCACCGAGCCCTCGGCGGCCTGGGGCGAACCGCAGATCGTCATGAGCAAGGTGCTCTTGCCCGCGCCGTTGGCCCCGATCAGGGTGACGATCTCACCGGGATGCACCTCCAGCGACACGCCCTTGAGCGCTTCGATCTGGCCGTAGAACGTGTGGACGCTTTCCAGTTTGAGCATCGTCACTCTTCCCCCAAATACGCCTTGATCACCTTGGGATTGGCGCGGATGGCGGCGGGGTCGCCGGTGGCGATGGGCCGGCCGTACTCCATCACCAGGATCTCGTCGGAAATGCCCATCACCAGACTCATGTCGTGCTCGATCAGCAGCACCGAAACCTCATGATCGGCGCGCAGTTCGTTGATCAACCGGTCCAGATCGCGGGTTTCCTGCGGGTTCAAGCCGGCCGCCGGTTCGTCCAGCATCAACAGCTTGGGGCCGACGATCATGCAGCGGGCGATTTCCAGCCGCCGCTGCTGGCCGTAGGCGAGATTGCCGGCCTCGCGGTTGGCCACGGCCAGCAAGCCGACCTTTTCCAGCCAGAACGCCGCGCGCTCCAGCGCTTGGGTCTCGGCGCGGCGGTAGTTCGGGGTCTTGAACAAACCCGGCCACAGCCGCGTCTCCAACTGGGCGTGCTGCGAGATCAGCAGGTTTTCGACCACGGTCATGGTCTTGAACAGCCGCACGTTCTGGAACGTCCGCACCAAGCCCAACCGGGCGATGCGGTGGCTGGGCAATTGCTGGATCGGCTGGCCGTCCAAGGTCACCGCGCCGGCGGTCGGCCGATAGAAGCCGCCGACGCAGTTGAACACCGTGGTTTTGCCCGCGCCGTTGGGGCCGATGATGGCGAAAATCTGACCGCGCCGGACTTCGAACGCGACGTTATCGACCGCCAACAGACCGCCGAAGCGCATACTGAGATTTTGCACCTCCAGCAGCGGACGACCGGCGGCGTTGGCGGAGGCGGTGGGAGCGGGCGCGGGGTTCATCGCGCCTTCTCCAGGCGTTCCGGCAGTTCCATGCGAGGCCGCGAGGCGGGAACCAGGCCCTGCGGCCGCCACATCATCATCAGCACCATCACCAAGCCGAAGGCCAGCATCCGATATTCGTTGAATTCGCGCGCCAGCTCCGGCAGCACGGTGATGGCGACCGCCGCTAGCACCACGCCGAGCTGCGAACCCATCCCGCCCAACACCACGATCGCCAGCACCATCGCCGACTCGATGAAGGTGAAGGATTCAGGATTGATATGGCCTTGACGGGCGGCGAAAAACGCTCCGGCGAATCCGGCGAACGCGGCGCTCAAAGTCAGCGCGGAGAGCTTGATCACGGTCGGGTTCAAGCCCAGCGAGCGGCAGGCGATTTCATCCTCGCGCAGCGCTTCCCAAGCCCGGCCGAGCGGCATCCGCAACAGCCGGTTGATGACGAAAAGCGTCGCCAGCACCAGCGCCAAGCCCAGCAGATACATGAAGATCACCGCGTGATCGCCGCTGTAGTCGACGCCGAAAAACTCGTGAAAGGTGGTCCCGCCCTCCTTGGCGCGGCGACCGAATTCCAGCCCGAACAAGCTGGGGCGGGGGATGCCGCCGATACCGTCCGGACCGCCGGTCAGAAAATTCAAATTATTCAGCAGCAAGCGGGTAATCTCGCCAAAACCCAGCGTGACGATGGCCAGATAATCCCCCCGCAGCCGCAGCACCGGCAAGCCGAGCAGGAAGCCGGTCAGCGCCGCCAAGCCGCCGGCGAGGGGCAGGCACAGCCAAAACGACAGGCCGTATTGTTGGGCCAGATAGGCGTAGGTGTAAGCGCCGACCGCGTAGAACGCGGCGTAGCCCAACACCAGCAAGCCGGCGAAGCCGACCACGATATTCAGCCCCAGGCCCAGCATCACGTAAATCAGCGCCAGAGTCATCACGTCCACCGCGCCGCGCGAGACCGTGAACGGCCAGATCAGCGCCGCGGCCAGCAACAGCAGCCACAGCGCCCACCGCGCGCGGGGCTGCTGGGCCGTTTGCCGCAGCGCGGCGGCGGCCGGATGACCGCGCCAGGACTCGGAAACCCGCCAGCGCGCCCAAAGCTGCTGCAGGGGTTGCTTGAATAGCCGTACCAGAAAAACGATGACGACCGCACTAATGACTGGCGCGGGCGTGCCGTTGAGCGCGACATTGACGCCGTCCACATGAATGCGCAGGCCGAAAATCGGAGTGAGCAAGACGGCGGTCAGCAGCGCCGCCGCCAGGGCATCGATGAGCGTGCGGGGCATGGTCTACACCTTCTCTACGTCCGGCCGTCCCAGCAAGCCGGTAGGCCGCACCAACAAAACCAGAATCAGCAGCGCGAAGGCCACCACATCCTTGTATTCGGTCTGCAGGTAGGCCGAAGCGAAGCTCTCCGCCAAACCCAGCACCACCCCGCCCAACATCGCGCCGGGAATGCTGCCGATGCCGCCCAGCACCGCCGCCGTAAACGCTTTCAAACCCGCGATGAAGCCGATAAAGGGGTTGACCAGCCCGTAATACATCCCGACCAGCACGCCGGCCACCGCCGCCAGCGCCGCGCCAAGTATAAAGGTCAGGGCGATCACCCGATCGGTGTCGATGCCGAGCAAGTTGGCCATGGTCCGGTCCTCGGAACAGGCCCGACACGCTCGGCCCAACCGCGAGCGGGAGATGAACAGCGTCAGGCCGGTCATGAACGCGACCGTGATGACCGCGATCAGCACTTGCATGTAGGACAAATAAACCTGAAAGCCGTCAGCCGGACCGAAGCGCCAGCCGCCGGTCAACACCGGCTGCATCGACACATCGCGCGCGCCCTGGCCGATCTGCACGTAGTTTTGCAGGAAGATCGACACGCCGATGGCCGAGATCAACGGCACCAAGCGCGGGCTGCCGCGCAGCGGGCGGTAGGCGAGCCGCTCCACGGTCCAGCCGTAAGAGCCGGTCACCAAGATGCTGATGGCGAGCGTGACCAGCAAAATGGCGGCGATGCTGTCCACCCCCAACAGGCTCAAGCCGGTGATGACCATCAAGCCGACGTAAGCGCCGATCATGTAAATCTCGCCGTGGGCGAAATTGATCATGCCGATAATGCCGTACACCATGGTGTAGCCGATGGCGATCAGGGCGTAGATGCTGCCCAAGGTCAAGCCGTTGATGATCTGCTGCAGAAATTCGAGAAAAGAGAAACCGGACATGGGCGCCGCGCCTGAAGGAGTGAAAATCGGGCGCGCATCCGTCGCGCGCTCAAACAACCAGGGCGAGATTTTCAGTCCCCGCCCTCGCGCGTCACCTCATTTGGCCGGCGTCTTGGTGGCGTCGGCGTGCCAGGTGAACACGACGAATTCGAACTCTTTCAAATCGCCGTTGTCCTTGAAGGCCACCTTGCCGATGGGCGTTTGGAAGCTGTTCTTGCGGACGTAGTCGGCGACCTTGACCGCATCCTCGGTCTTGGCGCCCTTGATGGCGTCGGCGACGATCTGCACGCCAGCGTAGGCGGGCATCACGAACGGGCCGGTGGGATCTTCGTTCTTGGCTTTGAAGGCTTTGACCAGATCGGCGTTGGCCGGATCGGCGCTGAAATCGGCCGGCAGGGTCACCAAAAGCCCTTCGGAAGCCGGGCCGGCGATGGCGCTGATGTCTTTATTGCCGACGCCTTCCGGCCCCATGTATTTGGCGTCAAAGCCCTGTTCGCGCGATTGCCGCAGCAGCAGGCCCAGCTCCGGATGATAGCCGCCGTAGTAGACGAAATCGACGCCGTCCTTCTTCATCTTGGTGATCAGGGCGGAAAAATCGGTCTGGCCCTTGTTGACGCCTTCAAACAGGACGGGCGTGATGCCGGCGGCCTTGACGGTCTTGTCCACTTCCTTGGCGATGCCCTCGCCGTACTGCTGCTTGTCGTGGATGACGGCCAGCTTCTTGGGTTTGATCTTGGTGGCGATGTATCTACCGGCGGTCGGGCCTTGCTGGTCGTCGGTGCCGATGGTGCGGAACACCATCTTATAGCCTTGCTGGGTGATGGCGGGATTGGTGGCCGCCGGGGTGATCATGAAAATGCCTTCGTCCTCGTAGAGCTTGGAAGCCGGTTGGGTCGAACCCGAGCACAGATGGCCGATCACGAAGTTGATCTTCTGGTTGACGATCTGATTGGCGACGGCGACCGCTTGCTTGGGCTCGCAGGCGTCATCCATGATCACGGCTTCCAGCTTCTTGCCGTTGACGCCGCCCTTGGCGTTGATCTGTTCGACCGCCATCTTGGCGCCCATCATCTGCATGTCGCCGTACTGGGCGACGGGGCCGGTGGTGGGACCGGCCAGGGCGATCTTGATGGTGTCTGCGCTCGCCAAGCCGCTCAAACCCAGCAGGGTCATGCCGGCGGCGATACTCAAGGCGTGACGGTTGAATGTGTTCATCAAATGACTCCTCTCCCGATGATGGCGGTTTTAATGCGGTGATGTGGTTCGAATCCACTTTATTAATTGTTAAGAATTAGCCGAAATTCCCCTCCGCGACAAGCGGGATACGAAAAATCAGCACCGGTCGCTCGAGCGCCGGTCCGAGCGGCCCCGAGCGCGCCCGCTCAGATCACCTTGGAAAAGCGCTGCCGCCGCTGTTCCCGAAGATAGCGGTCGAACACCATGCAGATGTTGCGAATCAGCAGCCGCCCCGGCGGCAACACTCGAATGCCGGTCTGATCGAGCGCCAGCAGCTCATCCGCTTGCATGTCGGCCAGTTCAGCCAGTTCCACCATGAAGTAATCCGGAAAGTGAATGCTGAAACGCTGTTCGACGGCGGCGAATTGCAATTTAAAATGACAAATCAGATCGGTGATGACCGCCCGCCGCAGCCGGTCGTCGGCATCCAGCCGCACGCCGCGAAACACCGCCAGACGGCCGGCGTCGATCCGCGCGTAATAGTCCTCCAAGCCCTTTAGATTTTGGCTGTAGCTGTCGCCGACCATGCCGATGGACGTCGCGCCAAAGCCGATCAGATCGCAGTCGGCGTGGGTGCTGTAACCCTGAAAATTGCGATACAGCGTGCCCGCCTGTTGGGCCAGCGCCAGCTCGTCGTCGGGTTTGGCGAAGTGATCCATGCCGATGTAGACATAACCGGCATCGGTTAACTGTTGGATCGTGGTTTTTAGAATTTCTAACTTCACTGCTGGCGGCGGCAGCGCATTGGCGTCGATCTGGCGTTGGGTCTTGAATAGATCGGGCAGATGGGCGTAATTGAACACCGAAACCCGATCAGGGTTTTGGGCGATGATCTCCTCCACGGTGCGCGCGAAGCTGGCGACGCTTTGCAGCGGCAACCCGTAGATCAAATCCACGCTGATCGATTTGAAGCCCTCGCGCCGGGCGGCCTCCATCACCCGCAAGGTAATATCGCGAGACTGCAAGCGATTGACCGCTTTTTGCACCGCCGGATCGAAATCCTGCACCCCCAGGCTCAGCCGGTTGAAACCCAATTCCCGCAGCAGCGCGACGGTGTGTCCGTCGGTTTCGCGCGGGTCCACCTCGATGGAATATTCGCCGCCGCCATCGTCGAGCAACTGGAAATGCTCGCCGGTCACCCGCATCAACTCCCGCATTTCGGCGGCGCTGATAAAGGTCGGCGTGCCGCCGCCCCAATGCAGTTGGGTCACGGGTCGATTGCGGTCGAACAAGCCGGCCTGCAATTCGATTTCCCGATAGAGGTGATCGAGATAGGGGACGGTGTGACGGCGGTTTTTGGTAATGATCTTGTTGCAAGCGCAGTAAAAACAGACGGTATCGCAGAACGGAAGGTGGAAATACAACGACAGCGGCCGGCCCGCCGCGTTGCCGGAACGGGCGTGTTCGCGATACTCGATCTCGCCGAAGCCCTCGTGAAACTGTACCGCGGTCGGATAGGAAGTGTAGCGGGGTCCGGCCTTGTCGTACTTGTGGATCAAGGCGGGATCGAAAACCAGTTCGGCCGTCATGAGGGCTGCTTCCAGGGCGCGGGTTTGCCGAAGAAATAACCTTGTGCGTAATCGACCCCCAACTCGCGCAATCGTTCGACAATCGTCTGGTTGTGAGTGTATTCGGCGATGGTTTGCAAGCCCAAGGTGTGACTCATTTGGTTGATGGCGGCCACCAGGGCGCAATCGCTGGGGTTGTTGTTGATGTCCTTGATGAAGCTGCCGTCGATTTTCAAGTAATCCACCGGCAGGGTCTTCAGATAGTGAAACGAAGATAACCCGCTGCCAAAATCGTCCAGCGCCAGCTGACAGCCGCGCCGTTTGAGCGCCGTCATCAGTTGAGCCGCCCGGCTCAAATTGTGAATGGCGGCGGTTTCGGTGATCTCAAAACACACTTGGGCCGGACTGAAGCTGTAACGGGCCAATTGGAGCTCGATGAAGTCGAGCAACCCCTGATCGCCGAGCGAATTACCCGACAAATTGATGGAGATGCGGGCGTTGGTTCTCCCGGCGCCTTGCGCGTAGTCGCGGAAGGCCGCCTCGATCACCCAGCGGTCGATGGCCCCCATCAGGCCGTAACGTTCGGCCGCCGGAATAAACGTCGCCGGCAAGACCAGACCGCCGTCTTGATTTGAATGCGGTTGTTGCGCCACGCGCAACAACACCTCGTAGCGCCGCGGCTGTTCTCGCTCGCTCAAAGAGACGATCGGCTGGTAATACAGCCGAAACCGGTTTTTCTCCAGCGCGTCCCGCAAGCCGGCCGCTCCCAGCGTTTCGCTGTGACGCAGCGAGGATTCGCGGTCCGCCTGCTGGTAAATGTGGACTTGATTGCGGCCCAATCCCTTGGCCGCGTAGCAGGCGATATCGGCCTGAGCCAGCAGTTCGGCGGTGCTGGTCGCTTGCGCCGTGATCGGCACCAAACCGATGCTGACGCCGATCTGGTAAGTATTCCCTTCCCAATGGAACCGATAATCGCGGACCGCGCCGACCACCGCCTCGGCGATGATGTACGCCCGATCGACCGGGCAGTTGTCCAGCAACAACCCGAATTCGTCACCGCCGATCCGCGCCAAGGTATCGCGTTCGCGAAACATGCCGGCTAGCAGGCTATTGACTTGTTTGAGTAATTCGTCTCCCGCCGCATGGCCGGCCAGATCGTTGACGCGCTTGAACTGGTCCAAATCCAGATAACAGAGCGCGTGGCGCGCGCCGTAATGCTGAGCGCTGCTTAAGGCGCGCTCCAGCCGCTTTTCGAATTCGGCGCGATTGACCAAGCCGGTCAAGGGATCGTGAGTGGCGTCATGCGCCAATTGCCGGGCCAACTGGCGGCTTGCGGTAATATCGTGGAACACCAACACCGCGCCCAAGACCTGTCCGTCCCAGCCGCGAATGGGCGCGGCGGAGTCATCGATGTCGTATTCCTTGCCGCTGCGGCTGATGAGGATAGTGTGATTGGCCAAGCCGACGATCCGGCCTTGCTGGAGACAGCGGGCCACCGGATCGGGCGCGGCTTCGCGGCTCTGTTCGTCGATGATGTTGAATACCTCGCTTAACGGGCGGCCTCGGGCTTCGGCGCTGGGCCAGCCGGTGAGCGCCTCCGCCACCGGATTCAAGTACTGAACGATGGAGGCTCGATCCGTGGTGATCACCGCGTCGCCGATCGAATGCAAGGTCACCTGCGCCCGTTCCTTTTCCTCGAACAAGGCTTCCTCGGCCTGCTTGCGCGAGGTGATGTCCACGCCGACCGACTGAAAGTGGGTGACCTTGCCGCGCTCGTCAAACAGCGCGAAGTCGTGCCACAGATGCCAGCGCGCCGCGCCGTCGGCCCTCAGCGTTTGATGTTCGTATTGCCGCGACGGCGCCGCCAGCGCGAACGCCGCCAGTTGCGCCTCCACCGCCGCCTGCTCGGTCGCGCTGAGAAACGCGATAAACCGCTGGCCGATCAGTTCCTGGGCGGTCTTTCCGAAAAATTGGGCGTAGGCCGCGTTGACGAACGTCAGGGTGGTATCCGGCAGAAACCGACAGATCAGATCCGGCTGATTCTCGACCAGCTGGCGGTATTCCGCCTCCGCCTCCCGCAAGGCGATTTCGGTTTGGATTCGCTCGCGGATCTGTTGGCGAAGTTCGGCATTCACTTCCAGCAGCGCGGCGTTGCGCTCCAGCAGTTGCTGTTCCAGATCGGTGGCGGTGCGTTCCAGCGCCTGACGCGCCCGTCCGTGCTCGCTCACGTCGCGAATCATCGCCACCGTGAAGATTCCAGACCGGGTGTGCAGGGGATTGAGGCTGATTTCCGCCGAAAACTCGCTGCCGTCCCGCCGCAAAGCCCAAAGGCTGACGCCGGCTCCGGTCAACCGGAAGTACGGCTGAACGCTATAGCGTTTGAAATGATGGCGGTGGCGCTCGCGCAACCGAGTCGGAATCAGTTCCTCCAGCGGGCGGCCCGCCAGCGTCCCCGGCGGATAGCCGAACAAGTGTTCGGCCAAGGCGTTGACTCGGGCCAGCCGACCGGATGGGTCCACCACGATCATGGCATCCGGGGCGAGTTCCAACCAGGGGCTTTCTAGAAGAGCGAGGTCTGTTTCCACCGCCATTTATCTTGTTAATTTATTAATTTTTATTATCCACCTGCTAAAAATAGCCCACTTCCCGCAAGCGGGAAGGACGGTCTCCCCTATAACAGCTTCAATTGCGCCGCATTGATCAAGAACACCCCCTGTCCGCCCCGCTCGAACTCCAACCACGTGAACGGTACGTCGGGAAACGCTTCACAGAGCGGATATTGGGCGTTGCCGACCTCGACGATCAACAAGCCGTCGCGTCCCAAGTAGCCGCCGGCCTGGCGCAGAATTTCCTTCACCACGTCCAGACCGGCCTCGCCGGCGGCCAATCCCAAGCGCGGCTCGTGCTGGTACTCGACGGGCAGCGCATCCAGTTCCGCCAGATCGACATAAGGCGGGTTGCTGATGATGATGTCGTAGCGACGGCCCTTCAACGCCGAGAATAAGTCAGACTGCACCACCTCGATTTGATCCTCCAACCCGTGTTCGACGACGTTGCGCCGGGCGATCTCCAGCGCGTCGGCGGACACGTCGACCAAATCGACCCGCGCCTCGGGAAAAGCGTAAGCGCAGGCGATGCCGATACAACCGCTGCCCGTGCCCAAATCCAAAATGTGTTCGACCTTGCGGTTGGCCGGAAGCCAGGGCGCAAAATGCCGCTCGATCAACTCGGCCAGCGGCGAGCGCGGCACCAGCACCCGTTCGTCCACGTAGAAAGGCAAGCTCATGAACCAGGCGCGGTTGGTCAGATAAGCGGCCGGCTTGCGCTCGGTGACGCGCCGTTCCAACAGGCGCGAGGCCGCTTGTTTCTCGGCGGGAGTCAGGCGCGACTGGAAATATTCGCCGTGCAAGTCCGGCGGCAAATGCAAGGCGTGCAACACCAGCGCCGCCGCCTCGTCGATGGCGTTGTCGGTGCCGTGGCCGAAATGCAAGCCGGCCTCGTTCATGCGGCTCGCGCCCCAGCGGATGAGGTCGCGAATCGTCTGCAAATGGCGCAAGGTGTCGTCGTGGCTAGTCATCAAAAATTCGGCCTCGGTCTGGACCCGGCGGGCTCGACTGGGCGCGAACCCGCCGCCAGCGGGCGCGCCGCCCGCCCGGACGGTCCATCAGCTCAGCTTAAATTCTACCGTTTCGACGGCGAAGCGGATATGCTCCCGAATGTAGGCGGAACAACAGCCGACACGGCGGCTAAAGTGTAAACCATCGGTGATTGAGGAAAGCGAACCATGACCCATCGGGCGACGTTGATCGGGCTGGCGCTGGTCGGGGTTCTGGCGCTGGGCATGGGGGTTTGGTTAGGGGATCGGCTGTTCGGCCATCGACCCGCGCCGGTCGCTCCGGACATCGCTGGCATCTACCTGAGCGACCAGCGACCGTTCGAGGAGTTTCGCTTGATTCATCACAGCGGTCAACCGTTCACCCGCGCCGATCTTCTGGGGAAGTGGACCTTTCTGTATTTTGGCTATAGCTTTTGTCCCGATGTCTGTCCGGTGACGCTGGTGGAATTGAACCGCCTGCAAAAGTTGCTGGCCGAGAAAAACGCCGACGCGGATACCGCTTACATTTTCATTTCGGTCGATCCTCAGCGCGATACCCCGCAGCGACTGCAAGAATACGTGACGTACTTCAATCCGAAATTTCAAGGCGCGACCGGTCCGTCCGAGGAGTTGAGCCGCTTGACCCAGCCGCTGCATGTATTCTACCAGCGGGGCGCGGCGGATTCGGATTCAAACAATTACACCGTCGATCACACCTCGACCGTCACCTTGATCGACCCTCAGGGCCTGCCCCGCGCCATCTTCACGCCACCGCAGAACCCCGAACGGATGGCGCAAGATTTTCTGAAAATCCGCGCCGGTGCGTCTTGAGGAACTGTCCCCGCTGACGCCTTTACCGTTAAGCACCCTGCCATGTCTGACGCCACTCCAGAGCCGGCGGCCCTCCTGGGCGATTGCCTGCGCAACCTCCCGCAATATCTGCTGCCGCAACGTCTGCTGACCCGCTTGACCTATCGGCTGACGCGCGCGCGGACGCCTTGGTTGAAAAATTTGCTGATTCGCGGCTTTACCCGCCATTTTCAGGTCAATTTGAGCGAGGCGTCGGAGCCGGACCCGCGCGCCTATCCCGATTTCAACGCTTTTTTTACCCGAGCGCTCAAGCCCGGCGCCCGGCCGCTCGCCGCCGGCGACGGCGCGGTGTGCTGCCCGGTCGACGGCGCGATCAGCGAGATCGGCCTCGCCGAGGCTGACGCGCTGTTGCAGGCCAAGGGTCGGCGCTTTTCCCTCACCGCCTTGCTGGGCGGCGATGCCGAGCGCGCGCGGCCGTTTCAGGGCGGCGCGTTCGCCACGCTGTATCTGTCGCCGCGCGATTACCACCGCATCCATATGCCCTTGGGCGGCGTTTTGCGAGAAATGGTCCATGTCCCCGGCCAACTGTTCAGCGTCTCGCCCCTGACGGCGCGGGTGGTGCCGCAGCTGTTCGCCCGCAACGAGCGCGTCGCGGCCCTGTTTGATACGCCGGCGGGCCCGATGGCGCTGGTGTTGGTGGGGGCGATCAACGTGGCGTCCATCGAAACGGTTTGGGCCGGAGCCATCACCCCGCCGCTGGGTTCCACGATCCGCTGCTGGCGCTATCCGGCGGCGGGGGAGGGCGCGGCGCGGCTCGACCGAGGGCAGGAGATGGGCCGTTTCAATATGGGTTCGACGGTGATTGTGTTGTTCGGGCCCGGCGCGGTTCGCTGGGAGGCCGGGGTTCAGGCCGCCGCGTCGGTGCGGATGGGGCAGCGTCTGGGAGAACGGATCAAGCCGAGGGCTTGACCGCGCGATCAAGCGATGTCGATGGGAAAGGCGATCACCTCTTGAATCGAGGTTTTGCCCGCCGCCAGCATGACCAGGCGATCGAGGCCGAGCGCCACGCCGGCGCAATCCGGCAAGCCGCTGTCCAACGCCGCTAACAGCGGCTCGTCAATCGGTACGGCCGGCAAGCCCAACGCTTGGCGGCGGGCGTTTTCCGCTTCAAACCGACGGCGCTGTTCGCGGGCGTCGCCCAATTCGTGAAAGCCGTTGGCGAGCTCGACGCCGTTTAAATACAGCTCGAAGCGCTCGCCGACCGGCGGGTCGCCCGGTCGCAGCCGAGCCAGCGCCGCTTGCGAGGCCGGATAATCATAGACAAAGCTCAGCCGCCCCTGTCCCAGTTCAGGCTCGATACAGTGGGTCAGCAACAAATCCAGCCAGGGGTCCACGTCAGCCAGCGGCATTCCCGGCGGAACCGAGAGGCCCCAGCGAGCGGCGCGGGCGGCGAGGTCCTGAACTCGACTCCGATGCGGGTCCAGACGCAGGTGGCGCTCGAATAGTTCGCGGTAGCTCAAGCGCTCCGGTTCGGCCAGCGCCAGCCGCCCGGCCAGCAGCGCCTTCACCAGTTCCGTTACCTCATCCATCAGCTCGTGGTGATCGAAACCGACTCGATACCATTCGAGCAGGGTGAACTCGGGATTGTGGCGGTGACCGGCCTCGCCGTCCCGAAACACCCGCGCGATCTGGTAGATAGAGCCGCTGCCCGCCGCCAGCAAGCGCTTCATCGGAAATTCTGGCGAGGTGTGCAGATATAGCATCCGCCCGTATTGCGGTCCCGGCCCCGAGTAGCGCGTGCTGAAACTGGCCAAATGCGGATCGGTGATCGCCGCTCCCGACAAGGCCGGCGTCTCGACTTCCAGCACGCGGCGCGCGGCGAAAAACGCGCGGATTTGCGCCAGCAGTTCGGCCCGCAGCCGCAAGGCGGCCCAATCGGCCCTGGGCCGCCACGCCGTATCCGCCGGCCTCACGAGCTAGTCCGCTGGTGGATGAGGCGGCGAATCGGCCCGTTCCGCCGCGAAACAAACCCGGTCCCGACCGGCGTTCTTGGCGTCGTACAAAGCCGTATCTGCGCGCTGGATAAAATCCGAAAGCGCTTCCCTGACATGGCGGACTCCCACGCCGATGCTCAGGGTCACCGACCGGCCGACCAGCGGGGCGTCGAAGCGCAATTCCGCGATCCGCACTCGCAAGCGCTCGGCGAAACCGGCGATCTTGGCCAGCTCGTCCCCCAAGGAGAACACCGCGAATTCATCGCCCCCCAACCGCACCGGAATATCGCTGGCGCGGATGACGTGCATGATTTCCTCCGCGATCCGGCGCAGCACGATATCCCCCTGCTGGTGGCCGCAGGTGTCGTTGATCGGTTTGAAGTGATCGAGGTCCATCATCATCACCGTCAATGGGCCACCGGCGCCGCGATCCTGAATATCGCACAAGCGCTGCACCACTTCCCGCATGTGCGCGCGGGTGAACAGGCCGGTCAACGGATCGCGGATCGACTGCTCGTAAACCCGCTGCCGCTCCAAATCGAGCTTGCGGTGGATGACTTCCCGTTCCACCGCCACCTGTAACGGCACGCTGATCTGCTCCACGATCTGACGCAATTCGTCGCTGGCGCTGACCATCTCCGACAGGGTCACGATGGCGACCGCATGGACCGTGCGCTTGTCCGGCGAAAACAACGGCAACACCAAAACCGGGATGTCGTTGCCGTCGCGCGAGAGCATGAAACCGCCCTCTCCGCTGGCGTTCAGCTCGTTCCACTGCTGTTGGTCCAGATCGAGAATGCGGGCGACCGCCGCCGGCGGTTCGAGTTCCAGACCGCCGTGCCGGGCCGCCGCCGACAGATTCAACACGCTCCGGTGATCCAGGCGGGCGTAAAATTCCAACGACAGCACCGGCAGCACCCGCTGGGTGATCGCCAGCAAGCTGCTGGCGATATCCCGAAAATCCCGGTGGACCAGCATGGTGTTGGTGATGTCGCGCAGGGCCTGATTGATCCGCAACAGCCGCTGGATGTCGGTATCGCCCCGCGCGATCAGATACAAGCCGCAATCCAGGGTTTTCAGCTTGTCGATCATCGGTTGCACCAGATGCTCGGGGATGATCGAACCGTGTTGGGGCGCGATCATCCGAACCGGATACCGCTCGATGGCGCTCAAAGCGTAATCGAGGATGTCCCGGCTCGGCATGTAGTGCTCGTGAAAGGGCCGCATCGACTCGAAGTAATGCTCGTCCTTGGCGACCAGCGAAAATTCTGGCGTCAGCCCGCCGAAGATGTCGCTGGAAAACAGCACGCCCGAGACCGGATCGAAGGTGCAAATCGCGCCGGGAAAATGCGCGTAGGGGGTGAAAACGAACTGGAGGCGGCGATCCGGCAGCGCGAGTTTCCACTCATTGGCGTCGACCAGCCAGAACGGCAGCCGGATCCCGTAATGTTTGATCAGCATCTGGGCGCGCCAATGGGTGACCAACACCGCATCCTCGCGGTCGATCAACTGATCGATCAACGGCAGCGCGCCGGTAATATCGGGGTCTTGGTGGTGACAGACGAAATAGCGAATGTGGGAAAACGGAACGACTTCCTCGACCTTGCGCAGCGTCTGGCGAAAGGTCAGCACCGAGCCAGGGTCCAGCAATACCGACTGATCGCCCTGTTCGATCAGATAAACATGGCATTGAAAAACATCGTTTTTCAACCGGTGCCCGACCCACCAAATCCGATCGGCGATTTCGATTGCATGATCGGTGTCGGCCCGTTCGAGCTCATCCAGCGTATAGGGAGTCATATCGTTTTCACAATGCGCCTTGCCGCTTCAAAACCTGTTAAAACCGGCGGATCTTCGCCCGACGACCGCGCCCGATCAAATCCCTTGCGCTCTTGATGGCCAGATCGCCGTTCGGTCTATTCCTTCACCCGCGAGACATATTCGCCGGTCCGAGTATCCACCTTGATCACCTCGCCGCTTTGCACGAACAACGGCACCCGGACCACCGCCCCGGTTTCCAAGGTAGCCGGCTTGCCGCCGCCGCCGGAGGTGTCGCCGCGCAGGCCGGGGTCAGTTTCCACGATGGTCATGATCACGAAATTGGGCGCGGCCACGCTCAGCGGCACGCCGTTCCACAGCGTCACTTGGCAGATCGCCTCTTCTTTCAACCACTTGGCCGCGTCCCCCACGGCGGTGGCGTCGGCGGTCAACTGTTCGTAATTCTGTTGGTCCATGAAGTGCCAATATTCGCCGTCGTTGTAAAGGTATTGCAGTTCGACATCGACCACATCGGCGCCTTCCGCGGTGTCGCCCGACTTAAACGTGCGTTCGATGACCCGACCGGTTTTCAGATTGCGCACCTTGACTCGGTTGAACGCCTGACCTTTGCCCGGCTTGACGAATTCGTTCTCGACGATGGCGTAAGGATCACCGTCCAACATGATCTTCAATCCGCCTTTAAATTCATTGGTACTATACGTGGCCATACACCATCCGTTCGGTTGAGAAAGGGTTAACGAAACCAGTCGACTATGATACTGACAAAATCGAACAGGCGTCAGCCGCCACGCTGGCAACAGGAACTGGCTTGCGCCATCACCGATCCGGCCGAGCTATTGCAAGAATTGGACCTCGATTTAACGCTGTTGTCCGCCGCGCGCGCGGCTTCGGCGCGATTTCCGCTTCGGGTGCCGCGCGGGTTTGTGGCCCGGATGCGCAAGGGCGATCCCGCCGATCCATTGCTGCGCCAAGTATTGCCCCTGGCGGAGGAACTCGCGCCCGCGCCCGGCTTTGTGGCCGACCCGGTGGACGATCGGGCGGCTCGGGTCGCGCCGGGCGTGCTGCACAAATACCACGGTCGGGCGCTGTTGATCGCCACCGGCGCGTGCGCGGTCCACTGCCGTTACTGTTTCCGCCGCGAATACCCCTATGCCGAAAGCCGGGCCGGTTGGGGTGAGTGGCGGGCGGCGCTGGCTTATCTGACTGATGAGACCAGCCTCCGCGAAGTGATCTTAAGCGGCGGCGATCCCTTGTCGCTGTCCGACCGGCGGTTGGGCGCGCTGCTGGCGGAATTGGATCGCATCCCCCACCTGCGCAGAGTCCGCATCCACAGCCGCCAGCCCATCGTCTTGCCCGAGCGGATCGACGCGGGTTTTCTGGAGCTCCTCGCCCGAACCCGGCTCCAGCCGGTGCTGGTGGTTCACGCCAACCATCCCCGCGAAATCGACGGAACCGTCCGCGCGGCGCTGGAACGCGCGGCCGCCGCCGGAATGACCTTGTTGAATCAATCCGTTTTGTTGCGCGGCGTCAACGACAGCGCGGCGATTTTAGCGGAGCTGAGCGAGGCGTTGTTCGCCGCCCGCGTCCTGCCCTATTACCTGCATCTGCTCGATCGGGTGCGCGGCGCGGCGCATTATGAGGTGAACGAAAGCGAGGCATCGGCTATCATGGCGCAACTGCTCGAGCAGTTGCCGGGTTATCTTGTCCCTCGGCTGGTACGGGAACAACCGGGACATCTGGCCAAAGTTCCGATATGGAGCGTCCCCGTCAAGGTTCGCTGACCGTTGGGTTTCTCTCCATCCGTAGAGGTTGGAACACGTGTCTGATCCTTCCGACATCAATCTGCTGATCGTGGATCGTTCGAGATCCGATATCGAGCATATCGTCACGACCCTGCGCGCCGACGGTCATCGCATCGAGCTGGTTGAAGCCGATACGGTGGACCAAACCCGCAACGCCATCGACTATCAACTGCTGGATCTGATTTTGCTGCGCCTCGACGAGGCGCTGCCCGCCATCGCCGAAGTGCGATTGATGATGGCGGAATCCCACCAGGCTATCCCGATCATCGCGGTGGTCGATGAAGAGAGTCGCCAGCGCCATCGGCCCGCGCGGCTTTTGGAAGAAGGCGCGGACAACTATTTTTATCTGGAAGACGCCGATCATCTGGTGGCCGTGGTGCGCAAGGAACTATCGCACCTTCGGGCGCGCAAGCAAGGCCATTCCTTCGAAACCCGGTTCAAGGAAACCGAAACCCGGGTCCAGGCGCTGCTGGAGAATAGCCAAGAAGCGGTCGCCTACATCCACGAAGGCGTTCATGTCTACGCCAATCCGGCCTACCTTCAAATGTTCGGCTACGAGCGCAAGGAAGACTTGGCCGACATCCAACTGGTGCATATGGTGCCGCCGACTTACCGGGACGCGCTGAAAAGCATCCTGCGCCGCAGCATCCGCTCCGGCAAGGCGGTGGAGCCGGTCGAACTGGTCGGACTGCGCAGCAACGGCAAGAACATTCCGATCCTGCTTGAGTGCGCGCCGACCCGGATGAACGATGAACCCTGCACCCAAATCATCGTGCGCGACGCCACCCCGGAAAGCAACACCGTCAACCAGCAACAGCTTGAGGATTTGCTCAAGCATGACGAGTCGACCGGCCTCTACAGCCGCCGGTTTTTCATGGAAACCCTGGAAATCGATCACGAAGGCAGCGTGCTATACGTCTTGCTGAGTGATTACGCCCCCATCCGGCACGCCATGGGGTTTGAAGCGGTCGAGCAGTTCGTCCACGAAGCCGCGCTGTTGATCAAAAATCTGTTGTCGCACGGCGATATCGCCGCACACTTCGCCAGCGGCGTGATCACGATTTTCCTGCCCGCCGGGTCGCCGAGCGACGCGGTGGCGCTCGCCGGGCGGATTTGCTCGGTCATCGCCGAGCACAGCTTTCAGATCGGCAGCAAGATGTTCACGACCACCTGTTGCATCGGCCTTTGCCGGGCCAAGGACAGTCAGGAAACCGCCGTCCAAATCCTGTCGCACGCCGACCGTGCCTGCGAGCTGGCGCGCCAAAAGGGCGGCAACCGGGTCGAAATTTACACGCCGCCCAGCACCGAAAAGAAAAGCGGCGTCATCAACCCGCAGGACGAGCCCATCATCCGCCTGATCCGCGCCGCCTTGACCAAGGGCCAACTCAGCCTCAACTACCAGCCTATCGTCAGTTTCGCGGCCGCAGAGGACGCCCGCTACAAGGTTTACCTTCTGATCATGGACGAGGAGGGCAAGCCGCAGCCGACCGACAAGGTCGGAGCCGTGGCGGTGCGCTACGGCGCGATGGGGGCGATGGATAAATGGACCCTGATCCGGGCACTGTCGGCGCTGGCGGAAATCCGCCAGGACGCCTTGAAGCCGCCGATCCTGTTCGTGCGAATTTCCAGAAACTCCATCGTCGACAAACAATTTTTCGACTGGCTGACCAAGGCGTTCAAGGATAGCCGGGTGCCGGGCCAGCATCTGGTGCTGGAGATCAAGGAAGACAACGTGGAGGATTGTTTCGAGGAAGTGAAGTATTTGCGCGGCCGCTTGCGCGAGCTAGGGTGCGGGATGGCGCTGTCACACTTCGGCGGTAAAGCCCATTCCGACCGCTTGCTCAAGGAGTTGGTGCCCGATTACATCAAACTGGACGGCAGTTTTATCGAGCGCTTGGCCAAATCCAAGGACGAAAACAGCCGTCGGTCGATGGCGACTTTAACCGAGCAAGCGCAACAGTTGAACGTTCGGGTGGTGGCCGCTGGGGTTGCGACCGCGCCGCAGATGGCGAGCATCTGGCAATTCGGCGTCACCCTAGTGCAAGGCAACATGGTGGCGGAAGCCGGACCCAAGCTCGATTTCGATTTCCGACAATACGCCAGTTAAAGCCAAACTCGGGCGGCGCATCCCGCGCCGCCGCTCGATGTCGAGCGCCGCTCACCGTTGCTGGCGCAAGGCGGCGATCCGATCCTCCAGCGGAGGATGCGTCGTCAACAACCTGCGCAGCCCCTGGCCCAAACCGCCGCTGATGCCGAAAGCCGCCATCTGCGAGGGCAGGCGCGAGGGTTCCTGCAACTGTCGCAACCGTTCCAGCGCCGCGATCATCTTGTTGCGGCCGGCAAGCTCGGCGCCGCCGGCGTCGGCCCTGAACTCGCGGTGGCGGCTAAACCACATCACGATCAGAGTGGCCAGGAATCCAAACACCAGCTCCAACACCATGCTGACGATGTAGTAACCGGGGCCGGCTCCGCGCGAATCCTGGCTGCGCATGGCCTGATCCACCACCGAGCCGACGATGCGCGCCAGCGCGATCACGAAGGTGTTCACCACACCCTGCAACAGGCTCAACGTCACCATATCGCCGTTGGCGACATGGCTGACTTCGTGGCCGAGCACCGCTTCCGCTTCCTCGGCGGACATTTGTTGCAGAAGACCGGTGCTGACCGCCACCAACGCCGCATTGCGGTTGGCCCCGGTGGCGAAGGCATTGGGTTCGGGCGAGTTGTAAACCGCCACTTCCGGCATCCCGATGCCGGCCGCTTGCGCCTGGCGCTGGACGGTATCGACCAACCAGCGCTCGGTCTGGTTGCTAGGATTTTCAATCACTTGCGCCCCGACCGACATCTTGGCGATCGATTTCGACATCAACAGCGAAATCAGCGAACCGCCCATGCCGAAAATAGCGGCGAAGGCCAGCAAGCTGGGAAGATTGAGGCCCGATTGATACAAATACCGATCCACCCCCAGCAAGCGGGCGACGAAACCTAGCAGGACGACGACCGCCAGATTGGTGGCGGCGAACAAGACGATGCGTTTCATGATCAGGCTCCGTGGAACGACGACGTTTCAACTGTATGGATAAGCCGGGGTCAATTTCAAGCGCGCCCGCGCCGGTTCGGACCGAAATCGCGGTGTTTCGTTCACCGCGGAGAACGGTGGGCGATTAACATTGCATCGCCGTAGCTGAAGAAGCGGTAACGCCGCTCCACGGCGTGTCGGTAAGCGTTCATGATCGCCTCGCGGCCGGCGAAGGCCGCCACCAGCATCAGCAGCGTGGATTCGGGCAAATGAAAGTTGGTGACGAGCGCATCGACGCAGCGAAACCGATAGCCCGGATAAATGAAGATCCGGGTCTCGGCGCGTTGGGGCTGGGGTGTTCCCCGCTCGTCGCACACGCTTTCCAGCGCCCTGACCGCCGTGGTGCCCACCGCGATCACCCGGCCGCCGCGCGCGCGCGCCGCGCGGATCTGCTCGCAGGCGTCCTCGCCGACTTCGATCCGTTCGGCGTGCATCCGATGGTCGGTGAGACGCTCCGCCCGAACCGGTTGGAAGGTGCCGGCTCCGACATGGAGAGTGATGAAGGTTTTTGCGACGCCCAAATCCTGGAGCCGGTCGAGCAAGGCTTGATCAAAATGCAAGCCGGCGGTGGGCGCGGCCACCGCGCCGGGATCGCGGGCATAAACCGTTTGATAGCGGTCGCGGTCGGTCGCGGTCGGCGGGCGGGCGATATAAGGCGGCAGCGGGATTTGGCCGTGCTGTTCCAGTAAGGAAAGCAACGGTTGGTCGCTCTCGGTCCGAATTTCGAATAAATCATCGTGCCGGCCGAGCACGGTGACGGAGAAGCCGGCGTCCATCGCCAGCACCCCGCCGGGTTTGGGCGGTTTGCTGGCGCGCAGGTGAACCAAGGCGCGCCGTTGGTCCAGCAGTCGTTCCACCAGCAGTTCGACCCGACCGCCGCTGTTTTTTCGACCGTGCAAGCGGGCCGGGATCACGCGGGTATCGTTGAACACCAGGAGATCGCCGGGATGCAACAGGTTCGGCAACTCATCGAAGCGCCGGTCCTCCAGCGCGCCGCTCGCGCCGTCCAACACCATTAGCCGACTGTCGCCGCGCCGGTCCGGCGGCTGTTGGGCGATCAACTCCGCCGGCAAGTCAAACCGAAAATCTTGCCTACGCAGCTCGTCGGATGACCGCGCCGGTGACGCGCCCTCAATATCGCTACGCGCCGAAGCGTTGTGAAACTCCCGCTTGCGGTTAAACTCTGAATCCATTATTCCCCCGCCCTGTAGGTATTGCAATGCACAAGACCTTGCTGATCGCCGCCGTCCTGTTTTCCGCGAGCGCGCTGGCCGCCGACCCCGCCCCGGCTTCCGAAGCGCCGAAGCAACCCGATCTGAGCAAGCTTCAAGCGGCTCTGGAGGGCGAAAAACCGGATAGCATCGCGCCCTCCGCGATTCCAGGATTGTATGAGGTCGTGATCGGCGGGCAAGTGCTGTACTTGAGCGAAGACGGACGTTTTGCTATCCAGGGAGACATGCTGGACTTGAACGGTCAGGCCAACCTGACCGACAAGCGGCGAGGCGAACTGCGCGGCAAGGCCATCCAAACCATCGGCGAAAATAACATGATCGTTTTCGGACCCGAGGGGCCGGTTAAAAACACGATCACCGTGTTTACCGACATCGACTGCGGCTACTGCCGCAAAATGCACAGCCAGATAGCCGAGTACAACAAGGAAGGCATCAAGATACGTTATCTGTGGTTCCCGCGCGAGGGCCTCGGCTCGGAGTCCTATCAAAAAGCGGTGTCGGTCTGGTGCGCCCAGGACCGGCGAGAGGCCATGACCAAGGCCAAGCGCGGCGAGAGCGTCGAAACCAAGACCTGCGACAATCCGGTGCGGGCGCAATACGAACTGGCTCAGAAATTAGGCGTGCGCGGCACGCCGAGCTTGATTCTAGAATCCGGCGAGATGCTTCCCGGTTACGTTCCGCCCACCCAACTGGCGCAATTGCTGGCGGAGTACACCGACCGGAAGACTCAATCCGCCGCGAAACCTTGAAAAACGGCATTTTTTAAATCTAGACGCGCTGCCTCAAGGATTTACGATGTTTTTCGATCAGAAAATCCATCCCCTCAATTTCGATTATCCGGAACAATTGAGCGTCGATGGACCCGCAGTCGAATTGACCGGCTCCGGCGTGCGGCTGCGGGTCGCCTGCGCCCTCCCGATGGCTGGCTGTCTGCGCCTTCGGTTCGAAAACGCCCGAGAGACTGACCCGACCCAGTATTCGGATGCGGTAATCCCCGATTATCAGGCCGGAGCGGTTGAAACGCCGGTTCTGACTGACGGCGCGGCGCTGTTCGAAACAGCGGAGGGACGGGTCGAACTACGCCCCCGCCACCTGCATGTGGGACTGGCGGGCGTCTCGCTCTCGACCGTCGCCGACGGCATCGGCGGTTGCGGCGAGGCTTTATTGCTCAATTTCGCCTTGATCGGCGCGAAGGGGTGCTACGGCCTGGGCGAGCGCGCCGGGCGCTTCAACAAACTGGGCGAGCGCGCCGATTTTCTGACCGTGGACGTGGTGGCGGTATTCAAGCACACCTACGCCCGCGACGATTACGATCCGACCTATGTCGCCATTCCGCTGGCCGTCCTCCAAATCGGCGAGCGGTTTCTGGGGCTGTTCTTCGACAACCCTCACCGGGCGATCATGGATGTCGGCAAGACCAAACCGGGTGAATTCTGGTATCAATCCTTCGGCGGGGTAACCGACCTTTATCTGTTGGCCGGACCGACGCTGGCCGAGGTCACCCGGCGCTACGCCGCCCTGACCGGCCGCGCGCCCTTGCCGCCGTTGTGGGCGCTCGGCTATCACCAATGCCGTTGGGGTTACCAGCGCGAGCGGGAATTCCGGGAACTGGCCGAGCGTTTCGCCGCCGCCGACGTGCCGGTCAGCGCCTTGTGGTACGACATCGATTACATGGACGACTATCGCCTGTTTACCTGGGATCGAAACGATTTTCCCGATCCCGCCGGCTTGAACCGAGACTTGAAGGAGGCCGGCATCCGCGCCGTGACCATCGTCGATCCCGGCGTCAAGCGCGAGCCGGGTTATGCTGTTTACGACAGCGGCCGCGAACAGCGCGTGTTCTGCCAGACCGCCAGCGGCCGCGATTACGTCGGCAAGGTCTGGCCGGGCGATACCGTGTTTCCCGATTTCAGCTTGGAAAGTACTCGGGCTTGGTGGGCGGATTGGCTGGCGCGATTCCTGCGCGAGAGCGCGGTGGATGGCGTGTGGCTGGACATGAACGATCCCGCCACCGGTTACAGCCGCACCGAGGAGATGCGCTTTCAGCACGGCGCGGCGGCCCACGAGCGCTATCACAATCAATACGCGCATTTCATGGCCGCGGCCAGCCGCGCGGCCTGCGAGCAGCTCGATCCTCAAGGCCGGCCGTTTTTGCTGACCCGCAGCGCCTGTGCCGGCACCCAGCGCCACACGGCGGTTTGGACCGGCGATAACGCCAGCAACTGGCAACATTTGCAGATGGCCTTGCCGTGCTCGCTGAATCTGAGCCTGTCCGGCGTCGCCTTCAACGGCCCGGACGTGGGCGGCTTCATGGACGACACCAACGCCGAATTGCTGGTGCGCTGGCATCAAGCCTGCTGCCTGTTTCCTTTTTTCCGCAATCACTCCATGCGCGATTCTCGATTGCAGGAACCGTGGCAGTTTGGTCCGGCGGCGCTGGCGGCGATCAGAGGGGCCATCCGCCTCCGCTATCGGCTGTTGCCGTATCTGTATCAATGCTTTTTCGCGCATTGGCGGGATGGCGATCCCGTGATCCGGCCCTTGCTATATCACGATCCGCATCCCGATTACGCTCATATCAACGATCAGTATCTGCTCGGCGAGATGTTGCTGGTCGCTCCGATCCTGCACGGAGAGGGCCAAGGTCCGGAAACCATCCGCCATGGGATCAAATATCAGGAACGGATGATCGCGCTGCCGCCGGGTTGGTGGTTCGATCTGAATCATGGCGTCTGGGTGCGCGGCGGGCGGATGCTCAACTACGCCGCCGCCTTGGACGAACTCCCGTTATTCGTCCGCGACGGCGCGGTGTTGCCTTATTACGCCGGGCCGCTGCGCAATAGTTTGATGGATTTAAGCGCCGTCGAGCTGCATGTGTTCTGTCACGACCAGCCCGCCCGTTTGGATTACGCGCTCGATGATCGGGAAACGCGGGGTTATGAAGCCGGCGCATGGGGCGTTGCTTGTATCAGCGCTGAACTGCATCGCGATGGCTTGCAAATGGAGATCGCGGAGAAAGGCAACTACCCGCGTGATACAGTGCGTTTTAGTCCGGTCGTTTACGGCCGACCGGATTTGCGGGACTTGAGGCTTGCGGTCAACGGTCGCTCGGACACGCGGAATCTACAAGCCGACCAGCGTGAATGGCTGTGTCGGACGCTACCGGTACGGGCTTGAATGCGGCCTCTCCATCAGACATCCAAATTGAGCACGTCCAAGGCATTCTGCTCGATAAAGTCCCGGCGCGGCTCGACTTGATCGCCCATTAGCGTGGTAAAAACCTCGTCGGCGGCGACGGCGTCCTCGATGCGGACCTGAAGCAAGCGGCGCGAATCCGGATTCATGGTGGTTTCCCACAACTGCTCCGGATTCATTTCGCCCAAGCCTTTGTAACGCTGGATGTGCTGGCCGCGCTTGGCTTCCTCCAGCAACCAGTCCATGAGCTCGCGAAAATCGCGCACGGCTCGCGCGCGCTCGCCGCGCTGTACTTCCGCGCCGCCCTCGAACAGGCCGCTCGAGCGAGCGCCGAACCGGATCAACGTACCGTACTCGACGGAACTGAAAAACTCGGCGGAAAGCCGGAATTGACGGTCCAGACCGTGGGTGCGGCGGCTGACGAGCAAACTGACGCTTTCGCCCTCGGCGCGCGATTCGACCGTCGCCTTATAGCGGGCGCTCCCGCTCGAACCGGCGTTCAAGCGCGCCAACAAGGTTTCGATCCAGCCGCTCAGATACGCGCCGTCACCGCGCAGCCGGCCCTCATCCAGCGGCGGCAGATCAATCAGATGCTCGAGCAGCAGGCTATCGTAACGGCGGGACAGGCGCTGGATCACCGCCGAGGCGGCCATATAGCCGCGCGCCAGTTCCTCCAAGGCGGCGCCGGTCACCGGAGCGGCGGCTTTCTTTGGAATTAGCGTCGCGCTGTCCAACGCGGCTTGCAGCAGGTTCTCGGACAGTTCCGCATCGTCCTTGACATAGTTTTCCTGCTTGCCTTTTTTGACTTTGTAGAGCGGCGGCTGCGCGATGTAGATATGGCCGCGTTCGATCAATTCCGGCATTTGCCGGTAAAAGAAGGTCAGCAGCAGGGTGCGGATGTGCGAGCCGTCCACATCCGCGTCGGTCATCAGAATCACCCGAAAGTAACGCAGCTTGTCGGGATTGAATTCCTCACGGCCGATCCCGCACCCCAAGGCGGTGATCAAGGTGCCGACCTCGACCGAGGCCAGCATCTTGTCGAAACGCGCCTTCTCGACGTTTAAAATCTTGCCTTTCAGGGGCAAAATCGCCTGAAAGCGGCGGTCGCGACCCTGCTTGGCCGAACCGCCGGCGGAATCGCCCTCCACCAGAAACAGCTCGGACAAAGCCGGGTCTTTCTCCTGACAATCGGCTAGCTTGCCCGGCAGGCCGGCGATGTCCAGCGCGCCCTTGCGACGGGTCATCTCGCGGGCGCGGCGGGCGGCTTCGCGGGCGCGGGCGGCATCGATGATCTTGCCAGTGATCGCCTTGGCTTCGTTCGGATTTTCCAGCAGAAACTCGTTCAGCTTTTCCGCCACCACCGATTCAACGGCGGGCTTGACCTCGGACGACACCAGCTTGTCCTTGGTCTGAGACGAGAATTTCGGATCGTGCAGCTTCACCGACAACACGGCGGTCAAGCCCTCGCGGGCGTCATCGCCGCTGGTTTCGACCTTGGCTTTTTTGAGAATCCCCTCCGCGTCCATGTACTGATTGAGGGTGCGGGTCAGCGCGCCGCGCAGGCCGGCCAGATGCGCGCCGCCGTCGCGCTGCGGGATGTTGTTGGTGAAACAGAACACGTTTTCCTGATAGGAATCGTTCCACTGCATCGCCAGTTCGACCTGAATGTCGTCGCGGGCGGTGTTCAGGTAAAACACGCTGTCGTGGAGCGGGGTTTTGTTGCGGTTGAGATGCTCGACGAACGCCTTGATCCCGCCTTGGTATTCGAACACATCTTCCTTGCCGGTGCGCTCGTCCCGCAGCCGGATGCAGACCCCGGAATTGAGAAACGACAATTCGCGCAAGCGCTTGGCCAGCACGTCGTAATGAAAATCGATGTTGGTGAATACGGTGGCGCTGGGCTTGAAGCGGATTTCGGTGCCGGTTTGCTCGGTCTCGCCGATGGCTTGCAACGGCGCTTGCGGGTCGCCGAGCCGATAGTGCTGCTGGTGGAGCTTGCCGTCGCGGTGGATGGTCAGTTGCAGGGACTCGGACAGCGCGTTCACCACCGAAACGCCGACCCCGTGCAAGCCGCCGGACACTTTGTAGGAACGGTCGTCGAACTTACCGCCGGCGTGCAGCACGGTCATGATGACCTCGGCGGCGGAACGGCCCTTGGAATGTTCGTCCGTCGGGATACCGCGACCGTTGTCCGTCACCGTCACCGACTCATCGGCGTGAACCGTCACGCTGATCTCGGTGCAGTAACCGGCCAACGCCTCGTCGATGGAGTTGTCCACCACTTCAAAAACCATGTGGTGCAAGCCGGTGCCATCATCGGTGTCGCCGATGTACATGCCGGGCCGCTTGCGTACCGCGTCTAGCCCTTCCAGGACTGTAATGCTCGACGAGGTGTAAGACGAATCGTTCATAAAACTCCGCATCCTAAATCCGTAATAAGCTGCGGATTATACCACTTTGGCCAGCTCGCCGTGCGTCAGATGAAACGTCCGCGCCTCGCTCCAGGCCCCCGCGTCCAGCAAGCCCGGTTCGATGGCGGTGACGAACAGCTGGCTTTCGAGCGCCGCCAGGGCGCGCATGACCCGCGCCCGATTGTCCGGATCGAGTTCCGCCGGCAGATCGTCGATCAGCAGGATGCAGGCATCGCCGGCATGGCGTCGGTACAGTTCCGCTTGCGCCAGCACCAGGGCGATCACCAACAGCTTTTGCTGGCCGCGCGACAGCGCTTCGGCCAGCGGCCGGCCGTCGACGCGGATGCTGAAATCGGCCCGGTGCGGACCCAGCCGGGTGTGGCCCTGCTGGCGGTCCTGGTCGCGACCGGCGCGCAACCAGCCCGCGAAATCCCGTTCGGACGGCTCTAGAGGCCAGCCTCGGCGATAATCCACCCGAGGCGCTACCCCATGTAGGGTCGACCCCGCCAAGGGCGTTAAAACGCTTCCTAGAGCCGTACAGAAGGCTTCGCGAAGCCGGTCGAGGACCGCCGAGGCCGCCGACAGTTCGCCGTCCCAGGCGTCCACCGCTCGATCCGGGAACCGGGCGCGCAAGGCGGCGTTGCGGTGGCGCAGGGCCGCGCCGTAGCGCCGCCAGGCCTCGAGGAAAGCCGGCTCGGCGTGAAACAGGCCCCAGTCCATGAAGCGGCGACGCCATTGCGGGCCGTCTTCCAGCAGGCGGTGGCTATCGGGATTGAGCAACAGCACCGGCACCCGCCTCGCCAAATCGGCCAGCGAGCGGGTCGGCGCGCCACCGATGCGCGCGGTCAGCTCGCGCGGGTCACGCTCGACGCCGACCGGCACCCGCCGGCCGCCGTCGTTCACCACCGCGACCACGCGAAACGAGCCGGCGCCCGTCTGAATCAGCTCGCGCGGTTGGCCGGTGCGAAACGAGCGGCCGCGCCCCAGAAAATACAACGCCTCCAGCACGCTGGTTTTGCCGGAGGCGTTGGGGCCGATCAGCAGGTTCAAGCCCGACGCGCAGCTCAGACTCGCCTGACGCAGGTTGCGGAAACCGGCGATGTCGAGCGTGGCGACCTGCATTCCAGGCCCTACAGCCGCATCGGCATGATGACGTGCTTGCTGTTTCCGCCTTCGTTTTCCTCGATCAAGCAGCTGCTGCCGGAATCGTTGAAGGACAGCTTGGCCAGTTCGCCGTTCAGCGCGCCCAGCGCATCGAGCAGGTAGCTGACGTTGAAACCGATTTCCATCGGGCCGCCGCTGTAGTTGATTTCGATTTCTTCCTCGGCTTCTTCCTGTTCGGAGTTATGGGCTTGAGCCCGCAGCGTCCAGTCTTCCAATTGCAGTCGGACCCCTTGGGTCTTATCGTCGAGCACGATTCCGGCCCGAGCCAGCGCGCCGCGCAACACCGCGCGGTCGGCGATCACGACCCGGCCGGGATCGCGCGGGATGACCCGCTGGTAATCGGGGAACTTGCCGTCGATCAACTTGGAGGTCAGGCGGGTATCGCCCATCGCCACCCGAATGTGATTGGCTCCGAGCGCCAGCACCGCGTCGGCCTCGCTGTCGGCCAGCAGCCGCATCAATTCCAGCACGCCCTTGCGCGGCACGATGACTTGCCGGGGTCGAGCGCTATCGGCTTCGATCGACATCTCCTGAAACGCCATCCGGTGGCCGTCAGTGGCGACCACCCGCAACACGCCGGGGCCGACATCCAGCAGCAAGCCGTTCAGGTAGTAGCGCACGTCCTGCTGGGCCATGGCGAAATGCGCGCGTTCGATCAGGCCGCGCAAGGCGCTTTGCGCCAGGCGAATATCCTCGTCGAACGGCAGATCCTCCAGCGTGGGAAAATCGGCGGCCGGCAACGTGACCAGGGTAAACCGGCTGCGGCCGCAGCGCACCGTCGCTTTTTCACCCTCGACGCTCAACGCCACCGCGCTCTCTTCCGGCAAAGCCCGCAGGATGTCGTGGAGCTTGCGGGCGGGCAGGGTGATTTCACCCGGCGTTTCCACCGGCAGCTCGATTCGGACCGACAGCTCCACTTCCAGATCGGTGGCGGTCAGCAGCAGTTCTTGTTCCTTGGCCACCAGCAGCACGTTGGTCAGGATCGGCAGCGTTTGCCGGCGCTCGACCGCGCCAATGACCTGCTGGAGCGGTTTCAGCAGGTGCTCGCGCTTGGCTTCCAGTTTCATGATTTCTCCAGATCGGTTGGCTGCTCCCCGGTCTTATTCCGAGGGGGTTAATTCCTGACTAATGTCAGGGGTTAAAAAATTTTTGCCGTTGTCAGGCGTTGGGTTTTGGTTCCCGTTTATCTGTAAACAACGATTCTTATATATATAAAAGATTATTATTATTAGTGAGCCACTTTTCTGTGGATAACTTTTTTTTATTATTTAAATTCAAATTATTGGACGACTTTTGCCTGTGGATAAGTCTGTGGATAAAATGTGGATAAGTCGTTTTTCCTGTGGATAACTTTTTAGGGGTCAAAAGTTATCCACAGAGTTATCCACAGGTTTGGCCGAGTTATCCACAGAAATGGCCAAGTTATCCACAGAGTTATCCACAGGGTATTTTGGGCTTATTTTGGGCATAGCATCAAATTTTAAGTCGAAATGTGATTTTACCGATATTAATTACTTTAAGATAATATTTTTTAAATAATTTTTGATGAAATGTTCTCTCATCAATCTTGCTGAAAAAGCCGGTGGAAAAGTTATTCTACTTATCCACAGGACTTATCCACAGGCTATTTGCTAATTTGTCAGCGTCCCGATCAAATTGGTGTAATCATCGCGGATTTCGAGATCGCGGTGCTGGAGCTCTCGAATCTTGCGGCAGGCATGGAGCACCGTGGTGTGATCGCGCCCGCCGAAGGCTTCGCCGATGTCTGGCAAGCTGAGCGCGGTCAGTTCCTTGGTCAGCGCCATCGCCATCTGGCGGGGCCGCGACAGCGTGCGCAGCCGGCTGTTGGACAGCAAATCGCTGACCGGAATTTTGTAGTAGTCGGCCACGGTTTTCTGAATGTTTTCGATGGTGACCAATTTGTCCTGCAAGGTCAGCAGATCGCTCAGCGCTTCCTTGGCGAAGCCGAGGGTGATGGCCTTGCCGGTGAATTGGGCGTTGGCGTAGACCCGCCGCAGCGCTCCTTCCAGCTCCCGGACGTTGGAGCGGATGCGTTGGGCGATGAAGAAAGCCACTTCGTCGGGCAGGCCGAGTTGGGCCTGCTCGGCCTTGCTCTTGAGGATGGCGACCCGCGTTTCAAGTTCCGGCGGCTCGATGGCGACGGTCAGGCCCGAACCGAAGCGCGATTTGAGCCGGTCTTCCAGTCCGGCGACTTCCTTGGGGTAGCGGTCGCAGGTCAGGATCACCTGTTGGCGGCTTTCCAACAAGCTGTTGAAGGTGTAGAAAAATTCTTCCTGCGAGCGCTCCTTGCCCGCCAGAAACTGCACATCGTCGATCAGCAAGGCGTCCAGCGACCGGTAACGGCGCTTGAATTCATTGATGGCGTTGTGTTGCAGGGAACGCACCATATCGGCCACGAAGTGCTCGCAATTTTGAAAAACGATTCGCGCCTCGGGGTCGCGTTCGCGCAGCATGTTGCCGACGGCGTGGATGAGGTGAGTTTTGCCCAAGCCGGTGCCGCCGTAGATGAATAGCGGGTTATAGGCCTTGCCGGGATTCTGGGTTACTTGCAGACAGGCGGCGCGGGCGATCTGGTTGGAATTACCCTCGACGAAGGTGGCGAAGGTGAAATCGGGGTTTAAAATCCCGCTTTTCAGCAGTTCCGCGCCATTGATGGCGGTGGCGGCGTCGGGGACCGGCGTTTCCTGGGATTCTTCCTCGCTGTCGGCCGCCGGTTCGTCGGGCAAGGGACCGCTGCCGATTTCCAGCAGCACCGGCGCGGGTTGTTCTGGATTCAGACGCTCCAGCACGGCTTGAATTTGCGCCAGATGATGTTTTTTGACCCAATCGAGCACAAAGCGGTTCGGCGCGAGCAGGCGTAGGCTATCGCCTTCCTGCCGGGCGTGCAGCGGCCGGATCCAGGTGCTCAGTTGTTGTTCGGACAGTTCGCGTTCCAGACACTCCAGACAGGATTTCCACAACGCATGCTCCACTCACGATCCTCCTGGTGGCGCCTTGGGAGAAACAAATAAGTTTAATGGCTTAAAACTCGGTTATCCACAGGGCAGGGCGCGCTATTTTCGTGAAGCACTTGACAAAATTGCCTCCCGATCAGTAATTTTGCCGTTTTCGTTGAATAACGCAATTTGTTTATCCCGCATCGTTCTTAAGGAATCGCCATGAAGCGAACTTTCCAGCCCAGCATCATCCACCGCAAGCGCACCCACGGTTTTCGCGCCCGGATGGCCACCAAGGGCGGCCGTCTGGTCCTCAAGGCGCGCCGCGCCAAAGGCCGCGTCCGTTTAACGCCCTGAACGCTCCGGCCGGCGACGCGCGTTTTTCGCGCCGCGTCCGGCTGGCCGGCCGGAACGCCTTTGCCGGCGTCTTCGCCCAGCCCACCAAATCCAGCGACCGCTATTTTACCGTGCTGACCCGACCCAACGATCTGGCTCACCCGCGCTTGGGTCTGGCGATTTCCCGCAAGGTCGCTAAGTCGGCCGTGGCGCGCAACCGCTTGAAGCGGATCGCACGCGAAAGCTTCCGCCGGCGCCAGGGCCAACTCGATGGCCTGGATTGCGTGGTGATGGCCCGGTCGGGGGCGAGCGAGCAGGATAACGCGGTTTTGTTCGCCTCGCTCGAACGGCATTGGCGGAGATTCGCGCGGCCATGCGCTCCCTGTTGATCGGCTTGATCCGCGGCTATCAGCTGCTGTTAAGCCCACTATTGGGCCAGCATTGCCGTTTTTATCCCAGTTGCTCGCAGTATGCCCGCGAGGCCATCGAGCTTCACGGTATCCCGCGCGGTTTGGCGTTGGCGATCCGGCGCGTGTTGCGCTGTCATCCCTGGCATCCGGGCGGCGTCGATCCTGTTCCCGAACCTTCCTTGAAGAACCGCTGATGGAAAACCAACGTTTGATCCTATTCGCGGCCTTGATGTTCGTCGTGTTTCTGCTCTGGCAGAACTGGATGGAATTTCAGGCCAAAAAGCATCCGCCGCCCGCGCCGCCGACCGCCGCGACAGCAGCCGATCCGGCATCCGCCGCGCCGGTGCTGGTTCCGGGCCAGGATGTGCCGACCGCCGCTCCGGGGGCGGTAGCGATTCCGGGCGCGCAGGCCCTCGGCGGCGGCCGGCGCATCGCGGTGACCACCGATGTCCTGGAAGCCGAAATCGACACCGTGGGCGGCGATTTGCGTCGGGTCGGCTTGCGGACCTACCCGGATTCCGTGCAACGGCCGGATCAGCCTTTTCAGCTATTGCAAGACAGCGGCCCGAATCTGTTCATCGCCCAATCCGGTTTGGTGGCGCTAAACGACGGCCCCGCCCCCAATCATTATGCCAACTTCGCGCCCGAGCAGACCGAATACCGGCTGGCGGACGGTCAGGACTCGCTGGAAGTGCGCTTGAATTGGTCCGATCCCTCCGGCGTGAAAGTCGTCAAGACCTATCTGTTCCATCGCGGCAGTTTTCTGGTGGAATTGAATCACCGGGTCGAAAACGGCGGTGCCAGCGAATGGCAAGGCGGTCAATACCGGCAGTTTCAGCGCACGCCGCCCAAGATGACCAGCAGTTTCTTCGGCAGCGGCGTGATCACCTACACCGGCGCGGTGGTATCGACCCCGGAACAGCGCTACGAGAAAATTTCCTTCGACGATATCGCCAAGCAGGAGTTAAACCAGACGGTTAAGGATGGCTGGGTGGCCATGATCCAGCATTATTTCCTCGGCGCGTGGATACCCAACGCGGGCGAGAGCGAGAATTTCTACACCAAGGCGGTCGGCGACAACCGCTACGTCGTGGGGATGCGCGGCCCGGTGCAGGCGGTGCCAGCCGGCGCGAGCGGCAATTTCCATAGCCGCTTGTACGTGGGCCCGAAGCAGCCGGAGGTCTTGGAAAAAATCGCGCCCAACCTGCAACTGACCGTCGACTACGGGATGTTGACTATCATCGCCGAACCGCTGATGTGGTTGTTGAAAATGATTCATTGGGTCGTCGGGAACTGGGGTTGGGCGATTATCTTCCTCACCATTCTGATCAAGCTGGCGTTTTACAAGCTATCGGAAACCAGTTACCGCTCCATGGCCAACATGCGCCGGCTCGCCCCGGAGCTGACCCGTCTCAAGGAGCTGTACGGCGACGACAAACAAAAGATGAATCAAGCGATGATGGATATGTACAAGAAGGAGAAGGTCAACCCGCTGGGCGGGTGCCTGCCGATTCTGGTGCAGATTCCGGTATTCATCGCGCTTTATTGGGTGCTGGTCGAGAGCGTGCAGCTGCGGCAAGCGCCGTTTATGCTGTGGATCAAGGATATGTCGATTCCCGATCCATACTACGTGCTGCCGCTGATCATGGGCGTGACCATGTTCATCCAGCAGAAGCTGAGCCCCGCCCCGCCCGATCCGGTGCAGGCCAAGGTGATGATGGCGCTGCCGGTAGTGTTCACCTTTATGTTTCTGTGGTTTCCGGCCGGATTGGTGCTGTATTGGGTGGTGAACAATCTCTTGTCCATCGCCCAGCAGTGGGTGATTACCAAGCGGGTGGAGTCGGGGGCCGACGCCACCGCGCTCAAGGCCAAGGAGGGCAAGGGGGTGACATCGGGATTGGGCGAGCAGGCCAAAAAACTGGTGACGCTCGCCAAGCAATCGCTGCCCGATTCGTTGAAGGCTCCCGACAAGCGTAAGAAGTAGCGTTGCTCCCCACGCGCCTCCCCGGTGGCGGGGAGGCCGCTCTCGCCTCGATGACCGATACTATCGCCGCTGTCGCCACTCCGCCCGGACGGGGCGGCATCGGCGTGGTCCGCGTTTCCGGCCCCCGCAGCGCCGCCATCGCCGAGGCTATTTGCGGGCGGTTGCCAGAACCTCGGCAAGCGATCGTACGCCGGTTTCGCTCTGGTGAGGGCGAGGTGCTGGATCAAGGCATCGTTTTGTATTTTCCCGCCCCGCATTCTTTTACCGGCGAGGATGTGGTGGAGTTTCAAGGCCACGGCGGGCCGGTGGTGATGGATGGGTTGTTGGCTCGCATCGTGGAGCTCGGCGCGCGGCTGGCTCGACCCGGCGAATTTTCCGAACGCGCCTTTCTCAACGAAAAGCTCGATCTGGCGCAAGCCGAAGCGATTGCCGATCTCATCGCCTGCGATACCGCCGCCGCCGCCCGCGCCGCCCTGCGTTCCCTGCAAGGCGAGTTTTCCCACAAGGTTAACGCCCTGGTCGAAGGCTTGATCGCGTTGCGGCTCTACGTCGAAGCAGCGATTGACTTTCCCGAGGAAGAAATCGACTTTTTAGCCGATGGCATCATCGCGGCGCGCCTGATCGCGCTGCGGGAGCGCGTGGGCGTCTTGCAAGCCGCCGCCGGACAAGGCCGTTTGTTGCGCGATGGCATGACCGTGGTGATCGCCGGTCGGCCGAACGCTGGAAAATCCAGTCTGCTCAATCATCTGGCCGGTCGAGAGGCCGCTATCGTCACCGCTGTCCCCGGCACTACCCGCGACGTGCTGCGCGAGCAAATCAGCATCGAGGGAATGCCCTTGCATGTTATCGACACCGCCGGTCTGCGCGACAGCGACGATCCGGTGGAACAGGAGGGCATCCGACGCGCCTGGGCGGAAATCGCCGCCGCCGACCGGATTTTGATGGTGGTCGATGACCGGTTGGGATGGATGGCGGAGGATGCGGCCTTGCGGGAACGGTTGCCGGCCGATACGCCGGTGACGGTGATTTATAACAAAATCGATCTCAGCGACCGGTCGCCGGAGATTCGGGAGGGTCGCTGGGGACCGGAAATTTTATTATCCGCCAAAACCGAAGCAGGATTGGGATTGCTGCGCGGGCACTTGAAATCCTGCATGGGCTATCAGGGCGGCGAGGGGACATTCATGGCCCGCCGCCGTCACCTGGACGCGCTGGAGCGCGCGGCGGCGGCGTTGGAGCGTGCGGCGGAGCAATTGGAGGTGTTTCAAGCGGGCGAACTGGTGGCCGAGGAACTGCGAGAGGCTCAAAATGCGCTCGCTGAAATCACCGGCGAATTTACCAGCGAGGAGTTACTTTCGCGGATTTTTTCGAGTTTTTGCATTGGAAAATAGCAGAATGAGAGGGCTTGAGCCGAGGCCGTTGCCGGTTGAAAGCCCGCCCGCTCCGTGCTGCTGCGAGGTCGCGGGCGGGCTTGAGCATCGGTTACCGCTACTCTGCGGAACTCTTGTTATCTTTTTTCGATTTCTTTTCCGCTTTCTTTTCCTTCAAGGTTTTAGTCGGTTTTTTCTTGGTTTCTTTCTTGATGTCGGCGCTTTTACTCATGATCGTCACTCCTGGATGATTGCGAGATGCCTTTCGAGTCGGTCGAAAAGGCGTGGCTTATGCTCGGCGAGACCCTGGAAATTCATTCTACGATCACCGCTCGCTCGGGGATAGAGGTCCGGTCGAGCTTGACAGGCCCGCGAGGTTGGATGGGTCAATCGAATGATTGACGTGAAACCGGCCAACCGTTTGGCTGGCGTTCAGCTACACTCGATTAAGCTAAAGCCTCCACTCAAACAGGAGGCTTTATGACTACCGCATCGCCCGCCGCTTCGGTCGCGGCCCTTCCCTTCGCATCCGACTCGACGGCGCAAGCTTTCGATCCCGATGAAGCCGAAGGACCGCAATCCGCATGGCGTCGGGAGTCCCGCTTGCGCGAAGCGCAGCACAGACGCACCCATGAAACGCAGCGTCAGACCCGCTGCCAGCGTGAAGAACGGTTGCGGGAGTCGAGCCGAAATCGGCCTTGATAGCGTTGGTCGATTCGAGCTAAATCTTGGTTGTCTAACGATGCCGGTGAGTGCCGCTTCGAACCGCGATATACACCTCGCGCAGGAACAGGCTCCAGGCCAAGATTTTGGCGATCATGGCCAGCACGAACAGGCTGGCGACCGCTTTGGCTAATTCCATCGAAAACAGCGCGCCCGGCGCGGGCTACCTTAACTAAGGGAACGGCTTAGTTAAGGCGGGATTCCGCCGACGGTGCCCGATCTGGTGCCCGAGGCGGCAATAAAAAAGCCCTGCATCACTGCAAGGCTTTGATTTAATGGCTCCCCGGCGCGGACTCGAACCACGGACCCAGTGATTAACAGTCACTTGCTCTACCGACTGAGCTACCGGGGAATAGGAGAAAGGGGATTCTATGTATCCCCGGCGGTGCTGTCAATCGGCAATTACCGCGCGACAACCCGGCCGATCCGCTCCAAGGCCTTGGTCAGATTGTCCATGCTGGTGGCGAAGGAAATCCGCCCGCAGCCTTCCGCGCCGAAGGCCGAACCGGGCACCAAGGCCACGCCGACTTCATTGAGCAACACTTCCGCGAAGGCGATGTCATTGGCAAGATCTAGCCGCTCGATCACCTTTTGAAAGCTGGGGAAGATGTAGAAGGTGCCATCGGCCGGCGCGACCTTGACGCCCGGCATCGCTTTCAAAGCCTCAAGAACATAATCATGACGCTTCTTGAACGCATCGGTCATCATCCCGATGAAGGACTGATCGCCGTTCAAGGCCGCCTCCGCCGCCACTTGCGAAATCGAGGTCGGGTTGGAGGTGCTTTGCGATTGGATGTTGCTCATGGCGTTGATTAAATCCCTGGGACCGCCGCAGTAGCCGATGCGCCAGCCGGTCATCGAATAGGCTTTGGACACGCCATTCAAAACGATGGTGCGGTCGTAGAGATCCGGGCAGACGTTGAGGAGGTTACAGAATTTCTCCCCCGTCCATTGGATATGCTCGTACATATCGTCGGTGGCGATATACACCTGCGGATGCCGGCGCAGCACCTCGCCGAGCGCCGTTAATTCTGCCGCACTGTAAGCGACGCCGGTCGGGTTGGACGGGCTGTTGATCACCAGTAGTTTGGTGCGCGGGGTGATCGCGGCTTCCAACTGTTGCGGGGTCATCTTGAAATGCTGGTCGATGCCGGCCTCGACGATCACCGGCTTGCCATCCGCTAGCAACACCATATCAGGGTAAGAGACCCAATACGGCGCGGGGATGATCACCTCATCGCCGCTATCCAGCAGGGCCTGCGCCAGATTGTAAAAACTCTGCTTGCCGCCGCAGGACACCAGAATCTGTTTCGGCTCATAATTGAGACCGTTATCGCGCTGAAACTTGGCGATGATGGCTTTTTTTAGGCCAGCCGTGCCGTCCACCGGGGTATATTTGGTGAAACCGGCGTGGATCGCCTTGATGGCGGCTTCCTTGATGAAATCGGGGGTATCGAAATCGGGCTCGCCCGCGCCCAGACCGATCACATCCTTGCCGGCGGCTTTGAGTTCGTTGGCCTTGGCGGTGACGGCCAAGGTGGGAGACGGCTTGATGCGCTGCACGCGCTCGGAAAGAGGGGTACTCACAGCGGCTCCTGAAGATTGACCGATAAGGTTGAACACTGGGGTTGAATATGCTGTCGGATCATACTGAAAATTCACGCCTCGACCAATGCTCATGCAAACTCACAACGCTTTCGCACTCCGCGCCCATTTCCAGCCCGCCGGCGACCAGCCCGATGCCATCGGCGCGCTGGTCGGCGGTGTGAACAATGGTCTGACTCATCAGACCTTGCTCGGCGTGACCGGCAGCGGCAAGACTTTCACCGTCGCCAACGTCATCGCCGCCGTGCAGCGTCCCGCGCTGGTGCTCGCGCCCAACAAGACCCTGGCGGCGCAACTCTACGGCGAGATGAAGGAATTTTTTCCGGAAAACGCGGTGGAGTATTTCGTTTCCTATTACGACTATTACCAGCCGGAAGCCTACGTGCCCTCGTCGGACACCTACATCGAAAAGGATGCTTCGATCAACGAGCATGTCGAGCAGATGCGCTTGTCGGCGACCAAGGCGATTCTGGAGCGGCCCGATACCATTATCGTCGCCACGGTTTCGGCGATTTACGGCTTGGGCGATCCCGAGTCGTACATGAAAATGCTGCTCCATCTGGTGCGCGGCGAAAAAGTCGACCAGCGCGCCATCCTGCGCCGGTTGGCGGATTTGCAATATACCCGCAACGATCTGGAACTGGCGCGCGGCACTTTTCGAGTCCGGGGCGAGGTGATCGACATCCATCCCGCCGAATCCGATACCGAGGCGGTGCGGGTAGAGCTGTTCGACGACGAAATCGAATCGTTGAGCCTGTTCGATCCATTGACCGGCAAGGTCTTGCGCAAGACGCCGCGCTATACGGTCTATCCCAAGACCCACTATGTCACCCCGCGCGAGCAGTTGCTAAAGTCGGTCGATCAAATCAAGGATGAATTGCAGGACCGACTCAATGAGTTAAACGCCGCTAACAAACTGCTGGAAGCGCAACGGCTGGAGCAGCGCACCCGCTACGATATCGAGATGATGCTGGAATTGGGCTATTGCAGCGGTATCGAGAATTATTCCCGCTACCTGTCGGGGCGCGAGGCGGGCGAGCCGCCACCGACCTTGCTGGATTATCTGCCGCCGGAAGCCTTAATTTTCATCGATGAAAGCCATGTGACCGTGCCACAACTGGGCGGGATGTACCGAGGTGATCGCTCGCGCAAGGAAACCCTGGTCGAATACGGCTTCCGGCTGCCCTCGGCGCTGGATAACCGGCCGTTGCGCTTTGACGAGTTCGAGCGCTTGAGCGGCCAGACCATCTTTATTTCCGCCACCCCCGGCGCGTTCGAACAGGAGCATTCGGCGGGGGCGGTGGTGGAACAGGTGGTGCGGCCGACCGGTCTGGTCGATCCCGAGGTCGAAGTTCGGCCGGCCTTGCATCAAGTGGACGATCTGCTCGGCGAAATCCGCGAGCGGACCACGGCCAAGGAGCGCGTGTTGGTCACAACGCTCACCAAGCGGATGGCCGAGGATTTGACCGAATATCTGGCCGAAAATGGGGTGAAGGTGCGCTATCTGCACGCCGACATCGAGACGGTGGAGCGGGTCGAGATCATCCGCGATTTGCGGCTGGGTCAGTTCGACGTGCTGGTTGGCATCAATCTGTTGCGGGAAGGCTTGGATTTGCCGGAAGTGTCGCTGGTGGCGATTCTCGACGCCGACAAGGAAGGTTTTCTGCGCTCCGACCGCTCCTTGATTCAGACGGTGGGGCGCGCCGCCCGCAACCTGCACGGCAAAGCGATTCTGTACGCCGATCACATTACCGGTTCGATGCGGCGAGCGCTGGATGAAACCGAACGCCGCCGCGCCAAGCAGCGGGCGCACAACCGAGCGCACAATATCACCCCGCGAGGGATCGAAAAGGCGGTGGCGGATATCATGGAAGGAGCGTACTCACATCCCGGCGCGCCGCTGCCGGCCGCGCAATACGCCAAGGTGGCGGAGGAAGCGGCGGCTTACGCCCGCGAAACACCGGCGTTATTGATGAAGAAGATCAAGAAATTGGAGCAGGAGATGTACCGCCACGCCCGCGATCTGGAGTTCGAGCAAGCGGCCAAACTGCGGGATGAGATTGAAAGGATTCGGCGGTTTGGGTTGGGGATGCTGGAGGCGAAGGCCGGATGAAAACGGTTGTAAAATGGCCGCTCGCTCGTTGCCGCACCCCAATACCCTGCTCATCGACAGCGAACAACTGGTAGCGAGCGATGCCCTCGACGACAACTTCCGCCGCATGGCCGCCGGCGAAATCGAACGGTATGCGGGACGACTTTGCCAAGAAGGTCGAAAGCGAATTCGCCAAGATGATCGACCGATGTCTGACCAAGCGGGCGGCGTGTTAGACCGACACGAACATTGATCTCGTGTATATTCGTCGTGTCTAGCGAACACGAGAATTCTCTATGAATAAAAATATCACGTTTTCCGCCGATGCGGCGTTGATCGAAGAAGCCCGCGAGGCCGCGCAAGCGGATAACACCACACTCAACGAACAATTCCGCTTGTGGCTGGAAAGCTATGCCCGCAAACGGCAAGTCGAAAAGGCCATGGAAACCATTGAGCGAATTCGGGGGTATGCGAGTTCGGGCGGCCGCAAGTTTACCCGCGAGGAAATGAATGAGCGGCGTTGATTTTCTCGATTCCAACATATTGCTCTATACGCTGGACGGGGCTAGCCCCGCGAAGCAGGGAGTTGCAAGCCGCTTGGTGAGGCAAGCGCATTTGCAACGAACGGGGATCATCAGCTTTCAGGTTGTACAAGAAACATTGCAGGTGATCAGCCGCAAGTTTCAGGTCGCCGTACGCCCCGAGGACCGTCCAATCTTTCTGCGCAACGTGCTGGTTCCGCTCTGGCGCGTCATGCCCAGCCCGGCGCTGTACGGCCGCGCGCTCGAACTGCAAGCGCGTTACCAATACAGCTTCTACGATAGCCTAATTCTGGCAGCCGCTCTGGAGTCCGGTTGCACGCGCGTGCTTTCCGAAGACCTCCAGGACGGCCAGCGGATCGAAGGCTTGACCATCGAAAATCCGTTTAAGGACTGAGAAAACGGCACCGTTCTTCCAGCTAGTCTGATCAGCAAACCCATCCTGCCATGGCTCTATCTTCGGCAAATCACATTTTTTGAGGAAAACCCGCATGTCGAACGCGACCCTTCAAGACCGCGCCGCCGGAGCCATTATGGGAGCCTTCATCGGCGATGCGCTCGCGCTCGGTCCACACTGGTATTACGATCTGGATGAGTTGCGCCGCGATTACGGGCCGTGGATCAGCGGTTACACCGATCCTAAACCCGGCCGCTACCACGCTGGCCTGAAGGCCGGTCAACTCTCTCAAGCTGGATTCATCCTCGCGCTCACGCTGCGCTCGTTGGTGGCCTGCGGCGGTTATGACGAAGATGATTTTTGCCGCCGCATGGATGAGGATCTCTTGACCTTGCTCGATGGCACACCGATGAATGGGCCGGGCGGCTACACCAGCCAATCGATTCGCGAAGCGTGGCGGCGGCGGGTGGAGCAACAGCAGCCGTGGGGGCAGACCGGCGGCCACGCCGACACCACCGAAGCCATCGAACGCACGCTCGCTCTAGCCGTTCGCTATGCGCTGGAGCCCCAGAATCTGGCGCTCACCATCACCCAGAACACCCTGCTGACCCAGGTTGATGAGACGGTGGTGGCGATGACCGTCGCCTATGGCGCGGTCCTGGGCGTATTGGTGCAAGGACACGCTCTCGATGCCAGCCTGTCCAATACACTCATGAAGCAGGTCAAAGCCGGTGTGCTGCCGTTTCATGCCGTGACCAGCGACCGGCTGCAGCCGCCGCGTCCCGGAGACCCCGATCCGCCGCGCGCCGGACTGTTCGCCTCGCCCGATGCCTTGCTGACGCCATCCTACATGGCTATCGCCGCCGCCGATCCCGACCTGCGCATCGAGCCGGCCTGGAAGGTCTCGCTGGTCTATGGAATGCCTTGCGCCATCTATCATCAACTGCCCGCCGCTTATTATTTGGCCGCGCGCTTTCGAGATGATTTCGAGTCGGCCGTGCTGCACGCGGTCAACGGCGGCGGGCAAAATCAGGCGCGCGCGATACTGACGGCCGCTTTGGTCGGCGCGCAGGTCGGTTTGACGCGCATTCCGGCGCGCTTTCTGGATGGCCTGGACGAAGCTGACGAACTGAGCCGCTTGGCGGCTGATTTAGCGGAAACGGTGCGGGCGGGCGGCGTAAATTAAAAGCCGCCGGTTGCGTCGCCCCGCCCGCGCGGGGAGTGACGCAATCCAGCGGCCATTAGCTATGAACTTTCCAGCCTACCTTGCGGGTTCTCCTCCTCAAGGCAGAACCGCGCGTCGCCGGTACTCCTCGACCGGCAGCCCGCCGATCCCCCAGTTTTCGATCTCCACCTCGTCGATCACAACTGTGGTTGCCACCGGCGATTTGTTGAGCACGCGCACCAGCAATTCAGTGGCGCCCTCGATCAGCGCGGCTTTTTGTTCGGCGGTGACGTTGCCTTCGCGGGTGATCTTAATGTTGATATAGGGCATGTCAGGGTTCTCCGGTGACTGCGCTCGCTTCGTAATGAAACACTTTCGCCGCGATCCGCCATTCGCCATCGACGTTGAGCAAAGACAGAACATCAACGAAGCGTTTGCCGAGCATCGACGAGCGCATTCGGGCCAACGCGGTGGTCGGGCCGGCGAATTCGATGGCTTCCAACGCGAAGCCGTAAGGATCGCCTCGGCTTGCCGGCGATGCGCGCGCGGCGACCACCGGCAAATAAGCGTCCAGATCGAGCTGCAACAGTTCGCCGCTAGAGGCGGTGGCGTAAGTCGCCGCCGGATGGAAGGCTCGGCGCAGTCGTTCGATATCACCGTAATACAAGGCATCGTAATAACGCCCGAGCGACTCGATGACTGCAAGATACGCTTCGCCCGCCGGCGGAAGCGCGGCCGGTGGACGGCTTTGAGCGGTGGTGTTGATCGTGCTCATCAGCGTGCTCCCGCTCAAGCCCGACCGCTGACGAAGCCGCCATCGACTGGCAGAATATGCCCGGTGACGAACTCGGCCCCCACGAGATAGCGCACCGCCTCGGCGATTTCCCGCCCTTCGCCGACCCGGTTCAACAGCGCGATCCCGCCGAAGGCATCGACATTGACCTGGGCGTGCAGGGGCGTGCGCACCACGCCGGGCGCGACCATGTTCACGCGAATCCGGTCGGGAGCGAGCTCGGCCGCCAGGCTGTGGGTGAGGGCATGGACGCCGCCTTTGCTCGCTAGCGGGGCCGAGGCGGGAAAACCGCCGATGGCGTGATCGATCAGCACGGTGCCGATATTGACGATGGCGCCGCCCCGACCCTGCTTCTGCATCCGCCGCACCACCGCCTGCGTGGTCAGATAGGTGCCGCGCAAATTCCCGTCGAGAAAATGGTCCAGCTCCTCTTCCGTCACCTCGACAAAGGGTTTAGGGGCAAAGGTGCCCGCATTATTGACCAGCACATCGACGCCGCCGAAACGTTCGACCGCAACGCGCACCAGCACTTCGCCGGTATTGCGTTCGCCGATGTCGCCCGCCGCGCAGGCCACTCGCTCCGGGACGCCCAGCGTCGCGGCCGCCGCAGCCAGTTTCTTGGCATCACGACCATGGGCAACGATGTTAGCGCCGTCGTTCAAAAACAGGCGGGCGACTTCCAGACCGATGCCGCTGGAGGAACCAGTTACGATAACAGTAGGGGTTGAGTTCGACATGAGTAAGTTCTCCGATGGATAAGTATCAACAACAACATTAAAAAACGACCGGTCGTCTATTAATTAGGCCCAAAAAAAAAATCGATATTAGGGCCGAAAATAATCGTCGAGCAGTCGACTTAACACCCGGCGCGGCGGTTCCAACGAGCGTTCGATCTTCATGCGGATCACCGCGCCTTCCCACGCCTCGGTCAGCAAATCGGCTAAATCGCCCGCATCCAGATCGGCGCGCACTAGACCGCGTTGCTGGCTTTGCCGCAACACCTCGGCCACGCGGTCGCGCCATTGGCGAAAGGCCGTGGCCAGGCTTTCCCGACACAGTTCGCTCCCTTCGAGTTCGCCGCCGAGGTTGGCGATCAGACAACCACCCACATAGCCGGCGGTTTCGAAATCGGCCATCAACGCTTCAAAAAAATGGCGCAGACCGCTGTAGGGGTCTGGCGCGTCGCTGATCGCCTGTTCCATCTTGGCCGCGAAACAAGCGGCATAATGGTGAATAGCCGCCACGGCGAAGGCTTCCTTACTCTCGAAGTAGTTGTAAAAAGACCCTTTCGGCACCTTCACTCGGTCCAGCACCTCTTTAAGTCCGGTGCCGTGAAAGCCGTTGTATAAAAACGCCGAGACGCCTTCTTCCAGGAGCCGCTGACGGGTTTTTTCACTGAGCCGGGGTCTAGCCATGGAATTAATATACGACCGGTCGTATTTATTTGTCAAGCGTTTTGGATGCGGTTTTCGCGCGAGAATGGTTGCCCGCCGCGCGCGGCGGAACAAGCGGTTAAAAATTCAACTTGACAGTCATGGTTTTCTTCTACGATACATCCTTAATATTGCCGATGGCTCAGGAGAGACTATGACTGACGAATTGAATGGCACGATCATGCAGTACTTCCACTGGTATTCTCCAGACGACGGCACTTTTTGGGACGAGGTGAGCGGCCGCGCGGCGGATCTGGCTCAAGCCGGTTTCACGGCCCTGTGGTTGCCGCCCGCTTTCAAGGGCATTAAGGGGAGCCAGGACGTCGGCTACGGCGCCTACGATTTGTACGATCTGGGCGAATTCGATCAAAAAGGCTCGGTGCGCACCAAGTACGGAACCCGCGGGCAATACCTCCAGGCGATCAACGCGCTCCACGCCGCCGGCATTCAAGTGTACGCCGACGCCGTGCTGACCTACCGCATCGGCGGAGACGCCACAGAAGTCACCCAAGCCACGCCCTACTATCAAGACGACCGCTTGCATCCCCGAGGCGACGCGCGGGAAGTCGAGGTCTACACCCATTTCAACTTTCCGGGGCGTCAGGGACGCTATTCGCCTTTCGAGTGGCACTGGTGGCATTTCGACGCGGCCGATTACGACGCCAAAACCCGTGAAGCGAACAAGGTGTATTTGTTCGAGGGCAAGCACTTCGACCACCAGGTCGCGCTGGAGAAAGGCAATTTCGCCCATCTGATGGGCTGCGCGATCGATTTCCAAAATGAAGAAGCGCGGGAATCCTTGCTGCGCTGGGGCAAGTGGTATCTCGACGCCACCGGAGCAGACGGGTTTCGGCTCGATGCCATCAAGCACATCGCGGCCTGGTTTTTCCCGACCTGGCTGGATGAAATGATCGAACACAGCGGTCGGGAACTGTTCGCCGTGGGCGAGTATTGGTCACCCGACGTGAACACCTTGCACTGGTATTTAAATCGGCTGGGCCCGCGGGTGTCCCTGTTCGATGTGGCGCTGCACTATAACTTCCATATCGCCAGCCGCATGGGCGGCAATTACGACATGCGGCGCATTATGGAAGGCACCCTCATGCAGCAGCGGCCCTATCAAGCCGTCACTTTCGTGGAAAACCACGATTCGCAGCCGTTGCAATCCCTGGAGTCGGTGGTCGAGCCTTGGTTCAAGCCCTTGGCCTACGCGATCATTTTGTTGCGGCGCGAGGGTTATCCTTGCGTGTTCCATGCCGATTATTACGGCGCGGGCTACGAAGATCAGGGCCGGGACGGCCAACGTTATCGAATCATCATGCCGGCCCACCGCGCGCTGATCGATAAATTGTTGTACGCCCGCCGCCACTATGGCCACGGCGCTCAATACGATTATTTCGATCACTGGAACCGGATCGGCTGGACCCGTTTGGGCAGCGAACAATTTCCCAAGGCCATGGCGGTGCTGCTCAGCGACGGCGCGGGCGGCGGTAAATGGATGGAAGTCCGCAAACCCAACGCCAAATTCGTGGACCTGACCGAAAACATTAAAGAACCGATTTACACCAACGAAGCCGGCTGGGCTGAATTCCAATGTCTGGGTGGCTCGGTTTCGGTCTGGGTGGAGAACTAACAAGACCCGCGCGGAGGCGGACGGCGCTTGTCGGCGATTGGGGTCTCATTCCGCCGGTTCACCGGGTTTGCGGGGCAGGGCATGGCCTGTCACCCCGTCGGTATCGATGGCTTGCGATTGGAATTTGAGAAAGATCGCTGCCCATTGTGGCGAGTCAGGAAAACAAAACAGTAAGCCGCCATCCTGCCAAACGCCGTCATCCTCGATAAAACGGCCGACGTTCCCTTGATTCATATGCAGGTTGTGAAGGCCGCGCCGGGGCGTGAAACCGAACAGTTTGTCGGGTCGTCTTTCCGGCCCCCAGGGTTCTCCAAAGGCGAACAACCAAGCGGCGGGGTCCGCGATCGCCCGTTGCACGTAGCCGTCGATTTTCTCGTTCAAATCGTTGTCCGGCCCCGGCGCGTCGAAGGGCAGCGATGTCATGGCGGCGAAATCCACCATCCCGGCGCGGACATAATCCAACGCCAGGCCGCCCGGTCGCGCGGGCAGAGGATGCCAGCCCGCCGCCAGCCTTTCCAAAGGCGCGGTGATGGCATGCTGGAAACGCGGCGCGATGGAATATTGCAATTCCGAAGGGGCCAGTTGCGATTTCACGCTGACCGCCAGGCGATAGCGGCCTTGAGCGGCCGCCGCCAGAATGTGATAGTGCGCGTCTTCAGAAGTGGCGGGCCGGCGCTCCACCGGGCGGGCTTTCAAGACGCCGTACTGCTGCAAAGGCATGATGTCGTTTCTCGCTGGCGGCCCCCGCGCTGGCGAGCCGCAGGTTGGAAGGCGCGATGGCGTGCCCAACCGGTTGAGAGCGGGTCAAAAAAATACCGTTACGCTCTTGCCAACCTCCCCTCGCATTGGTTAACCTTCCGCTCCTAATCGCTCAGGCGCGTAGCTCAGTTGGTTAGAGCACCACCTTGACATGGTGGGGGTCGTTGGTTCGAGTCCAATCGCGCCTACCAATTTTTGGTCTGAGTCGCAAGGCAGGGTTTTACAAAGGGCGCGCCTTCCTTCCAAAAGAAGGGTTTTCGGGCGCGCCCTTTATTATTTTATGCGGTGAAACTTGCAGGTTGAGAGAATTGTAGCAATGCCGATCATTACACTTCCCGACGGCGGCCAGCGCGCGTTCGACGCGCCGGTCAGCGTCCGCGATATCGCCGCCGCCATCGGGCCGGGACTGCTGAAATCCGCTCTGGCCGCCAAGGTGGACGACCGGTTGGTGGATACCTCGCACCTCATCGACCGGGACGCGAATCTCGCCATCATCACCGAGCGCAGTCCGGAAGGCTTGGAGATCCTCCGTCATTCCTGCGCGCATCTGCTGGCGCACGCGGTCAAACAGTTGTATCCGAGCGCCCAGGTCACCATCGGCCCGGTAATCGAAAACGGCTTTTATTACGACTTTGCCTTCGAGCGGTCCTTCACGCCGGAAGATTTGGAGCGGATTGAGGCGCGGATGGAGGAACTGGCGGACCGGGATATTCCGGTGGAGCGTTCGGTCATGCCGCGCGATGAAGCCGTCACCTTTTTCCGCAAGCTGGGCGAGCACTACAAGGCGCAAATCATCGCCGACATCCCGAGCGAGGAGCCGATTTCGCTGTACCGACAGGCCGATTTCATCGATCTGTGTCGCGGCCCGCACGTGCCGTCCACCGGCAAGCTCAAAGCCTTCAAGCTGATGAAGGTGGCGGGCGCGTACTGGCGCGGCGATTCGCGCAACGAGATGCTCCAGCGCATCTACGGCACCGCCT